>Ga0210388_10000937_pt1 | contig 23049 bp, 24 predicted proteins | sample IncBWC19OmetaG_FD_155485 | JGI IMG/M metagenome (GOLD analysis project Ga0210388, IMG submission 155485) | Forest soil microbial communities from Barre Woods Harvard Forest LTER site, Petersham, Massachusetts, United States - Inc-BW-C-19-O ...
GTATATAAACGTGAAGACACCCTCTAGAATCACAATCGAAGCGGCTCTCAAGCCATACGGAATCACCGCCTCTCGATTGCTCTGCGAACAGATCACCACCTACATCGACCTCCTACTCCGTTGGAATAAAAAGACTTCCCTGACAACGGTAATCGAACCAGACGAGATACTGCGCTTCCACTTCGGTGAGAGCCTCATCGCGGTCGCCGCCATTCCCATACGGCATGGTCGGCTCGCCGACGTTGGCTCCGGTGCCGGCTTTCCTGCCGTACCAATCCGTATGGCTTCGGAAGATTTAAGCGTCATTCTCATCGAATCGAACCAAAAGAAAGCGACGTTTCTTCAGGAGGTTGTGCGAGAACTATGCCTTAAGAACGTAGAGGTGCGCAGGTGCCGTATGGAGGATGTACTCCTGCACGATGAAAACTTCGACTTCGTCACTGCGCGTGCTCTGGGAATCGATAATACATTTCTTATCTGGTCGCATAACGCTCTAAATTCGACTGGATCCGTCGTGCTGTGGCTCGGAGACACGGATGCGGGGCGAATTTCTCTGAATACCGGCTGGAAATGGTCGGATCCAATCCGCATTCCGCAATCTGAGAGGCGAGTTATTCTGCGCGGATCAAAGGGTTAGCTGAGAACACTCTGTTCCACGTGGAACGAATATTATGCGCAGTCATTGTTTCACGTGGAACGACCCAGTATCCGTGCTGTTTCACGTGAAACATCTTGCCTCTCAGCAAATCTCTCTGGTACATTTACGCCGCGCTTGGGGGACTTGCCGTTGGCCCGTGTCATCGCCATAACCAATCAAAAAGGTGGGGTAGGAAAAACCACTACTGCCGTAAATCTCGGTGCATCTCTCGCCGCCTCCGAACAGCGCACGCTTATAATCGACTGCGATCCGCAAGGCAACACCACCAGCGCACTTGGATTTCCGAAAGACCCCGCCCGCCGCACGCTCTACCAAGCACTGATGCTCGATGAACCGATCGACAGAATCATTTTGGACGCACAAGTAGATGGCCTGGATATAATTCCTTCGGACAAAAATCTCGTTGGCGCGGCAGTTGAGTTAGTAAACCTCGAAAATCGGGAATATCGCCTCAAAGCACTCGTTTCTGGCATCCAGGCGCGCTACAACTATATCTTGATTGATTGCCCTCCATCCCTCGATCTGCTCACGCTCAACGCCCTCGCGGCCAGTGATTCAGTCCTGGTCCCAATTCAGTGCGAGTATCTAGCCCTCGAAGGTGTATCTGAACTGCTCGATACTCTGATGCGCTTGCGTCGGACTATAAATCCATCGCTCGCGATCGAAGGCATCCTCCTCACGATGTATGACGACCGCACCACGCTATCGAAGCAGGTAGCCGCCGATCTTCGCAGCTTCTTCGGGGCCCAAGTCTTCGAAACCGTCATTCCTAGGAACGTTCGGCTGGCAGAAGCGCCAAGCCATGGCATGCCAGTAATGTTCTACGACATACATAGTAAGGGCGCTGAAAGCTATATTCAACTTGCTAAGGAGGTTATCGCTAATGCCCAGAAACGCGTTGGGCAGGGGATTGAGCGCGCTGATTCGGGAGCCGGAGCCGACAGCGGCTCCAGTGCCTCCGCCGCCGCCGCGGGAGCTGGCTCCGTCGGCTCAGCCAGCACGTCCGACGACAGCGGCAGCGACGGCAGCGGCTCCAGCACCATCTGAGGGGCTGTTTCAAACAGACATTGATCTGATTGACCCGAGCCCCTATCAGCCTCGCACCCGCTTCCGCGAAGAAGCGCTCGAGGAGCTTGCGCGCTCCATCCATTCGAGCGGCATCGTGCAACCGCTCGTCGTCCGCAGAATTGCCGGCCGCTTCCAGCTGATCGCCGGTGAGCGCCGCTGGCGCGCAGCACAGCGCGCGGGCCTGCTCCGCGTCCCGGTCGTCGTGCGCGACGTCTCGGAAGAGATGGCTCTCGAGATGACGCTGGTGGAAAATCTCCAGCGCGAAGATCTCAACCCCATCGAGCAGGCGCACGCCTTTCAGCGCCTCATTGATGAATTTCAGCTCACGCAAGAGCAAGTCGCCGAGCGCACCGGCAAGGACCGTGCCACAATCGCCAATGCTGTCCGCCTGCTCAAGCTCGAAGCGCCAATCCAGATCCTGCTTGAGGAAGGCCGTATCACCGCTGGTCACGCTCGCGCGCTCCTCGCCGTAGATGATCCCCAAGCTCGCCTCACCATCGCTCGCCGGGTCGCCCGCGGAGGCCTGACTGTTCGCCAGGTAGAACGCCTCGCCACTCGCAGCTCCAAGCCTCACGTCGGCGCACCGACATTTTCGGTGGATGCCAATACCAAAGCGGCTCTCGAGGAGCTGCAACGCGAATACGGCACGCGCGTGCACATGCACCCGCGCCACGGTGCCAAGCCGGGGCAGTTAGTGTTTGAATACTACGACGATAGTGATTTAACCCGCCTGTACGACCAACTCATGCGAAAATAGTGTTACGCTGTTTTCCTAGCGTGGGGGAAGTCGCATGGGCTGGTTTGACCGCAAACGGCATGATTCCGGGGAATGGACTGGCTTTCTCGACCAGGGCGTCAAGCTCGAAGGCCGCCTGGAATGCACTGGCACCTTTCGCATTGACTCTACGATGAAGGGGACTCTGGTTTCACACGAGACCCTGATCCTCGGCGAACACGCTAAAGTCGAAGGCCAGATTGACGGCAACTACGTCATTATCGGCGGCCATTTCGACGGCACGATAAAAGCCTCCGGCAAAGTCGAAATTCAAACCAAAGCCATCGTCACCGGCGAAATTCACACGCCATGCCTGATCATGGAACCGGGTGCCATCTTCGACGGCCGCTGCCATATGCTCGCCGCGACCGAATCCGCCAAACCCATCACCATTCCCATACGGTCGGCCGCCGCCCACGCATAACCCGCACGCTAACCTCGTCCAGTCAGTTCCGCTGGTTCTCATGCTGAGGATGCGATCACCCCGCGCTATAATCATCCAGTCTGTTCCACGGAGAAATGACATTGGCGGAACAAGTCCGGCTCACCACCACCGCGAAAGCCGCAGGCTGCGCTGCAAAACTGAGTCCGAGCATTCTGGACGCAGTGCTCAAACGCCTTCCACCGCAGCTCGATCCAAACGTGCTGGTCGGATTCGAAACCAGCGATGACGCAGCGATATATCGCCTCACTGACGATCTCGCCATCGTTCAAACCGTGGATTTTTTCACGCCGATCCTGGATGATCCCGAGCTTTTCGGCCAGGTGGCCGCCACCAACGCGCTCAGCGACGTGTACGCCATGGGCGGCCGTCCGATTTCCGCACTCACCATCCTGGCATTTCCCGCTGCCGGCGCGCCGGAAGTCCTGGAGCGCATTTTGCGCGGTGGTTTGGCAAAAATGGCAGAAGCGAACTGCACGGTAGTTGGCGGGCATTCGATTCGCGACGATGAGCTGAAGTTTGGCTACGCGGTCACTGGCGTGATCCATCCGCAACGAATCTGGAAAAATGTTGGCGCGCGTCCTGGCGATATTCTGATCTTCACCAAACCGCTCGGCACCGGCGTGATCTCTACAGCCCTAAAACAGGGCCAAGCCGAAGAGGCGTGGGTCGCTGGAGCCACTGCGTCCATGACGCGCTTGAATCGTGATGCCGCCGAAGCGTTCCACGAAATTGATGTAGCGCACGCGCCGGAACAGCATCCGATTCACGCCGTCACCGACGTCACCGGTTTTGCGCTTCTCGGTCACGCGCGCGAAATGGCCATCGGCAGCGGCGTCTCCATGAAACTGGACCACGCGCGCATGGAATATCTTCCTGGCGCGATCGAAGCGGCTCGCCGGGGGTTTTTCTCCGGCGGCATGAAGAACAATCGCGACTTCGTGGAAAGTTGCACCGCTTTTGCTCCCAGCGTCCCCGACGAATTCGGCGCCCTGCTCTTTGATCCGCAGACCTCCGGCGGTCTGCTCGCGGCCATCGCTCCGGAATCCGCCGATGCCGCGTTGGCCGCTCTCGAACGCCGCCATGTTCCCGGCCGCATCGTGGGAGAGGTTACCGCCAGACGCTCTCCGCTTCTGGAAGTCGTTTGATTTCCGCGCAATCGTGTACACTCTTACCTTTTCGAATGGCTCATGGACACCATAACTCACGGAATCGTCGGCGCGCTTATCGGCAAAGGCTTTTTCTCGGAGCGTAACGGGCGCGTCGCAACTTTCGCGGCCACGGCGGGCGCGATGTTTCCGGATGTTGACGTCGTGCAGGAGATTTTCTCCACCGATCCTCTTGCGATTGTGAAGTATCACCGCGCCATCACTCATTCTTTCGTCGCGCTGCCATTTTTCGCCGCCTTTCTCGCATGGCTCACTCGCGCGGGCTTCGCATTCGCAAAAAAACGTTCGAGCCTTCGCGATTGGGAAGCGCCCTCGTGGGGATTTCTTTTCATCATCTACGCCATAGCAATCGCCAGTCACATTTTCCTAGACGCTATGACCTCGTTTGGCACGCGCATCTGGTATCCGTTTTCGCAGGAACGCGTCGCCTGGGACTTGCTGTTCATCATAGACTTTTCATTCACCGCGATCGCCTTGCTTCCGCAGGTCGCCGCGTGGATTTATTCCGACCGCAGCAAAACGACCAAGCGCGCCTTTTCCATGTGGGTGCTATTCACGCTCTGCGCATTCGGCGCGTGGAAAATTGCAGGCGCCGTAGGATTTCCATTTCATCTGTGGGTCGCGTTCGTGGCCAGCGGCATCATCGCCGCGCTGTTTTTTCTCCCCCTAATTCGCGGGGCAGGTTTCCGCGTCAGCACTGCGCATTGGTGCCAGGCTGGCTGTGTCGTGCTGTGTGCCTATATTTTCGCCTGCAGCCTTGCCCATCACGCCGCGCTCACACGCACCAGGAATTTTGCAGCCGCAAATCATATTCCGATTGACCGCATCGCGGCCCTTCCGCTTCCGCCTTCGCTGCTCGATTGGGGCGGCGTGATTCGCACCACCGACGGTGTGTACCAGTCGCGCTTCGATCTGCGCGATTCCGCCGCGCCGGTTTTCGCTTTCAGCGCCGATTCTCCTCCGGACGAATTTGTCGCGCGTGCCCTGCAACTTCCCGAAGTCCAGCTCTACTGGTCCTTCGCGCGTTTCCCGGTGATTCGCACTTCCAGCGACCGCGGCCGCCATTTTGTGGATTTCAACGAGCATCGTTTCATCACGCGCAATCGCCAGGGCCCCACGCCGTTTTCCTATCGTGTAGTATTTAATGATGCCGGTGATCCCATCGAGGAAGGCTGGCAGGCCGAGGGCATGGATGTGAAGCGCTTGATCAAAATTGCTCCCACTCACACGGGGAACTTGCGATGAAAATTCTAATCTTCAGCGATATTCACGGCGATTTGCGCACGCTCGAGCGCGTCGTCGCGCAACCCGCCGACATTTACATCGCCGCGGGCGACCTCTCAAATTTCAGTAAAGGACTCGAACGCTGCGGTGAAATAATGATTGAGCTTGGAGAACGTGCCTGGATTCTGCCCGGCAATCACGAAACACATAAAGAAACGGCGCAATTTTGCAACCGCTTCGGCTTCACCGACTTTCACCGCCAATCGCGAAAGCTCAACGGAACCAATTGGGCTGGCCTCGGCTATAGCAACATCACCCCATTCAAAACTCCCGGAGAATATTCGGAGGCCGAAATCGCCGCGGCCCTAGCGCCATTCGCCGGCCTGGAACGACTCTACCTCGTAGTTCATTTTCCTCCGCTTGATACAAAACTCGACGAGTACGCCGCGGGTCAGCACGCCGGAAGTCCCACGCTGCGCGCGTGGGTGGAAAAACAGAAACCTCTGTATCTATTCTGCGGGCACATCCATGAAACGGCGGGCATGAGTGATCGCTTGGGAACGACGCAATGTTTCAACGTGGGAAAAGAAGGCTACACAATCGAAGTTTGAAAATTGCGGCGAAGATATATCAAAACTTCGGCAAGAAACTCACGGGCCACCTCAGCGCCCGAAGCACAAGCCAGGAATCACCAATCACTAATTTCCACCTACTTCTTCACCACTGGATACACCACCAACTGCCGGCGGTCGCCCACTCCTTCGCTCATCGTGCGCACGCCTTGCGCGCCGCTCAGTTCCAGGTGAATCAGCCGTCGCTCGCGCGGCGACATCGGATTAAAACGAAATACCTGACCGGTTTCGCGTACACGCTGCGCAGCCACGCGCGCGGAAAGTTTCAATTCCTCCAGGCGCTGCGCGCGATACTCTCCGCAATCGAATCGCACGCGGTCGTGTAGGCGCGGATCCAAGTGCAGCCAGCGATGGCCCACATGCTCCAGCGCCAGCAGCAATTCTGCATTGTGCTCCAGCAAAAAATCCTGATCCGCGCCCTGAAACGCGACCAGCACATCCTTGTCATCCGCGGTGCCATCCACCGTTGCCGGCGTCGAAATTTCGTACGCGATCTCCAGGCCCATCTCGCGCACCGCCAGATCGAGATAGCGCTGCAATTCCGCGATCGCGCGCTCGCGATCCAGCCGCGCGTCACCTTGCGCGTGATCTCTCGTGAAAGGCCGCTTCCCGGCCCCTGTGCGTTCGTCAGGCATCGATTATTTTCTTTTTGAACTTTCCCCGCGCGGGCATCGGTTCCGATTTATTTAGATAATACTGTTGCGCGATGCCCACCAGGTTGCTGGTGAACATGTACAAATTCAATCCGCTGGAAAGCCGGAAAAAAATGAATCCCATCATCAGCGGCATCAGCGCCAGCATTTTCTGCTGCGCCGGATCCGTGCTGGTTTGCGGCGTCATTTTCGTCATCAGGTACATCATAATGGTCATGCCGATCGGCAGAATATAATACGGGTCCATCGCCGAAAGGTCATGAATCCAGCCCATCCACGGCGCATGGCGCAGTTCGATCGCGCCATTCAGCACCCGCCACAACGCCCACCAGATCGGCATTTGAAATAGCATCGGCAGGCAACTGCCCATCGGGTTGATGCCTTCGCGGCTGTAGACCGCCATCACTTCTTCATTCATTTTCTTCTTGCGCGGATCGCTCATCGAATACTTCTTGTAGCGATCCTGAATCTGCCGTATTTCCGGGCCCACTTTCTGCATCTTCTGCATCGAACGCCAACTCTTCATCTTCAGCGGAAACATCGCCAGGTTGATCACCAGCGTCATCACTACGATGCACCAGCCCCAGTTCGTCACCTTGGTGTGCAGCGTCTGCAAAATCCACAGCAGCGGCTTTGCGATGACTCCGGTCCAGCCAAAATTCACGAGCTCCGGCAGCGGCGGCTCAATTTTTTCCAGCAGCGCCAGATCTTTCGGCCCCACGAATACGCGCACGCGCAAAGGCGCGCCCGTCGTGGTCCCCGCCGCCATCTCCGCTTCCGGCTCGCTGGTTTGCTTGCCGTCCGCCGTCACGGAGTGGTTCTGCATCCAGTGCCACAGCGAAATGTCGGTGCCATCCGGCAAAAACGCCGCCGTAAAAAACTGATCCTCGACGCCGGCGAATTCCAGTGGCCCATACTGCACCGCGGGCTGGCTCTGATTTCCGGATACTCCCAGCTTTTTGTATTGCAACAAATTCAGCTTGCCGCCGGCCTTGTAATACACGGTGACGAGCTGCGCCGCGTTGTACACCGCCTTGTCGCCGAATCCGCCGCGCCACGCCACCGCCACCGGCTGCGGCTTCCCATCCAGCGTCACCACCACTTCCACCGTAGTTTCGTAATTAGAATCGAATTTTAGTTTCTTCTGGACGTCCAGATGCCCATCGCTCCAGTGCATATCCACTTCCATCGGCGCCCACAAGCCGCCAGCGGATGCCGGTGGCACAAATGGAGTCTTCCCGGGCTTCAACTCTGACTTGTAGGCAACTGCAGAGGGAACAACATGGGTTTCGATCTGATAGAGTCCCGCATTCGCGCTCGCTTGCTGTTGCGGGTCCGTCAGCACCAGCGAAAACGGCCAGCCAAGTTCCTGCGCCACGCTGTCGTTCACCAAGTCCAGCGGATGCGGCGGCTTCTGGTCGTCCATATACTGGTTCAGTTGCCAGGTTTTCACCACGCCGCCGCGGTTCGATAGTTCCACGCGATACAGCGCGCTCTGCACCACTATTGTTTTCTCTTCGCTGGCTTCTACCACGGAAGAATTGGCAGCAGCCGCCGTGCCCGTCGCGCCCGATTTCGCACCCGCACCGGAGGACGAAGCGTTCCCCGTCCCACCGGGCTGCGCGGTTCCCGGCGGCGAGCCTTGCTGATTAAATGACGCGGAGGTTTGCGGTGGATTCGTCTGCGGCGGCGGAACCGGCGGCTTGTAGAAATGGCCCCAAGCGAAAAGAATCAGCAGCGACACCACTACGAACAATATTCCGCGGACCTGGTCGGACATTTCCTTCACTGCGCGCGCTCCTTGCTTTGCACTGCGCCTTTGAACGGCGCGTCGCTGCGCAGCCACGTTGCGTCCGAATCTTCCGCCTCCGGCACTGCATCAAAACCGCCCTTGGTGAATGGGCGGCAACGTCCCAACCTCTTCAGCGCCAACCATGCTCCGCGCCGCGCGCCATGCAGTTCGATTGCTTCCTGCGCGTAATTCGAGCACGAGGGATAAAACTTGCAGGCTCCGCCCAGAAATGGCGAAAAGAAAATTTTGTAGAAATGCACGAAGACCAGCAAACACCACGCGCCGATAGATTTTGCGTGCACGCTAGTGGTCGTGATCGTGGTCGAAGGCGGCGGCTTCACTCGGCTGGTTTCGCGGGCGATGCCGCGGGCGCGTGCGGCGGCATCAGTTTCAACAGTTCCGCATGCAACGCCGAAAATTCCGCTGTGGCGGCTGAGCTGCGTGGATGAATCACGATGTCCCATCCCGGGGCGATCTCCTGTCGGTGCAATCTTACTATTTCGCGGAGGCGTCGCCGGATTCGGTTGCGCCGGACCGCGTTACCCAGCGCCTTTTTTATGCTCCAGCCGAACCGGCTGCTGTCGAGGCCATTGGGACGAAGAAATAGCGTGAACTCGCGGCTGCTCCGGCGGCGCCCTTCGCGATACACCGCGTCGTACTCGGCGCGGCGCACCAGGCGAAAAGCGCGCGGAAAATCCAGCCGCGTCGCTTCAGATGCGCGTGAGGCTGTGGCGCCCTTTTTTGCGGCGTCCTGCAAGAACTTTCCGTCCACCTTGGGATTTCATGCGCTTGCGAAACCCGTGCTTTTTATGTCGGCGCCGCACATGCGGCTGAAAAGTGCGTTTCGGCAACGATCTGTCTCCTGAATCGCTCCCGCAGAGCGGGACGATTCACCCTGAGATCCCGCTGTGCGGGAGCGCAGGGCCTTTTAATTTTCACTCGCGCACTACTACGAATCGCGGGTCCAGGCGAAACAAGCAGTTTAGACGACCTGCGCGCGACGGTCAAGGAAGGCTGGCCAGCGCCCGGCACGCGCACGACAGGCGGGCTCGAAAACGTTCCGCGTCGGCGTAAGATGGCGTCCGGAGGCAGACGATGGCCAAAACTGCGAAGCCCCGCATGGTGGGCGTCGAGTTGTACTTTAACCAGTTTGCTCGCGCGAGAAAATTTTACCGCGACATTCTCGGCCTCACGCTCGCCGACGAAATCCCCGGCCACCACGCGCGATTCGCCGCCGGTAACGCCTTCCTCTGCCTGGAACGCAAAGGCGCGGAAAATTATCCTTCGGCCGATAAGGCCGTCGTGTTTTTCGAGGTTCCCGACGTCGCCGCCGCGGTGAAAACTCTGGGCCGCAAGCGCATACTCCGCTACGAACCGCAAAGCGGCGCGCGGCGCGCAGCCTGGGCCGTCCTGCACGACCCGGAAGGCCACAACATCCTGCTTCTGGAATCGCAGAACAAGCCGAAGCGCAAAAACTGAGGAATGCCGATCGGTGATTCGAGCGAAAACGCCGGAAAGGGGCGGAAAAGTAGCGATTAGAAAAATTTATGATCTTGTTCGCAGGGGAGTTGCAAGCGTTTCTAATCGCGGTACGGTCGATTAAAAAATCGCATCGAGGAGTGGAGGAAACCCTTCGACCCTGCCGCCGGCAGGCTCTCAGGGTAAACGAGTGACGAGCGGGGAAGGCGCTGCGATGGTTGCGCGATCGGGAGGCTTTGGAGGTGAAGGAGCGAGGGGCCGGCGCGCAAGTCGTTGAAGCGCAACCAGCGCGGACCATGTGGCCTCCTTGCCTCGGCGGAATAACCGCCCGACTTATGATAACATAGTAGTCACGGTAACGCGGGATTAAACGGAGGGACGCACTTCGCGGCAAGCGCGGCTTGGCAAGTAACTCACGCGGCGGATTTTACTGGAGCGACTGCAGACAGGGCGCAGCTCCATCTCCAAGACCGACTCACCGGCAGATGCGGCGGATGCCTGCGAGACTCCAAGCTTTGCATCACATGGCGTGGACCGCTTGGACATTTCCTGGGAATCGCTCTAGCAGCGAGAGCGTAGCGAGTACTTGCGGTCGACGCTACCTCGGCCAGACACTACGAACCGTGAGCGCGATCCTAACGCTTTAATGTCCTTCCAAATTGCTGCTTGGAGACTGTGGTCGGGAGTTCTTCCACGTGGCGCGATCCATCCGCGTTTCTTGGCATAGGCGACGATCTCGCGCGAATGCAGGGACTTAGAGGCTTCACGCAAGACCCGTTCGGCCGCGTCCAATAGCTTCATCACGCGCTCCAAGAACCGAGATTCTATACTTCGATCGGGGCTTCCCGACAAGGCTTTTATTGCGGGCGCGCTGGCCCGGTGACATAATCCGCACAGCCGTGTCGCAAGAGATTCCCGCAGAGCCACTTGTTCGCATAGCTGAAGTAACGGCTAAGCGAGCCCGCACCGTGCTCGAACACATTCTGAAGCACGGGTTCGTAACGACTGAAGAGTTGAAACAGAAGTACGGCTACAACCATCCACCGAGGGCGGCCAGAGATGTTCGGGAACACGGCATCGCACTTGAAACATACAAGGTCGCTGACCGTACCGGTCGCAAAATTGCTGGCTACCGCGTTGTTCCTTATGTGGCGGCGTGTTTGACCCAACATTTCTTCAGGTTGACCACAGGGTTTCGTATCAGGTGGCGGGCGAGTCTGAAGCCGAGAAGGCGGGCGCCTTCATGCTGGTCTGTGGCTCTTGCAATCGCACGAAGTCATGGGCCTGTGAACACTGCAAGAACTGGATGAAGGTCAAGAAGATCACGATCTGCAATGGCTGCTATTGGGCGAGTCCCTCTGACTACCAGCACGTTGCGATGGTCGAAGCCCGCCGCGCGGACATTGTGTGGCTTGACAAAGACGTGAAGCGATTCAACCGATTTCGTCCAGCAAGCCAGAAGGCCAGCGAATCAGTCCAAGACGGGATCAAGAGGGCAGTCGCGCGCTCACTCGAATAATAGAGCGCCGCGGGCAGGTTCCTTCCAGTGCAACGCCGCAGGAACGCGCCTCCCCTCACATAGTCCGGATGACACGTAAAGAGATTCAATCGTCTTTAGGTTTTTCCCCGCCAGTGTTGCCTGAGTAGATCTACCTGCGTCGAGGTGAACGCGATGCGCTCGCAGAAACGTCGGCAGCGGTTTTCCGTAGGGTTTAGCTCCGCATGTCCCGTCGTAACTAAGTAGAAACTGGACGCCTCGCCGATTCAAGTCATGAAGCGTCTGCACTAACTCGTCCCGCTGAACGCCACGAATGTACCTGCGGTCGCGGCCGTTGCTGGTCCCTTCGTACGGCGGATCGAGGTATACCAAGTCATCTTCAGTCGCGTGCTGGAGCGTCTGCCGAAAATCCCCACAGAGCACTGCGCATCGCCCCGCTAGCAATCGATGCGCTCCCCATATTTCCTGCTCGGCGGTATCAGGCTTTACCCCGAGGCGTCGATTATCCGGCGATTGATTAAATTGTCCTGCGGGATTGAACCGCACTGCGTTCTTCACGCATCTAGCCAACAGATACAAGAGTTTTGCAGGGTCGTGATCTGCGTTAAACTCCGCCCGGATCTCGTTGAACCTAGCCTGCGGATTCGGTTGCTGGGAGTTCCAAAGCGCGCGATAACGATTCGTGAGTGACGCGGGCCTCGCAACAAGCTCGCGCCACAAATCCGCGAGCGGCGGGAGAAGTTCAGAGATAAGATATCGTTCACAGAGGCCTTGCGATGCAACAGCGAGCGTCACTGCTGCCGACCCCGCAAATGGTTCGATAAGCCTCTTGTATTTTCCACGAGGAATGAAGGACAAAATGGCGGGCGCGAGCTGCCTTTTGCTACCCTGATAGGGGATCGGATGTGGGATGGCGAATCGCATTTATGAAAAGTAGTCGGTCTCCTAATTCGGAACAAGCGTCCCTTCCAAGCTCTGAAAAATGGATCACGCTAACAGCGTCGGAATGCAGTGAACCGCAATATTCTTAGCATCTCTGTTTCCGGACGAGTCGTAACCGCGCGGAATTTTACTCTAACATCGAATGCTGAGTCTCGCGCCACTTAGCTGCGGCATGTAGCACTTTGTCCTGACTGTCCTGCCAGTGATTAACTCGTCCCGTCAGGGGAATCCTGACGCTTACACCGTTGCTGGCTGTTGTGCAGGCACCGGCCCCCATCTCACCAGAGACGGCTCCACCAGGCCAACACGGCTAAGGCAGGACCGGTCGAGGCCAATGAACGCTGAGCAATTCGCAGTCCATCAAGAACTCGGTCAACCGCAGCACGAGGCCCGGTTTTGCTGCCAATATGAGACCAGACTCAACGCTCCAGAACCGCTTTGGCTCACGGCGAGCCTTTCAGAATTCGACCAAGCGCCGTAGCGAACGGACTTGGTGCGAAATCAACTGAGGACGCGACTTACGAGTGTTGCTGCGTTGACCGGGTTACATCCCTCGCCTACAATAAAATGCGCAAGTCGTAGAGCGCCGCCCAGCATGAAACCTGGGCCATCGGTCAATCATCACAGGTCACCTGAATGTTTGAAACACTTACGGAGAAACTACAACGCGCGTTCAAGAATTTGCGGGGGCAAGGGAAGCTTTCTGAGGAGCACCTGGACGCGGGGTTGGCGGAGATACGCGAGGCTTTGCTGGATGGCGACGTGAACGTGGGCGTGGCGGATGAATTTATTGCGCATGTGCGGGCGAAGGCCTTGGGGTCTGAGGTTTTGTTGCAGCTTTCGCCGGACCAGCAGGTTGTGAAGATTGTGCGCGATGAGTTGGGCGAGCTTTTGGGGAAGGAGGCGCGGCCGCAGTATGGGTCGAAGCCGCCGGCGGTGTGGCTGGTGGTGGGGCTGCAGGGGTCGGGCAAAACTACTTCGACTGGAAAAATGGGGAAATGGCTGGCGGAGCATGGGCACCGGCCGTTGGTGGTTTCTACCGACGTCTATCGTCCGGCGGCGCGCGAGCAACTGGCGCAGGTGGCGAAGGCTACGGGCGTGCCGGTGTGGCCGGGAACTGGGACGGACAAGCCGCTGGAAATTGTGCGCGGGGCGTTGCGCGAAGCGAAGATGTCCGCGTGCGACGTGGTGCTGGTAGATACGGCGGGCCGGCTGCACATAGATGACGAATTGATGAAAGAGCTTGCGGAGCTGAAGCGCGAGCTGAATCCGGCGGAGCTGCTGTTTGTGGCCGACGCGATGATCGGGCAGGACGCGGTGCGGTCGGCGGGAGAATTTCACAAGCGGCTGGGAATTACCGGCGTAGTGCTGACGAAAATGGATGGCGACGCGCGCGGCGGCGCGGCGCTTTCGATCCGCAAGGTGACGGGCGCGCCGGTGAAGTTCGTGGGCGTGGGCGAAAAGTACGATGCGTTGGAACCGTTTCTGCCGGATCGCGTGGTGTCGCGCATTTTGGGCATGGGTGACGTGCTGGGGCTGATCGAGCGCGTCGAGAAGACGGTGGATTTGAAGCAGGCGCGCGAGCTGGAACGCAAGCTGCGCGAGGACGATTTCACTTTGGAGGATTTTCGCGACCAGTTAAAGCAGATACGCAAGATGGGTTCGCTGGAATCGTTGATGGGGATGCTGCCGAAGGTGGGGCCGTTCGCGAATTTGCCGAAGGATACGCAGATTGACGAGAAGCGGCTGGGGTCGGTGGAAGCGATTATCAATTCGATGACGGCGAAAGAGCGGGCGAATTCGAATTTGATTGATGGGAAGCGAAGGAAGAGGATTGCGGCGGGGAGTGGGACTTCGGTGCAGGAAGTGAATCAGGTTTTGAAACAGTATTCGGATATGCGGAAAATGATGAAACAGTATGGAAGTTACGCTAAGACGAAAATGCGGGGGCTGGGCAAATTCGCGGGGTTGAAGGGCGGGTCGTAGCGGGAGCGCTTCCGCGGGCGAGCGAAGCCTCGCCTAGGTCGTTTTGCCGCCGGACGTTGAGCTTCGGTGAAAGCGGCGGCCCTTCTGCCCCGATGCGATCGGGGCCTCAGGACAAGCAAGCCGCCGCACTCCAAAATGGGCTCGGCCGGCGAAATTGGTCGAGCGATTTTCGTACGCGCTGCCGACACCTGGTGTGGCTTCTACGGGGGCGAGGCCCCTTTGCATCCGCCAGTGGCGGATTCTCAGGATGAATCGCGGTGCAGCGCGATTCACAAGCTTGCCTATGCTAGGGTAGTGGGTCAGTTTCCGATTACTTATCGGGACTTACGAGCGCTAAGCCCGGATCTGTTGGCTTCGTTTGCGCGCGCCTTCGTTGAAATATTCAACCATTGGTGCTTTTTTTCAACGCTCCGGCATGCCTTGCGAGTCGCTATGGCCCTGTCTCCGCTCGGAATCGACAGGGCTTAGCGTGCCTTTGTCGAGGCCGTGGACATTGGAACTGTTATTGCATATAAGCGTGGTGACCGCCCATGGGGGCAATCTCACCGACTGGGAGAAATCACATGGCAACGAAGAAAAAAGCGACCAAGAAATTGCGCAAGGGAAAGCGAATAGAGCCAACCAAATCGCTAATAATCAGAATGAGGTAGCACGGTGGACTGCGGGGGGCTGACCGATGATTGTCGGCGGCCCCCGGCCGCATGGCGGGCCGCCGCTGACCGTAGCTCATTAGGTTGATCCCACACCGGCATTCCGAACGTACCACATTCTAACGTCCTAACGCCGTAATCGGAAACTGACCCACTACCTATGCTAGCAAAGACGTTGGTGAAAGGGGCGGGGTTCGCTATACTGGTTGGCTCTGGCGCAGGGATTTGATTCAGGAGGAATGAGGCTTTGTTAACGATTCGATTGGCACGGATTGGCAAGAAGAAACGGCCGTTTTATCGCGTGATTGTGACGGAAAAGACGCGTCCGCGGAACGGACGGTTCGTGGAAATCGTGGGCACCTATGACCCACTGAAGAAGCCGGCGGCGATCGAACTGAACCGCGACCGCGTGGATTACTGGATTGGCAAGGGCGCACAGCCCAGCGACACAGTCCGCAGCTTTTTGCGTAACCGCAAGCCTGCCTGACACGTCCCAGTCCTCAGCCCAGCGACTAACTAATGGAACTCGGGGTAAGTCCCGGGTGAATTACTACTACGCTGGTTCATTTTCCTGCTGGGGGGACTCATGAAGGAATTGGTGACGGACATAGCGAAAGCTCTGGTGGACCATCCGGAACAGGTTCAGGTAAATTCGATCGAAGGCGAGCAGGTGACGGTGCTGGAATTGCGCGTGGCGCCGGATGACCTGGGCAAAGTGATCGGGCGGCAAGGGCGCACAGCGAAGTCGATACGGACGCTGCTGGGCGCCGCGGGGATGAAGTTGAAGAAGCGGTTCACGCTGGAAATTCTGGAGTAGCCACCACGCAGGAGACACCACGGGCGGCGCGCGTCACGGTAGCGCGGATTTTGCGGCCGCACGGGGTGCGCGGCGAAGTGGCTGCGGAAATCCTTACTGATTTTCCTGAACGGCTCACACGATTGTCTAGCGCGGAGTTATGGGATGGGCGAGGTGTGCCGCGGCCGGCGGTGGTGCGCAAGTGTTGGTTATCGCATAGCCGCGGGGGGCAGGCGATTTTTCATTTTGCTGCGAGCGATTCTGTGGATGACGCGCGGAAATTGGTGGGGTTGGAGGTGCAGGTGCCTCTGGCGGCCCGGGTGAAGTTGCCGGCCGGGAGTTATTACATCAGCGATTTGGTGGGTTGCGCGGTGCAGGAGAAAGGCGGCGCTTCGGTGGGGCTGGTGCGCGACGTGGAAATTCATGGCGACGAGATTTCCGGGACGCCGAATCTGGTGGTGGATACGGCGCGGGGGGAGTTGATGATTCCTTTGGCGCAGGAAATTTGTGTGGATGTGGATTTGGCGGCGCGACGGATTGAGGTGGTGCTTCCTGAGGGACTCCGCGAATTAAACCTCGAGTAGGGTGCTGTTCCAGCCAAGGCGTGGGGCGCGCGTTTCGAGCGTTTGCGGTAGGATTAGGCGCGATGCGTTTTGACATTATTACTATCTTTCCGGAGTTTTTTGCGGGGCCGCTGGATTATGGGATTGTGCGGAGGGCGCGCGAGGCGCGGCTGATTGAAGCTTGCGTGTATGATTTGCGCGCGTTCACGCATGATCGGCACCGGACCGTGGATGATCGGCCGTTTGGCGGCGGTGAGGGGATGGTGATGAAGCCGGAGCCGCTGTTTGAGGCGGTGGAATCGCTGGTGGGCGGGGATAACGCTGGTGCTTCTGACGCTGAGCCGACCGGCGCGCGCGCCAAGACTGCGATTGTGCTGCTTTCGGCAGCGGGGAAAATGTTTCGGCAGGAGACGGCGCGACGGTTTGTGGGCTTTTCGCGCGTCGTATTGATTTGCGGACGCTATGAGGGCGTGGACGAGCGCGTTGCGGAGCATTTGGCGACTGATGAGATTTCGATTGGGGATTTCGTGCTGTCGGGAGGCGAATTGCCGGCGGCGATGATTTTGGACGCGGTGACACGGTTGATTCCGGGAGCGCTGGGGAATGAAGATTCGATCGTGAATGAATCGTTCAGCGAGCCAGCAGTTGAGACGGCGCGGACCAAGGCTGTCGTGCCCGCACATGCGCCTGATTGGCCGGCATCCGCGCGTGACGGGGCGCGAGTCGCGAATCACGGCATACTCGATTATCCGCATTACACGCGGCCGCCTTCATTTCGTGGCTGGGATGTGCCGGAAGTATTGCTGGGTGGAAACCACGAAGAGATACGGAAGTGGCGGCGGCGGTGTGCGTTGCAGAAGACTTGGCGCAATCGTCCTGAGCTGCTGGATGGCGCGGGGCTTGGCGCGGAGGATCGCCGATTGCTGGATGAGATTGTGCGCGGTTCGTGAGGCGTCCGTCATCCGGAATGAACCGAAGGCTGCCCGCTACCTAGCCCCTTGCAATTCACAACTGAGGCGAAGCGGCGCAAGGGCGACAATTTGATGTGGCGAAAACCGAGGTAATTAGGCTAGAATTGGAGATTGTGCGTTGTGTGCTGGCCCCACCTGAGCGGGTCTGCCTGGAAATAATGTCATGAATCCGATTGTGCATAAGGCGCAGCAGTCCCAAATTCGCAAGGATCATCCGAATTTCCGTCCGGGCGATACGGTGAAGATTAATGTGCGGCTGAAGGAAGGCGAGGGCGACAAAGAGCGCATCCAGCCGTTTGAGGGCGTGGTGATGAGCCGGCGGGGCGAGTTGCTGGGCGAATCGTTCACGGTGCGGCGCGTGAGTTTTGGAATTGGAGTGGAGCGGATTTTTCCGGTGCATTCGCCGATGATCAGTTCGATTGAGATCGTGCAGGCGGGGCGCGTGCGGCGCGCGAAGCTGAATTATCTGCGCAAGCGCAAGGGCAAGGCGGCGAGGATCAAGCGCGCGGCCCGGATTGAAGCGCCGACGGAAGCAGCAGCGGCCGCCGCGAAGTAAAACACATTACGAATTTACAATGGCCCGTTCCGAGAAATCGGGGCGGGCCTTTTTATTTTGCTGCACGGGATTGTCGCGTAGCCGATTATGAAGACGGGATCACATCTGGAAGAGGTGCGGAGATGCCGACGGGAGTGGCGATTGACGGCCGCTTGATCCTGGAAGCGCAAAAGCTGGGACATCGCCGAACCGCGAAAGATGCGCTGACCGCCGCGCTCGAGCAATATGTTCGCCGGCGCAAACAGGTGGACATACTGCGATCATTTGGAACGATCGAATACGATCCCTCTTACAACTACATGCGCGAGCGGAGCAGAAAAAGAGATTGAACGCGATCTGAACGAGGGATGTGCTGCGGGCTTGTGCTAAAATCGCGGGCCGATGGGGAGACTTTGTTGTTCGCGATATGAGCGCGAGGCGCGGCAGTGTGGGTGGCTGCGCGTCGCGGGGATTGATGAAGCGGGGCGCGGGTCGCTGTTTGGGCCGGTGGTAGCTGCGGCCGTCATTTTGAATCCGCGACGGCGGATTGTTGGTCTGGACGATTCCAAGAAATTGACGGCGCAGCGGCGGGCGGAACTGGCGCCGCGCATACACGAACACGCCTTGGCTTGGGCCGTGGCGGAAATTGACGCTAGCCGGATTGATGCTTGGAATATTTTTCAGGCTAGCCGGCAGGCGATGATGGCGGCGGTTTCGCAGCTTAGCCCCCTGCCGGATTATCTGTTGCTGGATGCAATGGAGATTGATCTGCCGATCGAACAGAAGGCACTGATTCATGGGGACGCGCGGTCGGTTTCGATTGCGGCGGCTTCGATTCTGGCGAAGACGGAGCGCGACCGGCGCATGGAAGAATTCGACCGTTTGTTTCCTCAGTATGGACTGGCGCAGCATAAGGGTTACGGGACGCCTGAGCATCTGGAAGCGTTGCGTAGGCTTGGGCCCACGCCTCTGCACCGGTTTTCGTATGCGCCGGTGCGGCAGTCGGCGTGCTGGGCTTCCGGTGCCACGCAGGACGCCTTGCCGCTGAGCCCCGCCACCGACATTCTGACTCGCTAGAGTTTATCCCGCTCTGTTAACGACGTATGGGCTTGGCGGCAGGGAAATCGCCACGAGCGACTGCGTGGCAGCTGCAACTGCTGTGTCGCGCCTACGACGCTCCCGATTCTGTTCGCGATTTTTCCCAGGCCTTCCGACCTGGGCTAACTTGTGCCGCGCCCACGGCGCTGGACCGTGTGCCGGCGGTACCAGTGCAGAGCGGATCGGACGCGGCAAGTAAGGCAAAGGCGCACGGGTGAAAAGCAGGTGGCCGCTACAAAATCAACTGCACACAGCAAGCAGCGCTGACATTGTGGCGAGCTCGGGCGCGGCCCTTCGACCCTGTACCGCGGGATCTCAGGATGAATCGCGCTGCAGCGCGATTCACAAGCAGCGCCCCTGCCGGATTGGGGAGACGCTGCGAAAAACGGCATTCGGGAGAATGGCGTTCCCAGGGGCGGCGGGCACGGCATGCCGTGCCCCTACGCACCTCTTTTTGCGCGACCGCGACACGGCGCCTCGTTACGCACCGCACGCGGCATGCGCGCGCGACCTAGGCGAACGCTAGATACGCTTGAGGCGGGCGGTTCGCGAACCGCCCCTACGAAACCCGGACCGCCCATTCCGGAACGGCTGACAGCTTCTCGCCGCCTTCCCGGGGCCCTCCCTGACGCCCAAGAGGCACTGTTGTCGCCTTTGGCACCTGCCCTGTTGTGGCGCGTTGCTCCTTGTTTTTGGCGCGTGCTAACCTTCCTATCTGAGCCGTCCGTGCGGCTGCAAAGCGTTGCCGGAGTGTGCGGCGTCCGGCAGGCAAAAATCATCCATGGCCTTCAACAAAAGCAAAGCGCTGGAAAATGCGCTGAAGTTCCTCAACCAGGGCAAGGTCGCCCAGGCCATCGGCGAATACCAACTAATTCTGCGCGCAGACCCGAAGGATCAAGCCACATTAATGACGGTGGGCGATTTGTTTGCCCGCCAGGGAGACATGACGCAGGCCATCGAGTATTTCGAGCGGCTTGCGCAGGTCTATCTGAACGACGGATTCAACAGCAAAGCCATCGCCATATACAAGAAGATCGCCAAGCTGGCGCCGAACGTGCTGGCGCCGCTGGAGCGCCTCGCGGATTTGTACGTGCAGCAAGGAGTGCTGAGTGAAGCGCGTCCGCTGTTCCTGCAGATTGCCGAAGCTCACCTGAAGGCGAATCACTCGCAGAAGGCCGTGGAGGTGCTGCACCGTTTGCTGGAGGTAGAGCCGGAAAATCAGCGCGTGCAAATGCGGCTGGCCGAACTCTACGGCATGATGGGGCAGAAAAAGGAAGCAGCGCTGACGTATCAGGCGTACGCGCACCGGCTGTTTGACCGCGGAGAAACGGAAGAAGCGGAAAAGCTGGTGGAGCGCGCGCTGGAAGTGGACCCAGGCAATGCGGCTGCGATTCTGCTGAAAGCGAAAACGTTAAACGCCGGCGAGAAGATCGATCAAGCGATCGCGATTTTGGAGAAACATCCGGACGCGGAAACGGATGGCGACGTAACCAAGTTGCTGGTGGAGTACGAACTGCGCGCGGGGCACGCGGACAAGGTCGCGGAGCGCGCGCGACGGCAACTGGCGCGCGGGCACGCCCATTACGGACTGCTTTACAAGGTTGCCGAGGGAATGGTCGAAGGGGCGCAACCGGATCGCGCGCTGCCGATTCTAGCGGAATTGCGCGCGCCGATGATTGAAGCGGGCGCCCAGGATCAGTTTTTGAAATTGCTTACAACCACGTGCGAACGGCTGCCGGGGCGCACCGAACCGCTGGAAACGCTCGCCGATTTCTGCAGAACCACCAGCGATCCTTTCCGGTTGAATGCAGCGCTGGGCCAGCTTTCCGATGCTTATGCCGCGCAGGGAGATTTTCCACGCGCGGAAGAATTGTTGGTGGAGCTCGTAGACCGCAATAAGAACGACGAACGGCTGGTGGACCGGCTGAATCAACTGCGCGCGCGGACGGGCGGAGCGCCAGTCGCTGGGGGCAGTAGCGCGGAAAGCGCCACGGCAGATGCGGCGAGCCCAGGTGTGCGGGAAAGCGCGGCCGAGGGGCAAAACAATCTGGTTCCTCCTGCGCCGCCGACGATCTCGGAGGAAGCGCTCGACGAGGAGACACAACGGTATATCGCGCAGGCGCTGACGGACGTGGACCTGTTTTCAAGTTACGGGCTGACGCAGAAGGCCACGCACCTGCTGGAAAACGTGCTGCAGCGCGCGCCGCGGCATACGCCAACACTCGAACGCTTGCTCGATTTGCATTTGGGCGCCGGGAACGATCGCCGGACGGCGGAACTCGCAGCACAGCTGGAACAGATCCATCGCGAGCGGAACGACACCGTCAATGCCGACCGCTTTGCCGAGCTGCGGACGAGATTTTCGAAAGTGGCGGGACTGTCGGAGAAAGATATGCCGGCGGCGCCGACCGTTGCTGCGCCGGAGCCGGTGACTTCTTCTTCGGGAGCAGCCGGGACGATCTCCACGCAGGCACCGGCGGCGCCGGTGGAAACTCCACCATTTGAGATCGCGCCGGAATCTTCGCCAGTTGCCAAGACTCCTGCGTCGGCTTCTGCGCCGGTCGAGTTTGACATTCCATTGGCTGGGCTGGAACCAGAGGCACCCCCACCGCAAGCGCCGATCGCAATTGGGCCGGAGGAAGTAGTCGTACCCGCGACGCAGGAAGAAGCCCCTGTCCAGCTCGCCGGGGTTGGGGAGGAACTGGATCTTTCAGACGAATGGGAAGCGATAGCGGCGGAGACCGCCGATGCGCCGGTCGCAGACAAAATCGCAGCGGCCAGCGTGGAACTGGATCCTATAGTGGAGCCGGAACCGGTTGCGGCGGAGTTCGATGTGAGCGCGCACGCGGATGAAGAGCCCGAGCCGGCGAAGGCAGAAGCGTTCCACATCGAAGCAAACACACCGCAATCCGAAATGACAGCGCATGCGCCAGAGGCTGAAGCTCCGGTGGAAGCGGCGGCAGAGGCGGTTCTCGAGATTGTGGAGGAGCCTGCCGCAGCAGAGCCAGCTGCTGCGAGCGGAGCCGAATTCGAACTGGAGCTGACGCCCGAGACAGCTTCTCCGCGCGAGCACGCCGGGGCCGCAACGACCGAGGATTTCATCAGCGAATTGGTGGCAGAGCTCGACGACTTGGAGGGTCCTGCAGCTGAACCGGTGCGCGAGCCTGCGGCCGCAGCTAAAGACACCCATGCAAATCTGGAGCAAGTGTTCGCAGAAGCGAATGCCACGCCGATGGCCGCCATCACGCCGCCGCCTACGAATGGGGCTACGCACAAGAACATTGCGGCCGCGCCTGCGGCGACGCCGGGCACGATGGAAAATCTGAACCAACTCGCGGAGGTATTTCAGGAATTCCGCAGCGAGCTGGGAGAAATGGGCGAAGAGGATGAAGACCTAGAGACGCACTACAATCTGGGCATCGCCTACCGGGAAATGGGATTGCTGGATGAAGCCATCGGAGAATTCCAGAGAGTGGCGAAGGCCGTGCAGAAGGGTAAGCCCTTCCGTTACGAGATGAATTGCTCGGTAATGCTGGGGCTTTCGTTCATGGACAAGGGCGAGCCAAAGGTGGCTTCGCTGTGGTACAAGCGCGCGTTACAGGTGCCGGGACTCGAAGAGGAATCGGCGCTCGCGCTGCGCTACGATCTGGGGCTGGCGCTGGAATCCGCGGGTGAAGCGGACGCGGCGCTCGATAGCTTCCGGCAAGTTTACGCGGCTAACATTGATTATCGCGATGTGGCCGACCGCATTGCCACGCTGCAGAAGCACTAACCCTCTCCGGCAACACCTGCAAGCCATCTGTAGAAATGTGAGTAATGAGCCGCTTTCCGTTAGTCATGCTCCTTTCGCAATGAAACCTGGAATGCCGGTTTTCACCACTTGATTCAGCCTCTGTCTGGTCTGAATGCGATTGATTTCATCGAGCGCGTCTTCTGGAAGAGCAGAAATGTCGAAATTCTCTCTGGCGCGGGCCGCGGTTCTGGGCGTGGTAAGCACAGCCGTGCCGCGCTGCACCGCCCAAGCCAGCAGGACCTGCGCCGGCGTCTTTCCAGCTCGGGCGGCGATCGCTGAAATGACTGGATCCTCGAGCAGTCCCGGCTTGATCCCGTGGCCTAAC
>Ga0210388_10000938_pt1 | contig 23044 bp, 18 predicted proteins | sample IncBWC19OmetaG_FD_155485 | JGI IMG/M metagenome (GOLD analysis project Ga0210388, IMG submission 155485) | Forest soil microbial communities from Barre Woods Harvard Forest LTER site, Petersham, Massachusetts, United States - Inc-BW-C-19-O ...
CACCGCCTTCGCCCAACAGCCCGAGCCCAAGCCCGCCCCCAAACCCGAAGACACCGAAGTCTGGCAGCCTGAGCCCAAAGTCGTCACGCCCGGCGCCACCTGCGCCGCCGCGCCCTCCGACGCCATCGTTCTCTTCGACGGCAAGAATCTCGACGAATGGGTCTCCGCGCAGGACCGCAACGCTCCCGCCAAGTGGACCGTCGCCGCCGGCATCCTCACCGTCGACAAGCCCGCCGGCAACATCGAGACCAAGCGCACTTTCAAGAACTATCAACTGCACATCGAATGGAAAATTCCCGAGAACGTCACCGGCTCCGGCCAGCTCCGCGGCAACAGCGGAGTCTTTCTCGCCTCCACCGGCCCCGGCGACGCCGGCTACGAACTCCAGGTGCTCGACAGCTACAACAACAAAACCTACGTCAACGGCCAGGCCGCCAGCATCTACAAGCAGGCCGCCCCGCTCGCGAATCCGAATCGCAAGCCCGGCGAATGGCAGACCTACGACATCGCCTGGACCGCTCCCACCTTCAACCCCGACGGCTCCCTGAAATCTCCCGCCTACGTCACCGTCTTTTTCAACGGAGTCCTGGTGCAGAACCACTTCGAACTCAACGGCGAGACCCGCTACATCGGCGCGCCTTTCTACAAAGCCTTCGACGGCGCCCCCATCAAACTCCAGGCCCACGGCGACCCCAGTCCACCCATCAGCTTCCGCAACATCTGGGTCCGCGACCTCAACTAGCCAGCGCGCAACGGGACCTGCCTTTGAAAAGCCGCGGCCATCTCTGCTTTGTCATCCTGAGCGAGGATCGATCTTCGCGCCCTAGCGCGAAGATCAACCGCAGTCGAAGGACCCCGTGTCCCTCCATCCCAGCACAGGCACATCGGGGAGTTTCAATGGGTATCACCCGACCCGCATCCCCCGCCCCCGTTACATCAAAGAAACCAATCCCCTCGATCCAACCTTCTGCTACGCCCCGCCCATCCCTGATCCCCGAAAACCCGCTAAAATCGCGCCCAAAACCAAAGGTCTACAACCCCGGAATGTGCAAATCTCAATTCCGGGATCTCCGCCGCCCCGCGCTTCCCGCCTCCATGTTAATGTCCGATGAATTGCATAACTGGTTACTACTCATGGCTTTAAAGCCCTAAAACCACCCCCCTCAAAACCGACCGAGCGGTCTTTGCCAAAAGGAATTTCGAAAAGGGTTTTCAATTCCACAAGCTTTTCCACAGGAAGCCGCCTCAATTGCCCGCGCGCTCCAACCCCAAATTTCTAAGGTACTTACAAAGCTATGCCTACAGTGATTCCTGTACTCGGGGTCAAATCAACTCACTCCCCCGAACCATCGAACGCTGTACGAAATCGGCAGCCCGATGACCACCATGTGCACCGCCAGGCCCAGAATCAGATCGTGCAAGTCATACGGTCCCCGGGCATGCAGCGCCGATAGCGGTAAGACCACGAGGTTCATCACTTCGTTCACTGCACCGCCAAAGAACAGCCCGCACACCAGCGGATGCAAGGTCAGGAACGTCAGCCGCCGGCTTACCAGGTAGTAAACCGTCGCCGCCGAGCACGCGATAAAAAAGTGCAGGCAAACGCCCAGAATGTACGTACCCACTCCTCCGTGGAAAGCTCGCCGCCCGATCAGCCCCGCCGCGATCGCCAGCGGGATGTCCCACCCAAACAGAATGCACGCTTGCACAAGGTCCACCACCCCGGCAATCACGCCGCCCACCCCGATCGCCAGCAGAGCGATCTTCTTTCGTGTCGCCCTCGGCGACGTCCCAGGTTGCGACGTCCCAGGCTGCGACGTCCCAGGCGCAGAGTCTCCAGTCATCCGATCCTCGCTTTCATTTCAAGTTCAGTTCCAGTCTGTCTTGGCAAACCTATTCATCAGACGCGCAAAGTCCGAGTTCGGGTCCAAAAGCGCTCGAAATATTTTTGAAAATCATTCCTGCTATTTTTTCGCGGCGATCAATCTACAGTTGACTCTATACTCCGGTATAGGGTTGAAAATGAATGCCATGAGAATCGGCGAACTAGCCATTAAGGCCGGAGTCAACATCCAGTCGGTGCGGTTCTACGAGCGCCGCCGCATTCTGCGGGAACCCCTGCGCACGCCCGCCGGATACCGCATCTACAGCAAGAGCGACCTCGACGACATCTGCTTCATCAAGCAGTGTCAGGAACTGGGTTTCACCCTGAAAGAGATTCAACCGCTGCTGAACCTGCACCGCGCCGCCGCGCGCCTGACCGCATCCGGAGTCCGCCGTCCCGCCGAGTTTCGCGATATCGCTCAACTGGCGCGAGTAAAGCTGCAGCAGATCGACGAGAAGATGCGCGCCCTCAAATCCATGCGCCTGCGCTTGCTGACCATGATCGACCGCATCGAAACCGTCAGTTCCCTGGGCTGCCCCGGCGCACCCGTAAGGCCGCGTTGACCCTATACAGCGCGAGGCTACTCCGTTCTCAAGGGCCCCATTCTCGAGGGTGCCCCATTCTAACGTCGCGCTCTTTGCGACGTTAGAGTGGGAACACTCTCCTTTCCTCCGCCACGCCCCCGAACGCACCGCAATCTCACGGCCAGCGCCTGTCAGATTCTCTCAGCGTGATTGAACTTTCTACGCATTGTCATCCTGAGCGAAGCCCGGCGACGGGCCAAGCGAGCCGCCGAGCAGTGAAGACTTGACTCTATACCGTGGTATCGGCTGCAGACTCTTTCCGTATCGGACGCGAAGCCCCATGAAGGAGAGTGCAATGAACTCCAATATCAGCTCCGCCAACCACATCGTAAAAAACACCCGTCCACTTTGGATCTTCCTGCTCGCCGCTCTGGCCGCGCTGAGCCTTCTATTCGTCTGGAGCGGAGCAGGCAGGATGATGCGGATGCAGACTCAGACAGCCAACCGCGCCGAATTCGCCCAATTGAAAACTCAAGACGAGACCAGGATCGTAATCGAAGTCACCGAAACGATGGCCGAAACAACGAGCAAGGGCCGCATTCGCGGCAAGCTTCTCGAACGACAGGACGACACGCACTACCTGCGCACCGCCAATCCCGCCGACGTCGCCTGGGACAACGACACCAGGCTCGTCATGGGCAAAGCCGACGACATCCACCCCGACGCGATTCTTCACATCACCGGAAAAGTGGCAGCTGACCACTGCGTGCAGGCCAGCCAAATCGTGATCCTCACCGGATACGTTCAGGTGAAGTAGCGGAAGGTTGTGATGCGGGCCTATCTCATCGGCGCCCTCGCGGCGCGCGCGGCAACTGCACTCTGCGTTCTGCTGATCGCGCTGCCCTATGTTCTCCGGCGAAACCGCCTGCGCCGAGGTCTGCGGCCTGCTCAAGAAAATCAAACGCAAAGCCAAGCCCAGGAAAACTCCCCGCCCTACCTGCAGAGACTCTGGCCGCACTTCTGGGTGGGATATCTTATCCTCGCACTCTCCACCCTGCACGCCGGCACCGTGACGCCCGCCATGGGCCGCGCCAACGGCACCGGAATCTGGGCGGCAACGGCGGCATTCTTTCTGCTCCTGTTTGAGATTGTCCTGGGTCTGAGTCTGAAGGAGACAAACTGCTCCCCACGGCGTCCCCTGCGCCGCCTTCATTTCTGGATGATGGCCGCGTTCGTCGCGGCTCTGGGCGCGCATCTGTGGTTCAACGCTTAACTCCCCCGCTTCGATTTCTCGGCCTTAACTTCCCGGCCCATCCTCTGTCCGCCGTCCCGGACTTCTCCTCTGACCCTGGTCCCAGAACCCTCGGCCCTAAATGAGTTGCACACCGTCTAAGTTATTGATCTGACAAGAGAACAAATCTCACCCGGGAGATTACTTCTTAGTTTTCCTCGGCCTTCCACAGGGAAGACACATCCTCCACAGCTTCTTCACAACCGGCGAAGTTTTTTATGTTGCGGTGCGCAACAAACTCCCTGAGAGTGGGTTCAGCGAAACGTGAGATTTCCTGAACTCGCCGAATGATTGCGGCAGAGCCAGCGGCAGCCGGTAATTCTCGAGGGTGAATTGCCGGGGGATACTCCAGAAAAGCGCGCAAGCGTTCACTGGTTGCCCGGGCGTTGCGGCCTCCTCCCCTCCTTGCTCTTCGGAGCAGGACAAAGCCACTGGCCACCGCAGCGGTTGCGGATTGGCGATCGCAAGATCGCGAATCGGCATCCGGCTGAGGCAAATGCGGCTCTCCTCCGGGAGCGCTGACGGGCTGAAGCGGTCATTCCTCCGCCCAGCGGTGACAAGGCAAGCAGGAAACCACGAACGAATGCGGTCGGGTGGCTGGCCCGGCCGCATTTGTGTTTTTGGCGGAAAATCTCGCCACGGGTTTCCACGGATCACAACTGATCGTCACGGATAAATCTTTTGCCGAGGGAGTGCGAGAGCGATTGTTTGGGCCCTGTTTTCGCGAGGCTTCCACAGAAAACAGGCACTCTCCACAGCATCTGCACAATCATTCGCCTGGTCTTTGCTTCATCTTCGCCTTCGCGAGGCGCATGGTTCTTGTTCGCGGTTGCGAGACTTTCCCCGGCGCATAAGTTCGAGAGCGTCGACTCGTAATTCGATTCTATTTCGCTATATCTTCGCCTTACTGATAACATCGTCGAAAGGCCAGGGATCAAACTTTCAGATGGCAACTACCGACTACAGCATCAGCACTCTTCCGGCGAATGTGGAGGCCGAGCGCTCCATTCTGGGCGCGATCCTGCTCGACAACTTCGCTTACAACCAGGCGGCTGAACATCTCCGGATTGAGGATTTTTCCCTCGACTCGCATCGCCGCATTTATTCCCGCATGGTCGATCTGGCCGAATCCTCCCGGCCGATCGATATGATCACGCTGATCGAAGAGCTCGACCGGCACAAGGATCTCCAGCCCATCGGCGACGTCGGCTACGTCTCGAGCCTCACCGACGGTGTCCCGGACCGCCCCAGCATTGAGCATTACGTCAAGATCGTGCGCGACAAGGCGTTGCTGCGCGGCCTGATTTCGGCCGCCAACACCGCCATCGCCCGCGCCGCCGATCAGTCCGACGCCGCCGAAGACGTTCTCAGCGACGCCGAGGCTGCCATCTTTCAGCTCTCGGAAAAGCGAATCGGCCGCGGCTTCATGGGCGTGCAGGAAATCGTCCGCGAATCTTTCGGCTCGGTCGACGCCCTGCTGCAGCGCGGCCAGCGCATCACCGGACTCGCGACCCATTACACCGATCTCGACGAAATGACCAGCGGCCTGCAGCGCTCCGATCTCGTCATCATCGCCGCGCGCCCCTCCATGGGCAAGACCGCCTTCGTCATGAACATCGCCGAGAACGCCGCCATCGAAGATCAGCAGGTGGTCGGAGTCTTCTCTCTGGAAATGTCCCGCGAAGCTTTGCTCATGCGCCTGCTCTGTTCGCAGGCGCGGGTCGACGCCCACAAGATGCGCACCGGCTCGCTGTGGCAGGACGACACCAGAAAAGTTGTCCGCGCCATGGAACAACTGGCCCACGCGCCCATCTTCATCGACGACACTCCCGGCATTTCCCTGAGCGAGATGCGGGCCAAGGCGCGCCGCCTGAAGCAGGCGCAGAATGGCCGCCTCGATCTGATCATCGTCGATTACCTGCAGCTGATGTCGGGCGGCGGCAAGCGTTTTGAAAATCGCACGCAGGAAGTCTCCGCCATTTCGCGCGGACTCAAAGCCCTGGCCAAGGAACTGGCCGTGCCCGTGATCGCGCTCTCGCAGTTAAGCCGCGCTCCGGAAAGCCGCGGCGGAGATCACCGCCCGCAACTCGCCGACCTTCGCGAATCCGGCTCCATCGAGCAGGACGCCGACTTAGTGATGTTCATTTTCCGCGAAGAAGTCTACAAACAGGACGACCCGGAGTTGCAAGGCAAGGCCGAGATCATCATTTCGAAGCAGCGCAACGGCCCCATCGGCAAAGTGAAAATGGCGTTCATCAAGAATTGCACCAGATTCGAGAGCCTGGCCGAAGGCGGCGTCGGGGACGACGAGTAGGGATCCAACGGCGCGACTGAACTCAAGACTATTCACTTCACCGGAGCGCGGCGGGGCATTAAATTTACCCTAAGCCGCGCTTCGAAAAACGCAATCTATGACCTTTCGTCAACGGTGCGGAGCTGATGTAGACATCCTATAGGATGTGATATCATATAGGATGTCTTGACTAAGATTGTTCTCGACACCTCGGTTGTGGTCGCGGGACTGCGGACGCGATTGGGAGCCGGAAACGCCGTCTTGCGCCTGGTGGCGGAGAGACGCGTCAGGCTGTTGGCAACGCCACCGCTCTTTCTGGAGTATGAAGATGTACTGAAACGCCCTGAGCATCGTCTGGCCCATGGGCTGACACCGTTCGAGATCGACGAGGTCCTTGCGGAACTGGCTGCTTTGATAGAACCGGTCGAGGTTCATTTTCAATGGCGGCCGCAAACGCGCGATCCGGATGACGAGATGGTTTTGGAAGCAGCGATTAACGGCGGGGCCGACGCTGTGGTTACATACAATGTGGCCGATTTCGCGGACGCGGGTGCACGATTTGCAATCGCAATTCTGCGCCCGGCAGAATTACTGAAGAAGGTGAAATCATGAGCAAGGCAACGTATCCGCTGAAGCTGCCCGTCTCGATCAAGAAAGCGGCGGAGCGCCTGGCGAAAGAAGACGGCGTCTCGTTGAATCAATGGATCGCCTCGGCCGTCGCACAAAAGGTGGGAGTAGTGGAAACGGCAGCTGACTTCTTCAGGAAGCGCGCGGGAAAGGCTACTGGAGCCGGCTTGATGAAGTTTCTGCGCACGGCGCCGAAAACCGCGCCTGAGCCGGAAGATAGTATGCGGTGATGCCAAATCCCGGCAACTTTTCTTCCCGCCGCGTCCTCTCATAAGCGCCCAGAGTGGCGCTATGAGGAGGTCGCTTCAATGAAGTACCGTTCCAAACTTTCCCGCTTATTTTTCTTCGCTTTGTTTTTGTGGTTATCGCTGGCCACCGCTTTCGGCCAACACATTATTGGCAGCGTGGCTGTGGGCGATGAGCCGCGCGGCGTGGCGGTGAATCCGTTCACCGGATTTATTTATGTGGCGAACGTACATAGCGGCACGATGAGCGTGCTGCGCAAGAACGCGCAGACTGCGACGTTCCCGGTCGACACGTTGCCGTTCGTGGTCGCGGTTAATCCGAAGACCAATCGCGTGTATGCCGCCGGATGCAACTTTCTGACCGGAGCCGGAAGCATGGTGGTGGTCATTGACGGCAAGACCAACCAGGTGCTCGAAGATATTTCGCTCAACAATACTTGCAGTCTGGGCACGCAGGGAATTGCGGTCAATCCTTTCACCAATCGCGTTTATGTCAGCGATTATGACGACAGCCAGGAAGTGGTGATCGACGGCTCGACCAACCAGATCGTGGCGCGCGTGGACCTGGCCGGAGGCCTTCCTCTGGGCGTCGCCGTGGACCTGGCGGCGAATCAGGTGTGGATCACGCTGGATGGACCGCTATCGAAAGTCGACATTGTGGATGGAGCGTCCAACACTCTGGTCGATACCGTAGCCGTGACCAGCGACAATGTTTTCGTGGAAGGCGTGGCCATTAATTCGATCACCCACCGCGCGTATGTGTCGTCGACCAGCACTCCGGTTGGAGTGTATGTACTGAATACATCCACCCGCGAGACGATCGCCGATATCCAGTTCGGACAGTTTGCCAACTGCGTCGATGTGGACCCGCTCTCGAACCTGGTGTTTGTCACCGACGGAGGAGCCAACACCGTCACCGCTATCGACGGCAAGTCCAATCAGATCGTGTCGACCGTGGCGCTCAATGGCGCGTTCCCCTCGGGCGTGGCGGCGAATCCCGTGACACAGTTGGTCTACGTCACGGACTTCAGTTCAGATCTGGTGGAGATTATGACGGAGAAGTGAGGAGACGAAATTAAAGGGTGGAGCGGCGAGATGGCCCATCCTTCGCGCTGTTTGCGAAGGGTGGGCACGATGCTGCCGACAGGGCCAGCTCTAGCGACCGTCCTCTTTCGGTTTCGGCGCAGGCAGCTGGCCAGATTCCAGCCGCTGCCGGACTTGCTTCATCGCCGTCTCCATTCGGCCGAAGGCGCTGAAGGGAGAGAATTGGGAAACGGGTTGCTGCTCAGATTCCTCCGCGAAAGCAGACTCCTCGACGGCCGCCGTCTCCTCCGGAAATGCTCCCACAGCCTCATGCAGCAGATGCCACGCCTCGCGATACTCTTCATACCTGCCCGTCGGCGTCATCAGCGACACCGAACGCATCCCCTGAATCTCCTTTGCCGGAATGATGTACCACACGTCCTCCGGCACCACATACGCCGCCAGAAAATCAAACGCCCCCGGCTTATAAATGTTGTGGCTGGCGCACACCGAACACAGATACCCCTCCCCATTCTTCGACCGGAAGATCGTGCACTTCACCTGCACCGCCGCAAACCTCCTTGTGCGCCCCACCACGACATCAAAATTCTCTGAGTCCCCAAACGGCTTACACGCCGGCAACGCCTCCTCCGCCGCCCGCGCCATAAACCGCAACTCCACCCACTCCCCCCGCTTCTTCTTGTCCGCAATCCTCGGCTTCTGCTTCGCCTTCTTCATCTCCCACCCCAAAATTGAAAAAGCGGCACTCGTAAACTTCCGCGAATGCCGCCTCATGTTTCAATTCGACAGGGATGAAAAGACCAAGGCAAGAAAATTCAAAGAATAAAGTGGGAACGATTCCCGATCCGGGAACGCGAATCGTTAGTCGATGTGGAGCGGACACTCCCTTCGACATCGCTCAGGGCAGGCTCTGTCTGCTTGCCGTTGACTTTGATCTTGATCTCCGCCCCCCGCGCACAAACGGGAAGGGCACGACTTCAGTCGTGCCGTAGAAGCGCCACCCAAACCCACCCGGCTTCAGCAGCTGCGGTCTACCGATGGGGCATGTCCCACCGAAGAACAGGGCAACGCCCCGTCTGTCCCCATATTTTTCCCATATTTCTCAATTCAGGACAGGTACCCCCTTCATCCCAAAACGGGAACTCTTTAATGAAGACAGTTGAGCGATTAGCAGCGTAAACTTGCGTGATTGTGCGAGCTAGATGTGTTACTTATGCGACGAAGCAATAACCCTCCGAGTGGAGCAGGAGAGCTATTCGATAACTTGCCGACAGCGGAAGTCCGCAAGAAATACCGACGCCCTAACGCTCCAGTGTGGACCGAACACAAAGCAAACTTCATCGAGCGCTATCTCAAGTTATTCATTCAGATCACCAAGCACGGCACTTATATCGACGGCTTTGCTGGGCCGCAAAGGCTCGACTTGAAAAACGCATGGAGCGCCAATCTCGTACTGCAAATCCGTCCACCGCTGCTTCGACACTTCTTTCTCTGCGAAGCCAATACGAAGAGCTTCCGTATACTCAAAAAGCGCGTGCAAGAAATTGATAAACCAAGAAACAGGACAATAGATCTTTACAACGGGGACTTTAACAAGAGGGTGGCTGAAATCCTGAAGTCCCCGCACATCACTGCTAAGGAAGCAGCCTTCTGTCTGCTAGACCAGCGAATGTTCGAATGCCACTGGAGTAGTATCCTTCGACTTGCCGAGAAAAAGGCGACGATGAAGATAGAGCTGTTTTATTTCTTTGGGTCTGGATGGGTTAAAAGGTCACTTAAGGGAGTGACCAAGAATCTCCACACAGTCGAGAAATGGTGGGGGAGAGATGATTATCTTGAGCTCCGAAACAAAACCAGAGAGGAAATCAGCAGGCTCTTCGTACAACGATTCAGAGAGGAACTAGGATATAAATACGTGACACCCTACCCGATCTACAGGCGCGAAAATAACGACATCATCATGTATGAAATGTTGCACGCGACTGACCACGATGTAGCTCCAGAGCTTATGAATCGTGCATACCGTCAAGCAGTACGGAACTCCCAAAAACTCGCCAAGCAATTGTCGCTGCTAAGTGACGAATGAGTTTTCGAGACTAGCAGCCAAGGCCATACGTTTGTCTCTCGTGGGAATTAGAGAACTCGGTGCGCTAGGATATTCATCATGGACCCTTCCTTCCAGTTCTCTCCCGAACCTTGATTTTTGCACGCCACCCCACTGCTTAAAGAAAAATGGAACGTTTGCTTTCCGACATTGGTCCCTCACTGACACAGCCCATTCTCTCTGCATGGGCCTAGCGCCGACCCCACTTTCGCCTCCCACGATCACCCAGTGAATTCCAGAAAGGTTAAGAGACCCTACATCCTCCAGCAGGGGTTCGACGGAGAGAAATCTTATGGCTGCAGCTGCTTTGCGCAGATCTTCGATTCTTGGCAGCCCGTCTCTGCGATTCTCGACACTTACGCCCCACCAGATGTGCGAGGAATGTGTGGCAAAACGTAGCCTAGAATTTAGGAGCTCACGCATGCGTTCAGACCGCTTCGTAAGGACCTGGAAGGTGTGCCACTTGGCCATCTCCATGACAGATGCGACCTTCACGATGTAATCATCAGGAACGTCGGGCTGGAAGAGATCGCTCATAGAGTTAACGAAGACCATCTTTGGCTGAGCCCACCGCAATGGCTCATCCAACTTCTCCGGTACCAAGCGAAGGTCAAATCCCTGCTCATAAGGATGGCCTGGTACACCGCGAAACCTTTCGGCAAAGGCCTCGGCGTAGCAATGCTTGCATCCAGGGCTAATTTTTGTGCACCCTCGTACAGGGTTCCACGTTGCATCGGTCCATTCGATTTTGGAGTTTTGAGCCATTGTATTCGCTTTTTGTTCGCTTCCATCGTAACATGACGAAAGCAGGATTGTTCTTAAGAACGCCTCTCTGCGAAGCGGATCGTTCGTAGTGTTTGGGATTCTTCGACTACGTTGCACCTAGACTCGCTGCCTTAATCCGTCCGCGAAAATCCGCGGCGAAAGATTTAATCTCTTACCCCGTCCATGAACGCGCGCAGTTTGCGCGAGCGGCTCGGATGGCGCAGTTTGCGCAGGGCCTTGGCTTCGATTTGGCGGATGCGTTCGCGGGTTACCGCGAACGACTGCCCGACTTCTTCGAGGGTGTGCTCGCTGCCGTCTTCCAGGCCGAAGCGCATTTTTATTACTTTTTCTTCGCGCGGGGTCAGCGTGCGCAGGACCTGTCCCGTCTGGTCCTTGAGGTTCACGTTGATCACCGCTTCGGCCGGCGACACCACGGCGCGATCTTCGATGAAGTCGCCGAGATGCGAATCTTCTTCTTCGCCGATGGGCGTTTCGAGGGAGATCGGTTCCTGCGCGATCTTCAGGACCTTGCGCACTTTCGCGACTGGAATGTCCATGCGCTTGGCGATTTCTTCGCTGGTCGGTTCACGTCCGAGTTCCTGAACCAGCTGCCGCGAAGTGCGGATCAGCTTGTTGATCGTTTCGATCATGTGTACCGGGATGCGGATAGTACGAGCCTGATCGGCGATGGCGCGGGTGATGGCCTGGCGAATCCACCAGGTGGCATAGGTGGAAAACTTGTAGCCGCGGCGGTATTCGAATTTGTCCACGGCCTTCATCAGGCCGATGTTGCCTTCCTGAATCAGGTCGAGGAACTGCAGGCCGCGGTTGGTGTATTTCTTGGCGATTGAGACCACGAGGCGCAGGTTGGCCTCGATGAGTTCACGCTTGGCCTGCTCCGCGTCCATGTCGCCGGAGATGATCTCGCGCTGAGTGCGCTTGAGCTCGGCGAACGAGACTCCGGTTTCGAGTTCAAGTTTTTCGACCTCACCGCGAATGGCGCGGGCCTGGCGGCGATATTCTTTTTTCTGTTCTTCGCTGCGGGTCGCGTCGGCTTTGCGTTCGAGGTTCTGGGTCTGGCGGTCGAGCGAGCGCATGCCGTCGACCGTCTTGTTCAGGCGTTCGATCAGGCGCTTGCGTTCGGCGTTGGTGAATCCAAGTTTGCGCAGCGCCTTGGAAGTGGCAACAATCGCGCGCGCCAGTTTGCGGCGGGCACGGCGATGATCCTTCGGCTTTTTGGTCTTCGATACTTCGTGATACTTCTCTTCGAGCAACTGGGCCTTTTTGTACAGCTTGGCCATGTCGTCGATCTTGCCGGTGAACTCGTTCAGGCGATTTTGAAGAATTTCGTCGGTGATCTCTTCCTCATCGAAGGTGACCACTTCCTTGATCGAGCGGACATTCTTCTTGAGGTCTTCGCCCAGGGTGAGTAATTCGCGGATGACGATGGGCGACCGCGACAGCGCCTTGAGTACGCGCAGCTGGCCGCGCTCAATCCTCTTAGCGATTTCTACTTCGCCTTCGCGCGTGAGCAGCGGCACGGTGCCCATCTCGCGCAGATACATGCGGACGGGATCGTTGGTTTTTTCCAGAGCGCCAGGAGTTAAGTCGAGCTCAACGTCCTCGCCCTCTTCGTTGTCTTCGAATTTCTTGTCGAGCCCGGCGGCGGAAGGCAGCTTGGGGCCTTCCAGCACGTCGATTCCTTGCGTGCCGATCGTAGTCAGCAGATCATCCAGGTCCTCAGGAGAATGCACATCGTGCGGGATAAGATCGTTCACTTGGTCGTAAGTGAGATATCCCTTCTCTTTACCTGTATCGATCAGCTTTTTTATATCTTCGAACTTGTCGTCAAGAGCCAAGAGGTGTCCTTAAACTGCTTATTTCCGCTCCCACAGGAGCGTGTGGTAAAGTTCCTTAAAGGTGGGAATCTGGGGTCCTGCGGGATTGTGCCCTAGCACAAACTTTCAGAGTTTAGCACATAAGTGCTGTGCCGTCTATTGGTTGCCCGCCTTTTGGTCCCTGCGCCCGCCGCTATCTTCAACTTCCCTAAATACTTAGATGGTTTTGCACGCCTTTTTGTTTCACGCAGTTTTCACCTCAGCGGCTAAAGCCGCGCATCATTTGGCTACTTACGGCGCGGCTGAAGCCGCGCCCTTTCAAAACTCGTCCGCCGGTCGTCTGCTCGGCTAGAGCGTGGGCTGGGGGCCCTGATCCGCCAGGCCTGGGTCGCGCAGCGCTCGATCCAGGCGACCTTTTTCCAGAAGTAACTCTCGCAGGCGGTCCTTGTCCGCGCCGGCGCCGGGCTTCTTGAGTTCGCGCTGCACCTGCTCCTGACGGCGGCGCAGGTGAATACGGCGGAGGGCGCGGACGGCCGCCTCGAGTCCCTCGGGCGTGAGGTCTTCGTCCTCTTTCAACAAAATTGTGGCCAGCAGGCGGCGATCGCTCTCCGTGGCCGGTACTTCTAATACATCGGCAACTTCGGGGCTGGCATTGAGCAAAGACTCCACCAGCGATTCAGTCGCCAGCCCACGGTGCAGAGCTTCGTTCTGCAGGACAAACACGGCTTGCCGCGATGGGTCAAATTCTTCCTCGGCGCCGTCGCGGGCGGAGAGGTGATCGCCTGGGAGCATTTGCCGAGACGAGGCCAGGGCGCGAATCAGGATCTTCTCCGCGTCGGTGACCTGTGCTTCCGGCGAAGCTTTGACGGCGGATTTTTCACGGGTCGAAGCGGCATGACGAAGTTCCTGACGCAATACGGCCGAATCGATTCCCAGTTTCTGCGCGATCTCGTGCGCCAGCTCGTCACGCACGATGCGGCTGGGAACGCGCTGAATGTGCGGCAGGAGATAATTCACCGCTTTCACTTTGCCCTCGCCGCTGCGCACAGGAAACTGCGAGCGGGCGCGCTCGATGAGATAGTCGAAGTATTTCTGTGAGTGACGAAGAGCGTCGCCGTAAGCGTCTTTGCCTTTGCGGCGGATGTAGAGGTCGGGATCGAAGCCCTGCTCGAGGGTCAAGACTTTGACGGTGAACTCCTCCTCGACCAGCAGGCCGAGTGTGCGCTCGGTTGCTTTCGCGCCTGCCGTGTCGGGATCGAAGTTCACGACGGCGTTTTTGCTAAAGCGGCCGAGTAGCTTGGCCTGCAGTTCGGTGAAGGCCGTGCCCGAGCTGGCGATGACGTTATGAAATCCTGCGGCGTAGACGGAGATGCAGTCCATCTGGCCCTCGACCAGGATGGCGTAGTCGAATTTCTTAATCCACTCTTTGGCGTGATCGAGATTGAACAGAACTTTGCCCTTGGAATAAATCGGCGTCTCGGGCGAGTTGAGATATTTCGGTCCGGCTTTCTCGTCGGTGGCGAGAGTGCGTCCGGTGAAGGCGATGACTTTTCCGGCTTCGGACGCGATGGGGAACATGACGCGGTTGCGGAATTTGGAATAGAACGCGGCTTCGGGCTTGCGTCTTCCGGCTTCGGGCTTCGGGCTTTCGGTTTCCGGTTTGCGGCCTTCGGCTTCCGGTTTCCCGCTTCCCGCGTTCGGTTCCTGGTCCGGGCGCTGAGAGGCGGAAGCTGGAAGCCGGTCTTCTTCTTTTTCTTTCCAGGAGAAGAGGCCGCTTTCGCGGAGGAGTTCTTCGCTGAATTCGTTTTTCAGGCGATCGCGGAGGAGGAAGCCGGAATCGGGAGCGTAGCCGATGCGGAACTTGGCGATCATCTCTTCGTTCAACCCACGACCGGCGAGATATTCGCGGGCGCGGGCGCCTTCGGGGCGGCGGAGGCATTCCTGAAAAAATGCGACGGCACGCTCGTGCACATCGAGTAATTGTCCGCGCAGGCGGGCGTCTTTGGCTTCGCCTTCGGTGGCGTAGGTGGCTTTCGGCAGTGGGATGCCGAGCTTCTGCGCCACCAGGCGAACCGACTCGGGGAAGGTGATGTTTTCGATCTTCTGAACGAAGCTGAAGACGTCTCCCGATAATCCGCAGCCGAAGCAATGGTAAAACTGGCGCGTGGCGTGGACGGAGAATGAGGGAGTTTTCTCGCCGTGAAACGGGCACAGTCCGGAATAGTTTTGCGCTCCGGTTTTTTTCAGCTTGATGTAGTCGCCGACGATGCGGACGATATCCGCCTGCTGCTTGACTGTGTACGCGAAATCGCCGGGGTTCGACATTGCGGGACGGAGTGCTCCGATTCGATTGTCAGGGAAAAAGCGGCGAATGGGAATATAGCAGTGCAGGTGGGCTGCGGAAAAACTGTGGAATTCAAGACTATTCGGTTAAGGTCCTAGCAAAAAGTGGAGATATTCGTGGATCCGGCGGGCGAGAGTCGGCGTGGGGGTAGGGATGCTTCGGCTGCGTTTGTCCATTCGCTTCGCGTATGGCCGCACTTCGCTCAGCATGACAGAACTTTTCGGTTGCACTGTCATGCTGAGCGAAGACGGGACGGTCGGTGAGACTGGCACGGCGGAGTCGAAGCATCCCTATCCACGCCACTCTCTCAGGGCTTTTCTTCATGTTCATCCACGGATACCAGTCTTTGGCCAGGTCCAGCCAGTGTGGATTCCTCGACTCGATCAATGCGATCTTCTTCGCGCGGGACCATCCTTTGAGTTGTTTCTCACGGGCGATGGCCTTGTGCACGTCATCGAAGGAGGCCCAGTAGAGGAGGCGCTCGACCTCGTAACGGTCGGTGAAGCCTTCCTTTTCGTGGAACTTGTGCTGGAAGATGCGCTGGTGCAGATTGCCGGTGAAGCCAACGTACAAAGTACCAGACAGGCTGCCCATGATGTATACGCAGTAGCTTCGGCGCTCGCGGGGACTCATGTGAGGGTAGGGATGCTTCGACTGCGGAAAATCGTCCTTTGGACGACTTTCCTCCGCTCTGCATGACAAAGATTAATGGTTGAGGCGACGCAAAGCTGTGACATGCGTCACACAGAGGATACGGCTATCCCAGAATGAAACCCGATCACCTAAAGCACGTTGCCATGCTGAGCGCAGCGGGGACAGTTGAAAACCGTGCCGGCGGAGTCGGAGCATCCCTACTTCAGGACTACTCTTTTTCAAGACTACTCCTTCAGGCACGCTCTTGATCCGATCAATACAAAGTGCAAGTCAGACGCAGTCAGATGCGGATAGGGATGTTTCGACTGCGCTCAACATGACAGGAGCGATGTTTTTGATAGGAGACTGGCAAAGATTACGACGCCTTCACACGCGGAGCTCCACCAGTGTGGCACCACCGCCGCCTTCGTTTTGGGGGGCTTCGATTACGGATTCTACGTGGGGATGTTGCTGGAGGAGCTGGCGGAGGGCTTTGCGGAGGATGCCCATGCCGCTGCCGTGGACGACACGGACGCGGGGAAGGCCAGCGAGGAAAGCGCGGTCTACGAATCGTTCGACTTCGCGGCTGGCCTGGTCGACGGTCTGGCCGATCACGTTGATTTCGCTGGGGACGTTGGTGGATTCGCTGTCGCTATTTAGGGAGACGGAAATTCCGCGGGCGCGGGCGGCTTTGACGGGAGAATCGGCGGCGGCCTGAGCGCTGGCCAGAGCGCTATTTAGAACTTCGGCGATGTCGTCGCGCGCGATTTTCATTTTCATCGGGCCCATCTGCGCTTCGAAATGATTGTCGTCGATCTTGCGCACGATCTGGGCGGAGCGGCCGGTTGATTTCAGTTTCACGGTGTCGCCCTGGGCTACGTGCTTGACCACCTGCGGCTGGGCGTGCGGATCATTCTTGTCGGCTCCGGTCGAGTGGGCGACGACGGTCGAGTCGAACTGCTCACGGAATTCGCGGCGCAGCTTGGCGATGCGGCGTTCGGCTTCCTTCGAAACTTTCTGCGCGGCGGCGCGATCCTGGACGGCGTTGACGGCCTCGCGGGCGTGGTATTCGAAATCGCGCAGCAGGCTGTCGAGTTTCTTTTCCATCTCGCGGATTTTATTTTGCTGTTCGATCTTTCCGAAGAGCGCGACGCGTTTTTTTTCTTCTTCCAGTTCCTTCTGGCCTTGTTGCAGACGCAGGCGCTCGTTCCCGGCCTCGCGAAGGTCGGCGTGGAGTTTGTCGAGGAACTGGCCTACGTCGCGAGCCTGCGTGCCGAGGCGCGAGCGGGCGCTCTCGATGACGGCGGGATTCAAGCCCAGACGCTGCGCGATATTGATTCCCGCGGAGGCTCCGGGCACGCCGACTCGCAACTCGTAAGTCGGCTGCAGCGTGGCCTCGTCAAATCCTACCGACGCGTTGAGCACGCCGGGAGTGTTCGCGGCATAGACTTTGAGCGAAGTGTGGTGGGTCGAGATTACGGTCATGCATCCGATGCGGCCGAAGTGTCCGGCGATGGCGACGGCCAAGGCAGCGCCTTCTTCGGGATCGGTGGCGGAGCCGAGTTCGTCGAGCAGGACGAGAGACTTGGCAGTGGCGGTGCGCGAGATGAAATCGATGTTGGTGACGTGGGCGGAAAATGTGGAGAGATTTTGTTCGATCGACTGATAGTCGCCGATGTCGGCGAGAACGGCGTCGAAAACGGGAAGCTCGGCGCGATCGGCGGGGACGGGAAGTCCGGATTGCGCCATCAGCGCGAGCAGGCCGACAGTTTTCAGGGTAACGGTTTTGCCGCCGGTGTTGGGTCCGGTGATGATGAGCTGGCGGCGCGGGCCTTCGAGTTCGACAGTGATGGGGACGACGGAAAAACCTTTGGCTTTTAAATTTCTTTCGAGGAGAGGATGGCGAGCGTTATGCAGCAGGAGATGGGAGTTAGCGCCGACTTCACTGGCGGGGAAATCCCCACTCAAGCTAAAACCGGGCTTGAGTGGGCCACCCGTCCCAGATGGTTCGTCCCCGGCGGTTAACTTTACTTCCACGCAGTTGTAGTCTTCGGCGAAGCGGGCTTTGGCGAATTGGAGTTCGAGTTCGGAGAGCACCTGGGTTGCGGCGAGAATTTCGGCGGCGTGAGCGCCGATGCGCTGGGTCATCTCGAGGAGGATGCGGTGAATCTCGGCCAGTTCGTCGTCGAGGAGACGAACTAATTCGTTGTTCTGCTCGATGGTCTCAAGCGGCTCGACGTAGACGGTCTGGCCGCTGGAGCTGGCGCCGTGAACGACTCCCTGGACGCGGCGTTTCTGTTCGACTTTCACGGGGATCACGAAGCGTTCGCCGCGGATGGTGACCAGTTCGTCCTGCACGGTGCCGCCCTCGGCGAGGCGGCGCAGGTAGCCGCGCAACGAATCCTGGATGGCGCGTTTCTGCCGCTCGATCTCGCGGCGGATTCGCGCCAGCTCGGGCGAAGCTTTGTCTTCGAGGGTTCCGTCGGGCTGAATCTTATTGCGGAAGCCGCGCAGGAATTCCGAGAAGTCGACGATCTGATCGGAAAGCGCGCGCACACTGCGCCAGTCGGACCGCATGCTCGCCGGGGGATGCAGGACGATCTCGCGCCACTCGGCGGCGCGATCGACGACCAGAATCACATCGCGAATGTCGGTGGTCTCGAGGACGGCGCCGGAGATGCGCGCTTTCTGGACCAGAGTGCCGATCTCGACCAGCGCGGAGAAATCGAAACGTCCACCGACGCGGCGGAATTCCCGAATCTCGCTGGCCAGTTCCTGCTGGCTTTCGATCCAGTCGCGATCGGTGGAGGGAGCGAGGGCGGCAATGCGGGCCTGGCCTAGCGGCGAAGAAGTGTATCCGCGCAGGAGTTCGCGCAGAGAGTCGAACTCGAGCACGCGCGCGGAACTGTGAATGAGTTCTCCGGGCATTGCGTTTTATGTTACAGGAGCGGGAAGGATGGGGTGACCACGGTTGCGGTCTTGGGTCTTGGGCGGTGCCAAGGTGGAGGAGGCATCTACGTGCGCGCAGCGGCTGGTTAGACGCCAGCTGCGCCGGCCACTTGCACCGCGGGTTCGGCAGCGACGGGAAAGCGGACCATGAATACGGCGCCGCCTGCGGGTTTGTTCTGGCAGGTGATGTGGCCGCTGTGTTCCTGGACGACGCCGTAGACCGCGCTCAGGCCGAGGCCGGTGCCTTTGCCGACGGGCTTGGTGGTGTAGAAGGGATCGAAGACGCGTTGGGGATCGCGAATTCCAGGTCCGTTGTCAGAAAACTGGAGCACGGCCTCGCCGCCCTGCCGCTGGGCGCTGATTTCGAGAACGCCGCCGCCAGAATCCTCGAGCGCGTCCATGGCATTCTCGATGATTTCGACGCAGGCCTGGAACAGCTGGTTGGCGTTACCCTGCACGCGGGGAAAGCCGGGCTCGATGGACACTCCGACGCGGATTTTGCCGGTGGCGTGGCGCGACTCCAGCATTTGTACGGCGCGGCTCAGGACAATACTCATGTCGACCGGAACTTTTTCGCCGGGGGCCTGTTGAGCAAAACTCAGCAGGTCGGTGACTAAGTCGCGAGTACGGCGGGCCTGGTTCACAATCTTGCGCAGCAGCGTGTTCTGTTCGGTGGTGAGGCGTTCCTGGGCCCAGAGTTGTTCCGAGTAACTCATGACGGCGTTCAGGGGATGGTCGATCTCGCGAGCGGCGCCGGCGACCAGCGTGCCCAGGGAGGCCAGCTTTTCTTTCTGCACCAACTGGCTCTGCAGGCGTGCCTGGCTCTCGTAGCCGCGGCGCGACTCCTGCAGCAGACCCATCAGGGCCTGATCCTGAAAGTACTGGCGCAGGAAGACGAAGGCTCCCAGCAGAAACATGGCAACGAGCACGGTGAAAATGCGAAATTCGCGGGTGGTGACGGGCGATTTGTCGAGCAGAGTAGCCCAGAGTCCGAGCACCGGCAGCGAAAGAATTGCCAGCATGGCGAGACGCGGAACGATCTTTTTCATCCGCGGATGGAGGCGGAAGGGAACGGTCTGTAGGTTCCACTCGCGCGCCGAGCGAGCAGTTGCCGCCATCCAAACCACGCTCGCGATGAGCGGCACGTCGTACAGGCTGCCGGAATAATAAGTATGATTCGCGACCGCCCTGTCGAGGAATTGAGAAAAGACGCCATACACCAGGGCCGCGCCAAAGAAATGCAGATAGACTTTTCGCCATCCGCCGGAACTGGTTGCGCCGCTCAGGCCGAGCACGACCAGCAGGAAGGCGTTTTCGACGAGATACAGATGGTCGTACCATACGTCGTAAAGGTTCAGGTTGAAGGTCACATACTGGTGAGGAAAGACGATGAAGGCGTAGAGGAAGATCCACCATCCCAGGAGCATGAGGAAATTCAGCACGCCAAGATGGATCTTGCCCGGCTTGCGGGCCTGGTCAGGACGCCAGGCTGCCGCCGCGATCATGGGCACGGGATGGAAAAACAAAACAATGTCGAAGGCGAAAGGATCGGGAAGCGTGAGATGGCGGACGATCTCGATGTAGATCCATGCTCCCTGGTTGCACGCCCAGAGCGTGAACCCCACGGTCATGAGAGCCCAGAAACTGCGCTCCTCTGAGGGTTGCTGGATGGCGTTGGCCAGAGTAATGGCCGCAGCCAGTACCATCACGAGAAAGCCGACAATATCGGCGAAGGCCGTCAGCCCGGGACTCTTATGCGCGGTGAGCGACACGACGGCAAAGGCCGCGGTAACTCCCGCCGCTGCAGCAAACCAACGGTGCCGTCCGAGCAGACTCATCCGACCCAATTCTATGAGACCCGATCCGGGATTCCGAGGACTGATCGGAATGGCGGTGGTTACTTTCGTCACACCCCCTGGGCGGCTCACAACGCGACAGAGTAGAGGGCGGGAAGTGCAGAGGTCCTTCGGCCCGCAAAAGGCGCGGGCCTCAGGATGACAAGACCCTCCGGAGTTGTTCTAGAATCTAGCCAGGAAGGTGGTCCGACGCCTTCCCTGGTGATTTCTATGGCATTTCCTGTGACCCGTCTGCGCCGGCTGCGCCGCACGGCGGAGCTGCGCAACCTGGTCAGCGAGACGCGGCTTACCCCAGACGCCTTTGTCTATCCTATGTTCGTTTGCCCCGGAGAGGGCGTGCGAAAGGCCGTGCGCTCTATGCCCGGCGTGTTCAATCTGTCGGTGGATGAGGCGGTGAAAGAGGCGCAGGAAGTTCACTCGCTGGGCGTCCCGTCGGTGATTCTGTTCGGCCTGCCTGAGAAGAAAGATGAAGTCGCGACTGGAGCCTGGGCCGAGGATGGCATCGTGCAGCAAGCTGCGAGGGCGATCAAGCGGGCTGTGCCCGAACTGGTTCTGATGGGCGATGTGTGCCTCTGCGAATATATGAGTCATGGCCACTGCGGGATCGTGAAATCGACATTTACGCCGCAGTCACTGGGTGCGGCGGTGAGCGACGCGCTGACACCGTCGCAGCGCATCCTTGCGGTGAAGAATCCTGCAGAAAAAGATAAAGCGATCGAGACCGTGGTGTCAGCCGCGGCGCGCGCGGTTCAGTCGAGTTTCGAAATCGACAATGATGCCAGCCTCGAGCTGCTGGCGCGAACTTCGGTCTCGCTGGCGAAGGCGGGCATCGACATCATCGCGCCTTCCGACATGATGGATGGACGCGTCGCCGCCATTCGCGGCGCGCTCGATGCAGCCGAGATGATCAACACGCCGATTCTTTCCTATGCAGCCAAGTTCGCTTCCGGCTACTACGGACCATTCCGCGAAGCCGCCGACTCGGCGCCGCAATTCGGCGATCGCCGGTCGTATCAGATGGATGGAGCCAATGTGCGGGAGGCCATGCGCGAAATCGAAGCCGACATCGAAGAAGGCGCGGACATGATTATGGTGAAGCCCGCGATGCCGTATCTCGACGTAATCGCCGCCGCCCGCGACCGCTTCGAACTGCCGCTGGCGGCGTATCAAGTCTCGGGTGAATACGCCATGATCGAGGCCGCCGCGCAGAATGGCTGGATCGAACGCGACCGCGTGATGATGGAGTCGCTGGTGAGCATTCGGAGGGCAGGCGCGAGCATTATTTTGACTTACTACGCGAAGGACGCGGCCCGGCTGCTGGGGTGAGGTTGTTCTGTAGGCGACCCTACTGGCCCCTTGACCTGAATTCATTTCGGGAAGCGCGCAACAAAAAACTCACAACATATACGCCAACCGCTTCGCCAACCTGTCATCCTGGTGGCTGCGCTTTGCGCAGCTGTCATGGAGTCGAAGGATCCCATACCTCCAAGCACGAACGCCGAATCTGGCAGCGAGTTTCAACGGTGCTGCCGAGCGCGCGGTGAGAACTCCTTGAGGCGTCCGTGCTGACTTCGAGGATTACGGGGTCCTTCGACTGCGCACGACGACTCGCGTTGCTCGCCGTCGCGCTTCGCTCAGGATGACAGAAATATGAAGGACCATGAACAATGACAGAGATATGAAGGACCATGAATATTTCGTTTATATCGTTTGTAGCCACTCCGGCACACTCTACATTGGCATGACGAACAGCATCTATCGCCGTGTCTTGCAACACAAAAGCGGAGAGATCGAAGGCTTCGCCAGCCAGTATCACTGCGATCGTCTGGCCTACTACGAAGGTTTCGATGATGTCCACAAGGCCATTGGGCGCGAGAAGCAGCTGAAAGGATGGACGCGCGCAAAGAAGATCGCGCTGATCGAGTCGAAAAATCCCCGCTGGGAAGATCTGGGCGAGAAGTGGGGCGCACAGATGGCGTTCGCCGGAGAGGCGATCAAGAAGAGATGACAGTTGGGCCGAGGGGTTCGAACGCCACTCACGACGACACGGTGAGAACTCCTTGACGTGTCTTCACTGAGTTCGAGTGGCACGGGGTCCTTCGACTCCGCTCAGGATGACAAATGGCTGGGAGTGCGTGCTATGCGCCTTGGGTGGTGGCGAAGGTTACTTCGACTAGTTTGCGGTCTTCGTCGGAGACTTTGAAGAAGGCGCGGGGCTTCAGGGACATGAAGCTGGCTACGAAGACGTCGGGGATTTGGCCGATTCGGGTGTTGTAGGTGTTGACGTCGTCGTTGAAGAATTCGCGGCGGTCGGCGATGCGCTCTTCGAGTTCGGTGATGCGGGTCTGGAGCTTGAGAAAATTTTCGTTGGCCTTGAGCTGAGGATAGTTTTCGGCAATGGCGAACAGTCCGTGGAGAGCGCTGGCCATCTTGAGATCGGCGACAGCTTTCTGGCCGATGCTGGCGGCGTTCATTGATGCGGCCCGGGCCTGGGCCACGTACAGCAGTACTTGTTGTTCGTGCTGCATGTATCCCTTGACGATCTCGACCAGGTTGGGAATCTCGTCGTGGCGTTGCTTGAGCAGCACGTCAATATTGGCCCAGGCGCGGTCGTTCTCGTTGCGCAGGCGCACCAGGCCGTTGTAG
>Ga0210388_10000940_pt1 | contig 23035 bp, 20 predicted proteins | sample IncBWC19OmetaG_FD_155485 | JGI IMG/M metagenome (GOLD analysis project Ga0210388, IMG submission 155485) | Forest soil microbial communities from Barre Woods Harvard Forest LTER site, Petersham, Massachusetts, United States - Inc-BW-C-19-O ...
CTCGATTTGGGACGTGGCTCCGGCCAGGAACGGCATGATCTCAAGCTTCCTGCAGCCCCTCAACAAACCAGTGCCGATGGTTGCCACCGCCGACATCGGGCGCGTGGCGGCCCAACTAATCCAGACCGCGTGGAACGGCCGCAGCGTGGTCGAACTAGAAGGGCCGCACCGCGTGACTCCGAAGGAGATCGCGGCCACCTTCGCGGAGCTGCTTGGCCGCCCTGTGAAAACCGAAGCGGTGCCACGCCAGACCTGGGAGTCGCTGTTCAAATCGCAGGGCATGAAGAACCCACTGCCTCGCATTCAAATGCTCGATGGCTTCAACGAAGGTTGGATCGAATTCCAGAGCGGTGAGTCTGGCTCTCGAAAGGGAAAAATCGAGCTGAGAACCGTACTCCAAAGGCTCATCGAACGCGAGAGCAAGCCGTGAGCGTTCCCGAGAGGTCCCGCCGATTGCGAAGTTGATGAATTTCGCTGCCGCTGCCCGCGCCCGCGGAACACCCCCTATGCTATCTTCAATAGGTTTACCCTAATAAGTAGTCGCGCGTCCTCGCAACATGGCTACCTCCGTTGAAGGTTCCAAACCGGCTATAAGGGTCTTCGTCGCCACCACGGTGATGTTGACCTTCATCTCTTTCTGGCGAGCCTCCGCCATTGTTCTCTCCGACCTAGCGTCCTCCGCTTATTACGCCGGAGGTGACGCCGAGAAAGTGATCGGCAAGAGCGCTCCCTGGTTCATTCTCGGCGTCATGCTGTTCAGCTATTGCGTGCGCGCGCTCTACATCGAATCCAGCAGCATGTTCGTCCGCGGCGGCGTTTATCGCGTAGTCAAGGAAGCTATGGGTGGCACCCTGGCCAAGTTTTCGGTCTCGGCTCTGCTTTTCGATTACGTGCTGACCGGCCCCATCAGCGCCGTTTCCGCCGGGCAATACCTGGCGGGCTTCATCAAAGACATGGGCGTGTATATGCACCGCCCACTCCATTTTTCGGACGACCATTTCGCCGCGGGCTTGGCTGTGATCGTCGTCGCCTATTTCTGGTGGAAGAATACCCAGGGCATGCACGAGTCCAGCCAGAAAGCTCTGCAGATCATGGCGATCACCACGGTCATGGTCGTCATCCTCATCATCTGGTGCACCATCACGGTTCTGCGTGCTCCGGTGCAACTGCCGCCCAATCCGCTGCACGCGGGCGTGGTGCCGCTCACCAAAGAATCGCTCGGCTGGTTGGATACAACCTGGTTTAGGCACCTGCCTCTCGGCATTCTGACCACTCTCATCGCGTTCGTCGGCTTCGGGCACTCTGTGCTTGCCATGTCTGGCGAAGAGACTCTGGCGCAGGTCAATCGCGAGATTGAACATCCCAAGCTGAAGAACCTGGAGAAGACCGGGCTGGTAATTTTCATCTACAGCCTTCTATTCACCTCTCTGGTCTCGTTCTTCGCCGTGATGATCATCCCTGATAAAGTGCGGCCGGATTTCTTTGCTAACCTGATCGGCGGCATCGCCATGTACCTGGTCGGGCCCGAGAGCCTGAGGCTGCTGTTTCATGGCTTCGTGGTGCTGGTGGGCGTGCTGATTTTAGCGGGAGCGCAGAATACTTCCATCGTCGGCGCAAATGGCGTTCTGAATCGTGTGGCCGAAGACGGAGTGCTCACCAGCTGGTTCCAGAAACCTCATCACCGCTTCGGCACCAGTTTCCGCATTATCAACCTGATCGTCGGCCTGCAGATTCTCACTATCGTGCTCAGCCGCGGCAACGTCTATCTGCTGGCTGCACTCTACGCGTTCGGCGTGATCTGGAGCTTCGCCATGAAGTCCATTGCCGTGCTCGTGCTCCGCTTTACCGAGCCGGGGAACCGGGAATGGAAAGTGCCCGGCAACATTCACTTCGGCAAGACCGAAGTTCCGGTGGGACTGATTCTCATTTCCGCAGTGTTGCTGATCACCGCCGTCGTGAATTTGTTCACCAAGTATCAAGCCACCATTGCCGGAGTAATCTTCAGCGCCGTCTTCTTCACCATCTTCACGCTTTCAGAACACCACGTAGCCAAAGAGCGCCACGGCAAGCCGGAGCAGCTCGACCAGTTTCGCGTCTACGGCAACCAGGAACTGGGCAGCGGAGCTATGGGTGTTCGCGACGGAAACATTCTGGTTGCGGTGCGCGATCCTCGCAACCTTTATTACCTGCGCCAGGTGCTGGCCCATACCAACACGGCCAAGCAGGATGTAGTAGTAATGAGCGCGCGCCTCTACCATCGTGAACACAGCTTCAGCGGCAGCTCGGTCATGGAAGCCAGCCAGGTTTTTGACCACTATGAACAGGAACTTTTCACCGCCGCCGTGGCCGTCGCCGAAAAGGAAGGCAAGCCGATTTCTCTGTTAGTAGTCCCGGCGACCGACGTGTTCGAGGCCATCATGGTCACGGCGCAGCGCCTCGACTCCGCTCGGGTAGTTTGCGGCCTCTCGAACAAGCTAACCGCCGACGAACAAGCCAAGCTCACCGGCGACGCCTGGGAGCGTATGCCTGAGCCGCGTCCACGCCTGTGCCTGGAAGTTGCCGCTCCCGACGGAACCGTTCGCGAATACACGATTGGCCCCCACACCCCGCGCCTGCGCCCGCAGGATGTCGAACTCATGCACAAACTCTGGCTCAACATCACCACGGACCCCAAGTTCGCCGGAGCCCACCATTACCACATCGTCGCCCTCGCATTGGAAGAGCTGCAACGCGAACTAAGCACCGAACAGCGCACCCAGCTTCTGCAAAAACTTCAGGAAGAAATGAACCGCTCAGGCGACGCCTCTGGCCCGCCAAACTGAGTACGCCAAAGCTGCATTTGGATTTGTCGTCTCGTTGGACTGTCATCCCGTTGGCTTGTCATCCCTCTGGCTTGTCATCCCGAGCGAAGCGAGGGACCTTGGTCTCAGCCCGCGCCGTCTGTGCTGCTGCTTCACGCAAACACCAAGATCCCTCGCTTTCGCTCGGGATGGCAAGTGGACTTTCGTCCCGCCCTACACCCGGACCCTCAATCTAATGTCAGACAGAAGTTCCGCGCCAGCAGTCCCTCGAGCGAAGCCCTCAACTCCCGATACCGAAACAAGTACCCGTTAGCGAGAAGCTTCGCCGGTTCCACCCTCTGGCTCCCGAGCAAAAGTTCTTCACCCATCTCGCCGAACACCAGTTTCGCCGCAAAAGCTGGCATCGGGAAAATCGCCGGACGCCGCAGCACGCTGGCCAGCGTCTTCGCAAACTCCGCATTCATCGCCGGCGCAGGCGCAACCATGTTCACCGGCCCATGCATCCCAGCGTTCTTTAAAATATGCTGGATCCCGCCCACCATGTCATGCACATCAATCCAGCTCATCCACTGCCGCCCGTCGCCGGTGCGGCCGCCCAAGCCCAGTTTGAAGGGAACGAGCATCGCCCCGAGCGCGCCACCCTTGGAGCTGAGCACGATTCCTGTCCGCAGGTGCGCGGTACGAATACCCGCCTGCACTGCCGGTGCGGCCGCTTCCTCCCACTCCCGGCAAACCTCCGCCAGAAATCCCGCGCCCGGCGTGCTTTCCTCTCGCAACGGTTCATCGCCGCGGTTGCCGTAGTATCCAATCGCCGACCCGCAGACAAATACATCAGGCTTCTTTTCGGCCCGCGCCAGCGCCGAGGCCAGATTCAGCGTCCCGGCCACGCGGCTGTCCCGAATCTTCCTCTTCTTGGCCGCCGTCCATCGTCCAAAAATGCTTTCCCCCGCTAGATGAATCACGGCGTCAAACCCGGAGACCGCGTCAGGCGCGATCGGCGCCGCTGGGTCCCACACGATCTCAGCGTTATCCGAAGGTCCGGCCGCAGCCACCCCGCGCACCAGCCGCACCACAGACCATCCGCTTGCGCGAAGCGAAGGCAGCAGCGCCGTCCCGATCGGCCCCGACACCCCGCTCACCAGAATTCTGGAACTCATAACAAACCGACCCAACTCTACCAGCCGCGAGACCTCCCCAACAAACTGGAGACGCCTTTGAAACCTTCGTAACGGATGAAATGCGAGAAGGCTCCATTAACCTGTCCTCAATGTGTCGGGCGGTGGCAATTCGATGAAACAGTTGGTGTAATCTCAAGGTACGGGTTCTTCCAACGCGTATCCATATTCAAGCATCCAACCTCAAACGGGTCTGGATGCGAGCGTGGGCAGAAAGCACTTTATTGATGGCCTTACAATTCAAGTCTGGACTCATCCTTCTTGCGTTTGCCCTTCTAGGTTGGACCTCGCTCTGCATGGGGCAGAGCACTCCGCCCCTGCCTACTTCAGATCCCATGCCGGGAAACATCAGCGGAACCGTGGTTGACCAGAGCGGAGCCATAGTCGCCGGAGCCAAAGTGAAACTTACGAACACCGGAGAAGCCCAATCCGCGGATCGAGAAACTGTGACCGGCGACAACGGCGAATTTTCCTTCGCCAACGTCGCTCCCGGCGCGTTCCAGCTCACTGTCACTTCAGCGGGTTTCGCCACCCAGACCTCATCTGGAACTCTGGGCCCAGGAGAAGTCCACATCGTTCCCCAGATCGCCTTGGCGGTCGCCGCCAATGTCACCGATGTGCAGGTCGCGCTCTCACGAATAGAAGTGGCCCAAGCTCAGGTCAAGGATGAAGAGAAGCAGCGTGTGCTCGGCGTTTTTCCGAATTTCTACGTCACCTACGACCCCCATCCGGTTGCGTTAACCTCGAGGCAGAAGTTCGAGCTCGCATGGAAGACGACAATCGATCCCGTCACCTTCGCCATTGTTGGCGGCATCGCGGGAGTTCAGCAGGCGCAAAATTCCTTCAGCGGATATGGTCAAGGCGCGCAAGGCTATGCCAAGCGCTACGGCGCCAACTATGCCGATCTTACGACAGGCACGTTCATCGGAAGCGCCATCCTGCCCTCGCTCCTGAAACAGGATCCCCGGTACTTCTACAAGGGTACCGGGAGTACGCGCTCGCGGTTCCTATACGCGATAGCCAATTCGGTGATTTGCAAAGGCGACAACGGACGCTGGCAGGTAAACTACTCAAATATCCTCGGAAACATAGCCGCAGGCGGCATCTCCAATCTCTATTATCCGGCTCAAAATCGGGGAACCGCGCTGACCTTCGAGAACGGGGCAATCGGAATCGGCGCCACCGCCGCCGCCAATGTGGTTGAAGAATTTCTCTGGCGCAAGCTGACGCCAAATATCCCTAAACACGACCAGCCCACGCCCTAAGGTAGATGCTCGTGTGGCGCGGACGCTCCTGTCCGCGTCTTTCCATCTCACCGACGGCCGCAAGATTCCGGCACCCGTCCGGAAGCGTTTCAAGGCCGCTTACCCTCTTCCCCCAACGCCGCCGGAATGATGTACTGCGGCACGAGTTGCGACTCCCACGGAAAGAACTTGTCCCGCTCCGCGTAATCCCCTCCTGTGATTCCCACCACCATATCGAGATCCGGAAGAACCAGCACATACTGCCCGCCGTTTCCCGCAGCATAGTAATCACGAAACTCGCGTCCGCCCGCTTTGAGAACCCGCGTGTGCCAGGCGTAGGTATATCCATGGTCTGTATCCGACGGAATGACCGGCGGAAACCCCGAGTGCCGCGTCACCGAATCCTTTACCCAAGCCTCGCTCAAGATGCGCTTCCCGTTCCACGCTCCGCCCGAAAGATAAAGCTGCCCCAGCTTCAGCTGATCGCGAGCTCGCAGGTAAATCCCTCCGCCCAGGTAATACTCCCCGGTCGGCATAAGGTTCAAATGATAGGAGCTGATCTGAAGCGGCCGGGCAAAGTACTGTTGAAAGAATTCCGGCAGCCAGTACCCAGTGGCGTTCTTGACGATGCCTCCCAGCAGATTGATATCCGACCCGCAATAAACCCCATGTTCCCCGCCGGGCTCGCGTGCCATCGGCAAATCCAGCGCGAACTTGTACCAGTCGTTCTGCGCGGTCTGCATCTGCATCGTATCTTCGTTACCGGCCGACGACGGATCATGGTCATCGCACGCCAGCCCCGAAGTCATATCCATCAGATCCTGCACCGTGATGCTGTTCTTGCGTTCATCCCAGTTCGCGAAGGGCTTGTAATTCGGAAAGAACGAATAGGCCGGCGAGTTCAGCTCTATCTTCGCTCCCTGCTCGCGCGCCAGCCCAACCAGCACGGGCCCGAACGTCTTGCCGGCGGAGCGCATATCGTGCGGCCGGTCTTTGTCGAATCCGTAAAAATACTCTTCGAAAACCAGCTTGCCGTGGCGCGCAATCAGCAGGCTCTGAATGTTCACCGGATTACTGAGCGAAGGCGCAGTCGTAAGGATTCTTTCAATCAACTCCGCAATCGGCCCCAGTTCCAAACCCACATCCGCGAGCGATGCCGTGTCCCAGCCATCGCTGTCTGCCACGGGCTTCCGGTAAACATAAGGTCCGGAGGGCGCAGGAACACGGGGATAAAAGCCAAGCGCGTTGCTCCGGTCGCGGCGCGTAAACTGCACCAGCGGATAAGAACCCACAACCGGCAAAGACAGAACGTCGCCTTGCGCATCGTAGCTGCCCCGCAACTGCACCTCCCCCTTCTGAGACAGGGTGACGGCGCCGTCCTTCAGTTCCACATCAAAAGTCTGTCCCCGAAAGCGATTGGCCTCCGGGTTTCGAAGAAATGCCGTGAGCGACCCGTCGGGAGTCCGCTGAATGGAAATATAAAAACTTGCCCGTTCGTCGAGCGGCACCACCTCGCCCCGCCAGACCCAAGGCGCCACTTCCGACAGTTCCACCGGACTCGCATAGCCCGATGAGTTGTAGAAGGCAACGCCCGCCGGCTGTATCCAGTGCCCGAGAATGCGCTTGCCGCTCGCGACAAGATGAAGACGTCCGCGAAATTTGCCAGCGTCGCCGGGCAAAGCAAATTGAATCTCGTCTTTCGCATGCTCGACTGGCACCTCATACCCCGCGATGCGCGCCCGCCATTCGCCCCCGCGAGCATCAATCGTAAGCTCGCCCCGAACCAAGGGACCAAACGACTGCTCACAACCCCACAGCCCCACCAAAGCCAGCACGGGCTGGCCCTCTGGCAGCGCTCCGGAAGGCTGAGCCTGGGAATCAGGGCGCGCAGGTGAACCCAGGCAGACAACCAACAGCGCCACAAAGCCGATTACGTAAATTCGCATAGGCGAGACCCGGCAATGCCGCGACCAACACCTGTAGGACGGGCCTCTCTGAGTTTAGTGAGCCTCACCCGTCTCGTGTCGCGCGGACACTCCTGTCCGCGTCTTTCCATGAGCACGAATGCCCGCCATCTCCGCGCCCACGTTCAGGAAAAAGCCTGGACCTTGAGGCTGCCCATGTGGAGAGAGACGCCTCACAACGCCCCAGCCGGCTCCTTGCCTTCGCCTCCCGCCGGCCCGAAGCCACAACGCCCGCGCATCCCTTGCCGGAATTTCTCGCGCTCCTCAGGTGTCATGCGTCCCCAGCGCTCGGACATGCGCCCGCGAAAGCCCGAACCGCGGAACCCGCGCCCGCCAATCCGCCCAAACAGGATCCGGCACAGTGTCAGAATCCCAATCGCCTGCCAGAACGTGATCAGGCGCCAGCCGAACAGCCCCGGCAGCAGCCAGTTCCAGAGACGCATCACCAGCTCGCCCCCGATGAACATAAATAGCGCAATCCCCACAATTGCCGCCGGAACTACGAAATACCATCTTTTTCTCATATTCGCTTCCTCACGCTTTCGTGAACTCGTCGTAAATGTTTCGTAATTGCTCGCGCAGATGGAGCACCGCATACCGTTTACGCGCCAGCAGCGTGTTGATGCTCACGCCGCTTTCGACCGCCATCTCTTTGAAGGTGCGCCCCTCGATCTCGTGCCCCACAAACACCGCGCGCTGCTCCTCGGGCAGCTCGTCGAGCGCAAACTCAAGCTCCTCCAGAAGCACGCTGCGGGCGAACAGAGCATCAGGCCCGGCATCGGGCGAAGGCAGCAAGTCTTCAAAATGCAGCAGCTCTTCGTCGTCGCCTGCGACAGCAGCATCGCTAAAACTCTCCGTCTTTTTCTTGCGGAAGAGATCGGTAATCCGGTTGCGCGCCACGCGAAACAGCCAGCCCGTAACATGCTCAACCGGCATCAGCAGCCGGTTAGCTTCCACCAGCTCGTAGAACACCTCCTGCAGAATGTCTTCCGCATCGCGCGGGTCAGGCACACGCCGGCGAATAAAGTTCCCCAGCCGGGACCGCTCCCGCTTAACCACTTCGGATATCCGCCGGTCCTGTTCGAGGCTCATCCGCTCCAGACTAGCCGCGTCCTTCATCTAGGAATGTAGACGAATGAAGGGGCACAAATATTGTAGGGGCGGGTACTCTGGAGTGGACGCCCTCGCCTACTGCGCAGAGGCTCACCAGTCAGACTGCACGCGCCAAGTCGAAAGGCGTAAAATGCCCTCAATTCACTCGCCGGTGCCGTGAACGATCTGTGGAATGTGGATATGGATCAAGATGTCAAATCTCCTCTGGAAGCCGAGGCTATCGAGCAGCAACTGGAGAGGATTCTTTCCTCCGGCGTTTTTCTCGCTGCGAGGCGCAGCCAAATGTTCCTGCGCTATGTCGTGGAGAGATCTCTGCTGAATTCCGCACCCAAGGAATACGAAATCGCAGTGGAAGTGCTGGGCAGACCGCCGGATTACGATCCCGACATTGACGCGGCTGTGCGGGTGGAAGCCGGCCGCCTGCGCAACCGTTTGCGCGAGTACTACGACACCGTTGGGAAAGCAGACCCCATTCTCATCCAAATTCCCAAGGGCGGCTATGGGACTGTCTTTATCAGTCGTGAAGTCAGCCAGAACTCCTCAGCGCCAGATCGTGTTGCTCCTCCAGCGGAACAACGGGGGCCTGAAGTGCAGCCGCACGTCAAGGCGATTCCACACAGCACCTGGTCCAGGTACTTGGGACGAATCAATTCCGTGAAGTGGTGGATCGGCGTGACTGTTGGGGTCGCGATGATAACCTTCGGCCTGATGTTCTCATCCTGGTTTACAGAGCGGCGCATTCAGGCGAATCGTCCGGTGCTTTCGCTTGCGGTGCTACCTCTTCAAAACTTGTCCGGGAACCCCAATGAAGAATACTTCGCCGACGGGATGACGGATGCCTTGATTACCGAACTGGCCCATACGCCCAACCTGCGCGTGGTTTCCTGTACCTCGGTGATGCAGGACAAAGGAAAAAAGAAACCTTTGCGCCAAGTCGCCTCCGAACTCGGCGTGGATGCGGTCGTCGAAGGTTCGATCGTGCGATCGGGTGACAGGGTTCGTATCACGGCCCAATTGATTGATGTCAGGGACGATCGGCACCTGTGGGCACAGAGCTATGAAGAGCCGATAATCGACATCCTGACATTGCAGGATAAGGTGGTCCGTGAGATCACACTCCAGACTCAGGCGGCCCTCAAACCCGGCCGCGAGAGGGTCCATGCAGAGCGCGTCAATCCGGCTGCGTACGACGCGTATCTGCGTGGTCTCTACCTTCTGAATCAGCGGGACATCGACAAGAGTGTCACCTATTTTCAGCAAGCCGTAGCGTTGGATTCCTCCTATGCAGGTGCCTACGCAGGTTTAGCCGAGGCCCTGACGACCCAGGCATTGGGCCGCGGGAGCGCCCAGGCACATGAACAGTCACAGGCTCTGGCCTCCGCGAAGCGCGCGATCGAACTTGACCCTGAAAGCGGGGAAGCCTATGCGGCGCTTGGGCTCGTCGAAATTAATTTTGAGAAGGACTGGCAAGCCGCCGGACGCGACCTGGAAAAAGGCCTTGCTCTTAGTCCCGGCAACACCCTGGCCGAAATGCAGTACGCAATTTACCTCGATGCGATGGCGCGCCCGGAAGAGGCAGTGAGTCATATGCGGAGGGCTTTGCAGTTGGACCCACGCTCGTTTCTTATGAACCGGCATCTGGGTTCGACTCTGTATTTCGCGCGCCATTACGACGAGGCGCTCTTCTATCTCCAGCGCGCCGTGGAGATGGAGCCGACGCGAGCCGAATATGCACAAGCGTGGATCGCCCGCTGTTACGAGTTGTCTCTCCGTCTGGATGACGCTGAGCGCACCGATCTGCAGCTCTTGGCCAGTAGAATCCCCGAAGCAAAGCTCGCGACATTACGCCTGGCGCATCAAAAAGGCGGATGGAAGGCCTACCAGACCGCCAGAGTCAACCTGATCGGCAAACAGCCCCGCAACGGATGCGACCTGTATGAAATTGGCGAGAGCTACATTCGGGTGGGTAAGGCGGATCAGGCATTTTCCTGGCTCGGTCGCGGAATTGAGGCGGGCTGCTTTTGGGCCGATTCGCTTCCCGTCGATCCCCTCCTCGATGCCCTCCGAAGCGACCCGCGCTTTCCGGACCTGCTAAGGATGGCTCACTTGGGAAACTTCTCTAAGGCCGCCGCTATGTAATATCCGTCTGCGGTCTGGAGACGGCGCGGATCCGCGCCTCCAAACCGCAGAGGCCCGCACAGAACGGTTTACTTCGGAATCTCGAAACGAAGGATCTCTCCCGCCCCCGGTCCAAGATCGCCCGCATTGGAGATATACAGCGCGTCGTCGGGGCCAAATGTCATGCCCCCAGGCAGGCTCAAACCCGTGATCACAGTCTGGATGCTGCCGTCAGCGTTGAGCCTCACTACCTTGCCGTCGCCGGGATTCGGAAATCCTCCTGGAGTGTCGGAGAGCTCCAGTGCGTAGAGCAGACCGTCCGGTCCCACCTTCAGACTGACAACCGTGGTGAATCCTGCCCGTGAGCCGGCAACTCTGAACACCTTCAGGTTCGCCGGACTGGTGCCTAGTCCAGGCATGGTTTCTTGGAAACCAATATCCCGAGACAGGGTGGTGACGCGTTCCCATCGCGACGCGATCGGGAAAAGGCCGAGGTTGCCGATGTAAAGATTCCCGTCATTATCGACGATCGATGTCGGAACAACATGTCCGAAGTGAAGGGAAAAATCCATAACTTCCTTTGTTTCCCCGTCGGGTGTTGTTGCCGTGATTGTGCCATGGTTGGGTTCAACGGCGAAAAGCCTGCCTTTGTGAGCGATCATGCTGTAAGGAACTCCATCGGGCTCAAAGTCGGCGGCATCTGGATAAGCGGCGGGGTGCTCCATGTAGAACAAGCTGAGGTCTGTGATGTAATCCCATTTGCCGTCGCTCAGGTTCACCTTCACTATGCCGTTGGGCAGATTGGGATTTCCGTGAGAGCACCCTCCCCCGGCAATGAGGGCGTAAAGCTTGCCATCGAGAAAAGCAACATCCGCGACGCCGATAATATCGCCCTGCATGGCTACAAACGAAGGCAGGCCCGTAGCGACCGCCGACAGCGTGCCATTGGGCGCCAGCTTCGATACCCGAGCGCTGGGACCTCCTTTGTAAGGTCCGATTGGCGGGAGTCCCTGCGTACAGGTTCCGACGGTTGATGTTGTGCCCCCGGTACCCGCCTCAGCTATATAAAGTGCGCCGTCCGGACCAAACGCCAGGCCGCGTGGATCATTCAATCCGGATGCCAGGGTCGTGCCGCTGCTGGGTCCAACTTGCGCGTGGCTATCTACGGCGAAAGCGGTCGCAAAGAGCGCGCCAACGAACAAAAGTGCGAGTGAGCTTGGTGTTTTCAAAGTGAGCCTCCTTCTTGGCTAGAGCCAAAAACGGTCCCACTCTGCTCCTTTCCCGGGGGAACGCAACAGTTTCATCCCGTAAGTTACGGCGAAACATTCCTCGATTCAGTTGCGTACGGGCGTCTTAAGCGTTGGTGTCGGTAACAGGCGATTACACCCGTTGACCCAGACAGCGATCAGCACCGCCGAGACTGAGGCTGCCACGTCCCGTCGCGCCTTCCGACCGGCAGGGATCCCCGGCGACGGCTGCCGGCGGAAAACTCCATCGGCTTAGAACGGAAATACGAGCCCACGCAAGTAAATGCAATTGGCATTCACCACTCCAACTGCCAGCCTCGATCGCCACTTTTCGTCGCTTTCCCTTCGCCCCACGATTTCCCTGCCGATATATCGGCACGGGGCTAAACTCAGCCGCCCCAAGCACCTGCAGCCAACCAACTATAGCTTTAAGGTGGTTTTCCGAGATTTCCGAATTATCCACAGTGTTCCGGTAAAACCGCTCTTATGTTCCGACTGGAACATTCAGTCGAATGCTCCGGCAGGAACACTGCGAGCTATAATCCTACATGGCGAGCCTGCGCCAACAGATCGCGACCACCGCTCTCACCCTCACCAAGTTCCGCGAGCTGATGAAGCGGATCGAGGAGAACCGTCCCCAGGACGACCTCTCCATCGTCAAGAAAGCCTACGACTACTCTCTGAAGTATCACGAAGGCCAGATGCGCGCCTCGGGCGAGCCTTACCTGGTGCATCCTCTCGAAGTGGCGTTAGTGCTGGCTGAAATGAAGATGGACCCAGTCGCCATCGCCGCCGGCCTGCTCCACGACTCGGTCGAAGACACCTCGGTCACCATTGTCGACATCCGCAAGGAATTCGGCGAGCAGGTCGCGCACATCGTCGAAGGCGTAACCAAGATCAGCAAAATAGATTTCGCCACGCGTGAAGAAGCGCAAGCCGAAAACCTGCGCAAGATGATGCTCGCCATGGTCGACGACATCCGCGTGGTGCTCATCAAGCTGGCAGATCGCTTGCACAACATGCGCACACTCGAACACCTCGAGCCCGAGCGCCAACACAAGATTGCGCAAGAGACGCTCGAGATCTACGCCCCCATCGCCCACCGCCTCGGCATGGGAAAGATTCGCGGCGAACTCGAAGACCTGGGCTTCCTCTTCCTCGACCCCGCCGGCTACGAGCAGGTAGAAAAAGCTGTCAACGCGCGCCGCAAGCAAGGTGAAGCATTCCTCGCCAAGATGCAGGGGATCATCAACGACAAGCTGAAAGAGGCCGGCATCCAGGCCAAAGTGGAGAGCCGCATCAAGCGCCTGTTCTCCATCCACAAGAAGCTGCAGCGCCAGCGCATTTCCGTCGACCAGGTCTACGATCTGTTTGCCATGCGCATCATTACTCGGTCGCTACAAGACTGTTACGCTGTGCTTGGCATCATTCACAACATCTGGCGGCCAGTGCCGGGACGCATCAAGGATTTCATCGCCATGCCCCGGCCAAATTTTTATCAGTCGCTGCACACCTCAGTCATCACAGAAGATGGAACGCCATTCGAAATCCAGATTCGCACTGAAGAGATGCACAAGATGGCGGAGGAAGGCATCGCGGCGCACTGGAAATACAAAGACGGCCCGGTGTCGGCGCAGGATGAGCAGCGGCTGGCGTGGTTGCGGCAGGTGGTCGAGTGGCAGCGCGACGTCAGTGACCCCAATGAATTTCTTTCAGCCCTGAAGGTCGATCTGTATCCCGAAGAGGTTTACACCTTCACGCCCAAAGGCAAGGTGGTCGTGCTGCCGCGTGACGCCACGCCGATCGACTTTGCCTACACCATCCACACAGAAGTTGGACATACCTGCGTGGGCGCCAAGGTGAATGGACGCATGGTGCCGCTGCGCCACAAGCTGCACTCTGGTGACATCGTCGAGATCCTTACGCAGGCTGGACACAAGCCCAGCCGCGACTGGCTGGGCCTGGTCAAGTCTTCGCGGTCGCGCAACAAGATCAAGCACTGGCTCAACGTACATCAGCGCGAGCGCTCCATTGAAATTGGGCGCAAGCTGATTGAAAAAGAGGCGCGCAAGTATCGCATCGCTCTTAAGGAAATTAAAGACGAAGAGCTGCAGAAAGTTGCCGGAGGGTATGGGCTAGGCAAAGTTGACGACCTGATGTCGGGCATTGGGTATGGAAAATATTCGGCGCGGCAGGTGCTGGCGCGGCTGCTGCCGGCGGGCGCGACGCCTTCGATGGCGGGCGACATTGAAGCCGAGGGACTCTCGAACCAGCCTGGCGCAATCGCCAGCGTGGTGCGGCGTGTGTTTGGCGACCACAACGCCATCATGGTCAAGGGCCAGGGCGACATGCTGGTGTATCGGGCGCGCTGCTGCAATCCCATACGCGGTGAGAGCATTGTGGGCTACATCACGCGGGGCAAGGGCGTGGCGGTGCACGCGGTGAACTGCCCCAACGTGACCAACCTGATGTACGAACCGGAACGGCGCATCGATGTGGAGTGGGCTCGGGATGAGACGACGCCTACAGCTTATCCGGTGAAGCTTACGGTTTATTGTGATGACCGGTTTGGTATGCTTAAAAGCATTACCAGCGTAATTGGAGATGCTCAGAGTAATATACGGAACATCGGGGCGCGAACGGAGAACAGCCAGGCTAGCGTGGAGATCGTGCTTGATATCTCCGATCTCAAGCATCTGGAGCAGATTATGGCTGGGTTGAGGAAGATTCCAGGGGTGCATGAGGTGCAGAGATTACAAAAGATCTAGGGTAGCTTTCAGACCGCAGATGGCAGCAGCGGGCTCGCCGGAACTATTTGTTGAAGCGAATCCAGGATGTCGCGAGCAAAAGCCAAGCAGCTCGACTTCTCTGGAATCGGCGAGGAAACTCGGCGTGGGTACTCGTCATAGGTCTGGCCTTCAAGGAGCCTGCCATTTCTTGCTTTCCTGACGCCGCCCCACTGTTTGAAGAAAAATGGAACGTGGGACTCGCGGCACTGGTCGCGCACTGAGACCACCCACTCTTCCCGCATCGGGCGAGCGCCCGGCCCACTTTCGCCCCCAACGATCGCCCAACTGATGCCAGAGAGATCGAAAACGCCCAAGTCTTCGAGGAGGGGTTCGATTGAAAGGAAGCGGACAGCTGCGTGAGCTCGTTGAAGGTCGGTGATCCTCGGCAGGCCGTACTTCTGATCCTCGACGCTGACTCCCCACCAGATGTGCTCTTGCTTGGCGGCGAAGCGCAGGCGTCCGTTCAAGAGTTCCTTTAGCCTGGCTGGTCTTTTCGTCAGGACTTGGAACGTGTGCCAGTTTGCTTTGACCATGACTTTGGAGACGGCCTCTATGTAGTCGTCGGGCACACCGTCCTGGAAAAGGTCGCTCATCGAGTTCACGAACACGAGCTTCGGAGCACGCCAGGTGAACGGCTCCGTCAGCTTCGCGGGAACCAAGCGCAGGTCGAACCCCTGTTCGTAGGGATGCCCCTTGACCCCGCGGAACCTCTCCGCGAATGTCTCGGCGTAGCAGTGCTTGCATCCGGGGCTGATCTTGGTGCAGCCGCGAACTGGGTTCCAAGTCGCGTCGGTCCATTCGATGTGGGAGTTTAGCGACAATATCTAGCCCCAAGGAAATTTGGTTTGGTCCGTCCCGTACTTCAACGTTTCGTCCCAAAATTCGTGCGCAAGCTTATTCCGTGAGAACAAAGCGATGTAGTACAGGGGCAGATTCTTCTCGTCTGATCTCACCTTCTTCATCCTATGAATCGGAGTTGGCAGATATCCCAGCGTCTCCATGCTCTCGGCGAACTCCTCCGCTAGAAACTTGGGAAACAATACGCTGTTTCCCTCTGCAATTCTCCATCGCTCCCTCCAGCTCTTCGATCCTAGGAACTCGTCCACCTTTACTGCGTCTTCCATGACGTAGCGCCTGTAGGCACGGTTCGCATCGGAATACACCGCAAGAAGCACCAGAAAATCTACGAAGCGAATTGATAACGCCTTGATTGTGCCGAACTTGAGGCTGATGTCAAAAGGATCAGCAAAGCATAGCGTTAGGACGGTGCTGTCTTTGGTTCCTAGAGGAATGTCAGCGAGAATGTCAGATACTCTATCATCGCAATTTCCCTCTATGTATGCGACGTTCGCCATGGGAAAGTGGCGCCCCACGCGCGTCTTAAGGGCTTCGAGATTCCTGGGTATTTCTTCGCAGAATATATATTTGTCGAAAGGATGCTCCGCGGCAAGCGCTCGGAGCGGCGAGCCGAGTATGATTTTCGCCGTTCCCCGGATCCGGCTATAGCCGGCGCCAGCGTACAGTTCCACGTATACACGTTTGCCCCATTTAGCCTTCATCCCTTTCGAAAACAGCGTTGCATACAGGGAGACGAGCCTGTGCTTATCCTCCGCCCAGGCGCCAACCTCCGGACAGGCCAACTTGTCGTTGCTCGTTGGTACTAACTCGTCCATCATTGGAAACCTTCAGCGCAAGGCGTATTCGCTGTTTGTTCGCCATAGATCATTAGACTAGTTTGCCACGCTTTTGAGTGAGCTTCAATAGCTAATCGGCTTACAGCGGCATGTTGCCGTGCGTGTCTGGGCATTCGAAGCTTGGCCTTCTCTGCAGGTGTGAGACGTGGAGACTTCAGAAAAGCTGAAGTGGATGGTTATTTCAAGCCCAGGACGCCGTTAAAGTTCTGGATGACTCCGTAGCATTCACAGGTGGCTGCTTCGAGGTTCTTGCGGTTTAGGATCTTGACGGAGCCGCGCAAGTTTTCAATCAGTCCGGCATTTTCGAGGGCTGTGGCTGCGAGGCTCACGCTGGGGCGTCCGGTGCCGAGCATCTGCGCGAGGAATTCGTGAGTTAAAGGAAGCAACTGGGAGTCGACGCGGTCCTGACACATCAGGAGCCAGCGGGACAGGCGCTGCACAATCTCATGCAGGCGGTTGCAGGCGGCAAGCTGGGCTACCTGCATGCCGTGCATCAGGGCGAAGCGACTCAGTTGTGAACGGAGCGTGGGAGCGTACAACAAAAGTTCTTGAAAAACATCCGAGGGCACACGCACTCCAGTGCCCGACATCTGCATGATGGCGCGAAAGGTTCCTCGCCGCAGGCCCACGGTCAAGGGCATTCCTACCATGCCTTCCACGCCGACGATACCGACTTCGACGCTTCTCCCATCACGGCTAAGAGCCACCAGAGAGGCCATGCCGTCGTTCAGAAAATAGGTGAAATCGATTTTTTCGCCGGGCTCGTGGAGGATTTCGTATTGCGGCAGGTCCGCTGGGATCAGGTTAGGTCTAAGCAACTTGTACTCCCCGTCGGGGAGCGACAGGAGAATTACATTGCTTACGGCCTTCCCCGCGGCATCGGAGCGAGCGCCGGGATGGAGGGGAGCTTTCTTAATCGGCCCGGTTGATGTTTTAGTCCTAGCGATTATGTTCTCCGGTGCCAAAATGCCCATGCGAATTGGATGCTACCCGGCGTTTCGGATTTTCTCGGGGAGACTGTAGATTGGGCCATAATTTTATGGATACTTAGACGAATGACCGAAGCGAAGATACGGAGAATGCCTTCGTTGGTTCTACATGGATCGCATCCTTAATTTCCTCCTAACGGGCACCTACAGTACGCCGACGTGTGTAAGGCATTTATGTGCTATCCGGCGTGTTTTGTTGGAGCCGTTCATCTTTCGCTCCCAGGATACGGTTTAGTTCTTCGACCAGCTTCAGGAACTTCTGCCGGTCCTGTTCCACCGCGATTAGCGAACAGAGTTCGTGGATGCGATCACTGTCGGCTTTCTTCATGGGTAATCGGGATTGATTAACCGGGCAGTATCACAACATCGGCAAGGTTCTGTATGTTCGATGTCGAACGCTGGGGGCTATATTAGGGTTAGGCCGCGACCTCGGGGGCTGAAGCCACTTAACGCAGGCCTGGAAGGCCTGCTCCACCCGCTCAATCTCCTGACGGCTAGGAGTTTACTGATCATCGCCCACTGCCCACTGCCTTTCAGCCTCTGAGGGCGGCGGTTTCTTCGCGGAGGTAGTCTTCGAGGCGGGCGGCTAGCCAGGAGACTAGCTGCTCTTTGATGGAGGCGGGGACTTGGACGAATTCCAATCCGGCTGAGCCGGTTGGCTTGCACCAGCAGACTTCGGCGGTTATTTTGGCGTCGGCCTGGGTGTGGGGGAGCATCAGGCGCAGGTTAATTCTGTCGCCTACCTGCAGGCCGGGCGCGTTGGTGAGGGCGATGCCGACTTCGCTGATGTTGGCGGAGGTGGCCATGAATTCAGGCTGCGCGCCGTGCGTGACATAGACGGGAACGCGCACCGGGCAACGAAAGGAACGCCTTTTTTCGTTGACCATCAGGGGATAAGAGACGCGGAGAGTTCGCATCAGGACGGTGGGAGATAACGGTTTGACCAGCACAAAGCTGGCGCCGGCGCGGAATGCGCTGGGCATTTCTTCATTGCAATTCAGGATGGCGAGCACGACGGAGGCCTTGTGCGACGTCATTTGGCGTAACTTCTTCAGCAGATCCAGGGCTGCGGCCCGGTCCTTGAAGTCCACCACCAGGGCTTCGAATTTGGAATGGCAAAGTTTGTAGGCAGCCGAGGTGAAGTCGGAGCAGATATCGACGTGCATCGACATCTTTCCCATGGACTCGCAGAGAGTGTCGATGATCTGAATGTCGCTGCTTACCAGCAGAACGCGGACCCCGACGGTGGGGGGTGGACCTTTTCTTGATGGCGTTGGGTTCGATTCGACTGGTTTCGATTCAGCCGTTTTCGATTCAGCCGCGTTGGCCAGGATCTCGGTCATGCGGCGTCTTTCATGTGGGCGTCCCTCATACGGCGTCGCTTAAACTGTGTGGCTTATACTGCGTCGTTTAGACAACCAGGGCCTCGGGGATTTCCATCTCGCCGTGTTCGAAGGCGTGGACAAATGCGTCGACCACGGTGGGGTCGAAGTTTGTTCCGGCGCTGGAGACGATGATTTGCCGGGCTTCGAATGGGGTGACAGCGCGGCGATAGGGGCGATCGCTGGTGAGAGTGTCGAAGGCATCGGCGACGGCCAGGACTCGGGCTTCAATGGGTATTTCGTTCCCTTTGGAAGGACCGTAGCCGGAGCCGTCGAACTTGTCGTGATGGGCCAAAATGATGGGGAGCACGCGGCGCAACGATCCGCCGACGGGTTCGAGCAAGGCCACTCCCTTCTCGACATGCTTACGCATTTCGGCCATTTCTTCCGGGGTGAGGCTGGCGGCTTTGTGGAGCAGGTCGCGGCTGGTTTCGAGCTTGCCTACGTCGTGGAGCAGGGCGGCGGCCCGGACATCGTCGATACGATCCTGGGGAAATCCCATGCGCGCGGCGATGGATGAGGCATACAGCGCGACCCGGTAAGAGTGGTTGTGAGTGTATTTATCGTTCGAGATGAACTGCTGCAGAATCGTCAGGAGACCGAAGTAAGTCTGGCGGAGTTCCCTCAGATGGCGTTCTGTCTTGTCGTAGAGGGTTCCCATGGCGTAGGCGGTGATAAGAAGCAGGCATGCCCATGTGACGAGTTCGGACCACTCGTCGAAATTCAGCGCCTGTCGAGCCGAGCCGGCAAACAGACCTGTATTCCTCCAAAGAAGAATCAGCACCATGAAGATGCTGGCGCTGGCGGTGAGAACGGCGTGTCTGCGGCCGTAGACATAGGCAGAGAAAATTGTGGGCAGAGTGTAAAGACCAAGAATCATGCGGTGAGAAGCGACCAGCCAGTTGAACAGGCCGGCGATTACGAAGAGAGAAAGCACCAGCCATAATTCCTGGTTGATGGTGGCCAGGCCGACCTGGAACCTGGATTTGGAGTCCAGAGTATCGCCGGCGAGGCTTCCCCGGTTACCCAGGACGCGTTCGTTGGCCAGCGTCGACTTCATCCCCATACCGTCTTCCATCGTCTAAACCTCGCAGGGGCCTCGCGAAACGGGAGACCCCTGGTCTCTCTATCGGCTGGTTGCAGGGGAACTTTAAGAGCAGGGGCAAGGGGTCAGGGGTCAGTGGCCAGTAGGGGCGTGGGCCTTCCTTGGCCATGCCTTGGTTTGACTTCATCGGAGTGCTTCTGCGTTAATTGACGGCGGAGGATCCATGCGCGAAGTTGTTTCTACCAAAGACGCTCCTCAGGCGATTGGGCCTTACTCGCAAGCTATCAAGGCCAACGGATTTGTGTTTACGTCGGGGCAGATTGCGATTGATCCGGCTACGCAGCAAGTTGTCGCGGGAGATGTGGCGGCGCAGACAGATCGCGTGTTGCGCAATCTTTCGGAGATTCTGGAGGCTGCGGGCAGCGGGCTGGGGAAGGTTGTGCGGTCTACCGTGTTCCTTAAAAACATGGATGACTTTGCCGCCATGAACAAGGTTTACGGCCAGTATTTCAGTTCGGATGCGCCGGCTCGATCGACGGTGGAAGTGACGCGGTTGCCCAAGGACGTGCTAGTGGAGATTGATGTGATTGCGCTGGCGTAGGAAGAAGAACCTTAAACACAGGGGACACAGAGGATCACAGGTAGACCGGACTGTGTAGATCGGGCGACCCGGGTTATCTTTGTGCCGTCTGTCTCAAGGGGTTATCGAAGGAGAGATAAGAATGACTAAGTATGTTGCGGGGGTTGCCGTCATGCTCGGGCTGACGGCGATGTTTGTGTTGGGGCAGAGCGCGGCGCCGAAGCCCAACACGAGCGCGCCCACTAAAGTCACGGGCGACGGCGTGAAGACTGACTCCGGGCTGATCTATTGGGACATCCGGATGGGGAACGGGGCGTTGGCTAAAGAAGGCAGCCATGTGCGGGTGCACTATACGGGGTGGCTGACTAGCGGAAAGAAATTCGACAGCTCGGTCGATGTGGGGAAGCCTTTCGATTTCACGATCGGCAACGGCGAGGTCATCAAAGGATGGGAAGAAGGAGTTGCCGGAATGAAGGTTGGCGGCAAGCGCCAGTTGCGCATTCCTCCCGCGCTGGGCTATGGGAAGGAGGGTTATCCGGGAGTGATTCCGGCTAACGCTACGCTGATCTTTGATGTGCAGTTGCTGAACGTGGAGTAGGGAAGCTTTACCGCCGAGCACGCGGAGAGCGCGGAGAAATTCTCAGCGAGTGTTAAGGAATAGGAATTCTCAGCGTCGCTCGGCGATGAACCGCTTACGCTTTGACGACTTTGCCGCTGCGCAGGCAGGAGGTGCAGACGCGGATGCGCTTGGTTGCCTTGCCTACGCGGGCGTGCACTGGGCGCAGATTGACGTTCCAGCGCCGCTTGGTGACGTTGTGAGCGTGGCTGATGCGGTTTCCGAATTGCGGCTTCTTGCCGCAGACATCACATTGTTGTGCCATGACTGCTGTAGATCCTTTCAGAGGCCTTTACGGAAACCTTTATTCTACCGGATTCAGGGCTTCGGGACAATTCCGAGGCCTACGAAAAGTTCGGGCAGAAAGGGCGGCCTAAGTAGAGATGCCAAAAGGCTGGCGTTTGTGGTTTCTCGTTGCGCTATGGGCATTCTTTCCGATTCTGTTTCGTCCGTGGTGGCTCCTGCTTATCTCTGTTGCGGCATATTCTTTATTGGTATGGCTGCTGCTTCCGCCGAAGGATTCAAAGTAGTCCGCTTTGTCCTATGCGATACTTGACCTATGCAGTCCCCGCTTCAGGCGCCCAGCGCGGCTACGGACCCCAAGTCGGTTAAGGTGAACCTTTCGACCGGCACGGGTGTCGATATCGAGTGGGCCGACGGCCACGTTTCGCACTACGGGTTCGTATATCTTCGCGATGCGTGCCCTTGCGCCATGTGCAACGAAGAGCGCGAAAAATCTCGACGGAAGCCGGGTGAGCCTGCGAAACTCGCGCCCGGCGCTTTGCCCATGTTTAAACCTGCTGCCAAGCCGGTTTCAGCCGAAGCTATGGGGAAATACGCGATCCGCTTCAAGTGGAACGATGATCACGACCTCGGGATTTATTCGTGGAGACTGCTGCGCGAGGTTTGTCCGTGTGAGGAGTGCAAGGCGGCGCTGGCGGGAACTGAGTAAAGGACCGGGCGCGCTTCCATGCAAGAAGGCAAATTCAGCAGAACGGCGCGGCGAGTGGCGATTCGACGGGCGGCGCATCAACTGCTTGACCATCCCAGGGTGCTGGACGATCCTTTGGCGCTGCGGATCATTGGGGCTGAAGCTGCCGAAGAGCTGCGGTCGAATCCTAAAGAGCACCATGCTTTTTCGCGGGCGTTTCGGGCGTTCATGGCGGCGCGGAGCCGCTATGCCGAGGACGAACTGGCTTGCGCCGTGGCGCGTGGCGTGAGGCAGTACGTGGTTCTCGGCGCCGGACTTGATACGTTTGCTTATCGCAATCCGCATTCTGGCTTGCGAGTATTTGAGGTGGATCATCCCTCGACGCAGGTTTGGAAGCGCGAGCAACTGGAGGCGGCGGGCATTGCGACTCCGGCGGCTTTGACCTTCGTGCCTGTTGACTTCGAACGGCAGACTCTGGCGGAGGGGCTTGGGCAGGCGGGATTTGATTTGAGTTCGGAAGCATTTTTCTCCTGGCTGGGTGTGACTCCCTATCTCACGCGCGAAGCCTGTATGTCGACTTTGAGTTTCGTTGCGACGATGCCTGCGGGAAGCGGCGTGGTGTTTGATTTTGCGGTGGATCCGGCGCTGCTGAATGCGGGGCAGAGGCTGGCACTGGATGCGTTGTCTCAGCGCGTGGCTCGGTATGGAGAGCCGTTTCAGCTGTTCTTTGATCCCAGGAAATTACAGGAAGAGCTGAATGGGATGGGATTTCGGCGCACCGAATTCTTGCAAGGCAAGGAGCTTAACGCGCGTTATTTCAAGGATCGCGACGATGGGTTGCTGGTGCGCGGAGGGTTGGGACATTTGATGGGGGCTTGGATGTGAGGCATGAAGTGACGTGCCCCAGGTCAAAGCGTGCGATACAATCCCTTGTCTTGCCTAGGTTATCTCACCAAGGAAACCTCATGCCTGCTCGGAAGCGTGCTGTCATCCTCTCAATTCTTACGGCTGTTACCATGCTGGGCGCGGTTTGTCCGGCTGGGGCGGCGACCGCCACGGTTTTCTCGGTTTCGTTTCCCAAAAGCCGGAGTGACAAGCCTCTTGATGGCCGCATTCTTCTGATTCTTTCCACCGATGCTTCCGAAGAACCGCGCATGCAGATCAACGACACGCCGAAGACTCAGATCATCTTCGGCATCGACGTTGACGGGATGTTGCCCGGCCAGACCCGCATCGTGGACGCGTCGGCTGCAGGCTATCCCATCAAGAGTCTTCGGGACGTTCCGCCGGGCGAATACTTCGTGCAGGCAGTCCTGCATCGCTACGAAACTTTTCACCGCTCCGACG
>Ga0210388_10000941_pt1 | contig 23026 bp, 17 predicted proteins | sample IncBWC19OmetaG_FD_155485 | JGI IMG/M metagenome (GOLD analysis project Ga0210388, IMG submission 155485) | Forest soil microbial communities from Barre Woods Harvard Forest LTER site, Petersham, Massachusetts, United States - Inc-BW-C-19-O ...
AGCAGGTCGTAGAACTTGCCGAGCGCGTGCGGGCGGATCACTTCGCGCTCGTAGGCCGTGGTGTAGTAGGAGCATTGGTTCTTGTAGAGAAACACGTTGAAGTGGTTGAACCAGAAATCGGTCATCACTTCGAGCAGCTGCCGCTCGGAGTAGACTTCGCGGATCAACTTCGCTTGCTGAAGCTCTCTGGCTACGACTCCGGCCGGATTGGCGAGAGCAAAAATAAGCTCTCGTTCTTGCGGCGTCGCTTCCGCGAGCAGGCGATCGCGCTGGTCGCCTCTGAGTTGGCTCGGGAAATTAATGAGCTGATCCGGCGGAGCGTTCTCGAGCGCGGCGAGTCGTTGATTCTTGGGAAGGGCGAGAAGGCTATCCGCAATCGCTCGCGCCTGTGCTTTCGCCGGGTCGTCCTCCGTCGGCTTCGCGTTTGGTTCTTTAGAATTGCCGCCGGCCGGCGCGTTCGCATTCTGCGCCTTGATGGCTTCCTGCTGCTTGATCCTCGCGACGTTCACGGCGTAGACGAGCTTCGCCGCGGGGTCGTCCGGTATGTTCAGCTTGCCGGCCATTACTTGGCGGATCACATTGTCGGAAGGAAATGTCTCCGCCAGCTGCTTGGGATTCATGCGTGTGCTGGAGTAGGGGCCCAGCCGCGCGTTCAGCGCCGAATCGTCGAGGCTTTCCGGATGTAGCTGGTCTTCGATCCAGTCATCCACACCTTTCTGCAAAACCACACCGACATCGCCCGGACGCGGACCAAACGTCAAGCGATTCAACGCCTGAACCGCGCGCTGCCGCTCCGTAAGCGCAGCCGGCAAACTTTTCTTCGGGGATTTCGGCGGTGCGGGCGCCTGCGGAAATGCTGGCATCGAGAAGCTCAGCATGAGTGAAAATGCGACGAGGCATTTTTCACAGCGAGGAATCATCGGATCGCTTCCGGCGACGTTCGCGGTTAGACCGGCGAACCCCTACATTGTAATCCGCAATTGGAACGGCTGCCGGGCGCTCGTTCGGTTGGATGCTTGACTCTATACGGCAGGTAGCTTTAGCCAGAAGGAGAAATCGCCGGTGTTCGGTGCGTGGTCTAGTGAAAATGCTTGAGCACGACTGCGTCGGTGATGGGTCCGCCGCGAGCGCTGACAATTTGCTTTCCGTCGGGAGAAATCGCGTAGCTCCAGATGAGCCCGGGGCCAAAGATCATGATTTGCTTGGCCAACGCTTTGGGCGCTCCCGGTGCGCCGACCGCCTGAGCCCACAGGCTCGAAACGCCGTTTTCGGTCTCGACGAACAGGATCGCGCGGCCGTCCTTCGTCCAAGTGAGCGTGCTCCCGCCGGTGTTACCGATCGACATACCCGGCGGCTCGTCATAGGTCGCGCGAATCTCGCCGCTCTGTGCGTCCACCACCGCGAGCTGTGCAGGTTTTCCGGGAACGACGCGGTAAAGCGACGCGACGGATCGCCCGTCTGGCGAGACTGTTGAAAAACTCAAATTCGCGGAACCGAGGCTCGCAGGGGTTCCCCCATCGATTCCGACTTTCATAATCTGGGTCTGATCGGAAGTGACTTCCGTGTAGTACACGGTTCGTCCGTCGGGTGAGCAACTCGGCCACATGTCCACGAGGCCATTCGTCAGCTGCTTCAGGTGCGAGCCGTCGAGATCGGCACGCCAGATCGAGATGCCGCCTTCGATCTTGTTAATGCTCAAGACAAACTGTTTTCCGTCGCCGCAGGACGCGGGGAAGAGCGGGGTATCGGAACCGAGTGCGAGATCGTGCGAATTGCTTCCGTCCGAAGCCGATGAAGCGATACGCACCACACCGGAAGCGTAGTAGGAGCGGAGCAATACGTCGGGAGCCGGCCACGTGATTCCCGTTAAGCCGTCGGCACGGGCCACGCCGGAGGTGATCTGCCGCGGCGCGGAAATCGGTGAGGACGTCCCGAAGCCCGCGAGCCACAGATTTCCGGCGAATGTCAGCTGAACGGTTGCGAGCTCCGATCCGTCCGAGGTAACCGTGCTACCTTGATAACGGTTCAGATCGTTCGTCACGCGCCGCGCGTCGCCGTCGGGATAGCTTACCTGCCAAATCTGGCTGCTGAAAGTGGCGCTGCTGTCGCCCGACGCAAACACGACCGCAGAGCTATCCGGAAGCCACGCGAGCTGATTCGGGAAATTCCACGAGCGATTGCCGATTCGCGTGGCGGCGCCTGTGCCGGCGTCGAGCGTATACAAATCAAAGCTCCGCACATCACCATTGGAATTCCTGCTGACCGCGATCCGCTTTCCATCCGGCGACCATGCCGGCCCGGAATGGTCGAACCGCGCCGGGCTTGGCAACACTGCAAGCGGCTTTTCGTCGCTGCCGTCGGCGTTTGCGACGATCAAGCTGGACGTCTGGGGCGCCTCGCGCACAAAAACGAATCGTTTGCCGTCGGGGGAGAAGCTGACCGGGGAATCCACGTCCACGATGATCGGGCGGGGCGACCCGCCAAGCGACGGGACCATGCTGAGCGTGCCGAGCCCGGTTCCCGGAGCGAGCCGGCTGTAGAAAAGATAGTTTCCGTCCGGCGAGAACGCCAGACCGGTGATCTCTCCGTCCTCGCCGCGAACGACCACCGCATCGCTGCCGGTGGCGAGCTGGCGCATGAACACTCCGTGCTTGCCTGAGTCATCGGCGACGTAGGCGAGCCATTTGCCGTCCGCTGAAATCGCCGTGGCGTGAACTTCGCCCGTCGACGTTACCGGTGTAATCGTCATTTGCGAGAAGGGAGACTCGTCGTGACGATTTTGGCCGCGCTCGTGAACCAGCAGAGCAACCGCGCCGAGCAGGACGACGATTATCGGAACCAGAATCTTCACATGTCGCCATCCCGATGAACTTGCGCTGGCCGGTAAGGCCACCGCCGCGGTAATCGGAGCGGGACCTGACCCCGACGCGGGAGTCATGTGCAGATCGCTCGACGAAACCGGGGGTGGCGGCGCCGCTGGAGTCGGGCCGCTGCCCGGGGTCGCCCATACAACTCCGCTGGCGCGGCCTGAGCGGCCGGAGTCCGTGTCGCGCTTCAGGCGTTTCAAGTCGGCGCGCAGCTCGGCTGCGGTCTGATAACGCAAGTCGCGATCCTTCTCGAGCGCCTTGCCGATGATCTCTTCGAGTTTCGGCGGTACGTCGGGATTCAACGACGACGGGGAGACCGGCGTGCGATTCAAAATCTCGTCGAAGACAATGGCGGAGGTGCTGCCGTTGAACGGGGTGCGGCCCGTCGCCATTTCGTAGAGCACCGCGCCCAGGCTAAAAAGGTCCGTCCGCGCGTCGAGCTCCTCGCCGCGGGCCTGCTCCGGCGACATGTAGGTGATCGTTCCCATCGCCGAGCCAGGGCTGGTCAGCAGGAGATTATCTGTAGTGAGAGCCATGGTGCTGTTGCCCGGGCCCACGGCGTCGGCGATTCGCCGCGTCGCGCCCTGCTTCGCGAGACCAAAATCCAGGATTTTCGCCTGCCCACGCGCGGTAATGAAAATGTTGGCGGATTTGATATCGCGGTGAACGATGCCGCGTAGGTGCGCCGCATCGAGCCCGTCTGCGATCTGTGCGCCGAATTCCAGCACCGAATCAATGGGCAAGGGACGTCCGGCAATCCGTTCGCGCAGCGTCTGGCCTTCGAGCACCTCCATCACGAGGTAGGGCCGGCCGTTTTGCGCGCCGAGGTCGTAGACCGTGCAGATGTTTGGGTGGTTTAGCGCCGAAGCGGAGCGCGCCTCGCGCTGGAAACGTTCGAGTGCGGCCGGGTCGCGGGCCAGATCGGAGGAGAGAAATTTGATCGCTACTTGGCGGCCGAGGCGCGTGTCTTCAGCCCGGAAGACCTGCCCCATGCCTCCGCTCCCGAGCAGCTCCAGGATGCGGTAGTGAGAAATTGTCTCGCCAATCATTCAAGTTCCGCACGCCATCGTAAACAACTGCACTCACCAGCGCAAGGCACTCAAGAAAACGGCGCGATCGGGTCCCGGACCCTTCGCGTCAGCCGGACTCAGTGCACATCCACCTGAACGGACGCCAGCAGTGCTTTCACTCCGTTCCACAAAATCTGTACGCCGATGCACACGAGCAAGAACGAGGCCAGCTGCATAATCACGGTCATCGCCGTCGGTCCCAGCATTCGCGCGAGGCGGTCTGCAGAGCCGTAGCAGAGGAAAACGCTCAGCGCGATCAGGAGAGAGCCGACGATCGCCACCACGATGGCCATCAAATTCAAGCCGTGATGGTGCACGGCGTTCGCGCCCAGAGTGATTGCCACGGAAATCGACCCTGGGCCGACCGTGAGCGGCAGCGTGAACGGATAGAACGCATGCTTCAGGGGGTCTTCTTGCCGCAGGTTGCGCCGGGTCGCCTTGTGCTCGTCGTCTTGGCGCTGCTTCAGCATCGCCCATCCGGTCGATATCACGATCAGCCCGCCGCCGACCTGCACCACCGGTAGCGAAATGCCGAAAAAATCGAGAATGTAGGTTCCGATCAGATATGAGCCGACCAGGAGGAAGAAGCTGTTTACTGCGACTTGTCGGGACAGGGCCCGACGACCCTCCGATCCATACTCGCGCGTCAGCGCCAGGAAAATCGGCGCGCCGCCCAGTGGGTCCACGATCGGAAAAAGGGCGCTGACGATCAAAAACACATTTTTCAAAGCTTCCGGCATGACCAGCCTCCGCGCGACGTAGTATAAGCGACGAGCTTGCGCCGAGGCTTCACGTTCTCCGCCGCGTACCAGGCATCGGCCATTCGCGAGCTGAATCCGGCGCTCAGGCGCAGGCATCCAACCTGTTGTGATCCATGGCTGGATGCGGTTCGGCGGCGGATTTGTTATTCTGGTGAGACACGACATCGATGAAATCGTCTAACGCCCTTTGGAAAGAAAAACTCGCGGCCAAGATTCCGGCAAATCTAGCCGGCGAAATCGACGGATACGAGACGGACATCGCCCTGCGCAAGCAGGGGAAGATGGACGAGCGCGTGTTCGCCGAAACGCGGCTGCGCCGGGGCACGTACGGACAGCGTTACGACAACGGCCAGCGTTACGATGGTGCGAGGTTTCAGGAAATGAAGTACCCCTCCGGTGAGCTTACGAAGGGCCCCAGCACGATGTGGGACGCGCCGGGAATGCAGCGCATCAAGATTCCGGGTGGCGGCCTGAGCGCCGATCAGCTGGAAACGATGGCGGAGCTGGCCGAGGAATATTCCGACGACATCGCGCACGTGACCACGCGGCAGGATTTTCAGCTCCATTACATCCATATCGACGATACGCCGACTCTGATGCGCCGCCTGGCCGCCACCCGAATCACCACGCGCGAGGCCTGCGGCAATTCCGTGCGCAACGTTACCGCCTGCCCATATGCAGGCGTTTGCCAGGACGAAGTGTTCGATGTCACTCCCTATTCGCACGCCCTGGCTCAATTTCTGCTCGGCCATCCGGATTGCCAGAGTTTCGGGCGCAAGTTCAAGCCCGCGTTCAGCGGTTGCGCGCAGCATGCCTGCGGGCTGACGAGCCTGCACGACATCGGATTCATCGCTGTCACGCGCAATGAAAACGGCATCGAGAAACGCGGGTTTCAGACGTTTGTTGGCGGCGGCCTCGGTGCGGTGCCCTACATGGCCAAGCTGTTCGACGATTTCGTTCCTGTCGAGGAAATCCTGCCGCTGACGCAGTCCGTGGCGCGCGTCTTCGCGCGACTGGGCGAGAAGAAGAATCGCAGCCGTGCGCGCATCAAGTTCCTGGTCCAAGACCTGGGCATTGAGAAATTCAAGGCGCTGGTGCTGGAAGAGCGCAAAACGCTGACGCCCGATCCGCGCTGGACGGATTTCGTCGACGCCGCCAGGAAATTCGAGGAAGAGCCGCTGAAGCCAGGTAGCGATTGGCCGTCGAGTGGGTCGGACGAAGGCTTCGCTCGCTGGTTGAAGACGAACACGCGCCCGCAGAAGCAGCCCGGCTACGTCACGGTTACTGTCGCGCTACCGTTGGGCGACATCACTGCGAATCAACTGCGCGCGCTCGCGGACATCGTCCGCCGCTTTACGAAGGAAACGATTCGCACCACGGTGGAACAGAATTTCGCAGTTCGCTGGGTCAGCCAGCACGATTTGCCTGCCATGTATTCGGCGCTCGATGCCGTCGGGCTGGGCGATCCGGGAGCGGGCGCGATCGTTGACATCGTCACCTGCCCGGGCACGGATACCTGCAAGCTGGGCATTTCTTCCTCGCGCGGACTGGCCGGCGAGCTTCACAAACGCCTGGCCGAGAAAAGCTTCGAGCTCGATGAATCCGTGCAGCATCTCCATATCAAGATCAGCGGTTGCTTCAATAGCTGCGGCCAGCACCATGTCGCCGATTTGGGTTTCTACGGCGTCAGCCGGAAAGTCGGCGGCTTTGCTGTGCCGCATTTCCAGGTCGTCCTCGGCGGTGAATGGGAACATAACGGCGGATCCTACGGCCTGCCGGTCGCCGCGATCCCGTCGAAGAATATTCCGCAGGTGGTCACGCGGCTGACGGAGCGTTACGTCGCCGGCCGCACCGAAGGCGAGACGTTCAAAGACTTCGTCAAGCGCGTCGGTAAGGTCGAATTGAAGAAGGCGCTCGAGGATCTAGCGAAACCGCCGGCCGATCCGAATGATCGGTCGTTCTTCAGCGACTGGGGCGATCCGCGCGAATACACGCTGGGCGACATGGGCGTGGGCGAATGCGCGGGCGAAGTGGTTTCCTCGGTCGAGTTCGATCTTGCGGGCGCCGAAAGAGAAGTGTTCGACGCGCAGGTTGCGCTCGAGGCTGGCCAGATCGAAAAAGCCGGAAAGACCGCTTATCAATCGATGGTCCACGCGGCGAAAGCGCTGGTGAAGATCAACCGCCAGTCGATCTCCGACAATCCCGACGAAATCATCGGCGAGTTCCGTACGCAATACTACGACACGCAGAAATTCTGGGATCCCTACGCGGGAGGCAAATTCGCGAATTATCTTTTCGAGGCGCAGCAAAAGTCCAGCCAGCTCTACACGGCCGATTCCAGCCGCTACCTGATCGACGAAGCGCAGCTTTTCATCGACGCGGCGCACGCCTGCTACAACAGAATCGGGACGGCCGTCGGCGCCTGATCCCTCGAATGTCCTCTCCGATCCAAATGCAGCACATCAACGTGAAGCTCCTTGCGAGCGATGGGGCGAGTGTCGACCTCGAGCCGCTGATTCCGATCTTTCACGGATGGATACGCGACCGCGTGTTCGAAGAGATGCTGCTGGATGTCGCCGATTACCGGCACGTCCACGAAGGTCCGGGCGTGATGGTGATCGGGCATCAGGCGAACTACAGCGTGGATAACACGAGCGGTCGTCTGGGCGTGCGGTACAACCGCAAAGCCGCGCTCGACGGCACGAACCAGGATCGCCTGAAGCAGGCGGCTCGCGCCGCGCTGGCGGCTTTTCAGCGTCTGGAATCGGAAGGCTCCATGAAAGGCACGCTGCGCTTCGGCGGCCGCGAGATGGAGCTGTTTATCAATGATCGCGCACTGGCACCGAACACGGACGCCACGCGTATCGCCGTCCAGCCTGAATTTCACGCGTTCTTCGGTAAACTATTCCAGGGCGCCGATTACGCCCTTACGCATGAAACCGAGCCGCGCCGACTGTTCACGGTGCGCGTACTGGCGAACAAAGCTTTTTCCGTCGCGCAGTTGCTGGCCAATATCGGATCTTGAAATCGAAGGGAGTAGTGGACTTGACTCGGTCGGTGTCACCTCCGTGTTTATTTGCGTTCAACCGTGGTTAAGAAACCGTAAATTCCGCGGATAGCAGCCAGTGGCGCTTGCAAATTCCACGCTATAATTAAGAGCCTTGATCTCACTCAATAACATCACCATGCGCTTCGGCCCTCGAATCCTGTTCGAGGACGTTAACTGCACCTTTTTTGCTGGCCGACGCTACGCGATCAGCGGCCCCAATGGAGCCGGCAAGACCACGCTCATGAAAATCCTCACGGGCGATATCGAGCCGACCAAAGGCGACGTCACGCGCCCGAAAAAATTCGGCATCCTGCGTCAGGATCAATTCGCGTTCGACGAATTCCGCGTGGTCGACACCGTAATGATGGGCAACGCGCGCCTCTGGAAGACCCTGGTCGAGCGCGACGCCCTGTACGCGAAACCACACGAACAGCTCACGGACAAAGACGGCATGCGCCTGGCCGAGCTCGAGGGCATCGTCGGGGAAGAGAACGGCTACACGGCCGAATCCGACGCGGCCGTCCTGCTCGACGGGCTGGGAATTGAGGAATCTCTTCACGAGCGCAAGATGAGCGAACTTCAGGGCGGCCAAAAAGTCCGTGTGCTGCTCGCGCAAGCGCTTTTCGGCAGCCCTCCGGCGCTGCTGCTCGACGAGCCGACGAACCACCTGGACCTCGATTCGGTCCACTGGCTTCAGGATTACCTGGTCGAATACGAAGGCGTGCTGATCGTGATTTCGCACGACCGCCATTTTCTGAACAGCGTCTGCACGCACACCGCCGACATCGACTACCAGACCGTGATCATGTACAACGGTGGATATGACGATATGGTGGTCCAAGACGCGTCGATCCGCTCGCGCATCGAATCGGAAAACGCCCAACGCGAGCGCAAAATCGCGCAATTGAACGAATTTATCGCGCGGTTTTCCGCCGGCACGCGCTCCGCGCAAGCCACTTCGCGCAAGAAAGAAGTCGAGCGGCTGCAAACGGCCGAACTCGCGCGCTCCAACATCGCCCGCCCATTCATCCGTTTCCAGATGGACCAGCATTCGGGCAAACACCCCATTGAAGTCCGCAGCATCACGAAGTCATACGACGGCCTAAAGGTGATCCAGCCTTTTTCCGCCAAGGTCGATCGCGGAGAAAAGATCGCCCTGATGGGCCGCAACGGCTCGGGCAAAACCACCCTGCTGAAATCTCTGGTACGCAATGCGACCGGCTTCATCGACGATTCCGACCGGGAATTCCCGGTCGATGGTGGCGCCGTCGTCTGGGGTCACAACGTCGCCGTGGGATATTTCGCGCAGGATCATTCCGACACGATCGTGAAAGGCACGACCGTGATCGAATGGCTCCACGAATTCAAGCCCCAGGCGTCTCAGGAAGAGCTGCGCGGCCTTCTCGGCCAGATGCTATTCAGCGGTGAAGACGCGCTGAAGCAGACGGGCGCGCTTTCAGGAGGCGAATCCGCACGGCTGATTTTCTGCCGTCTGATGATGCAGAAACCCAACGTGCTGATACTGGATGAGCCGACCAACCATCTTGATCTTGAATCGATCAACGCCTTGAATATTTCGCTGCAAAAATATGTGGGGACGGTCCTGCTGGTGACGCACGACCACGACATGATCGACGAAGTAGCCACTCGAATCTGGCATTTCGAGAACGGCCGTGTGGAAGACTTCCAAGGCCCGTACGCCGATTATCTGGCGGCCATGCCGGATAAAACGAAAACAAATCTCGCCGGCGCAGGCAAGAATAAATCGTAGTCGCTCTACGCTCCCTGCCGTCTCCGCGGCGAGAGGTATCTCTTCTCAGTGGACCTCGTGCCGACCGTAGGCACTCTATGTTCAGCCGTTCGCTTGAGATTCGTTAGAAACGCGCCGACCCTTCCATCCCTTCCAATCGTCGTTTGTCGTTACCCGGGATTACCATCGAGAAGATCGACTCGATGCTTGTGTAATCCTGATATCCCAACCTTGCAATCGGCCGGATTTTCAGTACATCAATCCGCCCGTCGGGGCCAATCACGTCGTCCTTGATGTGAATCCCAATCACGCGCCCGAATACGACATCCACCGTACCCATGGTCCCGTTTCCCGGCAATCGGACCGTAGCGTGGTATTTACATTCGAAATGCACCGGCGATTGGGCGACGCGAGCGGGTTTCACAGTGTTCGACGCGGCCTTCGTAACTCCGGCCATGTCAAACTCATCGATGTCCGGCGCTACCTCTTCCGCCGATTTGTTGACCGCTTCCCGCAATTCATACGTGGCCATGTTCCAGACAAACTCCCCGGTCTGTTCCGTATTGACGACACTATCCTTCCTGCGGCCCGTGGTGTTCTGATTGGACGCGAACATGACGTAGGGTGGGTCGAACGTGAGATTTTGAAACTGACTGAATGGTGCCAGATTGTGCACGCCCTCGCGGCTGATCGTCGAAATCCAGCCGATTGGCCGGGGAATCACGCATGACTTAAAAGGATCGCGGGGAAGTCCGTGATTCGTGATGCCGGGTTGGTAGTACACGAATAGCGCCTCCTGAAAAGCGATTGATCGCGCCGCAAGTATAGTTGGCTCGGCGGCGAGAGGCTAATTCGCGGGTTGCGCGCGGCCCCTCGGCGCGCGACTCATCGCCGGAAGCGCCTTGTCGCTCTCTGATCGCAGAATCCCGAACAGATCGAGCGCTTCTTTTGTCAACGGGCGCTTCCGCGGATGCACGACGTCGAGATTCCGCCGCAATGGCTCGGCGTCGGTGATCTCGATCGAAACGAGCTTGCCCTTGCGCAGCTCTTGCGTCAGAGCAATCTGCGGTAGAAAACTGAATCCCAGCTTGCGCTCCACCATGCGCTTGGCCGCTTCGATGGTCTCAACTTCGAGCACCACGTTGGGAATCAGGCCCGCGCGGCGAAACAGTCCCTGCGACAGGGTCCAATCGCTGGACCCGCGATCGTAAAAAATCAGCGGCCACGATTCCACTTCCTCAAGGCGCACATGCCGTTTACCGGCGGAGCGCAGCGCCGCGTGTCCCACCAGCATCAACGGATCGTCCCGCAGCGTCATCGTCTCCACTCCGGGATGGTTCAGCGACCGCGCCACTCCAATATCCGCCTCGCCCTCCAGCACCATCTTCAGCACCTGCATCGAATTTCCGGAGCGCAGATGCACCATCACGTCCGGATTCGCCGCGCGATATTTTTCCATTACGTCCGGCATCAGGTAGGTGCACACCGAAAGCGAGGCAGCAATGCGCAGCACGCCCGCCGTCTGCGGCTGTAGTTCGTGAATCGCCCGCCGCGCCATGGCCACGTTGCGCAAAAGCTCCTCCGCATGCGGACGCAGCGCCTTGCCGGCAGGGGAGAGTTCCGGCCGGGCCCGACCGCGAGTGAAAAGTTCCGCGCCCAGCGAGGCTTCGAGCGCACGCACGCGACCGCTGATCGCCGGCTGGCTGACGTGCAGCCGCTCCGCGGCTTTGTGAAATCCGCCGTATGTAATAATCGCGAGAAATGTCTCGATCTGGTCGATTTCCATGTCGAGTGAGCTCGGCAGGCGTCCGTTGTTCGCTCGCTTGCTATGATAACATTATCTTATCGTGCTGATAACCATAATCACTTGGACTGACTGCCCTGGTTGTCTTACCATCAGCCGCACTCCGACAAAGGCATGTGAAAATCTCCCCAACCCGACTGGTACTTCGCGTCTACCCTGACGTCGCTTTTGGTACCAGTCCCGAAGCGAAGAGTCCTATTCGCTTCTTCCTAGCTTCCCCCATATAATTTGCCGTGGCCGGGTTTGTGATCTCGGTATGTCCGCGCAAAGGTCTTAAAATCATCGGGTTAATAGGAGAGCGCACGTGGCAAGCACGAACGGGAAGCCGCACAACCTGCAGGAAGAATGGACGAACAGTCCCCGCTGGGCCGGAATCAAACGCCCGTATAGCCAGGCGGATGTCGAGCGTCTGAGAGGCTCCGTACACATCGAGCATACTCTCGCCCGCCTGGGTTCCGAGCGGTTGTGGAACCTTCTTCATTCCGAGCCGTTTACGGCCGCGCTGGGCGCCCTGACGGGCAACCAGGCCGTGCAACAGGTCAGTGCCGGTCTGAAAGCCATCTACGTCAGCGGATGGCAGGTTGCGGCCGATGCCAACGACGCCTCCCAGATGTATCCGGACCAGTCCCTGTACCCTGCCGATAGCGTCCCGAACCTCCTGCGCCGACTGAATGCGGCGCTGCTGCGCGCAGACCAGATTCACCACGCGGAAGGTCGCACCGAAACGCAGTGGATGGCTCCGCTGGTCGCTGACGCGGAAGCCGGCTTTGGAGGCAACCTCAACGCATTCGAGCTGATGAAGGCAATGATTGAGGCGGGCGCGGCCGGCGTTCATTTCGAGGATCAGCTGTCGTCGGCGAAAAAATGCGGGCATCTCGGCGGGAAAGTTCTGGTGCCGACGGTCGAAGCGATTCAGAAACTGGTGGCTGCGCGCCTTGCGGCGGACGTGCTGGGCGTGCCCACGGTCTTGATCGCGCGCACTGACGCAGAGGCTGCTTCGCTGCTCACAAACGACATCGACCCGCGCGATCACGAATTCATCACCGGCGAACGCACGGCCGAAGGTTTCTATCGCGTGCGCAGCGGGACCCGGGCGGCGATCGCACGCGCCTTATCCTACGCGCCGTACGTAGATATGATCTGGTGCGAGACTTCGACTCCCGACATCAACGATGCGCGAGAGTTCGCCGACGGCGTTCACGCGAAATTCCCGGGCAAGTTGCTGGCGTACAACTGCTCGCCGTCGTTCAACTGGCGCAAGAATCTCGACGACGCGACGATCGCCAGCTTTCAGCGCGAGCTCGGGCGCCTCGGCTACAAATTCCAGTTCATCACGCTCGCCGGATTCCACGCGCTCAATTACTCGATGTTCGAGCTGGCCCGCGGATACAAAGCCGCCGGTATGTCGGCATACTGCCGCCTGCAGGACGCGGAATTCGAAAGCGAAGAGGCGCACGGCTACGCGGCCGTGAAGCACCAGCAGTTTGTGGGCACCGGCTATTTCGACATGGTTCAGGAAGTTGTTACAGGAGGCACGGCGTCCACGAAGGCGCTCGAGGGCTCAACCGAGGCAGCGCAGTTCGCCGACAGCGACAAGGAAGACGAGACGCGCGAATCAGCGAAGGCCCGTCGCTAGAGTCCGCAGCGCGCCACTCCTGGCAGGGGGCGTCAGCAGGGAAATTACCTCTGCCCGTTCGTTGCTCGCACCACTTTCGCGGTCGTAATGGCCTGACCAACGTGGCGCTGCGTATGCTCGGCGACATGAACCAGCAATCCTCCAACAGTCGTTGGTAGTGCTTTTCGTCCCACCTGTCGCGCTTCATCCAATGGAATGGAGACGAGTGCGCGGATTCTCGCCGCGGCCGCACCCAGGGCTACCTCGAATTCCGAAAAAAGCTCCTGCGCAGTAGCCATCGCGCCGAGTTCCGATTCGAGAGCACCCCGCTGGGCATTCCGCAGCCCTTTGCCTTCCGCATATGTGAGCAACCGATCGACGCTGCGCGCGATGTGCCGCAAGTGAAATGCGATGGGAGGCACGCCGGCCGGCCGGGCATTCAGTTGCGCGTCGGTCAGGCCCCGGCACCAGCGCCCGATGTCTTCCTTCGCCAGTTCCAACGCATGGAGCGCACCGCGATGAACGGGCGGAACGTCAGTCAGCGTGCCGCGCAACCAGGGCTCCGGCGATGGATGTTCGACCATTACATTCTGTGCGGAACGAGCGCTCAGACTCTCCTTCCGCTACGCGGTTCCGTAAGACTATCACGCCGGCAATGTCCTCCATTCGTTTTCACATTGCGAAACGAATTTCACGGTCGAACTTCGCCGCAAATTCCGCCGCTCGGTTGTCGCTTGACAGTTTTGTAACGGACCGTATAGCGTAATTCTCCGGGTCGGGGACTTCATGTCTGCCGTGTCTTTGCGCTGCACGTCGATCGCCGCGCATCCCACTGTATGTGTTTGGTTAGAAACTGATTTTATCTCCGGGAGAAGCCAAGGATGCCGCACAAATTGCAGAACATGCTCGCCAAAGTTCCGAGCGACATTGACATCGCGCAGGCCGCCAAGCCGATCTCCATCGAAACGATCGCGGCCGAGGTCGGCATTCTTCCCGACGAGCTGGAACTCTATGGAAAAACCAAAGCCAAAGTTCACCTCTCGATCCGCGACCGCCTGAAGAACAGCCCCAACGGAAATTACGTCGTCGTCACCGCAATCACGCCGACTCCCCTCGGAGAGGGCAAAACCACCACAACGGTCGGCCTCAGCCAGGCGCTCGGGGCGCATCTCGGCAAGAAGGTTTTCACCTGCGTGAGGCAGCCGAGCCAGGGACCGACGTTTGGCATCAAGGGCGGAGCCGCCGGCGGTGGCTACAGCCAGATCATCCCCATGGAAGAATTCAATCTCCATTTGACCGGAGACATTCACGCCATCACCGCCGCCAATAACCTCCTGGCCGCGGCGATTGACACGCGCATGATGCACGAAAGCCAGCAGAAGGACGAAGCTCTGTTCGATCGCCTCTGCCCGGCCGCGAAAGACGGCAGCCGTCGGTTTGCGCCGGTAATGTTGCGCAGGCTGAAAAAACTCGGCATCAACAAAACGGATCCGAACACGCTGAACCCGGAGGAGCGCAGCCGCTTCGCGCGTCTCGATATCGACCCGGAAAGCATTACCTGGCGGCGGGTGACAGACACCAACGACCGCATGTTGCGCCAGATTACGATCGGACAGGGCCCGGAAGAAAAAGGTTTCACGCGTGTCACGGGCTATGACATTGCTGTCGCCAGTGAAATCATGGCGATTCTCGCCCTTACCACCAGCCTCGCCGACATGCGTGACCGCTTGGGCGCGATGGTAATCGGCACCAGCCGCGCCGGCGAACCGGTGACGGCCGACGATCTCGGAACGGGTGGCGCGCTCACCGTGCTGATGAAAGACGCCATCTACCCGAACCTGATGCAAACGCTCGAGGGCACGCCGGCCTTCGTGCACGCCGGGCCGTTCGCGAATATCGCGCACGGAAACTCCTCAATCGTGGCGGACCAAATCGCGCTAAAGCTCGTCGGTAAGGACGGCTACGTGCTTACCGAAGCCGGCTTCGGCGCCGACATCGGCATGGAGAAATTCTGCAACATCAAGTGTCGCTACAGCGGGCTCGCGCCGAATTGCGTGGTGCTCGTGGCCACGGTTCGCGCCTTGAAAATGCATGGAGGCGGTCCGAAAGTTGTGGCCGGCCAGCCGTTGTCCCACGACTATCTCGAGGAGAATCTGCCCCTGCTCGAAAAGGGCTGCGCAAACCTGACGAAAATGATTCAGAACGCCCGCCGCTTCGGCATTGACGTGGTCGTCGCCGTGAACAGATTCAAGACGGACACGCCGGCCGAAATCGAACTGGTCCGCAAGCTCGCCCTGCAGGCTGGTGCGCATGATGCGGTCCTGTCGAATCATTGGGCAGAAGGCGGCCTGGGCGCCGTCGAACTCGGTAAAGCCGTGATTTCGGCGTGCGCGAAGCCGGGCAAATTCCAGTTCCTCTACCCGCTCGAAATGGGCATCAGGGAAAAGATCGAAACCATCGTGAAGGAAATTTACGGCGGCGCGGGCGTGGAGTATTCGCCCGAGGCGGAAAAGAAGATCGCGCTCTACAACCGCCTCGGATTCGACAAGCTGCCGATCTGCATGGCGAAGACGCATCTCAGCCTGAGTCACGATCCGAATCTCAAGGGCGCGCCGACGGGCTTCATCGTACCGGTGCGCGATATTCGCGCCAGCGTAGGCGCCGGCTTCCTCTACCCGCTCCTCGGCGCGATGAGCACGATGCCGGGACTTTCCACCCGGCCCGGCTACTACGAGATCGATATCGATCTTGAAACCGGGCGCGTCGTCGGTCTCTCCTAGGCCGCGCACCGAGATTCTCGTCACTTCATGGTGGCTCTCGGCAAGGCGCTGAGATAAAGTAACCGCCCGTACCGGGAGCATTCGCGATGCCGTTCGCCGCAGGGAAAGACATTCTCGAAGTTCGCATCCGCCACGCCGATATTCTACGGCGCGTGAAGGGCGTCGCCTCTCAGATCAGCAAGGACTTCAAGGGTGAGCGCGTCCACCTGATCGGCGTCCTAAAAGGCGCCTGCTTCTTCCTCGCCGATCTCGCCCGCGAAATCAATCTTGAGTGCTCGCTCGACTTCATCGCCGTGGCAAGCTACGGAAAAACGAAGGAGTCTTCGGGCCAGGTGCGCATGCTGAAGGACCTCGACCAAAATATCGCCGGCCTCAACGTGATTCTCGTCGAAGACATCCTCGACACGGGCCTCACCGCCAGCTATCTGCTTCGAATCATGAAGCAGCGCCGCCCGAAAACCCTGAAAATGGCCGCGCTTCTCGACAAACCGTCGCGCCGCCTGAAGCCCGTGAAAGGCGATTACGTCGGTTTCACGATCCCGAATGAATTCGTCGTCGGCTACGGCCTCGACTATGCCGAGCGGTACCGCAACTTAAAGGACGTTTGTATCCTCCAGCTGCCCTCATCATAAAATTTTTCTTAACGCCGTGCAGTAAGCCCGAAGCGGGCGCAATCCGCCTGATATAATGTGCTGGATCGCGCTCGCGCCGCGCCCGGGAGCACAAGGCGCGCTTGCCAAAACAAGTGGACGTGAAGATTTCCAATCCGATGCCGGAAATCCCTGTGGAGGCGCTTGCCGTCCTCGCCGAGATCAGCCATGAAATCAATTCGTCGCTGAATCTAGACCAGGTGTTGGCCAGCGCTGCGAAGCAGATCCGCAAGCTCATCGACTTCGAGATCTTCGCCGTGCTTCTGGCCGAGCTCGGAACCAACGACCTTTATGTGCGCTTTGCAATCGGGCATCGCCAGGAAGTCGTCGAGCATTGGCGCATCCCCATGGGCGACGGCATTATCGGCGCCGCCGTCACCACAGGCCAAGCCGTCCGTGTCGGTGACGTCACGAAAGATCCGCGCTATTTGCCCGCGGTCGACGAAGTGCGCTCCGAGCTTGCCGTACCGCTGATCGTGCGCGGTCGAGTGATCGGAGTCCTCGATATCGAAAGCCGCGAGCTCGATTACTTCACGCCGTACCAGCAAATGTTGCTCTCGCTCGTCGGCAGCCGCATCGGCACGGCCGTCGAAAACGCGCGCCTTTTTGAAAACGCCCAAAAACAGGCCGAGACTCTTCTGCTGCTCAACGAAATCGGCCGCGAAGCCAGCGCGTCGCTGCAGGTAGAGGAGGTGCTGCGCCGGGCGGCGGAGCTGGCCAAGCGCCTGATCGATTACCAGATCTTCAGCATCCTGCTCTACGACGAGACAGCCGCCGTTTTCCGCCATCGCGTCACCGTGAAATTCGGCCAGCGGGTGCAGGAAAAATCCGTGGTGCCCGAACACGAGGGCATCGTCGGTGCCGCCGCGAAGCAACGCCGTCCGGTTGTCGTCCCGGATGTTTCGCTGGATCCGCGCTACCGCATGGTCAACGCTGAGACCCGCTCGGAGTTGGCCGTACCGATGATTTACAAGACGCGCGTCGTCGGAGTCATGGATCTTGAAAGTCCGCAGTTGAATTACTTCACGGCGGACCACGTACAGGTTCTTTCAATCCTCGCCGCGCATCTGGCCGTCTCGATCGAAAACGCGCGACTCTACGAACAGGTGGCGCGCGACGAAAGCCGCATGGAGCGCGATCTAAACGCCGCCCGCAGAATTCAGGGGGCACTGCTGCCCAGATTGCCCGGACCGGAATTTGGTCTCGACATTGCCGCGCGCGTCGTTTCGTCGCGCGAGCTGAGCGGCGACCTTTACGACTTCATGCGTTACGGACCCAACGACCTGGGAATCGCGCTCGGCGACGTCAGCGGGAAGGGAAGCGCCGCGGCTCTTTATGGCGCGGTTGCCGTCGGCACCATGCGCAGTCTGGGATCGCAAAAGCCGCGCCCCGCGAACATGCTTCGCGCCCTCAACGGATTTCTCGGAGAGCGACTGATCGAAGGCCGCTTCATGACGCTCTGCTTCGCCACCTGGAATCGCCAGCGCCGCCGTCTCCGCATCGCCAATGCGGGTCAGGAGCAGCCGCTGCTTTGCCACGCCGGCGCCTGCGAAAAAGTGCCGCTCACCGGCTTTCCGCTTGGCATTTTCGCCGAGGCGAGCTACGACGAGCGCACGCTGATTCTCGAGAAGGACGATATCATTGTGTTCTATTCCGATGGCATCGGCGATGCGCAGAGCCGCAGCGGTGAATTCTTCGGGGCCGGGCGTGTTGCGAAGATTGTTCGCGAAAGTGCAGAACTGACTGCCGACGGCCTCGCCGACAAGATTCTCGAAGAAGCCGACTCGTTTTCCGGCGGGCAGCATCCCAGCGACGATCGCACCCTGCTGGTTCTGAAAGTACGTTAAGCCGCGGGGAAGCGGGCGGAGGCAACGCCTTTAGCGTTCTCCCCACTTCAATTTGTTGCGCAAGACCTCGAAGTACGTTTTTGACGGCGGGCGCACCAGCGCCACGCGGCTCTTCGATTGTGTAATCGACACGCGGTCCTTCGGTTTCAGCTGAAATCCGATCTGGCCGTCGAGCGTGATGTACACGGGCTCCTCCGCCGCGGCAAAATCCAGCTCAATCCGCGCCGAACCAGGCACCACCAGCGGCCGATTCGTCAGCATGTGCGGGCAAATGGGCGTGATCACAAACGCATCGAGGTCCGGATCGATAATTGGGCCGCCGGCTGCCAGAGAATACGCGGTCGAGCCCGTTGGCGTCGCGACCACCAGCCCATCCGCCCGGTAGCGCCCCACCGAATCTCCATTCACGAAGACGTCGAAATCCAACATGCGCGCAATCGCCGCTTTGTTTGCCACGGCATCGTTCAGCGCGATCTGGCGCTCCGTGACTTTGCCGCCACGCACGATCTCGGCGTCGAGCATCATGCGTTCACTCGTCCGGTGTCCGCCGGCTAGAATCTGGTCGAGGACGGGATACAGCTCATCGAGCGTCACGCTCGTCAGGAATCCGAGTCCGCCGAGATTCACCGCCAGAATTGGCACCTTGTGGCTGCCGAGGGCGCGGGAGGCGGAAAGCAGCGTGCCGTCTCCGCCCAGCACGATCAGCAGATCCACTTGCGCGGCAAGTTCTTCACGCGAAAGACACGCCGGGGTGGCCGACGCTGATGCCGCAGCCTCCCTCGTCTCTTCATCGATGCAGATAGCAATCTTCCGCTCGCGCAGCCAGTCCAACAGCGGAGGGACAACGGTTGAGAGAAGTTCGCGGTTCGGTTTGGAGATGATGCCGGCGGCTCGAATCATTTCGGTGGATCCTGCATTTTATGCCACCCGCGGCCGGCGCGCGTGCAGAAAAAACTCCTGGTTTCCTTCGGCGCCCGCCACATGGCTCGGGCGCACGCCATCGATTTCGAGGCCTGCCGCTGAAGCCGCTTGCATGACCCGGTCAATTGCTTTCTTGTGCAGCGCAGCCTCGCGGACGATACCGCCCTTGCCCACATCACGCTTTTCGAGCTCGAATTGCGGTTTTACAAGAACGACAAAATCAGCTGCGGGCGCTGCCAGAGCCACGACGGCCAAGAGTAACTTGCTGACGCTGATGAACGACACATCCACGGTCACGAACGCCGCCGGCTCGTCGATATCCTCCGGTTTCAGGTGACGCGCGTTTTTCTCTAGCGTCACCACGCGGGGATCCCGGCGCAATTTCCAATCCAGCTGATCGATGGTCACGTCGATGGCGAAAACTTTGCGCGCACCATTTTGCAGCAGACAATCGGTAAATCCGCCGGTCGAACTGCCGACGTCCATGCACACGCGGTCGAGCGGGCTGAGCGAGAAATCCTCGAGCGCGCCTTCCAGTTTCAGTCCGGCCCGGCTGGCATACCGCAGCGTCTCGCCGGCAATTTCCAGGAGTGAATCGCTGGCAACCTGCGCGCCCGCCTTGTCGGCCTTGACCCCATTGACCCGGACCTGGCCCGCCAGCAGCAGGGCCTGCGCGCGTTGCCGCGAAGGCGCCAGTCCGCGCTCGACGATCAAAACATCCAGGCGCTCTTTGTGCGGCTTGCCCTTCTTCGGTGGCGGTTCGCTGCTGGAGGGGGGGCGCGACATCGTGGCTACGCTGCTGAAGGCTCAAGAACGCCGTACAACCAGAAACTCACCGACCTGCCGCAGCCTCCCGCCGCGCTCACCGTAGACATCGAGCTCGCCGAGTGCTTTCGCCTCAAGTTCAGCCGCAATCGCGCGCGATTTCTCCAATCCATAGAGCGCCGGATACGTGGCCTTCTGCTGCGCCTGATCTTTTCCAGCGGTCTTGCCGAGGGCCGCGGACGATTCCTCTACATCCAGCAGATCGTCAACCACCTGAAACGCCCAGCCAATATGCTCGCCGAAGGTCTCTATACGCGCGATGTCGCACTGGTCGGCTCCTCCCGCTATCGCCCCCGCAACCACGGACGCGCGAATCAGCGCCGCCGTCTTCGAGCGGTGAATGTATTCCAGTCCTGCACCATCGACGGGCTTGCGCTCGGCCTCGATATCAGCCACCTGCCCGCCGATCATGCCACGATCGGTGCCTGCCGCAGCCGCGACGGTGGCCAGAATCTTCAACCGTCGATCCGGCTCAACCGGCGCGGAAGCCAGCGTCTGAAACGCGAGCGTAAGCAGCGCGTCTCCGGCCAGGATTGCGATCGCCTCGCCGAATATTTTGTGATTGGTCGGTTTGCCGCGCCGCAGATCGTCGTTGTCGAGTGCCGGAAGATCGTCGTGGATCAGCGAGTACGTATGAATGAATTCGAGCGCGCAACCGACCTGGATCGCGCTGCCAGGATGGTCGGAGAAAAGCCGCGCCGTCTCGATGCAAAGGACGGGCCGAATTCTTTTTCCACCGGCAAAGACGCTGTAGCGCATCGCGCGATGGATCGAACGAGGCAGCGTATCCTCGGGCGGCATCAGCCGGTCAAGCGCAGCATCAACGGCTTCGAGATCGGCCTGATAGAAATCGGGAAGCTTCATGCGAGCGTCACGCGAGAGCGGATTTGCGGGGTCGAGGGGCGCAAGGTGGACGTACGCCTAGGAAGATTCATCTTCGGCTTCGAAAGGCTCCGCCGCGATCTTGCCGTCCGCTTTCTTCAGCAGGATTTCCACGCGGCCTTCGGCCTCTTCCAGCTGCTTCTGGCACTCGCGAGAAAGCTTCACGCCCTCCTCGAAGAGCCTCATGGCCTCGTCAAGCGAGAGTTCCGTGCTCTCCAGCCGCTTGACGACCTCTTCCAGGCGCAGGAGCGACTTTTCGAAGTCGCCTTTGCGCTGCGGGTCAGCCGCCTTATTCGTCGCGGAGCTCATTTGGCCTTTTCGCTTGGATCGGGAATGCCGCCACGGGCGGCGCAGACATTCTATCGCACGTCCCAGAGCAGCGCCACCCGTAGGACTTGCACTCCAAGCCCCGCGGATGCAAAATCCCCGCGTGGCACTGGAATTCACTACGTCTTACCTGAAGGACTCCACATCGCTATTGCGCTACTACAAACTGCTCGGCGAAAAAGCGATGGCCCAGGTTTCCGAAACGGATCTCCTGGCGTGCTTGGATCCCGAATCGAACTCCATTGCGATCATCGTAAAGCACCTGGCCGGCAACATGGTGTCGCGCTGGACCGATTTCCTGACCGCCGACGGCGAAAAGCCCAGCCGCAACCGCGACTCGGAATTCGAGGCGCCGCCCGAAACTCGCGCCGAGTTACTGGCCATGTGGGACGGCGCCTGGGAGGTCGTCTTCGATTCGCTCGCCCCTGTTACCGAAGAAGAAATGATCCGCACCATCCGCATCCGCGGCGAAGCCCATTCCGTAATGCAGGCGATCAATCGCCAGCTGGCGCACTACGCCTATCACATCGGCCAGATCGTTTTCATTGCCAAGCATCTGGCGCGCGACAAATGGAAATCCCTGAGCATCCCGCGAAGCGAATCAGCCGACTTCAATGCCCGGGTGGCAGCCGGAAAGGCCTCCCAGCGATGACTCCGCACAAAAGCTAGAAAGCCTCGGCCCGGGATTTCCCCCGCATCCCAGCCCGTCTTGTTAGAATCGTCTGACATGGCGAACGCAACGCCACGACGCACATGATGGAATCGACGGACTTAGGGCGATGAGCGCGCTGCACGTCTTCGGCATCGTTTTCCTGATCGGCATGAACGCATTTTTTTCGGCGGCGGAATTTTCGCTGGTCGCCGTCAGGCTTTCGCGTGTCCGCCAGCTGGTCGAGAAGGGCGATCCCCGCGCTAAAATCGTCGAACACCTCATCAGCGACCTGAGCCGCGTCGTTTCCGGCGTGCAGGTCGGCATTACAATCGCCAGCCTTTCGCTCGGCTATCTCGGCGAAATCACTCTGGCCGCGATCGTGCGTCCGTTCGTCGAGCGTTTTGCCCGCCCCTGGACGCCGGTCTTGGCTCATTCCATCGCCCTGGTCGTCGTATTCGGCCTGCTGACCGTCATGCAGGTTATCTTCGGCGAGCTGGTGCCTAAGAGCCTCAGCCTGGCCCGCGCCGAACGCGTTGCGCTCCTGATCGCACGCCCATTTCACTGGTTCATCAATACATTTCGCTGGGCCATCGACCTTCTTGACGGCATCGCCGAGCGAATCGTTGGTGCTCTCGGCGTGGTCGCTCCGCACAGTCACACGCTCGTTCGCTCCGCCGAAGAGCTGCAGGTAATGGTGCAGCAAGCTCGCGACCGCGGCCTCCTGCCCGAAAAGGAAGCCCTGATCATCCAGAACGCCATGGAGCTCGGACAGGTACAGGTCCACGAGCTGATGGTTCCGCGCCCGGACATGCACGCGCTGCCGGTGTCAGCCACGCTCGAAGATACGATGCGCATGTTCGCCACCACCCAGCGCTCGCGCCTGCCTGTCTATGACGGTTCTCTCGATCACATCCTCGGTTTCGTGCACATCAAGGACGTTATTTGGGTCCTCATTGATCGCGTCCACGCCGGCGATTCCACATCCGGCCAGGACTTTCACATGCGTAGCGTTGTCCGCGACGTCCTGATCGTCCCGGAAACCAAGCCCGCCAGCGAACTGCTCGTCGAGTTCCGCGCGCGCCGCACGGGCCTCGCCATGGTCGTCGACGAATTCGGCAGCATTCTCGGCCTCGTCACTCTGGAAGACATCCTCGAGCAAATGGTCGGCGAAATTCACGACGAATTCGACGTGGTCGAGCGCCCGCTCACCCTTCCTGACGGCGGAA
>Ga0210388_10000942_pt1 | contig 23025 bp, 20 predicted proteins | sample IncBWC19OmetaG_FD_155485 | JGI IMG/M metagenome (GOLD analysis project Ga0210388, IMG submission 155485) | Forest soil microbial communities from Barre Woods Harvard Forest LTER site, Petersham, Massachusetts, United States - Inc-BW-C-19-O ...
TTTATCTTTAGCAAGTTCAAATATTCTAATATCGACAATAATGAAAAAACTGAATACAATATTGGCTGCCCTTTCAATTCTGGCAGTACTATCGTTTGCCAATACAGCAAAAGCTCAACAGTCTAGCCCTGAAAAAAAGACTACCGAGAAAAAGGCTGATAAGAAACCGGTAAAGAAAGTTCCTGCAAAAAAGACAGCTGAGAAAAAAGATAAAGCAAAATAGTTCCTTTCCACACATGAAAACGTAAAAGAGCCGTTGCTATGCAATGGCTTTTTTATTTAAACTACTGCATTTCTCAATATCTCAATCAAATCATTTACTTTTGAATTACTCAAAAGTAAGTGTTAATCGATGAAGGAAAAAGTTTTAATAACGGGTTCAAATGGGTTTATAGGCAAACAGCTTAAAAAGCAATTCAACTTAACTGAGTATGAAATTGTTGAATTCAACTCTTCAGACGGAGATATAGCCAAAACTGATTTACAATTCGAGAACATTAACCATGTTTTTCATCTGGCAGGAAAGTCTTTTGTACCGGATAGCTGGAAAAATCCCAAGGCTTTTTACGATGTAAATTTTACAGGTACGTTGAATGTACTTGAGCTGTGCCGGAAGACAGGAGCAGGGCTTACATTTATAAGTTCTTATGTATATGGCATTCCTCAGCACCAACCAATTAATGAAAACCACCCGATAAATCCTGCTAACCCATACGGACATAGCAAATTAGTTGCGGAAGAAATTTGCCAGTTTTATAGTGAAAATTTTAAGCTACATACAACAATTATAAGGCCATTTAATATATATGGCACATTTCAAAGTGATCATTTCCTTATTCCCACCATAATTAAGCAATTGTTTGATGAAAAGCAGCTGGCCATAGATATACTTGACTTAATGCCTAAGAGGGATTATTTATTCCTGGATGACTTAATCTCAGCAATTATGATCCTTTACAAAAAGAATAAAACAGGAATATATAACGTGGGGAGTGGAACCTCTTTAAGTGTAGAAGAAATTATAAAAGACATAATGGAGATAGCGGGCATTCAAAAAAAGTATGTTTCGAAAGAAGTATCCAGGAAAAATGAAATACCTGAAGTAATAGCTGATATATCGAAGATTAAAAAGGAAACAGGATGGGTACCTGGTTTTACATTTAAGCAAGGAATTGCTGAAATTTTAAAAAGGGAACAATTACGGTGATATTCTGTGAAAGTCATTAAGTTTGTACCTGTTGAACTTGAAATATAATTAAATGAAAGCAGTTATACTGGCTGGAGGACTTGGTTCCAGGTTAAAACCATTTACTGAGATAATTCCCAAACCGTTGCTACCTATAGGGGAAAAAGCCGTGCTTGAAATTCAAATTGAGCGTTTCAAAAAACATGGATTTGACGAAATATACCTTGCCACAAATTATAAAAGTGAATATGTTGAAAATTTCATAGGCGATGGCTCAAGATATGGAATAAAACTTATGTTAAGCCGTGAAGAAAAACCCTTGGGAACTGCCGGCCCTTTAACACTTTTAAAAGATAAACTTACTGAGCCATTTGTAGTAATGAATGGCGATATCTTAAGCCTTATAGACTTTACTAAGCTATACGATTTTGCGTTGCAGCAGAAAAACGCTCTCACTATTACAATTAAGAAAATAGTTACTCCATATGCTTTTGGAAATATCTTCTTTAAGGGCGACCTGGTTACAAACATTGAGGAAAAACCCGACATTATAACTTATGCGCTTGCAGGTATTTATGTAATGACCCCTGAAATATTCAACTATATACCTGAAGATACATTTTATGGAATGGACCTGCTTATAAGGGGTATGCTGGCGAAAAACAAGCCTATTTCTAAATATGAGATTGAAGAATACTGGCTTGATATAGGTAGAATTGAAGATTATACTAAAGCTCAGGAAGTTTATAAAACCCATTTTAAAGAAAGCTGAAAATGGCTGCATCAAAAAGAATTCTGATTACGGGAGCAGGAGGATTTATTGGTTCACATCTGGCAGAGCTATGTGTAGAGAAGGGATATAAGGTAAAAGCCTTTTTAAGATATAATTCAAAGAATAACTGGGGCTGGCTTGAATCATCACCTTATAAAAAGGAGATAGAAATAATTACTGGAGATATTCGTGATTTTGATTCTGTTTCAAGCGCAATAAAAGATTGCGACGAAGTATTTCACCTGGCAGCATTAATTGGTATCCCCTACTCGTACGTTTCTCCACTTGCATATATAAGAACGAATATAGAAGGAACTTACAATGTGCTTGAGGCTGCCAGGAATCAGAACCTCTCAAACATTATTATCACTTCCACTAGCGAAACATATGGAACGGCCCAATATGTACCCATTGATGAAAATCATCCTATGGTAGGCCAATCACCTTACTCGGCATCAAAAATTGGTGCTGACCAGTTAGCAATAAGCTATTTCCGTTCATTTAATCTTCCTGTTAAAATAGTGCGTCCTTTCAATACATACGGACCACGCCAATCAGCAAGGGCAATAATTCCAACTATAATCTCCCAATTATTACAAGGGAATAACAGCATAAAGCTTGGTAATATTACCCCTACTAGAGATTTAACCTTTGTAAAGGATACGGCTAATGGATTCATTGAAATATCAGCATCTGATAAACTTAATGGAGCTATTACTAATATTGGAATGAAAGAGGAAATAAGCGTTGGCGACCTCGTTCAGCTTATTTCTAAGTTGATGGGCAAAACCATTACCATAGAAACCGAAAAACAACGTGTGAGGCCGGATGCAAGTGAAGTAGAAAGATTATTCTGCAATAATGACAGCATATTGAAGAATACAAAGTGGAAACCCTCTTATAATTTAAATAAAGGCCTTACTGAAACAATAGAATGGTTAAAAAAGAATCAGGACATTTATAAGGCGGATATATACAACGTTTGATAATTGCTTTATCAAACTTTATATGTAAGTATATATCTCAGCATAGATTTTTTCTGCTATTCCAAAATTACGATACGTCTCTGCCAATGAGCGTACTTTATCATATACTTCTCTTCGGCTTTTATTGACAATAATTGCTTCAATCTGTTCAATAGCTTTATCGTAGCCTTCTTTGTTAAAGCTTTCAATAACGGCACCCGCATTATTTCGCTTAATAATATCTGAGTCGGTAGATATATTAGGTGTTATTACTACAGGTATCCCTAGTGCCCAATACTCACCGTTCTTAATTGGAGAACAATACCTTTTAGATGGTACTGGTTTTACGGGGCATAAGGCAAAGTCGGCTAACCCCATATATTTAGGCACCTCATCATGGGGAGCAAAGACTTTAATAATACTATCAGGATTTATTCTATGCTTATCAGCCATTTCTTTTAATTCTATGTCATTAATGTTACTTAGTAATAAGAACCTGAATATGTCATTATCCCAATGTTTTTGACATTCTGAAATAAATTCAAAAGTTTCATCTTCTAAATAAATACCACCAAATTTTCCTGCATACATGCCAACTATTTTACCTTCAAGTTTCAATTGCTTTACCAATTCTTTGTCTTTAACCGAATTAAATGAAAAAGCCTCCAAATCAACACAAGCAGGTTTAACATACTCGCTTGAAATTTTCACATTATATCTTGATTGAATATACTCCTCCATTCCAGGGGCGGCGAAAATCAAATGCCAAGCTCTTTTAATCTCTAACTTCTCCAGAAAGAATAACAATTTGAACTTAAAACTATTCCTTGTCCAAGCACCATTCTCTACCATTGATTCGGCATGTGGCTCACAATTATCAATGACAAGTTTTCTACCTGTAATTATAGAAAGTACATATCCGAGAGCACCTGCAGGGGTACACCAGGCATGTATTACGTGAACATTGTTCTTAAAAATTAAATACAATAACTTAGGGAAGTATAAAATCCATGAAAGCATTGCTATTATGCCATAGGGATGGTATTTGAAGAAAACCGGTATTATTCCTTCCTTCCCAAGTTGCCTTTTAATAGAATCATATTCTGCTTCTGTCAATTTGCGGTCGCGTGCTTCGAATGTTACAAGAACAACTTTCCCTTTTGTAGTTTTTTGTATGCTTCTAACATTCGACAATGTAAACCGCTGAACCAGCGGATCGCTATAACTCCAGTGTGTTAGTGCGAGAATATTCATTGTTTACATTGACTTTATTTACCCAACAGGCGATGAAACCCATTTATTCTCATCAATACTTCCTTTGGGTTTGAGTAGTGCATATTAAATCGGGGAATATGATACAGGTATTCTCCATCTCTTAGCTTACCCACTTTCACCATTTCATTATCTACTGCAAATGCAGCTTTATAAAACCGCTTAGCAACCTTTGCAACCAACTGATTCCACCCACCAATCGGATAGGCAATATAATTTACTTGCTGGTTTATCTTATTTTCTATAACCATTTTAGACCTTTCTAGCTCTTCTTTTAATTCATCTTCTGATAAAGATGGCAAGAACTTATGAGTAAATGAATGTGATTGAAAAGATACAGTATCCTTGATCTGGTTAATCTGGTCATAATTCATCAGTGAAGCAACAGAAGCAGGGTCGTATTCTAATTCACGCTTTATAAAGCTCAAGGCTTCATTAAATTCCTCAGGATGCAAATTGATCAATAGATTCCTTATTTGGCCAGACGAGGCTGATTTGCGGGGAAGAGATGACAGTTCGAAAGTATAATCAACTTGCCTGATCTTTATTGATATTCTTTTTTTGTTTGTATTTAAAACTGCAGCGTCAATTTGCTGGGTCCAAATTGCATCTTGAGCCAATGTGTTGTTAGCTGACAAAAACATAGTTACCGGGACATTGTATTTCTTTATAATGGGCAATGCGTATGAATAAAAATCCAGGTAGCCATCATCGAACATTACCAAACAAGCTTTTTTAAGCTGCTTCGCACTACCTGATAATAACTCATCCGTATTAATAAATCTATAATAATTCGATATTTTCTTTATGATCGCTTCAAACTCATGGGGTTTTAATGGAGGCCAAAACGGGTCTCTTTCTATAGCAACCCTATGAAAAACCAAAATGGGTACTTTACCGGAAGCACGGTTAAAGAACATTAAAAGGCGCAATAAACCTATTTTAGTTAAAACTCTAAAAACTTGTTTTCTTACAGAAGTCTTATTGATTATAAGTCTAAATAATTCTGTAGGTGAATTGAAGAACGCCCTGAACAAATAGTAAATACCCAAGGGAATATTTAGATTTTTTAAATATGCAAAGGCGCCGATTTTATACATTTTTGCATAACATGCATTTCGTTCGCTGGCACTATCAAACAGACCCAATTTATCGGCATTTTTAAATAATCGCTTATTATCGGCAACCATTAAACTCACATTCTTATGCATGTTATCCGGATGAATCTTATAGAACATCAGAGGTTCTTTTACAATAAGAAAATCTGTTTTCAAAGATGCCTCAATAAGAAACATTCTATCTGCTGCATTTGACAATTCCAAGCTAAAACCACCGGTTAGCATGAACGCTGCTTTTGTAATAAAGAAATTAGATGGGCAAGTAGTTTGATCAGGAGTAAATGAGATGGTATCTAAAAAAACATTTTTATCACTTAAGTAATAATACTTGCTCGTTTTATTCAACTGTTCATCCACCTCTTGTATATAGGACAATACCATTCCATAACGAGAGTCACTGGTTACCAGCTTGTCATATTTTTTCTGCAAATATTCTCGGTGCCACAGATCATCTGAATCAAGAAATGCCAAAATATCTCCTTTTGCATTTTCAGCACCCTTGTTTCGAGCGGCCGAAACACCAGCATTAGCTTGAGTGACTATCTTAATACGGGAATCCTTTAAGAATGGCTGTATTGCTTCAACTGAGTTATCTGTAGAGCCGTCATTGACAATTATAAGCTCCCAATTCTGGTACGTTTGATCAACAACAGATTGAATTGTATGTTTAACGTGGTCGGCAGCATTATAAAGCGGAACCACCACTGATATTAAGCTCATCCTAGAATATATTACGGAAAATCAATCCTTTTTATTCATAAATTTCTCTACCCTCTTGAATATTTCCTGGAACGTAAAGCGCCGGGCATACTGTATTCGCTTATTTACTATTTCATCACTTTCACCCTCAGCTACAAACCTCCTGATATTATTTATCGTTTCATTATAATCGTTTGTCATATACAATAAATCACTCTCATTCTGATATTCGAGAAATTTACTGGCAAAAATAGGTTTGCCAAATGCCAGGTATTGCAATAACTTATGGTGTGATATGGTATTATGATACATGGTATGTTCCATTGGTGCAAGGCAGAATTTAGCTTTTGAAACATAGGCTTTAAGCTTTTTAAAATGAATAGCATTCTTATGGTAAAGATTAGGGTACCTTTTCTCAATAAAAATTCGTGTAGCAGCATCATCCATTTCACGAGGATTCAAATTCCCAATAAACAAGAATGTTGTTTCCGGGAATTCCTTTAATATCTCTTCTACAAGTTTAAAATCCACCCTTTTGTCTATATTTCCAACATAAAGCCCGTAGTTCTCAAAAGTAAGATCTTCAGGAATTGCCTGCTTCTCAACAGAAAACTCATCACTGGAAATTCCGTGAGGTATAAGCACTATTGGTGTCTTAAACTCTTTATAATACTTTATCAGTTCATTAGCTATCGAGAAAATGGCGTCGGATTTTTGGGCTAACTCAAATTCACCATACAGTTTAAAACTATACAAGTCCACACTGTGAAAGAAAGAACGTGTGGCGCCTAATAATTTAGGATTAGATAAACGGTTAGGATCAAACGCCCATAAAATAAAATCAGAAAAATTATGCTGCCTGAAATACTTTCTGAGTTTTGAAGACACCAGGTAATTATTTATCTGGTATAGCAGTTTGCTTCGAATGGGTAAAACATTATTATAATTGAGCACCATCAGGTTCTCATTATATTTGAAAGTCGTTATTTTACAACCCAGCAAATAGCTAATCTTCCATTTACCCTGTGGGTTAATAAATACAACTTTATTACGCCTTGAAAGTTCATACGCATAGTTATGCTTGGAATACCATATATCCCCCCATGCCTCGTTAGAGGTAATAGCAATATTCTTATTTATTAATAGAAACTCTTCCAATCTGTACACAATTTATAACAATTACTGGCTACACAAAGGTACTATAATAGCTGTAATCATTTTTCACTCATGCCTCTGCTTTTCAGCCACCTTTTGTTAACTTTACTGCCTTAAGGTATTTATAGAACCTAGGAATAGATGCTATTATTTATGCATTATTTTTTAATTAAATCAAAAAATGCCTGATAATAAAGAAATATACAGGCAATTAGAACCTAAGTGCCTGCCCATTTTCCATAAACCATTCTTCCTTAATTCTGTTGTTAAAGATAATTGGGATGTAATACCAATTGTGGTTGAAAACAAAATAGTGGCGTGTTTGCCTTATACAATTCAGCAAATTAAGGGATATAAGAATTTTACCCAGCCTCCAATGGCTCAGTTTTTAGGCCCCTGGATAGATGCCGGTTATTTAATAAAAGACAAGGTACGCAAGCAGAAAAAAATAATGAATGAGCTTTATGACCGCTTACCCGCCTGCTCTTCGTATTTACAAAACTGGTCCCCCGATATTGATAACTGGCTCCCATTATATTGGAAAGGCTACTCACAAACAACAAAGTATACTAACGTAATTTCAGATTTGACTGACCTGAATACTGTGTGGGAACATTTTGATTCTGATGTAAAACGCAGGATAAGAAAGTCGGAAGAAAAATTCAAGGTTCAGCCTCACGAAGATTTTGAAGTATTTTTTAATGTACTTGAGGATAGTTTTAACAGAAAAGGCGCTAAAAATCCTTTAAAATGCGAAATATTTAGCTCAATGGATGGTGCCTGTTCCCAGAATTTGTGCAGAAAAATGCTGGTTGCAAAAGATACAGCAGGAAATATTGCAGGTGGAATATATCTGATATGGGACAGCAGGTCTGTGTATTATATGGCTGGCGGATTTACCGCAGGGAACAGCGATGTAATGTGTTTGCTAATTTGGGAAGGAATTAAACTTGCTGCATCTATGAAATTACAGTTTGATTTTGAAGGATCTATGATAGAGTCAATAGAACATTTCTTCAGATCATTTGGCCCGGTGCAGAAGCCTTATTTCACAGTGTCTAAAATAAATTCCCGTAAAATAAAAATCATTGACAATATTAAATCAATACAGAAAGCTATTTTGAATAAATAGATTTTAAACGCTTACACTGCACTTGCTCTCAACCCCTCAAGTATACTCCTTGTTTCGCTGAGATAATTATTTTCTTTCCACCAGTCAACTATTTCATTTGCGGTTGCAATCCATGCATTCCTTTCTACTGCATATTTTAAAAAAGCCTTATACTGCTCACCACTTTCACCATCCATAACATGATTATGCCATAATAAGGTCAATACACCATTATGCTGCTCAGTATTCTCTATAAGGTTTTTAAATACCTTAAACTGCTCCACAGTATTAAGACCCATATAGTCAGATAATGTTTTTTCCATTACGACTAATGGCAGTTCTATAATGTTAAGGAATTTATCTTCTAAAATATCAAAAGGTTGAAATGGATAGCACATGCCATTACGGAAGCCGGCACAATCTGCATAGCCAAAAGTTGTATCATATTTAAATCCCAGTTGATTCAAATACTTCCAGGTTAAGGGTGTTTTAAATCTCAGGTAATGATTCCGGTAACTCTGTATTTCAATACCACTGGCTAACTGTAGCCTCTCTCTCTCTTCCTTTGTTTTTGAGAGATCATTATATGCAAGGTGACCACCATGAAGGCCTATTTCGCACTTATTATATTTAACTTCCTCAAATATCTCTTTAATCTCAGAAGGGCTGTAATTAAAATCCTGTTCAGGCTTAGTTAACGATAAGAAATAGAAACTCGACCTCACATTATGCGCCTTCTCCGCTTCAAGAAGTTTATTAATATGCCAGTTTGCATTAATTCTGCGTATTACTGATCTCCCACGGCTTTCCCTTCGCTGTTGCTTAAGTGACTCTATTGTAGCAGGCTTTCCTCGTAATACGCCCTTTACCCCTTCCTGCATATATACATTAAGTGATTTAATGTAGTCGTAGTATAATAGATCAACATCATGCGTTAAGCATACAGCAAACTTTTTATTATCAGGATATTTAGGTTTTAAACCATTCCTTACTAAATAAGTTGAAACCTGTGGCTGAAATACATTCCTATTTTGAGACAAATAATGCGGAAATCTGCCATACTTATCTGTCACCAAAGGATTGTATTCTTCCCTGGCTGTGTAAAGGTCCCATAACTCTCTGTCTCCTATCATTTACTCAAATTTAACTCTTTATCCAATTCTGGTAACAGGTGCCAAATATTTAGGTAAATCAGTAAACTTTGCTTCACCTAACACCAAATCAGCCTTCCACTTTTTATAAAGATCTTTCTTTTCCTGCAATGTAAACTTGAAATCAGGTATTTTAACTCCTTTCACCAACTCATTAATTTGGTCTGAATATCCATACGCTTCAATTAGTTCTGTGAAAGAAAGCGTTGACAAACCAAATTTTTTTGCATATCCCTTGCTAATCTTTAAGTTTTTATACTTGCAAAATAACTCAATAGTTTCCTTTTCAATTTCCTTTGTATTTGCATTTTGAATAACTCCATAATCAGATACTCCCCAGCTTTTAATACGGGGTGCATTTTCCTTCCTATACGAATTATTCAAAAAACCCTCTTCAATTACAGTTGATAATATTTCCTTACCTAACACCTTAGAAATAACTGAAGAAGCTATTTGAAAAGGTTTTTCTACTAATTCTTCATATTTAACAAGTATGGTTCTTTCATGACCCATAAACCGATAAAACTTTGAAGCAGAGATAAACCACGTTACAAGTGAAAATTCAGGTGAAATACCTCTTTTTAACATAGAAGAAAAGACATAAATTGGATTTCTTACCATAAAAATAAAGTACGACTTTGAAAATATATTCAAAAATTCTTCAATAGCATTTATGTTTTGTGGAGTTTTCTCAAACCATACCGAGTCCTTGTCCTTGCTTCTGTATTTAATAAATACATCACGCAAGCCTTTCAGAAATGCTTGTTGGTCTTTAGACTGCTCCAATAGTTGTAAAAACATTCCCTCATTAAACCCATACATATGAAAATTACGAGTGTTGAAGTAAGTTCTATTGAGGTATATTGAGCATGTTCCCGAGTTTTTAAAAGGATCCTTTTTAAATTTGTTAAAATCGTAAAAATTCTTATTTGCAAATAAATCCAATTCTTCGCCACAAGCCGAAAATTCTGAACTGTCAATTAGATCAGCCAGCAAAGTACTACCGGAACTTGGGGCGCTACCGATTATTGCAATCATTTGCTATTGTATAATTTACTGTAAATAAAACTCTTTGTTTCAAGAATATCATGCCAGGTAATTATCATATAATTATGGATCTTTAATTTGTATTTTCTGAAACAATAGACCAAAATACAAATTAACATGCCTGTATATGCAACATCGCTGGCTATACTTGCACCAATAATCCCCTGGACAGGAATTAAGATAAAATCGAGAATGACAGTAAATACCAAACCAGATATATTGATTAACAAAACCGCGAGGGTATCACTTTTTGCAAAAAGCAAAGTCCGAAATGGCCGCTGAATCATAAGAAACAGATTCCCTATCAGCAATATTCTTAACGGAACAATAGACTCAACGAAATTTGAACCATATAATTTCCGAATTATAAAATCAGAAAACAGATATAGCGTTCCTGCTGTAAAAATTAATGCAGTACAGTTAATTCTTGAATATTTAGCCAGCATATTTTCATCCGTTTTATCTTTTTGTTCCGAAAGATAAGGGAATAGGACGTTTGAGATAGGTATTGATATTAACCATGTGAACTGGGCAATATTAACTGCCAGGGTATAATATCCAAGCTGCTCAAGATTTTTAAAATATGTTACCAGCCACACATCCATTCTATAGTTGAGAAAGTTCACAATATTTCCAATATGGCTCACTCCAATGAATTTAAATAAAGGTCTGATATCTTCATTATAATTAAATGCAAACACAGGAGGCACTGCATACAGCTTCCAATAGATAAGAATATTGATGAGAAAAGTGATTAATTGTGTCAATAGTAGAAGAGCAAATACTGTGAGTATTGTAATCTTAAATACTCCATAATAGAAAAAACAAAATGAAACCGCAAACAAAATAAGTTTCAACAAACTAACAGCTATGGAAGATATATTGACGATTCTGAAATTCTTGTGGCCTGAGAAAATTCCGGAGAAGCACACATTTGCCAACCCTATGAAGAATGAGACAATGAAATACCCTATGAAGAATATTGTATCATACCCAACAGGAAACAGAAGCTTACCCCGAACCAGCATTACCACGCCAATTATCATTAACATCAACAAAACTGCTGAACATACTGTTATAATAGTAACGCCAATAAGCTTCCCCTCGGCAATTCTTTTTGAAGAAACAAAATATACTAAGCCCGTATTTACATTAATGCCTAAAATAAGAACAAAGAAATCGATATTAGCCTGGAAAATGGAATACACTCCCCTGCCTTCGGGGCCCATAATACGGGTCATAAATACGCCGGCTATAATTCCGAATAAAAGGTTCGGGAATTGTGCCAGAAAGGAATAAAAAATATTACGGTTGAGTGACATTATTACTAAGTAATCATATTAAAATAAATATTACACTCTCCTTCCCTCACTGTTTCCGATCTTAGCCATTTCACGGAGTTTATATAAGCAACACACTCCTTATTCCCCGCATAAAAATAAGCTATCCTAATATTTCTTGGATTCTCTATAAGCCCCAATTCTATATTGTTTATTACTTGCCTCAATGTATTTACCCCAAATGGATTAAACAGGTAATATACAGTTATTTCAGGTAATTTATATTCCAACACATCTCCGTGATAGATTACAATCTCATCCGTTGCCTTCTTTTTCTTGAAAGTTTTCAAGTTGTTTAAGGCTATTTTATATAAAGAGCTTCTGAGTTCTATGCCGATTATACTTTTAAATCCTCTGTAACTAGCATAAAAGAGGGTCCTTCCCTTACCGCAACCGAAGTCACAAAAAACATCTTTTTCATGAACGGGAAGATGATCAAAAATGGTAATAAGCCATTTATAATGGACCGACTGATATTGTGTTCCATCATTATACTTACTTGCGTCCTCCTTTAAGTCATTAATACCCATGGTATCAATACCAAGGACTTGGTCAAATCGTTTGTCTGAAAAATAATATGGTAAATGCCTGGATTGAAATCGTAGTTTCCATACCACAGCATTGTAGATACCTACAAGTATTTTCTTCATTTACTATAGAATGCTTTCAAAAGTAGCATTTTTACTTTTCAGATCTTTACCGGCTGAGTATAATTAAACTGATAAAAAATCATACTTTTGCAGTAATTAATAAACAATTGTTTCATGTATAAAAAATTTACCCTTTGCGCGCTTGTTATTGCCCTTATTTCATTTAATGCATGCAAACCGGCTAAACCGGCGGATGATGACGATAACGATCCTGCACCCGGCATGATACGACTAGACCTTTCTTTGCATAAAACATTGAACGGAAAGGATGCTACAACCGGCCTTCCTATAACTATTGATGTGCCAGATACTACACACAGGGTTTATGGCATAGAAATGCTTCCTACAGGCGAACTGCATGTATTTGTAGGCAAAGGCTTTAACCTTACTATTAATGTTGCTGATGAAACAATGGAGAAAAAGAAAAGCGATATTGCAGGTGACGATGTAGATAAATTCCAGAGCTGGGTAACACAAGACAGCAATGCCATTGTATATAAAACCCAAATGGCACAAGAAGAATTCCACTTTTACGCTATTATTAAGAAAGGTGGACATACATACTATGTGAAGGAACAACGCCAGGGCAATGATGGTAATGTATTTTACTACAACCAGGCAAATGTTCAGTTAATGCTGCAAGCAGCAAAGACAATCACTCCTTTGCCAACGAAGAATCCTGCTTAATAAAAGGAAAATTACTTTTTATCTATAACCTTAGGGGCTTTGATGTAATCAGAGTCCCTTTTTGGTGCATTTTTTAATGCTTCCTGCTGAGTGATCTCTTGTTTTACAATATCATCCCTCATAACATTATGAGAGACATCGGTAAGGTATATCAATGGTTCAACAGAAGTAGTATCTAATTCGTTGAGTTTTTCAATAAAGGCAACTACACGGTTAAGGTCCTTTACAATTTCATCGCGAGATGCATCGTCAAATTCCAAACGTGAGAGTTCGGCAAGCTTATCTACTGTTTTTGAATCTATCTTCATACCAACAAAAATAGGCTTTTAACTTAAACGGTCAGATATGGGTACCTTTTTTTATTCTCTTGCTTTATAGCGGCTATCATCACTTCTCTTAACTCCTCTAAGTTTTGTTTTAACCCAGCAGAAATAAAGACACATGGTGCGTGGCTCTTGGCTATATAAGAATTCTTAAAGTCTTCGAGTGTAAATGGTATTTCCTTTCCATCCTGGTCATATTGGCGGTACAGGTCCATTTTATTAAACACCAGTATAGCTGGTTTATCAATTGCTTTTAATTCGGTAAGGGTTTGATTAACCACTTTAATATGGTCTTCGAAAGCAGGGTGAGACACATCTACCACGTGCAATAAAATATCAGCTTCCCTAACCTCATCAAGTGTTGATTTAAAAGATTCGATAAGAAATGTAGGTAGTTTACGAATGAACCCTACAGTATCGGAAAGCAAGAAGGTAGTATTTTCGAATGTTACTTTTCTAACAGTAGTATCAAGGGTTGCAAACAAAGCATTTTCAGCAAAAACAGTTGAATGACTTAGCAAGTTCATCAAAGTAGATTTACCTGTATTGGTATACCCAACCAATGCTACACGTATTAACCGCCCTCTGCTCTTACGCTGGGTGGTCATTTGTCTGTCAATATCAACTAATCTATCACTTAATAATGCTATACGCTTACGTATACGCCTTCTATCTGTTTCTATTTCCGATTCACCCGGACCACGCATACCTATACCACCTCGTTGCTTTTCTAAGTGAGTCCACATACCGGTTAAGCGTGGTAATAAGTATTCATATTGTGCAAGCTCTACCTGTGTCTTAGCATAGGCCGTTTGCGCCCTGTCGGCAAAAATATCGAGAATCAAGCCGGTACGATCCATAACCTTGCACTTAAATTCCTTTTCAAGGTTACGTTGCTGTGATGGCGATAATTCATCATCGAATATCACCATATTAATATCCTTAGCAGCTTCTATAAATGCTTTTATCTCCTGTACCTTTCCACTACCAATAAGAGTAGCAGCATCAATGTGATTAAGGTTTTGGGTAAATATTTTAACAGGTATTGCACCCGCAGTGGAACATAGAAATGCTAGTTCATTAATGTATTCGGTAAGTTGTTCTTTCTTTTGCTCTCTATGGCAAACACCTACCAGAATGGCCTTTTCTTTATTCCTAATCCTATCAATCATGCTTTAAAGCAATAATTAAAACCATGACCTCATTGCAGGAATGCCTGGCATGTGGAATGGCCAAGGGATAGACATAAATATTATTAGCAATGCTATCAAGAAGAAAATGAATGACTTACGAAACTTGGACTCATCAGTTGCTGCCTTTTTGCTGCTGATGCGGCCAATTGTAATAAGCGCAATGGCAATTATCATCATCACGGAGTGTTCCATGGTAAAGAAACGTACCTCAGGCGTTTTCAACGCCTCTCCGTTAAATTGTACCAATGGGCTAACAAAATACAACAACAAGCCAACCAATAACTGGGTATGGGCCGATATCATAAGGAAGAGGCTTATCTTATTATCTGAAGGAGCATAGGCCCTTTTTGACATTAAACCTGATAATGATTTAATTATAGCTGTTAACAATAGTATAAGTACTACCCAGCGAAGTAATGAGTGAATTGGAGTTAATGCACCGTACATGGTAAAAGATTTAAGTAACAAAATTAGCAAAATTGATATAGCCTTGTTTACTTTGCCACCAAAAACGCTTATTCCACCCTATGAGAAAACTGATTTTTACCTTAAGCCTACTTGTATTGTGCATAACCCTCACAAAGGCACAAGGGACATTCCCCATAAATGGAACGCATGATGTGCGCCATAACTACTACGCATTTACCCATGCGCATATTTACCAGGATTACCAAACCATATTAGACGATGCCACTTTGTTAGTAAAAGATGGAGAGATTGTAGATATAGGCACAAATGTTACACTGCCTGCGGGAACAGTAATTATAGATTGTAAGAACAGAATCATATATCCGTCGTTTATTGATCTATATACCAGTTATGGAATGCCGGTTATTCCACCCGATAAAAGGCCACATAAAAATGGTGCCACACAAATGAAAAGCTCTATACAGGGCGCATACGACTGGAACCAAGCAGTAAACCCGCAAACAGATGCAGTAGAATCATTCCACGTTAATTCAATGGATGCTTCACAATACCGTAATCTGGGTTTTGGTATTACACTGTCATCATATCACGATGGCATTGTGCAGGGTACTTCTGCCTTGGTTACCCTGGCAGATACAACGGACAATGAAGCTGTATTACAAGCTAAAGCAGCTGCAAGCTATTCTTTCTGGAAGGGACCATCATCTACACAGGATTATCCAAGTTCATTAATGGGTGCCATTGCCCTAATAAGACAAACCTACCTTGATGCTGAATGGTACAAAAATGCTAAGCATAAAACTGAGTACAATATAGGACTAGAAGCATTCAATAATATTCAAAGCCTTCCGCAGATATTCTCGGTACAAGACAAGATATACGCATTGAGGGCCGATAAGATTGCAAGGGAATTCAATGTTAAATACATTATAAGAGGCTCAGGTGATGAGTTTGAATTGTTAGATGCAATCAAGAGTACAGGCAAGCAATTCATTATACCCGTTAATTTTTCTGACAGGCCCAATGTGCAGGACCCTTATGATGCAATAATGATAAATTATTCAAACTTGCTGCAATGGGAACTTTCTCCGCTTAACCCGGGAGCATTGGAAAAAGCGGGCATCACTTTTGCACTTACAACTGATGGATTAAAAGACAAATCTGCTTTTTGGGCAAACCTTAGAAAAGCTATTAAGTATGGCCTTTCAGCAAAAGAGGCATTGAAAGCATTGACCTATACCCCTGCCGAAATGATGAATATGCAGGATAAAGTCGGCTCCTTGAAAAAAGGAATGATGGCTAATTTCATTATTACATCCGGCGATATTTTTAAGCAACCCGCTACTATTTATTCCAACTGGATAAAAGGAAATCCTTACCAGGTAAACGATACCACAAATATTGACCTGAAAGGCAATTACACATTAACTGTTGGAAATGGAGAAACTTACACATTACAAGTTCGTGGAGAAACTAATACGCTTTCAGCAGCAATAACCGATGGCTCAAAGCATAGCCCTGCATACATCCATCTTTCAAACCCTATGATAACCGTTTCATTCAGGTCATCGAGCGATAGCCTTTACCCAATACAATTGAGTGGTGTTTTATCAAACGATCACAAATCATTCAGCGGTACGGGAGTAATGCACGGTACCCAACATATAACATGGCAAGCAGTTTTTGCAAGCGCTGCTCCCATCGATTCAGTCCGTGATATATTTTACCCAATACCATCACTTAGCGAAGTGCGATATCCTTTCCAGGCTTATGGCAGAACAAAAACTGAAGAAGATTCCGTACAAAAAGTATGCAAAGAATTTGTAATAAAGAATGCAACGGTTTGGACGGGGGAAAGCGACACTGCCCTTACTGCAACCGATGTATATGTTAAGGATGGAAAAATAGAAGCTATTGGTAAAAACCTTTCTGTACCTAAAGATGCAACTGTAATTGACGGAACGGGTAAATATGTTACCGCAGGTATAATTGACGAGCACTCGCACATTGCCATAATGGGCGGAGTGAATGAAGGAACCGGCGCATGCAGTTCAGAAGTGCGAATTGGTGATGTTATAAACTCAGAAGATATTAGTATTTACAGAAGCCTTGCAGGTGGAGTAACTGCCTGCCAGTTATTACATGGTTCGGCTAACCCAATTGGCGGACAAAGCGGAATAATAAAATTGCGATGGGGAATGATACCAGAGCAATTGAAAATACAATATGCTGTTCCGTTTATAAAGTTTGCGCTGGGAGAAAATGTGAAGCAATCGAACTGGGGCGAAGATTTTACGGTTCGCTACCCTCAATCACGTATGGGTGTTGAACAATTCTACTACGACCGCTTTACCAAAGCAAAAGAATACGAAGCTACATGGAACGCATACAAGAAATTATCTGATAAAGAAAAAGGCAGTGTTGATGCTCCGCGCAGGGATTTACAAATGGACGCACTTGTTGAGATTCTTAACGGGCAAAGATTCATTACCTGCCATTCTTATGTGCAATCGGAAATAAATATGCTAATGCATGTTGCTGATTCCATGCACTTCCACATGAACACCTTTACCCATGGATTGGAAGCATATAAGTTAGCTGACAAATTAGCCGTAGAGCATATTGGGGTATCAACCTTTGCTGACTGGTGGGCATACAAAATGGAAGTAATGGAAGCCATTCCTTTTAATGCGGCTATTACTACCAAGATGGGAATTGTTACCGCGATCAATTCCGATGACGATGAAATGCAACGCCGCCTGAACCAGGAAGCAGGTAAAACAGTCAAGTACGGTGGACTAACCGAACAACAGGCATGGCGCACTGTTACACTTAATCCTGCTAAACTACTGCACTTAGATGCACACACGGGCAGTTTAAAAGTGGGCAAAGATGCTGATATTGTTCTATGGTCGGCTAACCCGCTTTCTATTTATGCAATGGCAGAAAAAACCTTTGTAGATGGTATTTGCGAATTCGACAGGCAAGATGATATAAGACTAAGAAAGGAGATTGCCGAAACACGTGCAGATATTATCAACCACATTTTACTGGAAGCAACGGGCAAGGCCGTTATAAAGAAGAATTCTAAACTTATTATCAAATAGATCATGAAAAAACTAATTTTTCTCTATTCACTGTTCACTATTCACTATTCACTTTGTTTTGCCCAGCAGCCCATACCTGCCAAACCAGAGAGTAAGAGCATTTTGCTAATTAACGGCACCGTGCATATTGGTAATGGAAATGTAATTCAGAAAGGTTTTATTGGGATAAAAAATGGCAAGATAACTGAAGTGGGAGATGCAACTTCAGCTAAAGCCAGCAATGAATATGATACTACCATTGATTGTAATAACAAACAAATTTATCCAGGTTTAATTGGTGTAGATTGTACTCTTGGCCTTGTAGAAACCGAATCGGTAAGGGCACAGATTGATGTTGAAGATGTGGGTGAGTTTAATCCTGAATTGCGTTCCTTGGTTGCTTATAATACCGATTCAAAGATCACTCCCGTAGTAAGGATGAATGGAGTATTAACTGCACAGATAACCCCAAGAGGTGGAATCATTTCAGGCACATCATCGGTAATGAGCCTTGACGGTTGGAACTGGGAAGATGCAGCATATAAAATGGACGATGGCATACAACTCAACTGGCCAACTTTATATAGAAGGATTCGTATTAACGAAGATGAACTGGGAGGATATGTAGAGAATAAGAACTACGAGAAAGAAGTCCAGTTTTTGCAGAAATTTCTATCTGATGCGCAAGCCTATTCTCAAATAAAAAAGCACAATGAGGTAAATGTGAAAATGGAGGCTATGCGTGGCATATTCGATGGCAGCAAAACATTATTCATCCATGCTGACTTTGCAAAAGAGATACTAGCAGCCATTACAGAAGTGAAAGGGCTTTCCATACCTAAAATAGTATTGGTAGGCGGCACCGATTCTTGGATGCTGACAGACTTTTTGAAACAAAACAATATACCAGTTGTAATTAAAAGGCTGCACAGCCAACCTACTATGCCTGACGGAGATGTAGATGCCACCTATAAACTACCATATCAATTGCAAAAAGCAGGTATTCTATTTTGCCTTGATAACTCAGGTGAAATGGAACAGAACGAAACCCGCAACCTGCCTTTCCTTGCCGGGACTGCAGTAACCTATGGGTTAACCCAGGAACAAGCCATACAGGCCATTACTTATAATGCTGCTAAAATATTGGGCCTAGATGCACAAACAGGAACTTTGGAACAAGGTAAAGATGCTACACTTATCATATCAGATGGTGATGCATTAGATATGAGAACCAATAACATTATCTGGGCTTTTATAAAAGGGCGCAGCATACAATTAACCAGTGTGCAGACTGCCCTTTATAACAAATACAAAGATAAGTACGGGTTGAAATAGATTACCATTTCAATTGGTAAAAACTCCCTGAAATAGTCGCTGTACCTGGATTTCCATTACCATTTAGCCCTTTAGCAGAATAGGCATTGAAATTAAAACTCCCTGAAATAGTTGATGTTGAACTATTATAGTAGGTCACATTAAGTGTACCTATATGAGTAGAATCAGTATTAAATACTGCTGATACGTGTGCATCCCCACCATAGTATGAAGCATTACCATCTGTTGAATAATTCAAATTATAGGTACCTGTGCCCGTTATATTGGTAATGATTGTTATTCCCTGGCTATAATAAGTTGAGCCAGAGCCACTGGTATATTTACCTGTAATAGTAAATATCCCGCTATTATTTTGTACTGAAGGAGTATAAGAATCATTACTGGTACCCATCCAATAAGCATTTACATATGCCTGAAATGGTGGTATGGATGGAGTTGATGGGTTAGATGAAGTTTTTTTACAGGAACTTCCAAAAAAAACTACAAAACCAATAAAAAAAACTAAAATAAGTCTAATGCATCCCTTCACAGTGGTTAGTAATATTTAGCTAATTTAATAAAATTATCTCATGAATAATACTTCCACTCGCTGTTTTACCGCTTTAGAACAGGCAAATAGGTATTTTCATTACTTTTGCAGCCTTACGAAAAGAAAATTGTGAGTACTTCCGGAACATTTATACACCCTACCGCAGTTGTTGATAATGGCTGCAAATTAGGCGAAGGCACTAAAATATGGCACTTCTGCCATATTATGCCCGATTGTGTAATAGGCCAAAACTGCAACATTGGGCAGAATGTGGTGGTATCTCCGGGAGTAGTATTGGGCAATAATGTTAAGGTTCAGAACAATGTATCTATTTATACCGGTGTAACCTGCGAGGATGATGTTTTCCTTGGGCCATCGATGGTATTTACCAATGTTACCAATCCGCGTAGTGCCATTAACCGGCGCGGGCAATATGCCAAAACGGTTGTAAAGAAAGGTGCTACCATTGGTGCTAATGCCACTATAGTATGCGGACACGATATAGGGGAATATGCTTTTATCGGGGCAGGATCGGTGGTTACTAAAACTATCAAGCCTTATGCCCTTGTGGTGGGTAACCCTGCCAAACAAATTGGCTGGATGAGCGAATATGGCCATAAACTGGCATTTAATGATAAGGGTATTGCAATATGCCCTGAAAGCAAGGAGACATATATATTGGAAAACGGGAATGTGCGTAAAGCGGAAGCATAAATGAGTAATAAGATAAAATTTGGCATTGTAGGTTGCGGGCATATTGGTAAACGCCATGCAGAGATGGTGAGCCGTAACCCCGATACTGAACTTATTGCATTGTGCGATGTATTACCTAAAGATAAGCTGGGACTGGAAAACTATACATTGCCTTTCTATAACTCAATAGAGGATTTGCTTGCAGCTCATAATGATATTGATGTGATAAGCGTTTGCACTCCCAACGGTTTACATGCCGCACATTCCATTAAAGCCCTGGAAGCAAAGAAGCATGTGGTGTGTGAGAAGCCTATGGCTTTGAAAAAATCAGACTGCGAAGAGATATTACATAAGGCACTACAGGCCAACAGGCAGGTTTTTTGTGTAATGCAAAACCGTTACTCCCCTCCTGCCGAATGGTTAAAGGAAATGGTAGAATCGAAGAAGTTGGGAGAAATATATATGGTTCAGCTTAACTGTTACTGGAACCGTGATGAGAGATATTACAAAGCCGGAACATGGAAGGGCAAAAAAGAAATGGATGGCGGAGTATTGTTTACACAGTTTTCTCACTTTATAGATATGATGTATTGGCTATTTGGTGATATTAAAGACTTACAAGCTCACTTCTACAATTTCAGCCATAAAAAGAATACAGAATTTGACGACAGCGGAGTAGTGAATTTCCAGTTTGCAAAACAGGGAATGGGCTGCATAAACTTCTCTACCTCAGTGTGGGATGTGAACTTTGAAAGCAGCCTGACTATTATTGGTGAAAAAGGCACTATTAAAGCCGGAGGCCAGTATATGGACAAAATAGAATATTGCCATATAAAAGACTACAAAATGCCTGAGCTTGCTCCTACTAATCCTGCAAACGATTATGGGACATACAAGGGTTCAGCGGCAAACCACCATTACATTATTGAGAACGTTGTAAAGACATTGAGGGGGAATTCAAGTGTTACAACAAGCGCCATGGAGGGAATGAAAGTGGTAGAAATTATTGAACGTATTTATGCATCTAATAGCAATCAGAAATAAATCATGGATAAAGAGATTCTTCAGAAAAAAGCCAAAGTTGCCTTGATAGGTTTAGGATATGTTGGCTTGCCTATAGCACTGGCTTTTGCAAAGAAGGTATCAGTTATAGGATTTGATATCAATGCAAAGCGTGTGGATATGATGAAAAACGGAATTGACCCTAGCGGTGAATTACCTGAGAACGAATTTAAGGGATGTGATATTGAGTTCACCGATTCTTTAGAAGTCTTGAAAAAAGCATCCTTCTATATAGTTGCCGTTCCCACACCAGTTGATAATTCAAACCAGCCTGACCTTACACCAGTATTGAAGGCTAGTGAAAGCATTGGCAAAGTGTTAAAGAAAGGAGACTATGTAGTTTATGAATCTACTGTATATCCGGGTTGTACCGAAGACGATTGTATACCTATACTTGAAAAGTTCTCTGGCCTTAAAATGGGTAAGGACTTCAAAGTAGGCTACTCACCTGAACGTATCAATCCGGGCGATAAGCAACATACCATTACCAAGATATTGAAGATAGTATCAGGCTGCGATAAAGAAGCATTAGACACTATTGCGAATGTATACTCTATAATTGTTGAACCGGGTGTTCACAGGGCATCATCTATAAAAGTGGCTGAGGCAGCTAAAATTATTGAGAACACACAGCGTGACGTGAACATTGCATTGATGAATGAACTTTCAATAATCTTTAACAGATTAGGCATTAACACTTACGATGTGCTTGAAGCGGCTGGAACCAAATGGAATTTCTTGAAATTTTCTCCCGGACTTGTAGGCGGCCACTGTATTGGTGTTGATCCTTATTATCTTATTCACAAAGCAGAAGCATTAGGTTATCATACCCATGTAATTAATTCGGGTAGGTATGTAAATGACTCGATGGGATTTTATGTTGCAAAAAATGCAGTGAAGAAAATTATAGCTACAGGAAAAGACATATCGAAAGCAAAGGTTTTGGTAATGGGTGCTACATTTAAAGAAGATGTAATGGACATACGTAACTCTCGCATAGCAGATGTGGTAAAGGAATTGAAATCATTCTCATTAACTGTAGATGTTACCGACCCATTAGCTGATTCAGAGGAATTGCACGAAGAATACGGCTTTGAATTAGTGAAAGAAGTAGGCAAGGATTACGATGCAGTTATTATAGCAGTTAACCATAAGCAATACATGAGCCTTACTGAAGATTACTTTGCATCTATCCTTTCACCTAAGGGTGTAGTAGTTGATG
>Ga0210388_10000943_pt1 | contig 23016 bp, 19 predicted proteins | sample IncBWC19OmetaG_FD_155485 | JGI IMG/M metagenome (GOLD analysis project Ga0210388, IMG submission 155485) | Forest soil microbial communities from Barre Woods Harvard Forest LTER site, Petersham, Massachusetts, United States - Inc-BW-C-19-O ...
ACTCCCACGTGTATCTTTTTCCGCATCCCGGCGCTGAGGATCTGCAAACCGTTGAAGAGTCCGTGCCGCAACGCACCATCATGGCGACTTTGGCGGCGCGCGACGATCTCCTGGCAGGCTTCACTGCCGAGCGCGACATGGGCACGGAAGGTGCCGGCTCCGCGGACACCGCCGTGCGCGACGCGATCAACCAGGGCCGAATACCCGGCCCACGCCTGCGCATCAGCGGAAATGCCATCAACCTTCTGGGCGGGCACGAAGACGCCATCGGCTACAACCCGGCGCAGCACGTCCTGCCCAATGCGGATTATGCCAACAACGCAGCCGAGCTCATCTCCGTAATGCGCGAGCAATATAAGGAAGGCGCCGACTTCACCAAGATTTACGAAACCGGCGAAGACACGGTGCATAACGGCAGGGCCGCGACCGTCTATCAATATACCGAGCCCGAGCTAGCCGCTGCTGTGGCCGAGGCTGCGCGCCTGGGCCGCAAGGTTGCCGTGCACGCCACCGGCGAGCCCGGCACGCTTTTCGCTGCCCAGGCCGGCGTAGTCTCCATCGATCACGCGAACCAGCTTAGCGATGAAACCATGCGCCTGATGCGCGAAAAAGGAATCTTCGCCGTTCCCACGCTCACTATCTTCGAATTCTTCGTCAATCATCCTGAATCATCCGCGCAAGCGGCGCGCGAACGCGAGCTCTACGATCTCAAGTGCGAGAATTTCCGCAAACAAGTCGCCGCAGGTCTCCCTATGGCGCTCGGCACCGATGTGGGGCCATTTCCCCACGGCACGCAGGCGCGCGAATTTGAGCTGATGGTGAAATTCGGAATGACTCCGCTCGCCTCGCTGCAAGCCGATTTGCTCAACGGCGCAAAACTTCTGGGCTGGGAGGGCCAAATCGGCGCGCTCGAGCCCGGCTACTTCGCAGATGTCATCGCCGTGGCAGGAAACCCCCTGGAAGACGTAAGCACGCTGAAAAACGTCGCCTTCGTGATGAAGTCTGGAATCATTTATAAGAAATAGTTCGCTCCCCGTCCGCCTGATCGTGGCGAAGAAACAGCCAAAATCTCCCAAGATTTGACCGCCCACGAACGGACGATTGCTTGCTTTTATAAGCGAGAAAATTCCGGATATCCTACTGATATGATGGACTTTAAATCTCCTATATTTCCGCCCGCGGTCCTTGCCCTTTTAGCACCGGACAGCCGCCAATCGCGTTATCGCACGAACCGGCGGCCGTTTTTCGAGTCCGACTTGGGAGGGAAGAAACCATGTCCAGCCATACGCAGAGCGCTTCCAGTCTCGCGCCGAAATTTCCACTGAGCTTGCTTCTGGTGGAGAACAACGCGCTCGATGCGCAGTTCTATATCGACTCTCTGTCCAAGGCCCAGTTCGATCTGAACGTCGAAATAGCGCGAACGCCCGAAGAGTTCGTTGAAAAGCTTCAGCTGTCGGATTACGACGTCATCCTCGCGGACTATCACATGGGTTCTTCGTGGACGGGTATGGACGCTCTCGATCTGCTACAAGAAGAAGGCCGTGATATTCCTTTCATTCTGCTCACCGCCCCGCTCGGTGACCAGATTGCTGTCGATTACATGAAGAGCGGCCTCGCGGATTACGTCTTGAAAGATCGCTTGGACCGGTTGCCAGTCGCGATTTACCGCGCCCTGGAGCAAAGAGCCGCGCGCAACGAACACCTGCATTCCGAGCGCGCGCTCGAACAAGCCGAAAACAAGTTCCACGCCCTCGCCGAATCCATGCCTGCGGCTGTGTTCCTTCAGCTGGGAACGAACTGTACGTACGTGAATCGAGCCGCCGAAGCCATTAGTGGCTTTCGCCGCAGCCAGCTCATGCAAATGAGCTTTTGGCAGATGATCACCGAGGCCGCGCGACCGGCGACCTACGAACAAATCCATCGCGCGCAATCCGCGGAGCTGCCCGTGCGATGCCAGACGCAAATCACCACAAAGTGGGGCACCGAGCGGTGGCTCGATTGCCATGTCAAGGTCCTGCAAATGGAAGGGGCGATCGCAGCGCTCATCACCGCGGTTCCGATCACCGGGCCTGGGGAACATGCTCGTTCGTCGGAAGAAGCAATTGGGACAGAGAAAGCGGTTCGGTTCGGCCCGGCACAGGCTCGAGCGGTTTCCGCGCCTGCCCGCAACGACTTTCGATTGAAGCGTCGTCGGCCCGTTCCGATCGAAGTGCACCAGCACGCTTTGAAGGCGGTCGATTCCTCAATCGCTTCGGATTCTTACAGCCACGCCGAACGCGACGCCGACGATCGCGCCGCGGACCAGCGCGCCGCCGATCAGCTCGAAGCGATCCTTCGGGCCAACGAGGCCAAGGCAGACGTCAGCCCGAAGGAGCGCGCCGTCAAGACTTCATACGTGCAATAGGAGACGGCGCCTCGGTCGTCGAAGGGGGCGGAATCGTCGCCGGTAGACTACGGTTTCTCCCGCGAACCCCGGCACATTGAATCGCTCGCAGGTGTGCTCGATTCGTTTGACCGCCCTCTGTGCATCCGCTATGATGAATTCGCGGGGTGGAGCAGCCTGGTAGCTCGTCGGGCTCATAACCCGGAGGTCGCTGGTTCAAATCCAGCCCCCGCAACCAAAATTCCTTCTCTTTCAATCACTTCCGCAAATCCCGAATCGTCCACTGCAACCAACAGCCGAGGACGTAGTCCTTCTCGACAATATTAGGCAGCAGCGAAAACGCCGACGCGGCTTCGAGGATTTCGCGCCTGTCGATCATGAGGACGATTGTTTTCTGGCTGACGGCAACCAGAGACGCCAGGCCGTAGCGAGTTTTTTCGGAGGAAGCGAGGGATCAAGCTGGGCATAACCCTGTGTCAACCGTGACCGGCACTCGGCAGCAAGCTTGTTGTCGTGTAAGTGCGTTTCTGCAAGATATCCGAGGCGCTTGAAGATGACGCCGTTATCAAATTCCTCTGCGTACCGGATCAATAAGTCGCGATCAGCAGTCTTAGTTTTGAGATGCGCGCTCAGGCTATCAGCTACATGGTCGATGCCACCGCCCAGCTCGGGCGCGGCGATCATATCGACTAGCGTACGCGCGGGGTCCGATATAGACACTTTGACAGAACCGCGCCATAGCGTTTTCGATCCGAAGAAACGTTTCGGCTTCACGTTGTGCAACACGAAAGTCGCACCTTGAGCGATCACGCGTTTTTCTGTAAAACGCCGTGTAGTGAAGACCAGGGTTTCATTGAAAAGCTGCTCGGTAAGTTCCCAATGATGGGCGGCTGTCCAGCCGCCGATGTAGCATTGATTGAAGAGCGTTGGTACGAGAACCCAGGGATCCGCGATCACCTGTTCGCTGCCAGCTAGGTCCAACGGCACAAGAACATACAGCCCATGTCCTATCCGCCGGAGCCAGCCCTGCTGCTTCCATCGTGATAGGAGCTTGGCCGCGGCACGCCTCTCGATCCGGAGCGTCCGAGACGTGACATCAACCGACACGACTTCCTTTGCGGCTCGGAGCACTGCGCCGAGGCGTGCGCGGTGAGTTGGCAATGAATCTTTCCTCGGCTCCATAGCTATACCATAACGCAAAAAGTTCGCATATTGTGGGAACTTAGTGTACTTATATATAGCCAGATTGCTCTCGGAGGACCTAAAATCTCTTCGGAATCAAGGCCTGGTCATTCAATCCGCTGCGCGAAGCATCGGGAAGCGGAAAGGTAGGACTAAACGATTCGATCAACTTCTCGGTGTCTTCCCAACAAATGCCATGCGCCAATGGCGATGTAGTTCAATGCCTTGGTTTCCGTCACGGCTTAATGCGCTGAAAGGCCGTGGAACGCAAACTCGACATATTGATCAGCGATCTGAGGCAAATCGTCCTTCCGCGTGCCTTGCAAACAAGTAGCCGCAATTTCATCGAACATGCCCACAAGGAAGTGGGCCGCCAATTCAGGATTCACCTTGCGATGGTAAATGCCGGCTTCTTGGAGGCGAGCGACATTTTTGGCGAGGTTCGATCGGAATGCCTGCCGAAGTTCTTCTCGTTTGCGCGCAGCAGATGGATCGATCCTGGTTGCATCCCGCAAGACTATGTTGGCTGCATCGAGATTCTGGTGATAAAACTCGATCCAGCTCAGGAAATCAGCGCGAATCCGCGCTCGTGAGTTGTCGGGCGTAAGCGGTGCTTGTCCTGCGCCTGATTGTCGGGTAAACCGCTTCTGCTCCTCGCGGTAGTTATCGGCAATCGCCAGGAAGACATCCCGTTTACTGCGGAAGTAGAGATAGAACGTGCCGCGAGCTACTCCAGCAGCCTGAATGATATCGGCGATCGACGCCGACCAGTAGCCTTTCCGGGCGAACACTCGAGTCGCTGCGCTCAGTAATTGCTTGCGGCGTCGATCGCGAGATCGAAGCGCACGATCCGTGCGTGTTTGCGGCATGGGGGATAGAGCCTCTCGCTGTCGGAGTTGTTAAGAAGACTTAGATTCAAGACGGACTACGGTCGCCAACTTTCGGTAGGCCCAGATCGCCGCAAGTCCGAAAGTGACCGCAATTGCCAATCTCACGCAGAATGAAAGGTCCAGGCCAGATTGCCAGATCAGTAGTTCGTGAGGGTTTGGCCCATGTCTCCACACAAAAAGAAATCGCACGGCATCCCCCGCGGTATGCAACACCACGCCTGGAAGAATAGAGTTCGTCAGATATGCCAGCGTGCCGAGGATCGAGCCGAAAATGGCGTAAGGAAGCAGCCACGTCAGCTCGTGATAGCCATTTGCCAAATGAACGAACCCGAACACCAGCGAGACAATGACGATTGCAACCTTCGGCCCGTATCGTCGTTCGATCGGCGCCTGCATGTAGCCGCGGAAAGAGGCCTCCTCAACGACTCCAGCCTCGACGGCGGCTGCCAGAAGAATGCAGAGTACTGTGAGAAACGAGTATCGGGAGAGGTCGGGCACAGTCCACGGCTGGAGTCGAATTAAGCGTCCCCAGACGAGAACCAAGGCTACATAACTGATCACGGCCAATACACCGGCGCTTAGCGCCCAGGCCCACACGCTGCCAGGCAATCCACGACCGCGAAGATTCTGGCGGCGGCCTTCTGCGGAGCTGCGTGGCCACCCCGCGCCAGCAAGGTACCGCCAAAAGCCCCACAGAAATAAGCACCCAACAACGAGGAATATCGGTGTTGCGGCCCACGGAATCGAAGTCGTCAGCTTGCGGCTCCCGAACAATAGGACGGACCAGCCGAATGCTCCGAAAAACAACACGAGCAGTCCCGTGAGGATCGCTCGAACGGCTACCGGGATTCGTTGCCAGATCGCTGATACGGAACCCATGGTCCTTCCAATCTCAGTCGTGATCGCCGAATGCGTCACGAGCATGTCATTATAGACTGACATGTCAGTCTAGTCAATGAGGAGCAGTGACCAAGTGACACAAGTCGTCGGCGGACTCCCGCTCCGACCCGTTGCACAGTTTCCGATTAGCGGACCATCCTTTCCGAACATTCCTGGTGATTTCCCAAAACCCGTTTCTGGATAACTTCCCGATTGCCGACTACACGGTAGTTGGGCCAGACTTCGTTCAAATGAGGCCTGGGCGGGGTATGATCTCGTCCGATATATGCCTGAAGCTCTGCGGGTGGGAGATACGCGATGAAGGCAGTGGTGCTGCATGAGTATGGCGGTCCCGAGAAACTGAAATTCGAAGACAACGTCCCCGAACCGCAGCTGAGCGGTGGCACGGTATTGATTGCGGCAGCCGCTGCGAGCGTTAATCCGATCGACTGGAAACTGCGTTCAGGGATCCGCCAGAAGGATTCTCCGTTGTCGTTTCCGGCGATTCTGGGCCGCGATGTGAGTGGCGTTGTACGGTCGGTCGGCACAAATGTGAAGCACTTCAAGGCCGGCGACCGCGTTCTCGCACTATCCAACGCGACTTATGCCGAATTGGTGGCAGTGGACGATTCCGACGTCACCCATTTGCCGGATGGCGTGGACCTGGCGAGCGCGGCCGCGATCCCGTTGGTTTCCCTCACGGGAGACCAGCTTGTGCGGCTTGCGACAAACGTGAAGAAGGGACAGGTTGTTCTGATAACGGGGGCGCTCGGCAGTGTGGGGCGCGCGGCGGTGCATACGGCGAAGAAGATAGGAGCGCAGGTGATCGCAGGTGTTCGCGGGAAAGAGCTGGATGACGCGCGCTCCCTCGGTGTCTCCGACGTGCTCGCGATTGATGACGATAAAGCGATTGAGAAATTCCGCCTGGTCGATGCAATTGCGGACACTGTTGGCGGTGACGTTGCGGCGAAGTTGATCGCGAAGGTAAAGCAGAGCGGCTCCTTTGGCTACGCCGCCGTGTTGCCGGAAAGTGCGGCGGCCAAGAATCCAACAGTGAAGATTACGCGCGTGCGCACGCAGCCTGATCCATCCAAGGTGCGCGAGTTTGCCGATGACCTGCGCGATGGCACGTTTGTTCTGCCTATTGGTCGCCGGATGCCATTGCGTGATGCGGCCGAAGCACATGTGCTAGGGGAGAAAGGCGGCATTGGGAAAATCCTCCTGCTGGCACCGGATTCACAACACTGATTTCTTCACGGCGACCTCAATGGCCGCATGACGGCGTGCCCGGAAGTTTCAGGGCCAGTCCGGTTGGAGGAAACCTGCGAAGCAGTGCCCTAAACCTCTTTTTGTCCCGCCTTGACCCATGTTTGGGTACCGCCTAACATTTTCCGCGAATCCTGAACCCACGCGATCACAATTGGCTAAAGACCGACGACGATTTCCACCGCAAACCTGTTCTTCCACTTCAAGGGCGCGGGGACTTTTTTCCCAAGGCAGGGCGTGTTGCTCCTGGTTGTTCCCCAAGGCCTTCGTTTACGCTTCTCCGGGACGGTGAACCTACAGTCGCATCAAATCGTGCCGTTTGCTGCGCAACACACATCAAATAATGCCGACAACTGGGACCTGCCCGATCGAAATCGTCAATCACCCCGATAGCTTTTCTGAGTGCATGCTCAGGCTTTCGTGCCTCACACTTGTTAGCTTGAGATGAAGTTCGTGCTTTCGGGGAGCTAGAGCTAGTATTGAATGATGCTGATTCGCCTAGGTTTCGATATTCAATTTGAGATCCCTTCGCCGGTTGCGATGATCGCGATGTACCATGTGCATCATTCCCGGCGCGCGGATCTGCGGGAGCCCGATGAAATGCGCATGCTTCCCGTCGTACCTTTTTATGAGTACGAAGACTCATTTGGGAATGTGTGCACCCGTTTCGTCGGACCCGCCGGGAAGCTTCAGCTATACCATTCGACCTTGATCGAAGACTCAGGCAAACCCGACGAGACAGATCCGAATGCGCGCCAGTTGCCGGTGGAAGATCTCCCTCCGGAAGTGCTGCGTTATTTGCTAGCCTCCAGGTATTGCGAAGTCGATCGCTTTTTAGATATTGCCGGGAATCTATTCGGCAACTCGCAGCCGGGATGGCCCCGCGTGCAAGCAGTGTGCGATTGGGTGCAGGCCAACGTTACCTTCGGATATCCTTTCGCCAGTTCGAGGAAGTCCGCTCTCGATGTGTATGCAGATCGCAAGGGCGTGTGCCGCGATTTCCAGCATCTGGCGATAACGTTTTGCCGTTGTTTGAATATCCCGGCGCGGTACGCCACAGGATACCTGGGGGACATCGGTGTCCCGCCTGTTCCACCGATGGATTTCAGTGCATGGTTTGAGGTTTACTTGGAAGACCGCTGGTGGACGTTCGACGCACGTAACAACCAGCCGCGAATTGGACGAGTGCTGATAGCCACTGGACGCGATGCCGCGGATGTCGCGATAACAACTTCATTTGGCACTGCCTTGTTAGCGAACTTTGCGGTCGTAACCGAAGAAGTAGCAGCCGGGAAGACGGCGATGGCTCCGTAGGATGACCGAGGCCTGGATCGACTTCCCGCCCGGACGCGGGATGATCGGATGCGACGGCGCAAGTTCCGGCATTCGTCGAATTAAAAAGTACTGAGCGGTCTTTAGCGCAACCAGCGGATATTTCACTGGTTGCGGCGACGGTTTTTTTCCGTATCGCGAGTCTGTGATCCAGCTTTGTTCGATCAACTATGGCTATCAGCGTCGCGCTCACGCATAAAACGCACTACCGTTACGATCGCCCAGTTTCGCTCGGTCCCCAAATTGTACGCCTGAGACCGGCGCCGCACTGTCGTACGCCAATCCTTTCGTATTCTCTGAAGGTCCGCCCCGAAAAGCATTTCATCAATTGGCAGCAAGATCCCCAAAGCAACTATCTGGCGAGGCTGATGTTCCCGGAACCGACCACGGAATTCTACGTAGAGGTCGATCTTCTTGCCGAAATGGGTGTCTACAATCCCTTTGACTTTTTCCTGGAGCCGTCCGCTGAAGAGTTCCCCTTTTCCTACGAACCCGTTTTGGCTCGTGAACTGCGTCCGTATCTCGAACTGGAACCAGCGGGACCCCGCCTGACGGAGCTTCTCGCCAAAGTACCACGCGATCGGACCAGGACAATTGACTATCTGGTGGGTCTCAATCGGCGCGTGAAGGACGAAATTGGCTACGTAATTCGCATGGAGGCGGGTGTTCAAAGTTGCGAGGAGACTTTAGGCCTGCGAACGGGTTCGTGCCGCGACTCGGCATGGCTGCTAGTGGAGCTGTTCCGTCACGTGGGCCTCGCGTCGCGATTTGTATCTGGCTACCTGATTCAGCTTCAGGCGGATGTGAAGCCCCTCGAAGGACCGCCCGGCCCTGCAGCCGATTTCACAGATCTGCATGCATGGGCTGAGGTGTACCTGCCTGGCGCCGGCTGGATCGGATTCGACCCTACGTCCGGTCTACTTGCCGGCGAAGGTCATATTCCTCTCGCCTGCACACCATATGCAGTAAGTGCCGCGCCCATCACCGGCTTGCTCGATCCTTGCAATACGGAATTCAGCCATGAGATGTCGGTTCAGCGAATCTACCAATCACCTCGCGTTACCAAGCCCTATACCGTTCAGCAATGGCACGAAATCGAAACGCTGGGCCATTCCGTGGATGCCAAGTTGCGAGCCGGCGACGTTCGGCTGACGATGGGCGGTGAGCCGACCTTTGTGTCTCTGGATGATGCCGACGGAGCTGAATGGACCAGCGCCGCGATGGGGCCGAACAAGCGCAAACTCGCGGTCGAACTGCTTGGCAAGTTGCGCGATCATTTCGCGCCTCAGGGACTGCTTCACTACGGCCAAGGAAAGTGGTACCCGGGGGAGCTTCTGCCCAGATGGGCGCTCTCCTGCTATTGGCGCAAAGACGGAGTTCCCATCTGGGAGGATGCGCGCTTAATCGCCGTAGACGGCAAAGATTACGGTTATACGAGCGATGATGCACGCCGGTTTCTCGAGGCGCTGTCGCGGCGCTTACAAGTGGATAACTCGGTCGCAATGTCTGCGTACGAGGACAGTTTCTATTATCTCTGGAAAGATCGACGCCTGCCGGTGAACGTCGATCCGCTGGATCCGAAACTCGAAGATCCCGTCGAACGCCGGAGGGTTGCGCGGATTTTTGAAGAGGGTTTGGGTAAATTGACCGGTTATGTTCTTCCGCTTCGCCGGATCGCAACCAAGCAGGGCAAAATGCTTTGGACCAGCAGGCCCTGGTTTCTCGCGTCGGAACATATTTTTCTAATTCCAGGCGATTCGCCGATGGGGTATCGTCTGCCGCTCGAGTCCCTTCCCTGGACGAAGCCAGAAGACGTTCTTTATTCCTTCGACCCTGATCCGTTTGCTAAGCGCGACGTCCTGGCTAACAGGCCCGCGCGTAGGCCGGAACTTTTCACCGCGCCCCCCGCGACTGACTATCTGCCGCCGGACCAGGACCGCGCGAAGCTGCCAGAGAAAGGCAAGTCTGCCCCATGGGTCGCACGTCCGGCGCTCTGCATACAGCCGCGCGATGGCAAATTGTTCGTGTTCATGCCGCCAGTGGAATATATTGCCGATTATCTGGATCTAGTGGCTGCAATTGAGGAGACAGCCGCCTATCTCGGCATGCCGGTCATACTCGAAGGCTACCCGCTTCCCTTCGATCCGCGAATCCGCGTTCTTAAAGTGACGCCCGATCCTGGCGTAATTGAAGTCAACATTCACCCCGCGGAATCGTGGGACGAGCTGGTGCGAACTACCGAGACGGTGTACGCCCTAGCGCGCGAGACACGCTTGGGGACGGAGAAATTCATGCTGGACGGGCAGCATTCCGGCACCGGGGGCGGTAATCACATCGTTATTGGAGGCCCCACGCCCGCCGACAGCGCTTTCTTGCGACGGCCCGATCTCTTGCGAAGCATGGTTGGTTACTGGCACAACCATCCTTCGCTGTCGTACCTGTTCTCGGGAATGTTCATCGGACCTACCAGCCAGCACCCGCGCGTGGATGAGGCGCGCACGGACTCCATTTACGAAATGGAAATAGCGTTCGATCAGATTCCGGACAAAGGTTCTCGAGGCGTCTTCCCCTGGCAGGCCGATCGCGTGTTCCGGCACCTCCTCACTGATCTTTCGGGCAACACCCACCGAGCCGAGTTCTGCATCGATAAACTTTATTCGCCCGATGCTTCCGGAGCGCGCCTCGGCTTGGTGGAATTGCGCGCATTCGAGATGCCTCCGCACGCGCACATGAGTCTCGCTCAACAACTGCTCGTGCGATCGCTCATTGCACATTTCTGGACAACCCCCTACCGCCGCAAACTTGTTTGGTGGGGAACGTCTCTTCATGACCGCTTCATGCTGCCCCATTTTACACAGCTCGACTGGGACGATGTGATTGCTACTTTGCGCGAAGCCGGTTACGCGTTTCAGCGGGAGTGGTTTGCGGCGCACTTCGAATTTCGATTTCCTATGATTGGATCGGTGACGAAAGGAGGCATTCACCTCGAGTTGCGGCGTGCCTTGGAACCATGGCATGTCTTGGGTGAAGAAGCCGCCGGCGGCCAAACCGTCCGCAATGTGGATTCTTCCTTGGAGCGGCTGCAGGTGAAGATGTCGGGAATGATCGATTCTCGTTTTACCGTTTTGTGCAACGGCCGAACGGTTCCTCTGCATTCGACCGATGAGAGAGGCGAATTCGTCGCGGGAGTACGATACCGCGCATGGCAGCCGCCATCCTGCCTCCATCCGAACATCCCGGTGCATAGCCCTCTCGTGTTTGATATCGTGGACAAATGGTCGGGACGTTCGATCGGGGGTTGCACGTATCACGTGACGCATCCTGGGGGACTCGCTCACGAGTATTTCCCGGTGAATGCTTTCGAAGCGGAGAGCCGCCGCCTGGCGCGATTTAGCGATCTTGGGCACACACCGGGAATCATCGTGATCCCAAGCGAAGAGCCTAACCCAGCGTTTCCCCTGACTTTGGATTTGCGGCGGACGCCGTGAGATCTTCTCTCAAAACACGATTCGTCATTCGCGCAGAGCGGGAATGAAGACCTCCACCGACACTGCGAAAGCATCGCTCCTCAGCGACGGTTATCTCCAAACGCCGGGTGTGTACGATGAAATGTGCGGCGCGCCTGGAATCCTGCGTCCCCATTGGGACAAATTCATTCATTCGTTGTCCGCGCTCGGCGATCAGGAACTAACACGGCGATGGCAAACGGCAAAGCATCGCATCAGGGAAAACGGCGTCACCTACAACGTCTATGGCGATCCGCTGGGAATGGATCGGCCATGGAACCTTGACGCAATTCCGCTCGTAATTCCGCCCTCGGAATGGAGCCAGCTTGAAGCGGGGTTGATCCAGAGGGCCCGGCTGCTCAACCTGATTCTGGCCGATCTGTACGGACCGCAACGGTTACTCCATGGCGGCCAGCTCCCGGCAGCTCTGGTGTTTGCGAACCCCGGCTTCTGGCGGCCTTGCCACGGAGTTCGAGTGTCGGGCGACACCTATCTGCACCTGCTCGCCGTTGACCTCGCGCGCGGACCTGATGGCGATTGGTGGGTAATTTCCGACCGCAGTCAGGCGCCTTCTGGCGCGGGCTATTCGCTTGAGAATCGCATCGTCATGGCGGAAACATTTCCGGATTTATTCCGTGAGTTTCGCGTTAAGCGGCTCGCTTCATTTTTCCGCTCTTTTCGCGAGACGCTGCTCCGGCTTTCGCCCATGGCGCCCACCAATCCGCGCGTCGTTCTACTTACTCCCGGACCGCTTAACGAAACTTACTTCGAGCATTCCTACCTCGCGCGGTACCTCGGATTCACGCTGGTTCAGGGTGGCGATCTGACCGTACGCGATAACCGAGTTTTCCTGAAGACTCTCGAGGGTCTCAAGCAAGTGGACGTCATTCTGCGTCGCGTGGATGACGGCTTCTGTGACCCGATCGAATTGCGCTCCGATTCTTATCTCGGCGTCGCAGGGCTCCTGCAGGCGGTACGAGCGGGTAACGTCACCGTAGCGAATGCGTTGGGCAGCGGGCTGATTGAAACTTGCGCATTCATGCCGTTTTTCCCGGGGCTAAGCCGCCGAATGCTGGGGGAGGAACTGAAACTCCCCACCGCCGCGACATGGTGGTGCGGGCAACCCCAAGCGCTCCGTTACGTACTCGATAATCTGGATTCCCTGGTGATCAAGCCCGCTTTCCCTTCAAAAGGCATGGAGCCTCTTTTCGGCGGCAAGCTTGGCCCGGAAGAACGGTCGCGTCTCGTTGAACAAATCAAGGAGAGTCCAGTGGAATTCGCTGGCCAAGAGTTGCTAAACCTGTCGACCGTACCCGCTTGGTCTGAGCAGCACGATCTCACTCCCCGTCGCGTTGTTTTGCGCGTGTATCTAGCGGCGAAGGGCGACTCCTGGGTGGTAATCCCGGGCGGCCTTGCGCGAATTTCCCCGTCGATCGATACGCCGGTCGTTTCGATGCAGCGCGGTGGCGGCAGTAAGGACACCTGGGTACTTTCCGACAAACCTGTGGATACCTTCAGTTTGCAGCGCCCTCGTGACGTGCCTGTCGAATTGAGCCGCGGGGTCGTGAGCGACCTGCCCAGCCGTGCGGCTGATCATTTTTTCTGGCTTGGCCGCTATGCCGAACGCAGCGAACACCTCGCCCGGATGCTTCGGTGCATGCTGATCCGCCTCACCGGTCAGTTGGGGACGGCCCAGGGACCCGAATGGGAGTCCCTGATGAAGATAAGCGAATGTCTGGAATCTCCCCACGCGCGCCTGTCGAAGGACGAGCCCGAATTGCATCCAGATCTGCCGCGTGATTTGGAACAGGAAATCCTCTCGCGTATTTTTGAAGAACAGCGCAGCGATAGTCTAACCGCAACTCTGAGTCGCGCGGGGCGCTCAGCAGCGCAGGTGCGGGACCGGCTTTCTAGCGATTTACTCCGCGTGGTCAATCAGTTCGGCTCGCTTACGCGCTGCAACGACGACTTGGCGTGGGGATATGTCTCGGTCGGCGACGCCCTGGCCGTCTTGAATGGCTGCATCGGGACGCTTGCCTCGCTTCGCGGAATTGAGATGGAGAATATGACGCGAGGCCCCGGTTGGCACTTCCTGGGCATCGGTAGGCGCCTGGAACGCTCCGTCCATCTCGTCAGGTTGTTCAGAACAATCATCGTGCCGTTGACGCCTCAAACTTGGCCTGCGCTCGAAATGCTACTCGAAGTCGCCGACAGCTCAATGGCCTATCGGTCGCGATACTTCACAATTTTGCAACCCGCGCCTGCCCTCGATTTGCTGATGAACGAAGAGGTCAATCCGCGGTCACTCGCTTTCCAGGTGAAGGATCTCTCTGCTCATTGCCGTAGTCTTTCCAACATGCCGTCCGGCGCCGGGTGGCCGATTGTGAAACAAGAGCGACTGGAAGAAGCAGCATCCAACCTGTTTCACGCGGATGTTCGCAAACTTTGCGATCCGCGCGCAGGAGCGGCTCGCGAGCGGCTCGATGAACTCCTTATCGCGTTCGAGGCAGCTTTGCCAGCTTTATCGAACGCCATCACGCACGCTTATTTTAGCCATGCGGAACCGGAGCGGACCCAATGATCTACCGCGTCACGCACCGAACAACCTACAGCTACGAGGACCCGGTTTCGGTCTCACATCACTTGGTCCGTCTGATACCTCGCGACATGCCCCGGCAGCACTGCCATGAAACTCATATTTCAATTCTGCCTGAGCCTGCGGCTACATCAACCCAGGACGACTATTTCGGCAATATACAGACGTTCTTCACACTACAGGAACCCCATGACAGTCTCATTGTGGAAGCGAGTAGCGAACTAGAAGTATTCACGCTCAGACGCCGTGATTTCTCGCTCTCGCCGCCCTGGGAAAATGTTGTCGAATCGTTGGTCAACGATAACAGCGACGATGGACTCGACGCTTATCAGTTTGTTTTCGGCTCTCAACGCGTGGGCGCAAGCCGTGAGCTCGCCGACTACGCCCGCGAGGCATTCCCCGCGAGGCGTCCTTTGTTAGAGGCTGTCTACGAACTTACGCGGATCATCCATCGCGATTTTCAGTTCGATACCAAGGCTACGGAGGTCACGACACCCGTTCAGGCGTTTTTTGAAAAACGACGCGGCGTATGCCAGGACTTTGCTCATCTGCAGATTGCTTGCATGCGGTCGCTGGGTCTTCCGGGCCGTTATGTCAGCGGCTACTTGCGAACGCTGCCGCCGCCCGGCAAACCGCGGTTAGTAGGCGCAGATGCGTCGCACGCCTGGTGCTCGGTGTGGTGTCCTGGAGAAGGGTGGGTCGATTTCGATCCCACAAACAACTGCGTTCCCGCGGACGGTCACATCACGGTCGCGTGGGGCCGCGATTATAGCGATGTCAGTCCCATCCACGGCGTTTTGCTTGGTGGCGCCAAACATACGTTGCACGTTGGAGTGGATGTTACGCCGATTACCGTGATTGGCCAAAACCCCACTGGTTAGGTGCTCAGGAAGCCATGGATTCGATGTGGGCGAAAATGGCATTTACGTTTGAGCAGGAACCGATGTTTATTGGCCTGCTTTTGGCTGAAGGTCCGAAGTGGGCTTCCGGTCCGCTGGTGGACACGTGAGCGCCGAGAGCAGTTCGCGTAGAGAACAATCCCTCCTCCCTGACCGTCCAGGGGTCCACATCCGACTCGCCGCTTTCAACTTTCCGACTGTCTCATTTTCTGATTTTGGGTCAGTTCCTTAAGTTTTCTTCCCGCTTCCGGGGAAGCCGGGGATCGGCCCACATGCTACAGTACTCGCCATGCGATTTGGCATTCGGCAGCCCGGTCTCCTCGCGAGGCGTCTTTTGCTCGCTCTCGAAGAGGTCAAGAGAGCCCTCCAAGACCAAACTGACGCAGTAACGGAAGCAACAAAAATTGCAAGCGCAAAGCAAGCCGTTCCCCAGCTCGTGCGCGCCGAAGTTAGCCTGCCAGAGAGTGTTGAAATTCGAAAGAGCGCAATCGACGCACGCAGTGAGAGGGTCTATCAACGCCGTACGCTTCTGCTGTCCCTGCTCACGTTTATCGCCATCGTCATCTACGCTGGCTTGGTGTACCTCCAATGGAAAGAGATGATAGGGGCTACTGGCGCAGTGCAAGACGCTGTTCATGAGGCGCGATTGAACAGACAGCAATCCCAAAAGTCCCTAAACGCGGCTATCGATCAGTTCCATTTGGACCAGCGGGCATGGGTGGGGCCCACCAACATCGCGCTCCGCGAGATGCAGGCACCCAATCCAATAACGGCAGTGGCTACGATAACTAATTATGGTAAAACGCCTGCGTTCAAACTGAGAGCGCGATACTTTCTCCATGCGAGTGATACGCCGATTGACGTCCGACAGTATGCCAAGAATCCAATCGAACAAATGGCAGTTCAAGAACAGAGGACTACAAATACATTTTTCCCTAACGCCCACATGGACCTCGTTCCGTCCACCGGCTCTACAGACGCGCTGGGAATTCAGAGTGTAGGGAATGGACGAAAACTGCTCTATTTCTTCGGATGGGTCTGGTATTCCGATGTCTTTCAAATGCCCCACGAGACGAGATTCTGCGCGCAGTGGTACGTTCAGGGAAAGGGCTTTGCTCCTTGCAGTGAAGACTACGATTACTCCGATTAGCATAACAAACCACTTTAATACCGGTGTGGACAGACCTCTTTAATTCGCAGCCATCGACTGAACGCGAAAGACCCGCTCGGTCGCGCATCGGTGATGCTTCCGCGTCTGACGCGCCTCGGCAGACACAAGAGACTGACGTTCCAATTCACGCCCTTTGATCCGAACGCCGCCCCTGGACTCCCCTCCGGGTACTTCGTCACTCCGCGTATCTGAGAGCAGATATGGAAAAATCCTTGGGAACCCGAAACCCTTTAGTACACCCCTTTACCGGTCGGTGCCTTGGTCCCTGTCGGCTCCCGGATCCATTCGTCCAACCTGATCTGCGACTCGCACTGGATGGAGTCCTAACCCCTGCAGTCCGCGCTGCAATTCTCTATGCTCTACTTGGCCGTTTTGCAGCTTGAGGGTGCGTGGCGTGCATCGCACGCGCCACCTAAGACAGGTATTTCGCGAGTGGCTCCCAATAGTTTTGGTTCCACCCCTCGAGGAGGCTTTGCCCGTCGCCGGCGGGGAACCCTGTGTGGTCAAGAACGAGCCTGGTTCCAGAGCCGCTGTCCGTGAGTTCGAACTTCACAATCGAGTAGACGCCCGGTTTCCAGTACGCCGGACGCCAGGCCTGGACAATTCGCTCATTGGGTACAAGCTCGATCTGCCTCCCCACGATAAGGCCGCCGAACGTCGAGAAAGCGCCACCTGCTTCAGAACTGATTTCCGTGGATGGGGCTCCCGGGCGCATGCGCGTCTTCATGGCGTCGCTGAGCTTTACGACGTGCTCGAATTGTGTAGCGTCTGTGAGCGCTTCGTAGATGCGTTTCCGGCTGGCCTTGAAATCAACTTCCTGGTGAATAGACTCTGCCGCATGAGAAATGCCATTGGCCTGCGCCCAGGCCTCCGTTGAGCCTAACGACAAACCACCGAATGCCATCGCAATGCCGGCGATCACTTGCCGGCGCGTGGGTCCATTCGTCAGCTTTTGCAAACCAGCTCTAGGGCTCATCATCGTCCTCCCGGATTCTTGGCTTTAACGACCCCTGCGGAAGCCTATCGCAGTCTAGCTCACTCCGATATTCAACCCGAATGACGAGTTCATTCGACCAGACGCAAGCACAGAAGCCACCCCCATAGGCGCACCTCGGTGAGCGCGTTTAGCTCTAGCTCGTGAAATCACGCTGGCTGGGCCACGGTTCGCGGATACAGCCTGTCGGAGGAAATGACGACGATCTGCCGGGCATGCGGACATGATCGCGTGCATTCAAACTGGAACGACCGACCTAACGTGTTGCATGAGATGAATGGATTCACTTTTCGATACAATCCGGTCAACGGGCAAGTCAGACCGCAGCAGATGTCGGCCAAGATCAGCGTACTGGGTAAAGAGAATGATCGGAACGTCGGGCAATCGTCTTTTTAATTCCCGCGCAGACGCCAATCCGTCCATCACCGGCATCGAAAGATCGAGAATAATGAGGTGAGGCGGATTTTCAACGGCGAGCGAAATTGCTTCCTCGCCGTTGGACGCTACGGCGCAAATCTCATAGTTCGCGTCTGCGTCGAATAGATGGCACAGCAATCTACGGATGGTCGGGTTGTCATCGACAACGAGAATCTTCTTGGTCATATTGCTCTTTATCTGGGAGGGGTCCAACCCAGTAAAGACACTGGCCGGCAAGCTTTGCGATCAGGTATTTGATGTAGGGCGGCAAGGTGTGTCGAAATCCTGTGCTGAGCCAAACCGTAAGTTGCTGATTCTTAGACCGCGAGGAGGCCCGACTGCTGCGCAGGCTGATGCTGGAAAATAGCTTCCCGCAGAACAGTCGGCCATTGTGTGCAAATCGAATCATCCGACCTCTACGGCAAGTATCGACCTTAGCGCAGGGTTGCGATCACTACTCGTACGGCAGAGGTGCGCGAATACTGTCCGACATGCCCCCACAAATATTGCAAGGATGCAACGGCACTGGCTGCGATACGGCTATCAGCAGCCGCCTGCGCACGGGGATTAGAATGAAACTGGCCGGGAAACCGAGTTCGCCCGGGCGGGCTCGCAGTCAGCATCGGTTTGAGGATTCCGTGTCAGTTTTTCAAAGCTCATCCTATTAGGAGAAATGCGATGGCGAACAGCAAAGATGTCGTGGTCACCGGGGTCTCCACCGGAATCGGCTGGGGAACCACCAAGGTTCTTGTTTCAAAGGGATTTCGCGTGTTCGGTTCTGTACGCAAGCTGGGAGACGCCGATCGTTCGCAAAGAGAGTTCGGTGACGGCTTCGTGCCTCTCATGATGGACGTTACGGACGCCGACGCTATACATCAAGCTGCTCAGAAGGTCGGCTCCATGATAGGCGACAGGAATCTGGTTGGCCTGGTGAACAATGCAGGAATTGTGGTGAGTGGGCCACTGCTTTATCTGAGGCCCAGCGAGTACAGGAGGCAGTTGGATGTGAACATGATCTCCCCGCTTGTCGTAATCCAAGCCTTCGCTCCTCTTCTGGGAACGGATAAGAAGAGGCAGGGTCCCACCGGCCGCATCGTGAACATCAGCTCTACCAGCGCAAAAGTTTCTATCCCGCTCCTCGGTGCTTACAGCTCCTCCAAATCTGGCCTTGAAGGAATGTCGGACGCGCTGCGGCGAGAACTGATGTTATTTGGCATCGACGTCATAATCATCGAACCCGGCACCGTGAACACGGCGATGTACGACAAGGGCGAAAAAGAAGATCTGAGTGAGTTCAAGCAGACCGAGTATTGGGAGGCGGTGCAGAACTTCCAGAAGTTCATCGTCGCCGAAGCACGCAATCACGGCTTATCCCCTGAGCGCCTGGGCGAAGCCGTCCACGTGGCACTCAGCACGGCGAAACCGAAGGCACGCTACGCGGTCGTTCCGCAGCGTTTCAAGAACTGGACTCTGCCCAGACTTCTTCCTGCGAGGATGCTCGACGCCCAGCTTGCAAAGCTGGTCGGACTCATAAAGCCGTAGCCTCCGCGCGTACTTGTTGCCGTGATACCATTTCACGCAGCGCTGTATACGAGAAGGCCGCACGAGCCTTGGAAAGATCGCGGAAGCGGTGGTCAGCGGCAGTCAGTGATCAGTTTGTTCACCGTCAAACCTAGTTCGACCTCATTCAAAGAGACTCAAGTACAGAAACTACCCGATAGACACACCTCGGGTGAGGGTGTTTAGCTCTAGTTCGTGAGTTCACGCTGGGCAGGCCACGGTTGGCAGACACAGCCTATCGGAGGTAAGTCACGATGATCTGTCGGCAATGCGGACATTCAAGTGGAATGCACGACGAGCACGGCTGCGTTGCCTTGAGTTGTTTATGCAATCGGTATATCCCCAGACTGATCAACGCGATCCTGGACGTCCAGCCGCCGCGCCTGCCACGGAACGTCAAAAGCATCAACCTGCCGTTTGAACCAGAATTACGGAGCTCTCTGCGACGATGATCTTCTCGCATAGCCGGGAGACCGCCCAAGAATTACACAAACGTCGCCCGAGCTTCCTTCGGTTATCCGTGGGGGCGTAAAACCCCGCCCTTCCGGGTGAGAAATTAAGCCCCCATCGCTCTAAAGTGGCGTTTTCTGTTGCTCAATATACGTCTTCAGAATAGCGATCGGTGCACCGCCGCGAATTCTTAACAGAATGTCTTGGGATCGTCGCTGTCCATAACGCAAACCCTAGGCACTTGAAGTGATGGCGACTGTTCTCGATCTGTCTTACATACACAACGGATTGGGGACGAACAAACCACGCGTTTCGGCGCGACCGGATTTCCTTACGTGGGTCGTACCGCTAGCGAAGCGCCGGGACACAAGCGATTCCGCATGGGCCGATCAAATCACTGCTGTTCCCAGTCCACGTGGACGTTTCTCCAGTGAGAATGGTAACCTGTCGCCCCCGCGGATTCACGTCTGAGTCAGGCGGGAGCTTGTAAGAGCGACGTTCTTCAGCCTCGACAGGGATGTTGACGATGGCGTCCGATCCAACCAACGCTCAGCCGATAGGCGCCGACACCTTCGTGTCGCAGCCCGTTTCCTTGCCACTCACCCGGGCCGCCATATTTCTCGTCCTCACCGTCCAGCCCTCCGACGAAAATCGCGCTGCTGTTCTTTCTCTCTGTGCCGATCTATCCGGGCTCTTGCGTGCTGTTGGTTTTCGCGACCTTGACTCCGCTCTCTCCTGCATCATGGGCTTCGGTTCCGGGGCGTGGGATCTCCTGTTCGGCTCACCGCGACCCGCGGAGCTCCATCCTTTCCGCGAGATTCGCTCCGGCACACGCCACGCGGTTTCGACGCCCGGCGACTTGCTCTTCCACATCCGAGCCAAACGCATGGATCTCTGCTTCGAGCTGGCGATGCAAATCATGGCGCGCTTCGGAGGGGCCGTCGCCACGGCCGACGAAGTCCAAGGTTTCCGCTACGTCGACAATCGCGATCTTCTCGGCTTTGTGGACGGCACTGAAAATCCGAGTGGCAGCGCGGCAACGGACGCCGTATTCATCGGGGATGAAGACTCCGCCTTCGCAGGCGGGAGCTACGTGATTGTGCAAAAGTATCTTCACAATCTCGACCGGTGGAACGAGCTGCCCACTGAGGTGCAAGAAAAAATCATAGGCCGCAAGAAGCTCTCCGACGTCGAACTCGACGATTCCGTCAAGCCCACGTCGGCGCACAGCGCGCTCACCGTGATTGAAGAGAACGGCAAAGAAATAAAAATTCTGAGGGACAACATGCCCTTCGGCCGCCCCGGCCACGGGGAATTTGGTACCTACTTTATCGGCTATAGCCGTTCGCCTCGCACCGTTGAGCAAATGCTTGAAAATATGTTCATCGGACGGCCTCCCGGCAATTACGATCGCATCCTGGACTTCAGCACAGCCGTTACGGGAGGTCTTTTCTTCATCCCGACAGCTTCATTCCTCGACAGCGTCACTCCGGACCAGCCCGCGTCCGCTGTGTCTTCCGACGCGGAGACGCCCGCTGCGGCCTCTGCGCCAGTTGCATCTTCTAGCTCTAACGCGCCACCGAACGACGGTTCGCTCGGTATCGGTTCCTTAAAAGGAGAAAATTCCCATGAATAACCTATATCGCGAGCTGGCTCCGATTTCCGATGCCGCGTGGGTTCAAATCGAGGAAGAGACTTCGCGGACGTTCAAACGATATCTCGCCGGCCGCCGCGTGGTGGACGTTCATGGGCCGGCGGGTTCGGTTCTCTCCGCCGTCGGCACCGGCCACCTCCGCACGATCACAGCTCCCGGAGAGGGCGTGATCTCCCGCCAGCGCGAGGCCAAAGCACTCGTCGAGTTGCGTGTCGCATTCGATCTTGAGCGCCAGATGATTGACGACGTGGAACGCGGCGCCAACGACTCGGACTGGCAGCCCACGAAAGACGCCGCGCGCAAGCTCGCTTTCGCCGAAGACCGTGCGATTTTCGAGGGCTATGCCGCTGCCGAAATCGTTGGCGTCCGCCAGGGCACTAGCAATCCCAAGGAATCTCTCCCCGCCGATGTCCGCAAGTACCCGGAAGCCTTTGCGGAGGCCCTCAGTCAGTTGCGCCTGGTGGGCGTCAATGGCCCCTATTCCATCCTGCTCAGCGCCGACGCTTATACCGAGCTCGCCGAAACCAGCGATTATGGCTATCCGGTACTCGAACACGTCAAGCGCCTCGTCGAAGGCAAAATCATTTGGGCTCCCGCCATCGACGGAGCCTTCGTGGTCACAACGCGCGGAGGCGACCTCGATCTTCACCTCGGCCAAGACGCCTCCATCGGATATTTGAGCCACAACGACACGCACGTCCGCCTGTACTTGCAGGAAACCTTCACCTTCCTCTATCTCACCTCCGAATCCTGTGTGGCCCTCGCGCCTCCCTCCAAGCCACATTCATCCTGACCCGCGCGGCAGGACGTTAATCGGGAATCAAGGACGTTTCCTGAATCATTGTTTTCGGGGATTCGCCTGTTCCCAATACGCTTACCTCCCGGGAGATTTGTGACCCAGAAAGATCGTGTGGCGGGGGCCGCCTTTTTTCAGGCGACCACGCACGCGCTGCACCTCGACGATAAACCTCCCGTGGCTCAGGCGTTGCTCGAATTTCCGATCCTCTCGGGCCGACCAGACGGCCAACACCCCATTCATCTTGAGAGCGGCAAATGCAGCGGCGATTCCGCGGTCATCATAAAGTCCGTCATTGTTAGAGGCGGCGAAAGCCGTCGGGCCGTTGTCCACGTCAAGCAGCACGGCGTCGAACTGGCCGGCGCGTGAACTGAGTACGACAGCGACGTCTTCGATCTCGATGCGCACGCGCGAATCCTTCAGCGGGTCTCCGGCCAGGGCTGCGAGCGGGCCACGATTCCACTCGACTACGGCCGGTACCAACTCGGCCACGACAACCGTCGAATCCGGTGGCAGAAGATCGAGCGTCGCACGCAGCGTGAAACCCATGCCGAGTCCGCCTATGAGCACACTCGGCCGTTCCAGCGCCCGCGCCCATTGACACGCGAACGTCGCCAGCGCCTCCTCCGAGCCATGCATGAGGCTCGACATAAGGCTCTTGCCGTTGGCGAGGATGATGTACTCGTCGCTGCGGCGGACCAACTTAAGCACGGTACCGTCTCGAGAGAGTGCCTGGCCGAGCAACTTCAAAGGCTTCACGCGTGCGATGTTACAGCACAGCAAATCTGAAGTAAAAACTGACCACTCACGGCCGGGCCCATATCTCCGGTTTCTGGGTTAATCCGGCAATTTGTAGGCGTTCGGAGGTTCTCGCATTTCAGAACAAAGCATCGCACGGAGGTATCTGCTGGGTGAGGCGCCAGCCCCGCGCTTCAATGCGACTGAGAAGACGGCTTCTGACGGGCAGCCCACACGGCCGGCTACTGTTTCCATGTCGCCTGTTCCGTAGAACTTCTGACCGGCGGCGACGTTGGGTGGTGA
>Ga0210388_10000944_pt1 | contig 22986 bp, 18 predicted proteins | sample IncBWC19OmetaG_FD_155485 | JGI IMG/M metagenome (GOLD analysis project Ga0210388, IMG submission 155485) | Forest soil microbial communities from Barre Woods Harvard Forest LTER site, Petersham, Massachusetts, United States - Inc-BW-C-19-O ...
CGCGCTGTGGTTCAACTGCGGCAATGCAGAATTCAAGGCCGGCCATCTCGGCAAGGCCATTGCCGCGTATCGCCACGCGGAACTGTTGACGCCGCGCGATGCGGAGTTGCGTGCCAATCTGGCGTTCGTCCGCAACCAGGTCCAGGGCGCCTCGCTGCGCGAAAGCCAGTGGCAAAAATGGGTGGGCTCGCTTTCGTTAAACGAGGGCGCAATTCTAACTACCGCATTTTTCTGGGCGATGTTTGCGTTATTGATCACCCGGCAGGTCCGGCCGGCGCTCGTGCCGAGGTTGCGCACAGCCACGCGGCTCGTGGTGGCACTGACGATTGTCTCCGGTGCGGTGCTGGCGTTGCAGGCGGCGAATCATTTCAACTCTGCCGTCGCAGTGGTCACGACCTCGGAAGCCACGGCACGGAGCGGGCCGTTCGACGATGCGCAAAGCGTGTTCACCTCGCGCGACGGCGCGGAGCTGGAGGTTTTGAACCGCCACGACGATTGGGTGCAGGTCGCGGACAACGCCGGAAAAATCGGCTGGATGAACAAAAAACAGGCGGAAATTTTACCGGGCGCATGATTGAATATTTTCGTTTGAACGTCCGGCAAAATTTCTCTGTCTATCGGAAAACAATCTGAAAAATTGAAAAAATGAGCACAGGAATCAACGCCATCAATGAGGCAGTAAAGGAAGCGAGCGCGTTCACGCGGCCGCTGTTCAACGAACTGGGCAAGGTCGTCATCGGCCAGACCTATCTTACCGAGCGGCTGGTCATCGGCCTGCTCGCCAACGGCCACGTCCTCCTCGAGGGCGTCCCCGGCCTGGCCAAGACGCTCGCCGTGAAATCGCTCGCGAACACCATGCACGTCAAGTTTTCGCGCCTGCAATTCACGCCGGACATGCTGCCCGCCGACATCGTCGGCACGCAGATTTACAATCCGCAATCCGGCGGCTTCACCACGCGCAAAGGCCCGGTTTTCGCCAACCTCATCCTTGCCGATGAAATCAACCGCGCCCCCGCCAAGGTGCAGAGCGCATTGCTCGAAGCCATGCAGGAACGCCAGGTCACCATTGGCGACCAGACATTCAAGCTGGAGGAACCGTTCCTGGTGCTGGCCACGCAAAACCCCATCGAACAGGAAGGTACCTATCCGCTGCCCGAGGCGCAGGTGGACCGTTTCATGTTGAAATTGAAGATCGGCTATCCAACCCGCGCCGAAGAGCGACAGATTCTCGAAGTGATGGCGAAAACCTCCGGTACACCCACTGCGACAGCCATGGTGGACCCGAAGGACCTTCTCCGCGCGCGCGAAGTCATCAATGACATCTACGTGGACGACAAGGTAAAGGACTACATCGTGGACCTCGTCTGCGCCACCCGTGATCCTGACCAATACAAGATCGCGGTGAAGGATTTCATCCAGCTCGGCGCATCGCCGCGCGCGACCATCGCGTTGACGCTGGCCTCCAAGGCATATGCGTTCCTGAAAGGCCGCGGCTACGTGACGCCGCAGGACGTGAAAAGCATCGGCATGGACGTGCTGCGCCACCGTGTGGCCATCACCTACGAAGCCGAAGCCGAGGAAAAGACCAGCGAAATGGTCATCCAGAAAATCTTTGATGAACTGCCTGTGCCGTGATGATTGAAGCCAGCGAAAACGAATTGATTGAAGTAGGCGAATACCGGCAGAGCGGCCGAAAAGTTAAAATGCGCGCCGACGCAGCGGCTGCGTTGCAAAATATGATTTTTCAAGCTCGCGCCGAGGCCGTCGCCATTGTTCCGATTTCTGGATTCCGGACAATCGCGTATCAGGAAATTCTTTTTCAAAAGGCAACCGCCCGGTACGGTTCGGAAGCGGCGGCCGCGCGATGGGTGGCTCGACCCGGAAGTTCGGAACATCACACGGGCCTGGCAATTGATCTGGGCGATGAGAATGAACCGGCCGGCGATGTCGAAGTATCCTTTGAAAAGACCGGGGCATTTGGTTGGCTCCAGGAAAACGCAGCCCGCTTCGAATTTGAAATGTCGTATCCCCCCAATAATTCTCACGGAATAAATTATGAGCCGTGGCATTGGCGATTTATTGGGGCCCCGGATGCGAAGCAAATTTTTCAAAAATGATTCCCCGCGAGATTCTAAAAAAAATCCGGCAGATCGAGATTCGCACCAACCGCATGGTGACCGAATCGCTCGCGGGCGCGTATCATTCCGTCTTCAAGGGCCAGGGCATGAACTTCGACGAGGTGCGCGAATACCAGCCCGGCGACGACGTGCGCGCCATCGACTGGAATGTCACCGCGCGGATGAACCATCCGTTCATCAAAAAATTCGTCGAGGAACGTGAACTGACGCTCATGCTCGTGGTGGATGTCAGCGGTTCGGGCCTGTTCGGATCGCGCGGCCAGTCCAAGCGCGAACTCGCCGCCGAGATCGCCTCCGTGCTCGCCTTCTCCGCCATCCGCAACAACGACAAGGTCGGGCTGGTCCTTTTTTCCGATGAAGTGGAAAAATTCATCCCGCCGCGCAAGGGCCGCAGCCATGTGTTGCGCGTCATCCGCGAAGTGCTTTTCTTCGAACCGAAACGCCGCGGGACGGATTTGAACCACGCGCTGGAGTTTTTGCTGCGTGTGCAAACGCACAAGGCCATCGCGGTCATCGTATCGGATTTCCTGGGTTCACCCGTCGTGGCGCGGCGGGGGGGAGAAAAGCCGGGGCCCCGTCCGCACATGATGTCGCTCGAATCGCTGGTGCAAGCTTCGTTCACGATGCTACGGCAGGTGAATCGGAAACACGATGTCGTGGCGGTGCAGGTCTCCGACCCGCATGAACTGGAGCTGCCGAATCTCGGCCGCCTGGTTTTCCAGGATGCGGAAACCGGCCAGATCGTGGAGGTCAATACCGGCGATGCGCGCAAACGGGCGGCGTTCGCGCAGCGCCAGGCGAAGTTACAGCAGGACACGGCGCGGGCGTTCCGGCGCGCGGGCGTTGATGCGATGCAGTTGCGCACGGATGAGAATTACGGCCCGGCGCTGACGCGTTTCTTTGAGACCCGCGAGAAACGGAGGCTGCGCGGATGACCAATTCGACCGTACAGATGAATGACATCCGGGATATCAAACCGCCGATTGAGATTTCTGAAGGAAATCAATGGATTTGGTGGGTGTTGATTTTTGTCGCGCTGGTCGTCGCGACAATCTTGATCTGGCGTTGGGCGCGGAACCGCAAAACAAATATAATTCTGCCGCCGCCGGTCCCGGCACATCTTCGTGCAAAACGAAAGCTCGCCGATGCGCTCGCGTTCATCGCCGAACCCAAAAAATTCTGCACGCTGGTTTCGGACACGGCGCGGTTTTACCTGGAGGAACGTTTTCAGTTCCGGGCACCGGAGCGGACAACCGAAGAGTTTTTGCGTGAACTGGCCGGGACCAAATTGCTGCTGCCGGAGCAAAAAGAAAGTCTGGGCGGATTCCTCGCGAGCTGCGACTTGGTGAAGTTCGCCAAATACGAACCGGGCGAAAATGAACTGCGCGAGCTGCATACCTCCGCGCTGCGGCTTATTGAAGAAACCGAACCGCAACCGGAACCGGCCGGGGTACGCGAGCCGGCACAAACAAACGCGCAATGAATATATTTGAATTCATCACGCGTTCCTTTGCGCATCCGTGGCTGTTGTTGCTGCTATGCTTGTTGCCGGTTCTGGCGTGGCTGAAAGGCCGACGCGGCGCGCCCCCGGCCTTCGTCTATTCCTCGGTGCAACTGGTGCGCGCGATGCAAAACATCCATCGCTCGCGCTTTGGCGGATTTCTCGGTTCGCTGCGCTGGCTGGCGCTGGCGCTGTTCATCGTGGCAATCGCGCAGCCGCGGTTCGCCAAAAGCACCACCGAAGTGAAGGCCAGCGGCATTGATATCGTTGCCGCGCTGGATTTGTCAGGCAGCATGATTTCGGAGGACTTCGAGGTTCGCGGCGAGCGCGTCAACCGCGTCAACATGGCAAAGTCAGTGCTCCGCGATTTCATCGACAAGCGCCCGAATGACCGCATCGGGCTGGTGGTATTCGCACGGCAGGCGTTCATCGCCACACCGCTAACGCTCGACCACGATTACCTGCAGGATAATCTCGCGCGGCTCGACATTGGCTCAATCGGCTCCGACGCCACGGCCATCGGCGACGCGCTGACGACAGCGGTGAACCGGCTGCGGGATTTGAAAGCAAAAAGCAAAATCATCATCCTCGCGACCGATGGAGAAAATAATTCCGGCAAAGTCGAGCCGCTGCTCGCGGCGGCGGCGGCGGCGGCGCTGGGTGTAAAAATTTACACCGTCGGCATCGGCGAACAGGGCAGCGCGCCAATGCCGGTGTTCGTGGGCGGCCAGAAGGTTGGCTACCAAAATGTGCCGGTGGATGTGGACGAAGATACGCTCCAGAAAATCGCCGCCAAAACCGGCGGAAAATATTACCGGGCCGACAACGCGGAGAAGTTCGCGAAAATTTACGCCGAGATCGACAAGCTGGAAAAATCCGAGGCGACCATCAGCAAATATACGGAATATAAGGAGTTGTTTCCCTGGTTTGTCGCGGTCGGACTGGCGCTGCTGCTGATCGAGATCGTGCTGGCGCAAACCGCCTTCCGAAAACTGCCATGAACTGGGAAAATAAAAACATCCTCTGGTTGTTGCTGGTGGTTCCACCGGCGGTGGCGGTTTTTGTTTGGTGGAGCGAACGTGTGAAGCAAAAATTGCTTACGCAATTTGTCGAAGCACGGCTGTTGTCGCAATTGACCGTCGGGATTTCGATGACGCGTCGGAAATGGAAATATGCGCTTTTGCTTTTCGCGGTCGCATTTCTGATCATCGCCATCGCCCGGCCCCAGCACGGTTTTGACCTGGAAGAGGTGCAACAAAACGGCCTGGATATCGTCGTGGCCGTAGACACATCAAAATCCATGCTGGCGACCGACATCGCCCCGAACCGGCTCACCCGCGCCAAGCTCGCAGCACTTGAATTGATGCAGACTGCCAAGGCCGACCGCCTCGGATTGGTGGCGTTTGCCGGCGATGCGTTCCTGGAATGCCCGCTGACCATCGACAATACGGCGTTTCAACAGACCGTGCAGGCGCTGGATGTGAATACCATTCCGCAGGGGGGCACGGCCATTGCCGGAGCCATCAACGCAGCGTTGGCAACTTTCAAGGAAAAGGGCAATCACCGTGCGCTGGTGCTGTTCACCGACGGCGAGGACAATGACAGCGAAGCCGGCGCGCTGGAGGCGGCGCAAAATGCGGCGAAGGAAGGCTTGAAAATTTTCACCATCGGCATCGGCTCGGCGGATGGCACACTCATCACCATCAAGGATGCCAATGGAAACTCCGATTACCTCCGTGACGAAAACGGCAACGTGTTAAAATCAAAATTGAATGAAAATCTGCTGCAACAGATCGCCACCGCGACCGGCGGTTTTTATCTGCCGTTGCGCGGTGCGGACACGATTTCGACGCTTTACGAGCGCGGCCTCGCATCCTTGCCAAAATCAGAATCCAAGGAAAGGGTGATGCGCCGTTACCACGAACAATTCCAATGGCCGTTGACCATCGCCATCGTGCTTTTGATTGCGGAATTTTTGTTGCCGGAGCGCAAATCGCGAAAACTCCAAAACCAAAAGTCAAAAATCGGGCCGGCGGCGATTGCAGTTCTTTTGTTTGCGTTTCTATCCGTTGACGCGGGCGCCTCGCCTGCCGGCGCCATGCGTGATTATAATTCGGGAAATTTCACGAATGCATTGACGGAATACACCAAACTGTCTGAAATACAAACGAACGATTTCCGTCTGTTATTTAATGCGGGTGACGCGGCTTATCGCGCCACCAATTTTGACCTGGCGCAAAGCTTGTTCCAGCAAGTCACGCTGTCGCCGGATTTACAATTGCAACAAAAGGCCTTTTACAACCTCGGCAACGTGCAATTCCAATTGGCAAGGCAGGCGAAGGATTTGGACGGCCTCGAGCAGGGTTTCGAGGAGGCGGCAAAAATTTACGAACGCGCGTTTTCCTTGAACACGAATGACCTGGATGCCGGTTTGAATCTTGCGTTCACAAAAAACGCGATTGAACAAATCAAAGCCTTTCGCGCCGCAATGTTACGGGCGAAGAGCCAGGCGGACACGGCCGTACAGGAGGCGCAATTCCATCAAGCGCTGGAAATCATCGCCCCGCTGCAAAAGACCCTCGCGGCAAAACAGTTCGAGGATTATACGAAAAAGTTGAAGGACATTGATGAAATCGTCACTCCGCATCAGCCTTAGCCTGGCGCTGCTGTTGTGCGCCACCAGCCTGCGCGCGCAGTACCTGCCCGCCGATGATTTTTTCAACGGCGGCGCGCAGCTTTACATATCCAACAACATCCCCGCGGCGCTGGAAAGAACGGAAGCCGGTTTGAAAATTTATCCGGGCGACGAGAAATTGCAGAAGCTGGAAAAATTGCTGAAGCAGCAACAGCAATCGCAGCAGAATCAACAGAACCAGCAGCAGCAACAGCAGCAACAAAATCAGAGCCAGCAGTCGAAAAACGACCAGCAAAAAGATCAGCAGAAACAGAACCAGCAGAATCAACGACAGAATTCCCAGCAGCAAAAGCAGGATCAACAAAACCAAAACAAGTCCGACCAGCAAAAAAAAGAAGACCAGCAGAAACAGCAGTCGCAGAACTCCTCCGCGGACCGGCAGCAAAAGGAAGATCAAACGCAATCCGGGGAACCAACCAAGGCCGGCGAAATGTCGCCCGAGGAGGCGAAGCGGCTGTTGGATGCACAGAAGGATAATGAGCAGTTGTTAAAGTGGCAGCCGCCGGATAAACCGCGCGACCCGAACCGTCCGGTAAAAGATTGGTGATTTTGGGCGCGATTGGGCGGTTGAACTTCTGCGTGAAGGTCTGCTAGACTCTCAAAACTATGGGACGCCAATGGCTGCATGCCAAACGATTGGTCGCCGGTCTTAAAAAAGGCCGCACGACGAGCAAGCTTACCCGCGAAGTTTCCGTCGCCGCCAAAATGGGCGGTGCCGACCCGGCGATGAATGCGCGGCTCTTCGCCGCCGTTGAAAAGGCGAAGAAGGAAAGTGTGACGAAGGACGCCATCCAGCGCGCCATCAACAAGGGCGCGGGCATCGGCGATGAGAAGCTGGTCATGGAGCACGTCACTTACGAAGGCCGCGCGCCGCACAATGTGCCGGTCATCGTCGAAGTCTACACCGACAACGTGAACCGTACCGCGCCGGAAATCCGCGTGCTCTTCAAAAAGGGCCAGCTTGCGACCAGCGGCGCAAATAAATTTCTCTTCGACCACGTCGGGCTGGTCGAGGCGCATCATCCCGACGCAAATACCGACCGCGAAGCGGCAGCGATTGAAGCCGGCGCCAACGAAGTGGAAGCCCTGACACACGAACAAAACGACGACATCCCCAGGGAAACCGCCGGTGCGAAATTCATTTGCGAACGCACGGAGGTCGCGAATGTTTCCAAGTGGCTTTCGGCGAACGGCTGGACCGTTGTGACCAGTGAAATCGGCTACGTACCGAAGCAGCTTCCTGAACTCACCGAACAGCAGCTTGAAGAGGTCGGCGAATTTCTGCATGAGCTTGACGAGCACGACGACGTACATCGCGTCTGGGCGGCGCTGAAATAATTTTATTTCGTCCGGGCAAGCGACGGAATTTCCACCTCTCTGACATCCTTGATGGCGTGGTCGGCCGGCACGTTTTCTCCGGACCAGATTTTTTGCTGCGTCCATTTTGCAGCGGACGCGCTCCAAAATTCATCTGTCGGCGGCAGGCCAAGCGGCAATAATCCCGCCGAGCAAAGATACAAGCTGCCGGTGGAAATATAACTCTCGCCCAAGTCCGGCTGATGGCCACAGAAGCCGATCTGCAGCCAGCCGTTCGCGTCAAACGTTCCCGGCGCATCCATTATTTTGTGGATGACGCCAGTTAACGCGCAACGGACTTGAGCTGGCGAAATTTTTCCCGGCAATTCGTGCAGCAACGCGATTTGTGCCAGCAAATGAAACGCGCCAAAACGGTATGTGGTCGAACGGCCAAGCGGGGGAAACGTCCCATCGGGTGCGATCAGGCGCTCCTGCACCTCCGCGAAACGCTGCGCCCGCTGCAAAACCATCTCATGCGCCGGAGCAAAACGTGCGTCGTTTTTTTGCAGGATCGACAGCACATCCAGCAGCATCGGCTGGATGACAAAACTGTTGTAATAATCAAAATGAAGAAATTCGCCGTCACCGTAGGCACCGTCGCCAAGATACCACCCGAGCATCTTGCGGACACAATCTTCCAGACGCGACCCCAGCGTCGGCTCGCCAAATACCAGCAGCGCGGCCTCGACCATGGCCGCGAACATCACCCAGTTGTTATGCTCGGGTGTCGGGATTTTTCGCGATGATTCCAGTGCCGCGATGACCTGCCTTTTTACGCGCGGCTCAAGCGGCTGCCACAAAACTCGCGGTGCCCGCAAAATGGCCTGCGCCAGAAAAGCCGTGTCCACCAATGGCTGGCTGCCGGTGGAGAAATTCATAAAATCCGGTGATTGCGGGTCTGTGGCCGAATCCAATGACGTCTGGGCAAGCTTGATGAATTCCCCCTGTAACTTCAGTTCATCGTCGTCAGGACTTTCTAGCGCAAGCCACGGCGTGATGCCGCAAAGCAACCGGCCAAAGGCCTCGAGGTGCGAACATTTTTCCCGTTCCCCGCGTGGGTGTTGCTCGACAGGCATCTTCTTTTTCAATTCCCGCTGCGACAAATTTTCCAAAACCGGCCGCGCGATTTTCTCAAGAATTGAAACCCAATAAGCACGGTCTTCGCCCGGCCTCGCTTCGATTTTTTTATCGGCTGAGAAGGCCGGAATTTCCGCCGTCCCCAGAATTCCCAGCGCAGCGGCCGTTTTGAAAAATTCACGCCGGGTTTTCATAAGATTATCAGTCGCCGTTGGGCCGGCATTCTTTGGCCAAGCATGGCGGCGGATTTAAAAATTTCGTGCGCTTTTTCACTCGGAAACTACTCCGATGCCGATTTTTCATGATTTTTGCACCCTGTTTTATTTTAAATCCTTGGCGATGGCTTCAGACAATTGAGTGTGAACCAATTGCGAGCCCCATCCTGAAAGATGCCAGCAGTCCATGTAAAGTTCCCGGCCTTTGTCGTCAAAAAAGAAAATCTCTCCGTTGGTTCTAGTGAAAGCCGAAGCAATGTCAACTACTGAACAATTTGTGGAGTTAAATTCCTGTAAATAATCATTTGCCTTCATCCGCAAGAAACGGTCTCGCGGGCTTTCAAAGAATGGCGGCCTCAGACCGTTGCGAATAGCGCTGCGGTTGGCATAACTTGGCGGTATGGGGGGTTGGTTGAGAATCACCACATGTTTGGCTAATGGTTTTAGGGCTTGTAGTGCCGCAGCCAGACGCTCTTCATTTCCATTTAGCCGCAGTTCCCATCGGCAGACTAAAACAAGACAGTCGGGATTTGCCCGGCGCACCACTGCCAACGAGTCCAGCCATAGTTGGCCGGAGTTCACATTGGTTGTTGGCAGAGGGTCACCTGAAACCACGCCGATCATCGTAAATTTAGCGCCTAGTTCAGCACAGATCCGTCTTATTTCCACCCCGTACATTGAAGCGTTGCTGTCACCCATCAACAAAACTGAGCGGCCCTGAATTTGCGGATCAAAAATCAACCCCCCATTGTGAACTTCGCTGGCTTCGGTGCTGATCCAGTGTGTTTTTTTTATTCCGATTCCCAAGGGAACAGAAACAACCACAGCTAGAATCATAAACACGTATGCCAATGACACGTTTGCTTTGTCGTTTAGAAATAAACGGGCAGGCCTTTCGACAGCCAGATAACTTACGGCACTGGCAAGCAGGCTCCCCGCAATTTTCAAGATCAGCCGCTGGTTTTCCGAAAAAAAGCAAAACTCATGGTCTACCAACGAGAAGATGGGCCAGTGCCACAGGTAGAGCGAATAAGAAATCCGGCCGATAATGACCAAGGCCGGCAGGGCTAAAAATCTTTCGGCCAGACCTTCTCCAGTGAAGCCTAACAGTCCAACCGTACCAATAACCGGCAGTAATGGCCACGCTCCGGGAAAATCATCGGTTTCGTGGATCAATAAGAACGACAACATGACTAATCCAAGGCTAATCAATGAGCCAATCCGTCTCTCTCGTACCAACGGCATGGAATTCGAGGACTTGCTTGAGACCGCCAAAATACAACCCGCCAACAATTCCCAGGCACGCGTTGGCAGGAGGTAAAAGGCCCAGATTGGGCGCATCCAAGTCAAAACTATCGACGAACAAAAACTCACCACCAGAAGCGCCCATAACACCGGCAGCAGATATCTTCGGCCCCGCCTGAAAAGCAACAGCAACAGCAGCGGGAAAAAAATATAAAACTGTTCCTCCACTGAAAGCGACCAATAGTGAAGATACGGTTGGGCATCGGGCATGATCTGAAAGTAATTTCCTTGGTTGATAAGCTTGAGGTTTATGACCGAAAGGGACGCCATGGCGAAACTCAGGCCCGATGAGGCGAATTCCCGCGGGTTGTAAACAACGCTGGTCCCGGCCAGGGTCACAATCCCCACCAGGAAAAATGCCGGGAAGATTCTTGCGATGCGCCTTTGATAAAACCTCACCAGGCTGAAGGTGCCTTTCAAACATTCCTTATAAATAATTGAGGTGATAAGGTATCCCGAAATAACGAAGAACACATCGACGCCCACAAACCCGCCCGGAAGCCAGGTATGATTGAGATGAAAAACAAAGACCGAGAGCACCGCCAGCGCCCTTAAGCCATCGATCGCCGGACGGTACTCCAAAGAAGAATGAGTCCCTCCTGCCGGCTTGAACCAAAAACTCTTCATCCCTCGTTCCCCTCCGCATTGCCCTTCTTCTCCCAGGCACGCCGCGCCTTTTCAGGCAGCGCCGTGTCCACTTTGGCGTAATACGTTTTTTCGCCAAGCAGCTTGTTTGCCGAGTGCTCAAGTTCCAGCGAGGGTGTTACGCCAAAACGGCTGTTCGTTTCCACGAAAACAGTTTCCCCGCCGGGCTGAAGGAAACATAGAAACAGAGGACACTTTCCGCCATGCGCGTTCAAAAGCTGCAAAAGTTCGTCCAGTTTTTCCGGCGTGAGATGTGCGCTGTTCAAACGCAGATGCACCTGCTTCGTGTATTTTTTGGGCGCATCAGCCAATGGCATGATCTCTTGCGGGAAAATTTTTGGCTTGTCCTCGCCGGTGCTCACTTCGCCGATGACGAGGATCGCATTGTTGGCCTCCAGCAGCGGACGAAATTTGTCGTAATCGTTCATCACGAGCAATTGCACCGAGCCTTCCAGGTCCTCGAGCGTAACCATCGAATATGGCTTGCCGGATTTTTTGGAAAAACCGTGCGTGGCCGCCGCGATCATGCCACCGATCCGTGTCATGCTGCGGTTCGGCACCTCCGCCAGTTTCGCGGTCGTGTGCAGACAATATTTCTGCAGCAACGGCGCAAACGGCGTGAGCGGATGGCCGGTGACGTAAAAACCGAGCAGTTCCTTTTCGTGCGCGAGCAATTCATGCTGCGGCCATTCGGGCAGGCCGGTGATGGTTTCCGGCATCGCGCTCGATGATTTTTCCTCCAGCGCGCCGAACAACGAGCTTTGCCCTTTCTGCTTGTCGGACAAAATACTCGATGCGCGCGCGAGGGTACGTTCGATTTGCGCAAATAACGTCGCCCGCGTCTGGCCGAAAGTATCGCAGGCGCCGGTTTTTATGAGTGCCTCCAGCGTCTTGCGCGTAAGCGCACGGCTGTCCACGTGTTCGCATAAATCGGAAAGTGTCGTGAACCTCCCGTGTTCTTCGCGGGATTTCAAAATTTCTCCAACCACGCCTTCCCCGACCCCTTTGATCGCCGCCAGCCCGAAGCGGATCGCCTTGCCGTCGCGCGCCGGAAAAAACGAGACGCCGCTTTCATTCACGTCCGGCCCGAGCACTTCAATATCAAATTCCCTTGCTTCGGCGATGTATTCGGTGAGCTTTTCCGTGTTCGCCATGTCGTTCGTCATCATGGCGCAGAAAAATTCAACGGGGTAATTTGCCTTCAGATACGCGGTCTGATAGGCGACGACCGCATAGGCCGCCGCATGGGATTTGTTGAACCCGTAACCGGCGAACTTTTCCAGCAAATCGAAAACCTGGTTCGCCTTTGTCGCGGGGATGTTGTTGTGCTTCTTCGCGCCGGCGACAAACTGCTCGCGCTGCTTCTGCATCTCCTCGACCTTTTTCTTGCCCATCGCGCGGCGCAGCAAATCCGCGCTTCCCAGCGTATAGCCGGCCAGGATCTGCGCGGCCTGCATCACCTGCTCCTGATAAATCAACACGCCATACGTTTCCTTGGAAATGCCTTCGAGCAGCGGATGCGGATATTCGATTTGAATCTCCCCGTGACGACGTTTGATGAAATCGGGGATCAGGTCCATCGGGCCGGGACGATACAACGCGACCAGCGCGGTGATATGCTCGACGGAACTGATCTGAAATTTTTTGCACAAGTCGCGCATCCCGCCGGATTCCAATTGGAACACGCCCAGCGTTTCCGCGCGATTCAAAAGGTCGTACGTTTTTTTGTCGTCCAGCGGAATCCGGTCGATGTCTACTTCGATTCCCTGCGTGCGTTGGACCATCTCGCACGTGTTGCGGATGACGGTCAGGGTTTTCAGGCCAAGGAAATCCATTTTCAACAGGCCCAGGTCGCCGACGGGACCCATCGCGTATTGCGTGACGATGCCGCCATCGTCATCCGTCTTCAGCGGCAGCAGGTTGACGAGCGGTTGGTCGCCGATGACGACACCGGCAGCGTGGACGCTCGAATTGCGCGCCAGATCCTCGAGCACCAGGGCGGTGTCCACCAGTTCGCGCGTGGCGTCCTCGGTTTCGTAGGCCTGCTTGAAATCCGGCGATTGTTTGAGCGCCTTTTCGAGCGTCATCTTCAGGTCCGTCGGGATCATCTTGGCGAGCCGGTCGCCGTCTCCGTAGCTTAGACTCATGACGCGGCCCACGTCGCGCACGACCGATTTCGCCCCCATCGTGCCGAAGGTGATGATTTGCGCCACGGATTCCCGGCCGTATTTTTGGCGGACGTATTCGATGACATCCGCCCGGCGGTCATCGGCAAAATCGATGTCGATATCCGGCGGATTGACGCGCTCGGGATTGAGGAAACGTTCGAAAAGCAGGCCGTACCGGATGGGATCAACGTTCGCGATCTCCAGCAGATATGTCACGATCGAGCCTGCGGCCGAACCGCGCGCCACGCACGAGACGCCGATGCTGCGCCCGTAACGGATGAAGTCGCCGACGATGAGAAAGTAGGAGATGAAACCGGTTTTCTCGATGACGCCCAGTTCGAGTTGCAGACGGTCGATGACGGTTTTGATGGCCGCCGCTTCGTCCGGATTTTTTTCATCAAAAGTCGGCAAGCGTTTCGGATCGTCCACCTTTTCCACGATGAATTCCTTGCCTTCGGCCTTGGCGTGGATCGTATACCGCCGGAACAACCCTTCCGCCAGCCACTGGCGCAAAAATCCCTCGCGCGTGAAATGTTCCGGCGGATGAAAAACCGGATAATGCAGGGTTTTGAAATCAAACTCGACATTGCATTTCTCGGCAACTTCCAGGGTGTTTTTTATCGCTTCCGGGACCTCAGTAAAACGGGCCTTCATCTCCTCCGCCGAGCGCAGAAAAAAAGGCGCCTGATCCGGCATGTAGCTCGCACCCATGCGCTTCGGATTGCTCAGCACATCCTGTGTGCCGATGCAGACGAGACAATCGTGCGCATGCGCGTCGCCCTTGTTGATGTAATGGACATCGTTCGTCGCGACGAGCTTCAGGCCAAACTCCTTCGCGAACTGGATCAACTGTTTGTTCACCTTGGCCTGCTCGGGAATGCCGTGATTTTGGAGCTCGAGAAAATAATGTTCCGCGCCGAGCGTCTGCTTGAAAAAATCCACCGTGTCCTTCGCCCGCGCGGTTTGATCCTTCATGATCAAGTCCGAAAGTTCGCTGGCCAGGCAGCCGGACAAGGCGATCAGGCCTTCGCTATGTTTCGCAAACACCTCCTTGTCGATGCGTGGCTTGTAATAATAACCGTCGAGGTGGGCATCCGTGACCAGCTTCACCAGATTTTTATAGCCCGTCTCATCGCGCGCGAGCAGTCCGAGGTGATGATAAACGTCCCGCATGCCGCTGCCCTGTTTCTTTTCCAGCCGCGAGCCGGGGGCGACATACACTTCGCAGCCGATGATCGGCTTGATGCCCTTGGCGCGGGCGGCCTGATAAAATTCAACCACTCCATGCATGGCGCCATGGTCGGTGATGGCGAGCGCGGGAAATTTCAGTTCATGCGCCTTGTCGATGAGCTTGTCCAGACGGCAGGCGCCATCGAGCAGCGAATACTCGGTGTGCAGATGCAGGTGGACAAAATCAGCGTGCGACATTGGAAACAAAGTTTACCCGTCCGGCTTGAAGCGACGCAAGCAGGCGATGTTCACAGCTTCACGAGGCGAATTGCAGCTCGTACAGTTTTTGATACATACCGCCGCGCTTGATGAGTTCATCGTGCTTGCCGGTTTCGATGATTTTGCCCTGATCGAGAACGACAATCATGTCTGCATGCAAAATCGTGGAGAGCCGGTGGGCGATGCAAATGGTCGTGCGGCCTTTCATCAGTTCGTCCAGCGCGGCCTGCACCGCCCGTTCGGATTCGGTGTCCAGCGCACTGGTGGCCTCGTCCAATAGCAGGATCGGCGCGTTTTTCAAAACGGCGCGGGCAATCGCAATGCGCTGTCGTTGACCGCCGGAAAGGGAAAAACCTTTTTCACCGATGACGGCCTCGAAGTTTTCTGCGCGCTGCGAAATGAATTCGTAAGCGTGCGCGTGCCTGGCAGCGGTGATGATCTCTTCTTTGGTCGCACCCAGGCGGCCCAGCTCGATGTTCCGGCGGATGGTGTCGTTGAACAAAATATTTTCCTGCGCGACGACGGCGATTTGATTCCGCAAATCGCGCGTGCCGACTTCGCGGATGTCCACGCCGCCGATCTTGATCGCGCCGCGCACGGGGTCGTAAAAGCGCAACAGCAGGTTGGCCAGCGTGGTTTTGCCGGAACCGCTCGCGCCGACCAGCGCGACCATCTGGCCGGCCTTGACGGTGAGATTGACCTTTTGCAGCACGGGCTTTTCACCGTAATTGAAATCCACGTTTTCAAAAAGGATGTCGGCGTTGGAGGCGTGCAGCATCTTCGGCGCAACGGGCTCGGGCACGGAATTTTCCGTGGCGAGCAGCTCGAAAACCCGTTCCGTGGCGGCCTGTGCCTGCTTGACCTGGTTTTGAACGCGGACGATTTCCTTGATGGGCTTGTAGATCATCACCAACGCGAAGCCAAAAACCATCACGTCCTGCAAGTCGGGTCGTTCGTTCAGTGGCAGGTGCAAAATGTACAGCAGCACCAGCGCCAGGCCGATGCCGGAAAAAAGCTCGGTGAACTGGCTGGGTAATTCGTCCGCACGGACGACGCGCATCCGCTGGTTGACGTATTTTTTGTTGGTATTGCGGAATTCCTCCGCGACGGTCGACTCCAGGTTATAAGCCTTGATCACCCGGTTGGCGGTGAAGGCTTCCTGCATGTGCTTGGTCAGCTCGGCATTATGCATCTGTGCGGCCCGTGCGGATTTGCGGAGTTTACGCCCGTAGATCACCACGGGCACGATGCACAAGGGAAAGACGATCATCGCGAGGAGTGTCAATTTGGGCTGCACGATGAACTGCCAGCCGAGGGCACAAATGACCAGGATGGGATTTTGCACCATGGAAACCAGCGCGGTGCTGAAGACGGTGTTGAGGAGCGCAGTGTCGCCGGTGATGCGCGCCATGAGTTCGCCGGTGCTGGCGCGGTTAAAAAACCCGAGCGAAAGGTTCTGGACATGCGTGAACAGTTTCACGCGGATGTCGCCGACGGCATGCAGCGAGACCCAGTTCGTCAGATACACGCTGGCGTATTGCATCACATTTCGTACCAGCATCAGGGCCGGGAGGATGCCCACGATGAGCGACCAGGCGACGAGGTTGCCGGGTGCGGGCGTGTGAAACGCCGGCAGATGTTGCGCGAGCCAGTGCGCAGGCGGATGGAATATCGCACTCTGGATGTTTTCCAGTTGTGCGCGCACCCCGGCGTGACCTTTGAAAACCAGGTTGAGGATCGGCTTGAAGGCGGCGATGACGATGCCGTTGATGACGCCGAACATCATCCCGCAAAAAAATCCAAGGAACAGCCGCCCGCGATATGGGCGGGTAAAAACCCAGGTTTTTCGGAGAAAATCAATCATGTTCCCCCCAATTTTTCAGCAGGCGACGCGTAAAAGCGAGCGTTTTATACTTTTGGCCTGGACCAAAACCATTCGCGGACGAAAGAAGCCAGGTAACGACGACAGAGGCTGGCCCGGTCGCGAAACACATCAAAGAGGCCCAGGTTGGCGGCCGTCATTTTGCGAAAAGTCCGGTAGTCACCACTTTTGTAAAGGCCGCGCAGCCATTCCCAGCATTCCTTTTGTTCGGCGGCGCGCAGATGCGTGCCGAGTTGCCGCGCGATGCCGGGATTGGCACGAAGAAGCTGGACCATCCTCATACCCTGCTGGCTGGCTTTTTCGTATTCAAACCGGGCTGAACCGCGCGTGAGGTGGATGTCGGCGACATTGCTCCGGCTGCAGCGGAATTCCAGTTGCGCGGCGAGCCGGATGAGTATTTCACGGTCTTCACGGTGGGTCAGTGATTCCTGGTACATCCCGAGCTGCAGCATGGTGGTTCGTTTGATGAGAAACCCGTTGTTGTGCACAAAATAAGTCCGGAGGTATTCCGCCACCACGTTGCCCTCGGGCGGCGCGGCCGGCAAATCCTTCAGGTTTTCGGGCAGCCGGCCGGCGTTGGTGCAGAAACCATAGGCCACCCCATCAAAACGGGGATCGCGCAGGAAAACTTCCAGACGGCTGCTCACCGAATCACGCGTCAGTTCATCGTCCGAATCCAGAAAGCAGACATAATCCGCATCCGCCGACTGGACGCCCAGATTGCGGGCGGCGGACTTTTCGCGGTTGACCGGCTGCTGGATCAACGTGATGCGGTCACCATATTTTTCCAGCAAATTCGCCGGGGTCCCGTCGCTTGACGCATCGTCCACGACCACACAGCGGGTGCCGGCATGGGACTGGCTGAGCACCGAATCCACGGCGCGGGTGACCAATGGCCATCGGTTATAAGTGGCAATGACCACGGCCACTCTTGGAACGTTTGAACTCATGTTGATGCCCGGAATCAAAATAACGACTGCAAACAATTTAAAAAATCAATTTTGACGGCGTCGGCGCGTGCGCGCATTCCGTCAGTGATAAAACTTATAAGTGCGCGGTTCTCCAGTTGCCGCGTCATCCGCCCGACCATGTGCGTCAACGAACCGGAAAGTTGCCCGGCGTGGATGTAAAATTCCAGGGCTTCATTCGTCGAATAAAAGACCCAGCGTTTGTCGCGGCCTGCCTCCGCGTGTCCGCTGCTCACGTCCAGACCGGCCCGCGTCCAGGTTTCGCCGATGCAGATGGCAGGCACGCCCAGCCGCCAGGCATTGACGCAGATGTGGTAAGTGTCGGTGATCACGAATTCGCTCGCGGCAATGTGATCCAGCAGGTCGCCGGCGGTGGGTGGATGGTTTTCCAGCGGGAATTCCAATTCGGAAAACACCAGCCGCTGCCACTTTCCCGGCGGGCGGCACACGCGCCAGGGCAGCCAGAACGGCCGGACTTTCCGGTGGCGGCACAACGCCCGCGCAAATTTCAGCGCCGGTCCGCGCCCGCCTTGGTTGCGATGAAAAAAAACCGCCGCCCGGCCACCCGCGGGCGGCGCCGGATTATTTCGCCGGATGGCGGCCAGCGCGCGGCCGGTCATCAACAGCGCACAGTCCGTGCCGGCGTGTGAAGTCGTCCATTCATTACGCAACCGGTTGACCTGGCCGGCGGAAAAGACATCGCGCATCCACACCCGGCGTGTCTGCAGGAGAAATTTTTGCACCAACGGCCCATATCCGGCATCCAGATAATCCGAGGCGCGATTGAACAAAAGGTTGCCGCCGTAGGCGAGCGTGCGTGCAAACAACCCGGAACCGGCCCCGTCCAGAAAATAACACTGGTCAACCACCTTCAAGGCATCGGCCGGGGACAAATTTTTATCCACAGACACAAGCCAGCGCGCGCTTTGTTCGCGGTAATGCGCCATGTGGAAAAAATCGCCCCAATAAATGACGGCGGAGGCGGCAAATGCCTCGTCCACGTTGCGGCGGAGGCACTCGTATTGCACGGGGCTTGCCTCGCGCGCAATTTTTTCCTCGATGTTTCTGGGTTTCCAGCCCGCTTTGCGCTCGGCCTCGCTCAATAGGTGCCAGAACCGGACCTGATGTTGTGGAAAACTTTCCTGCCACAGGTCATGAAAAGCCAGATCAACCGTCAGCATCCCCGGATTGGGGGACGGCGGCGGCGCACAAATCACGCTGATCTTTTTCTGGGTCATCCCGCTTCCAAATTTGAGTTCTTTTTCGTATCTCACACATTTTTCAGAAACGGAAGCAAAAAAACCAGAAGGCAGGTGACTGGCAACTTTTGGCCAAGGGAGGCAATGAAGCCGGGTCTGGAGCGCAAGCAACTTGACCGCGGCTCCTGAATTCCTAAACTGGCGTTCTGGATCCGCAAAAATGCAAACCGGCAACCTTCCTTCGCAACGACAGATCGTCTTTATTTTGTCCACGCCTTATGCCGGATCACATTTCCTGTCCTTGCAGCTCGGCAGCCATTCCCGCGCGCTGCACATCGGGGAAATCGTCAACCTCGGTTCTGCCAAGTCGCAAAACTGGCATGACAACGAACTTTCGGCGAAACTCCTGGATGGCTTGGGACGGGACGACCGCGCGCGCATCCATTCAGCGATCTTCGAAAGGTGCGACCCTGGCGTCAACCTGCTCGTGGATACGAGCAAAAAAGTTTTTTGGGCGCAGGCCTGTCTGCCGGACAACCGGTTTGGAAAAAAATATCTGCACCTGATTCGCGATCCGCGTGCACTTGTTCGGCGCTACGGCCTGGCCTCCACGTTCAAGGCGCGCTGCAAGATGCGTTGCAAGGTCGCCCGCAGATTTCCCGCGCTCGCGTTTTCCGTCTGGGGCGCCCGGGAGACCGATTTGTGGACTTACCAATGGTTGTTGGAAAACCAGAAGATCACCCGGTTCATCCGCGAGCATCGATTGGATGCGGAACTGATCACTTACCGTGACCTCGCCTTGGATCCATCCACCGAACTGATGCGTATTACACGTTGGCTGGGCCTGGATTTCGAGCCGGGCCAGCTTGATTATTGGAACAAGACCCACATCGGTTCCCTGCGGCACAGCTACGACTGGGTGAAGGAAAAGAAGACGCAGCACTTCGATGTACGCTGGCAGACGGAACTTCCGCCCGAAACACGAAAGCACATCACGGAAAATCCCCGCGTCCTCCAATACCTGGATGACCTCAAAATCCAATTCGCGCCTGACGGCCTTGTCCGCACCGGCGCAGCGTACGGCTGAATTTTTCCGGAGTGCCCGCCCACTAGCCGCGGATTTCAATCCCCCTTGGCTGCACTGCCGCTGTCAGGCAATCCATACTCCCGGCAAAGGAACCCGGGCAGCCTGTCCAGCTCTGCCGCGTGAAAGCCGGTGTTTATTCATGGACGTTTAAGCAAAAAATTACTTACATTACCTTTCGCAATTCTTAAATCTTTTTGACCATGAACGTTGAGTATGTTGCCATGACCCTGCGGGACCAGCGCGCGGAATTCATCGCCCGCCGGTTTGCACCATATTTAAAGGGCCGGGTCCTGGATGTCGGCTGTGACCGGGCGCGTCTCAAGCAATTGGTCCCTGGCATACAATATTTTGGCATTGATGTTGGCGGCACGCCGGATTTGGTGGTAAATCTTGAAAAAGAACGGCTGCCCTTCCCCGACCGTTCCTTTGATTGCATTGTTTGTTCCGACGTACTTGAGCATTTGGATAATTTTCACGAAAACTTTTCCGAACTGGCGCGCGTGACGGCAAAACACATCATCCTCTCGTTGCCAAACAACTGGGCCAACGCCCGGAAGGCCATCGAGCGCGGTCGCGGACAATTCAGCCACTACGGCCTGCCGGCCGAACCGTCCGCGGATCGCCACAAGTGGTTTTTCTGCCTCACCGAGGCGCGCGACTTCGTCGAGGCCCGCGCACCGCGCCACGGCCTGTCGATCACCGAAATGTTTGCCGTGGAAAAACCGCGGGCACCGCTCCTGCGCTGGCTGCGCCAATGCCGCTACCCCAACCAGGATGCTTACTTGAACAGGTATTCCCATTCGTTGTGGGCGGTGTGTTCCCGGACGGCGTAAACCCGGCAATTTTTTTCCAAGCACCATGACCGGCCTGTACACCCCGCTGTGAAAAAAGTTTTGTTCATCTTGTCCACCAGTTATGCAGGTTCGCACTTCCTGTCTCTCTTGCTGGGCAGCCATTCCCGGACTTTGCATATTGGGGAAGTATCCCGGCTGGGCACCGACAAGTTTGAAGTCAGCGAGTTGGACTGGACGGCGGGTGGCGTTTTTAACGGCCTCGGTAAAAAAGACCTTCCCGACATCCATCAAACGGTATTCTCCCGCAGCCATCCCTCCCCCGAGGTGTTGATCGACACGAGCAAAACCATCCAGTGGGCGGAAAGTTTCTCACATGACAACCGCCACCAAAAAAAATACCTGCATCTCATCCGGGATCCGCGGGCGTTGGTACGGCGCTACGGCCTCCAGTCCACGCCGGAATCACGCCGCAAAATCCGGTGGAAACTTGCGTGCAAATTTCCTGCCCTGGCCTTTTCCATCTGGCAGGCCCCGGAAACCGACTTGTGGATGTACCAATGGCTGCTTCAAAACCAGAAAATCACCAATTTCATCCGCAAAAATAACTTCGATTCCGAACTGGTCACCTATCGCGATCTGGCCACGGATCAGGCCGGTGAGATCACCCGCCTCATGCGCTGGCTGGACCTTGAATATGAACCGGGACAGCTTGAATACTGGAACCGGCCGCATATCGGCTCGCAAAAACGCAACTATGACTGGGTGAAGGAAAAAAAAACGCAGCACTTCGATTTGCGCTGGCAGACGGAACTTTCCCCGGAAACCCAGCGCCGCATCACTGAAAATTCCCGCGTGCGCGCTTACCTCGCTGACCTGAAGTTGAAGTTCATCCCCGATGGACTGACCCACGCGGATAAATAGGATTGTTCCGGTCTCCGGTTTTTTTCTAAAATGGCGGCATGATTGAGGGAGAATTCCCAAAGACCATCTGGATGTTCTGGCAACAAGGGTTCGACGCGGCGCCGGTGCTGGTTCAAAAATGCCTCGCCTCCTGGCGGCGGCATAATCCCAATTGGCGGATCGTCCTGCTGGACGAAAAAAATCTGCGCGAATATGTCGATACCGCGTCCATCGTCAAAGCCAACCGCGACATCATTTCCGTCCAGAGTCTCTCGAACATCATCCGCATCAACCTGCTGGCGCAACGTGGCGGCGTGTGGGTGGACGCCACCTGTTTCTGCTGCCGTCCGCTCGATGACTGGCTGCCCGCGCGCATGGGCAGCGGATTCTTCGTCTTCGATAACCCCGGTCGTGAACGCATCATGGCCAGTTGGTTCATGGCGTCCACGAACAACTGTCGCCTGACCAAAATTTATTGCGACTGGGTGAACGCCTTTTGGAGCGAAAACCATTTCACCAACAAAAATGCCCGCTTTGCACGGCTGTTTATCCGGCTTGCCGGCAAAATCCTGCACAAACATCCGCGCCTCGCCGCCTTGTGGACGCAACCGCTGGTCGCCAAAACCTTGAAGCTCTATCCCTACCACTGGTTCCACTATCTGTTTGCCCGGCTCGTCAATCAGAACGCCGAATGCGCCGGTCTCTGGCGGCAATCGCAAACCATCAGGGCTGCCGGTCCGGTCCGGTTGAAACATATCGGCCTGCTCGAACCCGCCAGCGCCGAAATCAAGTCTTTGATTGATTCCCGGCAGGACCCGCTTTACAAGCTGAACTGGCGTTTCGACCGCGAGGTCACGCCCGGCTGCATCCTGGATTACCTGCTCAACCCGCCCGCCGCGATTCCGGCCTGAGAAACGGCCGGGCCTTTTGCCTCAAAAGTAAAAATTCATTCCGCCGGCCACGAATAGCTCCCCGGCTTGATGGTCAGCAGAAAATTTTTATCGCCCTCCACCGCCAGCGTCGCCACGCCGGGCGCAAGCTCGCGAACGACTTCGAGACGCGGCCAGTCCATGCAGCGCACCAGTTCCGCCGCCGTGGCGCCGCCCTCGGCAAAGACATTTTCGATGCGGGCGCTTCGCAAAACCCGCTCCGCCACGCGCACGATATGGCCGGCCAACCGCCCCGCCACTTCCTTGTCGCGTACCTGCGGCAGGCCCACGTTCAAGATCACGCGTCGCGAATCTTCGAACCCGTCGATCACCCGTTGCGAAACCGCTTCGATGGCCGCCTCGGAAAAAGTCGCGCCCCACGCAAGTTCCTGCGGCAATGAAAACACCGGCGTTTTATTGCGCCGGGCCGCGGCGATAAATTTTCGTGCCGCCTGCGTGGAAGTGCCGGCGATAAAAAACTCTTTGCCGGAAAACGAAGGCATTTCCCCGGCCAGGGATTCTTTGGAATTGCCATTGGCCGCCGTCAGTAGTGCGTTGAAAAATTCCGCGCCCCCGGCCGGCAGCATTTGGTCATTGCAGTTCGCCGTCCAGTCCTGCAGATCCAGCGTGGATTCCACATCACCGACCACAATGGTGCCGTCGGTCAGCGTCCGGTCG
>Ga0210388_10000945_pt1 | contig 22982 bp, 15 predicted proteins | sample IncBWC19OmetaG_FD_155485 | JGI IMG/M metagenome (GOLD analysis project Ga0210388, IMG submission 155485) | Forest soil microbial communities from Barre Woods Harvard Forest LTER site, Petersham, Massachusetts, United States - Inc-BW-C-19-O ...
CGTAAGCCTGGAACCGGCACCGTATTGTTGATCGTGGGAGTTTCACCCGTGATCGGCAGTTACTTCAAAGGGCCTCATCATGTCGTTGTCTTCATGTTCCAGCATGTGGCAGTGGAAGACATAGCGGCCGGTATAGCCTTCGAATCGGACGATGATCGTGAGCACCTCACGTGGGCTGACTACCGCTGTATCTTTCCAGCCGGCCTCACTTGCCGCTGGCAAGCGACGTGTCCCCACCAACTGCACCGTGCCGTTGCGAAGAGCCGAGGGGTTGAATCCCTGCCGCTCAAGAATCTGAAATTGCACCAGATGCAAATGCATCGGGTGTGCATCCTCAGTGGAGTTGATAAATCTCCATTTCTCAATGGATCCCAATTTCACAATTTCCGTGACTGGTTCGTCGTATCCTTTGCCGTTGATCAGTACTCCCAGTGACCGTCCTTGGCCATCCATCATTTCGGACAGTACGAAATCCCGTGTAGCGATGGATTTGCTCTCATCCAGCATCGGGAATGGCCGAGGCGGCGGGATGCTGAAAGATTTCCCGTTGCTAGAGAGCGGAAGCGTCACTCGAAACTGCATCAATTCATACAATGCCAGATGGCGCGGATGGAGCGTATCCCATCCTGGAAACGGAGCCGGTGCGTTGTTTGACAAGGTCACCGTCTTGCCTTCCACTCCGGAAAAATCGACGATCAAGTCAGCGCGTTCGGCCGGCGCCAGCAATACCTGGGTCAATGCAACCGGACTTGGTAAAAACCCGCCGTCGGTTCCGATTTGGTGAAATGGTCGAAGTGCGGGTATGTCCGTTGGACTTTTCGAAAGGTTGAAGAAGAGATTGAAGAACCGGGAATTCGCGCCGTTCAGCAGGCGCAGTCGATAGCGGCGAGGCTCGACTTGCATATAAGGGTAGATCGCGCCGTTCACGACAGGCAGGTCGCCGAAAAGCTCCGGGGCCCAAAAGCCCGGAAGAGGCCTCTGACCATCATCGAACGTCGGAGAATAGACAAGCTGGCCTTGGTCGTCGAGCGTGCGATCCTGAAGTACAAGTGGAACTTCATATTCGCCTGACGGCAGTCCCATGCTGCGCTCTTCGTCGTCGCGCAGCAGAAAGAACCCTGACAAGCCTGCATATACGTTCAAGCGCGTGATGCCAACCGCGTGATCGTGATACCAAAGTGTCGCCGCCGCCTGGTCATTCGGGTAGTGATATCGTGCCGATTGTCCTGATGCAAACCACTTCTCCGGCAACCCATCGCTGTCGGACGGACTGCGGGAGCCGTGAAGATGCGGTACAGTTCGCACCGCGGGCGCGGGAGGCATTGCACCATGAATGCGAGGATCGACTTGAAAGATATGCTGCGAAGGTAGACGGTTTTCCCACTGGACCGCGATTGGCTCGCCCCGCAGCGTTTCGAAGGTTGGACCGGGATAATGTCCTTCATATCCCCACAGCCTCGTGGGTGGAAGCTGCGAATGCATCTGTTGGGTGAACTCCAACATGCGAACCCGATATTGAGTCCCGCCCTTGCCAGTGGTTTCCGGGATCAATCGTTTTGGGATAGGCAGAGGATCTATATAACGCTCCAGAGAGGCCGGCTTGCGATAGACCGGCAGGGCAGCGGCATGGCCCGATGTAGCGTCAGCCTCAGCGCCTCGCGCAAAGACAAGAGCCGGCACTGATGCAAGGCACAATTTTAGGAAGTCACGCCTCTTTTTCAAATTCATTTCACCCCAAGGAGAGGCCTACCGTGTTCAATTTCCAGCTGCGGACTGCCATGATCTGATTCGCCGCCAAACAAATGCCGTCCATGATTTGCCTCCACCGATATGCACTGACAATGTGGTCCTTTTCTTCTCCTATAGGTGGCGAAGTACACTGTTCCGCTAACACGGGCACCTGCGCAACGACTATTGAATACGAAAGATCCCAGTGACGACTGCGCTGTCCTTTTTTCCCGCTACGCTGGCAAACGACTTGATGGTCAGCTCCGAACCCTTCACCATGATCGGTGCGCGATAAACCGGCGAATTGGCGACCGGCTGAGAGCCGTCGACCGTGAAGTGCATCGTAGCGCCGGGCGTGTTGCATCGCAATGTTACTGGTGTATCCCCGTCAAACAAGCCAGGCCTGGGAGAGAACGCAGGCTCCGCGGTCACGCCAGCCCTGCCCTCTGCCGTATCGACGAGCCCAACAGGCACTCCCGCATCGGGAGCAATTTTACCTGCCGCGTCTGCCTGCCCGTCAGCGGGCAGCGCATTCGCGCTCAGCATAAGCGATTCGAGGTAGGCCCGTTGAAAGTCATGAATGGGCCAGTTCTGGTATTCATCGTTCCACTCTTCCATTAGCGCTTTGGCGTCGTGGTAGCGTTTCTCGAGGTTCGCCGCCTGAGCGGGCTCGACGGCGGCGATGAAAAGATCGATGCGCGGCGTGTTCAGAGCGTCAGTGATGGTAACGGCGTAGAGGCCGGAAGAAGGAAGTCCAATGGAGACGGAGGGCCCCGTCTTCTCGATGACGAGATGGAACTGGCGTGGAAACGAGTGATTGAGCGCTCGCAGGTCGTAGGTATAGCGACCGTTGGAAAGTTTTGCGGCGAGACCGGCGACATCGACTCGTTTTTCGGGACCAAGGACTGCCATCGCCTCGTCGCGCGGCAAGTGACGGACCCTCTGGCTGCCGGGTCCAATTGATAAGTCATCCTGTTCGCGGGCCAGGACCGCGTGAATGCGCCCCAATACGTCAATAGCGATCGGTTCGGGCTTGCGGTAGAGCGAAGGCACGCGAAAGCCACGCGCGCAGTCCTCCACGGTGAAACATTCGTAGAGAATGCGTTGACCGTCGGGCAGCAGAACTGTAATGGAGTGATTAGCGGTGACTTCACCTGGCTGAAGAAGCGATCCGGGCTGAACGGCGTCGCTAGAGAGAATCGGCGCACCTTTCCCCTCTACTTGCCATTGGCCTCGTACTTCCCAGGCGATACCTGAAGGCGCTTCTCTGGCTCTGGGGGCCTGAAGTGAGGGCGCGGGGAGAGTTGACAAGGACAGACAGAGAAGGACGCTACCGTTGAGAAGCGTTGCCCCGCTAGGACCTTGGAAAGAGAACACGTCTTTTCCCCTTACGAACACATTTTGCAGCAGCGGCTTGCAAATGTCGATCCGGTTGCAAGCAACCGCGACAACCGACGTGCCATCGAATGTAAGTACCTGTCCGAATGCTGGTACTTTCGAGAAACTCCAATTCTGGCACCCCTATTGTTGCACGCCTCGGTTGTGCAACAGTATCCGCGATGCCAGGAGTGACAGGACCGGCTTGACCGCCTGTTGATCGGGCCTGATAAAGAGGCTCTTTCATTAGCCCAATGGGTCGTATCGCACAGCTTGGATTTTCGTCCGCTATCGGCTCGCCTGGCTGACAACTTGCAATTCTCTCGCTTGCCGAAGGTGGCTCCGCATGTCTGCACATTCCAGCTTTCCCGCTTGCATCGCACAGGCTAAACCCTCCGTCAAAGTCAAGACGCGAATGCGTTTTGCTGTAGCCTGCCCGCTTATCCTCGCTTTGTTCTACGCGCCGGGATCGGGCCTATTGGCCCAGACACCCACACCGGTGCCGGTCCTGACCTGGCGCTATGATCTGACGCATCAAGGCCAGAACACCAGCGAGACCGCTCTGACGCCTGCCAATGTGAACGTGAGTTCCTTCGGCAAGCTGTTCACCGTGTCGGTAGATAGCACTGTGTATTCCCAGCCACTTTATGTGCCCGGGCTGAAGATGAGCGACGGCCTGGTGCACAATGTCTTGTTTGTTGCCACGGAGAATGACTCAATCTATGCATTCGACGCGGATTCAAACGGCGGCGCCAATACGGACCCCATCTGGAAGGTCACCCTGCTTGACGCTGCGCATGGAGCTGGGCCGGGAGCGACGGCGGTCCCGGCGGATCCACAAGGCATAGCTCCACAGGGGGATATTGGTCCGACGATCGGCATCACCGGCACGGCCACCATCAATCCTGCAACGAATACGATGTATGTGGTGGCCAACACCTTTGAGAAAGGCACATATTTCTCGCGGTTGCACGCCATCAACATTATTACGGGTGCGGAACAGTCGAGTCCTGCGGTGCAGAAGAGTCCCGTGGTCATCTCGGCCACTGTGACAGGCACGGGCACCGGCAGTTCCGGCGGCCAGCTTTCGTTCGACCCGCTCATCGAGAATCAGCGCCCGGCACTGGATTTCTACAACGGCTATGTTTATGTCGGCTACGCTGCGCATGGAGACATCGGCCCATACCATGGCTGGTTGTTCGCATACAACGCCACCACGATGGCGCCGTCCGCTGCGCTCTGCCTTTCGCCCAATGGCGCGGGCGCCGGAATCTGGGCATCGGGGGCAGGCCTGCCCATCGACGATGACGCGACTGGCGGACGGATGTTCGTCGTAACCGGCAATAATGGCACAGAAGACGACAAAGACACCCCCACCATCTATCCCCCATTTGCGAATGCGCAATTTGGCGAAAGCATCATCGATTTTAGTCTCGCCAATGGCGGCATCACGGCGACGGACGCATTTACGTCGTTTAATTCGGTATCTCTCGACGGTGCCGATTTAGACCAGGGTTCGGGCGGCATCCTTATGGTGCCTGACCAAGGGGAGCCGAATCCGCACATTTTGGTGCAGGCCGGCAAAGAAGGGCGGCTCCTGGTGTTGAACCGCGATAACTTGGGCGGAAACAACACCGGCGGCACGTCCAATCCCAAAGCACTTCAGGACATTACCGGTGAGATCGGTGGCTTGTGGAGCACTCCGGCCTACTGGAACGGCAATGTTTACATTTGGGGCAGCAAGGATTATCCCAAGCTGCTCTCGCTCACGAACGGAGATTTGAGCGAAACCCCAGCAAGCCAATCGTCGGTTTACTCGGCGTTTCCCGGCGCATCCTTCTCGATATCTTCCAATGGCACAGAGGACGGCATTGCCTGGGCGGTGCGGTCAGATCAGTACGTGACCTATGGAGAGGCGGTCCTATATGCGTGGCCCGCGAACAGCCTGGCGACTCCGCTCTACGAGAGCGACACCAATGCCGCGCGCGACACGGTGGGTATTGCCACCAAGTTCTCCATTCCAATCGTGACCAATGGCAAGGTGTACGTCGTGGCGCAAGACGAAGTGGATGTCTACGGGCTTTTCAACGGGGAGTCAAGCGCGGATGCGCCCGTGATTACTCCGAATGGCGGAATATTTTCTGCAACCCAGAGCGTCAAGATCTCCACCGCCACTGCGTCCGCACAAATCTACTACACACTCGACAGTTCGACTCCGACGCCCGCGTCGACGCTCTATACGGGTCCTATCATCATCAGCACAGACACCACCGTGAAGGCCATCGCAAGCGCGGCCGGCTATATCCAGAGCGCGACCAGCAGCGCGGTCTTCAACTTCTCAGACCAAACGCCCCTTGTCAGCTTCTCGCCGGCCGCTGGGACCTACCTGAACGCCCAGCAGGTGGCTCTCTCAGATCCGGATGCCAACGCGAAAATTTACTACACGACCGATGGATCGATTCCCTCGGATTCTTCGACTCTCTACGCCGGGCCAATCAAGGTTGCCGTTTCAGAAACCATCAACGCCGTCGCCATTGACCCCAGCCTGACCAATAGCGATATCGGGACGGATGCTTACGTGATACAGGCTGGGGGGATGTCGATCGACTTCGAGAACGGCTTCTCTTCCACGGAAGGCTTGACGCTGAACGGAAGCACCCTGGCTACAAACGACTCCCGCATGCAGTTGACGGATGGCGGCCTGAATGAGGCCGGGAGCGTGTTCTGGAATGCGCCGATCAATATCCAAGCGTTCACCACGAAGTTCACGTTCCAGTTATCTCAGGCGCAGGGCAACGGCTTTACTTTCACTCTTCAGAACGTCGGGCCGACAGCGCTCGGCGGAGACTCTGCCGGCCTCGGATATCAAAACATCGGACAAAGTGTCGCCGTCAAGTTCAATTTCTATAACTACGAGAATGAGGGAGATGATTCGACCGGCGTCTATACCGACGGTGAGCCGCCTGTGTTGCCTACTATCGACATCAGTCCGAGCGGAATCGAGCTGAACAGCGACGACGGCATGACAGCGACTGTCACCTATGACAGCACAACGCTCACCTTTAATCTCGTCGACGGGGTGACTGGCGACAAATTTACCATGTCACAAGCCATCAACATCCCCCAAATTGTGGGTGGTAATACCGCTTACGTCGGCTTTACGGGAGGGTCTGGGGGACTCTCAGCGAGCCAGAAGATCCTCACCTGGACCTACTCAACGCAATCGGTACCCCCAACCTTCGCGCCGGCGGCAGGCGCCTACAGCGCAGCGCAGAGCGTAGTTGTAAGTAGTGCGACGGCGGACGCCGCGGTCTACTACACCGCCAATGGCGCCACACCCACCGCTGGATCAACCCTGTATGCGGGCCCGATCGCAGTCGCGGCATCGGAGACGATAAAGGCAATCGCCATTAGCCCCACCAAGGGCAGCAGCATGGTCGAGAACGCAGCCTACATAATCCAGCCATCAGCTCCCGGGGCCGCATTCTCATTGAGCGCTTCTCCGACGACAGCCATTACTCAGGGAAGCTCAACAACCTCAACTGTCACGATCACGCCCAGCGGCGGCTTTACCGGCAGCGTGGCGCTCACCTGTTCGGTCGCCCCCGACATATCGGGTGCGGTTGACCTGCCCACCTGCACGGCTACCACACCGGCGGCCATTTCGGGAACGGCGGCAGTTACGGCGACGCTTACCATCAATACGCAATCAGGTACTACCCCGGGTGCCTATACGGCGACAGTGATGGGGAGTTCGGGTAACTTGGCCGAGTCGACCAGTGTTGCGATGACCGTGGTCGCCCCCATCGAAGCGACGACTTTTACAATGAGCAGCGGACCAATCGACATCGCATCGCCAGGATCAAGTGGGACTTCGATCATCACCATTACCCCGAGCGGCGGCTTCACGGGCATCGTGGCACTCACGTGTGCTGTTACCGCCAGCCCGTCGGACTCGGTCGATGCGCCAACCTGCTCTGCCACCGCTCCCGCGGCCATCGCAGGGGCGCCGGTAACGGCGACGCTCACCATCAACACGACTGCGGGGTCCACTGCTGCGCTCCACAATCCGATCAAGCAGATCTTCGCTTTCAGCGGCGGCGCAACGCTTGCGGCGCTGCTCTTCTTCTGTCTTCCGGTCCGCCGGCGCAGATGGAAGACCTTTCTTAGCCTGCTGGTGGTTTCGGCCATCGCTGCCGCGTCCATCGGATGCGCCAGTAATAGTGCTGTTGACATGCCAAGTGGGGGGACGAGCGTAGGGAGCTATATCGTTACAGTAACTGGCACCAGTGGCTCGACCACAGTGACTGCCGCGGTCAGTCTCGCGGTAAAGTGAGCAGGAGTCACACGAGTTCAGTTCGAGACCAAACACTCTGTCGACCGCCGTTCGATCGAGAGCTCTTCGATGAAGGTTTGCGGCAGGGATAACACTTGCCGTCGCAAGAAACTCGAGAGCCATTGGATGGGAATAAGTTAGGGTCTAACTTGTTGACGCCATTCCATAACTTTGAACTTATGCGGCGGCTGGCGCTGCCCGACCTCCCAACTCTGGCCAACCGCCATAGAATTCGATAACTTATAAGTGACGATTTACCAGTTAGTTTCAGTAACTAAGCGTCTTAACTCTTGTCAGATCAAAATAGCACACAAAAAGTGTGCTATTCTGATCATAACAGTCCAGGGAAAAGCGAATCCTGAAGATCTCTAAGAGAGATTGCGTGAGAGAGACAGTATCTTGAACGAAGCCCCTTTCAATCAAGCAACTTAGAAGTCCTAAGCCTGCACGCGCGCGCTCGGACTAACTCCCCCCAGGAGTATCGATTGAAGGCACTCCTTCCTCTCCGCCTATCTCCTTTCTGGACGGTTCCCTGCCTCTTGCTGCCTCTCCTGTTCACCGGATGTGCGGGCACACCAAGTTCAATTGCCCCCAAAGCCACTCCGGCGGCCGGCCCTGTTATTCCTGCGAATGCCATTGCTTCGACCAACATACAGCTGCTCGACACATGGCATTTCAACCACGACCCTGGAACCCCCGGCACGGCGGTTGGGGCAACGAGTCTGGTCAGCACGCCATCGCTCAGCGGCGACACACGCCAGTTTGTCTCCAACTACACAGGTGCCGGCGGCGAAATATACAGCATTTCCTACGCGGACGACACTACCTCAATGAACTTTGTTTATGACGCTTGGGTGTGGATTGAAGCGGGAAGCTCCATTGCCAACCTTGAAATGGATTCAAATCAGGTCACAGCCAATGGACAGACCGTGATTTACGCATTCCAGTGCGATGGCTATGCGCACGTCTGGGACTACAGCGGACCTGACGCTCATTGGGTTAAATCCATCCAGCCCTGCAACGTGGCCAACTGGAGCAAGAATACCTGGCATCATGTCCAGATTAGCTACTCACGCGATGACTCAGGAAATGTGACCTACCAGTCCGTATGGCTGGACGGCGCCGAGCAGGTAATCAATGAAACTGTGCCCTCATCGTTCGCACTTGGTTGGCAGGTAGGAGTAGTGCAGACCCAGTTTCAGATGGATGGTCTCGGCGCAAGCGGATCGAGTACAGTGTATCTGGATAACCTGACCATCTCTCGCTGGTGATACGAGTAGAGAGAAGTACTCTGAGACAATCTCCGATGCCGGACTCGAGCCGATCAATCCCGAATCGGGAGTCACCTGTCCTTTAGCTCGGCCACGGCACTTATTAGCCAAAGCAAAATGCAGCTTTGATATGGTGCATCTGTCTTAACTTACAAATGGCCGGCGCGCGTAGCCTGGGTCCGTGGGCTTCGATAAGTTGCTCGCGAAGGTCAGCCAACTGGCGAAGTTACCTAAGTCTCTTTTAAGTGAAAAGGTCAAAATCGCTCACAAAAAGTGTGCTATTCTGATCATAACAGTCCAGGGAAAAGCGAATCCAGAAGATCTCTAAGAGAGATTGCATGAGAGAGACATTATTTTGAATAAGGCCCCTTTCAATCAAGCAACTTAGATGTCCTAAGCTTGCACGCGCGCGCTCGGACTAACTCCCCGAAACGGAACCATGAAGGCTGTTGTTTATACCCTCCTTACACTTTCCATTTTTGCGGCCCCTGCCTGGGCCATTACCGTAACAACTCCAGCAAGCGGAGCCCATGTCACCTCACCTTTCAGTCTGGCCGCAAGCACAGCCACTTGCGAATCCAAGCCTGCGGTCTCAATGGGTTATTCGATTGACAGTGGCTCGACGACCATTGTCCCGATCTCTTTTCGCGCGATGGTAAGCACAAGTCCCGGCGCACACGTCCTTCATGTCAAGTGCTGGGGACAGGGTGTAAATGAGGATGTGCTTTTGGACATCACAGTCGGTTCCTCCGCCGCTGTTGCCGTCAACAACCCCAAGCCCGGTGCAACAGTGTCATCCCCGTTCGCCGTCTCGGCCACTGCCGCGGTCTGCTCATCGCAGACTGTTACGGCTATAGGCTATTCGCTCGACGCCAGTTCCAATACAACCATTGTTAAGGCTCAATCCCTGCAGGCAAACGTTTCGGCCGCGAGCGGAGCGCACACCCTGCATGTCAAGGCATGGGGGAGTGGGACTTCATGCGTGACGGATGTCGCTCTTACAGTCGCCTCCGCGACCGTTGCTACACCTCAATTCGCGCCTGCTCCTGCTAAATACACGTCCGCGCAGTTGGTGACATTGTCTGACGCAACGGCGGGCGCGACCATCTACTACACCACCAACGGCGCCGCGCCAACCACGTCCTCGGCTAAATACTCCGGTGCAGTTTCGGTTCGCGCGTCCGAGGAGTTCGAAGCGGTCGCTGTTGCTCCGGGCTACACAAAGAGCGGCTTGGCCAGGGCGGACTACACCATTGCGCCGCCGTCATCGGGGCCTGTCGTTCCCCCTAACGCCACTGCATCAAGTGACATACAGGTGCTCGACACTTGGCATTTCAATCACGATGCAGGTACTCCAGGTACAGCGGTTGGGGAGTCGAGCCTAGTTGGCACGCCGTCGCTCAGCGGCAACGCACGCCAGTTCATCTCCAGCTACACAGATTCTGGTGGCGAAATCTACAGCGTGTCCTATGCGGATGACACCGACTCAATGAACTTTGTCTATGACGGCTGGGTTTGGATTGATGCCGGGAGCTCCATCGAAAACCTTGAAATGGATTCGAATCAGGTGACGGCCAATGGGCAGACGGTGATCTACGCCTTCCAGTGCAGTGGGAATTCCAATGTGTGGGAATACAGCGGCGCTGGGGCCAAATGGGTACACTCCTCGCAACCATGTAACCCGTCGAAATGGGAAACGAACACCTGGCATCATGTGCAGATCAGCTACTCGCGCGACGACTCAGGAAATGTGACCTACCATTCCGTCTGGTTGGATGGCGCCGAACAGCCAATAAACGCAACTGTACCCTCGTCGTTCGCGTTGGGTTGGCAGGTGGGAGTGGTGCAAACCCAGTTTCAATTGGATGGTCCTGTTGCAAGCGGAACCAGCACAGTGTTCCTCGATAACCTCACCATCTCTCGCTGGTGAACCTCGGACCGCGCAGCACACCCGATTTCGCACGCGCATCGCAACAGCACCACCGGTTCGCCCGGTGGGGTTTTCCAAGTTTATGTGTCAATCGGCTCTAATGTCGGCGGATGGAAGACTCGGTAAGTCGCGTCGGACCGCTAGATTGCTTGCGCACATCAGAAATCGGCGAAATTACAGCTAACTGTCGAACAGATGTTTATCCTGTGAATATAAACTGCGGTGTGCCAATACCAACTTCTTAACTTATAGCTTTTGAATCGCTTTGCTGATCAAAACCGCCCAGCCCCTCGTATTCTTGTTTTGGATTCACTTGATAAATTAGCTCCTTAAGATTGTTGCCTGCGCGGTCAAAGTTCTAACAACCATTGCGAAGACGTTGAGACACGGGCCTTCGATGTGGCCGCATCGTCTATCCGCTTGTGTGTTCTTTGGCTGAAGCCGTCTTGCGCTATGGAGTTGCGTGTTGCTTCGCAACCCTCAGAAAACGCGATCTAATGAGGTTGCTGAGTTCCCGTCAGGCACATCGCGTCGTGTGTCGCTCAGACCAACCCGTTCTGGATAAGCCAGCTATATGGGCTTTTTCGCTGGAAAATCGCAGCGCAGAAAGCCTTGCGTTAACTTCAACATTTCAGGACTCAGATTTCCCGATAAGGCAGGTCCTTGAAAACCCTTTTTTCCTTCGCATCCATGAACATCGTCAAGAAGTTTTTTCTCCCCTTATCATTGCTCGCAACCCTCGCTATTCCCGCACTGGCAGGCGTGACGGTCAACACCCCATCCGATGGTGCAGCAGTTGTGTCTCCGTTCACTCTATCGGCGATTGCGGTCGGTTGCTCATCTCAGAATGTTTCCAAAATGGGATATTCGTTCGATAGCAGTGCCGACACGACCGTTTTAGATGGCACATCCATTGAGACCTCTATCGAATCTGCGGCCGGTACGCATACCTTGCATGTGAAGGCGTGGGGCGACAAGGGTTCCGTATGCGTAACCGATGTCACCATTGACGTCGCGGCGGGCGCATCGCACGCAGGCGGCACACCGGACATCCCCGCGGATGCTGTCACGGTCAGCAGCATTCAAGCGATGGACAACTGGGAAGCCGTGCACGATGACGGAGGGCCGGGCCAATCGAGCGGATCAACGGGGATCGTCAGTTCGCCCGCTCTCCATGGGAGCACGCGAAGCTTTGAAACCCAGTATTCGGGCGGTGGCGACGAACGATATTCAGTTACCTATGCTGACGACACACAAGCCACTAACTTCTTTTACGACGCCTGGGTGTATCTCACAGGTTCCGCGGGTTCCATCGGCAATCTGGAAATGGACACCAATCAAGTCATGCCCAATGGACAGACTGTGATCTTCGGCGTGCAGTGCGATGGCTATTCGGGTACGTGGGCGTACACCGCCAACCGGGGAACGGCTGCACACCAGAATCCACAGTGGCTGACAGCCAAAGGCACGAGGTGCAATCCGCGGGACTGGTCCAGGAACAAATGGCATCACGTTCAGGCCAGCTATTCCCGGGACGATGCCGGAAAGATCACTTATCACTCGGTCTGGCTCGATGGCGTCGAGAGCCCGTTGAATGTCACTGTGAACGGAGCGTTCGATCTCGGGTGGGGCCCGATGATCAACAGCCAATTCCAGGTTGATGGCCTTGGCAACAGAGGGACCACTAAGGTCTATCTGGATAGCCTGGCCGTTTCGCGGTGGTGAAGGAAATCAGTTCAAGCAAGCTGGGCCCTCCCGCCTACCTATAGGTTCGATACAACAGCAAGGCCACAGGCTGGCACCGCGGGGTCTGCTCGGCGTGTCGACGCCTTCCTCGATTCGCGCCCTGGTCTATCCCGGCCCGCGCACCGTAGAAAAAGTGCCGAATAACAACGCTGACCTTTGCGCGGAGTCTCAGCGATAATGCTGTGTCTCTATTTGATCAGCAGCGCAGCCGCCGGAATGAAAGGCTTACCTGGAAGGAACTTTGCAGTTCTGCCAGGAGATCCCCTTGGTATCGGCAGACGAATTGAAATGATCGATGTCAACCGAAGAAAACTCCTGGGTGGACTGAGCTTAATCGCGGGTGCCGCGTTTCCCGTCGCCGCATTTGCATCTCGCGGGCCTGATGGCGATGGCGCGATCAGTTTCGATCCACGAAAATATGGGGCGAAAGGCGATGGCAAAACGCTAGACTCGGCAGCCATTAATGCTGCCATTGACGCCTGCACACGGGCCGGCGGCGGTGTTGTACACGTCGCCCCCGGGATTTACCGCTGTGGAATCGTCATTCTGAAACCGAATGTCACGCTCTACCTTGAAGCAGGCGCGACCATTCTTGGCAGTACAAACATTGGCGACTATGCCCGTCACGGCGGACCGGCTGTCAAGGGCGATGCCGACCAGAATCACCTGATCTTTGCCAAAGATGCGGAGAACGTGACTCTTCGTGGACCCGGCCGTATCGACGGCCAGGGTTCAACCTTTTGGAAGCGATCCGACCGGCATCCGCTGCCGCCCGATGAAAGCTGGGCCGATGTCATTGCACACGGCTGGGAGCCGAATGGCAAGCGCCCCAGCCCCATGCTCGAGTTCGTCAACTGCAAGGGGCTCCGGATTGAGGAGACCCGCATAGAAGGCGCACCTAGCTGGACGCTGCGAATTATGAATTGCGAACAAGTTGTCATTCGCGGTATTTCGGTGAAAAATCCGAATTATGGTCCTAATACCGACGGGATCGACATTTGCGGTTGTGCCGGCGTCGTCGTTTCCGATTGCTCCATCGACACCGGCGACGACGCCATATGCCTGAAGAGCGAAAACCCTTACGGCGGCGAACCGCTCGTGAACAGAAATATTGTAGTTACAAATTGCTCTCTTACCACCTGTTGTAACGGCTTCAAGCTGGGTACCACAACGGAGGGCGGATTTGAGAACATTACCTTCTCTAACTCCGTCATTTACAACAATCCAGTTGATCTGGGACAGCGCGTGATCTCGGGAGTCGCACTGGAGGTCGTCGATGGCGGCTGGATTGACGGTCTTCACGTCTCGGGCATTCGCATGCAGCGTACGCGCACGCCAATCTTCATCCGCCTGGGAAACCGCTCGAAGAAATACGATTATCCCCAGCACGGACTGCGCGGCGTGATCATCGAGGACATCCACGCAACGGAATCGGTTCTCGCCAGTTCAATTACCGGGCTCGAGAACGTGTATGTCGAGGACGTGACTCTCAAGAACATCCGGATAGACTGCGTGCTTGCGGGCCGCTCTGACTGGGTGAATCGCTCCGTGCCCGAAGTTCCCGAAAAGTATCCTGAAGCCCGGATGTTTGGAATGCTTCCAGCCTTTGGCCTCTATTGCCGGCACGTCCGGGGGTTGCACCTGTCTGACGTTACATTTCGCGCCACCACGGGCGAGCAGCGGCCGGTGATGATCTGCGATGACGTGCGCGGTATTAAGATTTCCGGCCTCACCTCCACGCCAACTCAGGGACAACAGCCTGTTGTGAAGCTAATTCAATGCGAAGATGCCTGGATCTCCCACTCCGCTGCTCCTTCCGGATCGAGTGCGTATCTGGAAGTTGAAGGCCGTGATTCCGCGTCGATCCTCTTATCGGGGTGCGACCTGCGCGGAGCAAAGCGAGCGATTGACACATCCAGCGACGTGCCCGCAGGGGCAGTTACTGCCAGCGGCAACGTTGCAGGAACCCAGTGAGGCGCGATTATTTCGCCACCGTAGCACCGCTGGAAAAGCGATGTACGCGCGGCCAGTCACTCGAGGAGCGCATCTAAGTAACTAGTCTTTCCAATCCTTCTCAATAGTCGGACTGGCCGGAGGGGGCCGCGCAGACCAAATGGTACGAGCGAAAAGCAACCTCCAAGCTTGGCATCACCAAATCGGAGACGAGAGCAATCTCTTAGAAAATTCGCTCTCCGAATTTGCGCTCACCTGGACCCGCCCTCCTTACCACTGAACAATCCCTTGAGCAAGGAAATCAGCCGCCGGTATTTCCACGTCCCGGGTGCACTTAATTCAAACAGGTTCCAAAGGCGGCATCATGAAGACCCTACTTTGCGTTCTCTCCGCACTCCTGACTTTGGTCACCCCTGCATTTGCAACCGTCACTGTGACCAGTCCAACCAATGGCGCGACCGTCACTTCTCCCGTGCACTACGTGGCGAGCGCGGCCACGACCACCTGCGCAGCGGGCGTGGCGTCCATGGGGGTCTATGTCGACGACGTGAAGATCTACGTTGTGGATGCAGCAACACTGAACACCGAAATTACCATGGCCGTGGGTTCCCACGAAACAACGGTCGAAGAGTGGGATAAATGCGGCGGAGCTACAGTTGACCATATTGATCTCACCGTCGAAGCCTCGGCTGCGCCCACTGTTGCCATTACCGCCAAGTCCAGCACAGTTACTGACGGAAGTTCGTCAATCCTGACCGTGACTGCCACGAATTCCACCGCGGTGACGGTGACCGGAACCAACGGCACCAGCTATACACTGGCCGCGGACGGAGGAACGGAGACAGTTACCCCGACGGTGACGACGACATACACCGCGAAAGCGTCCGGATCGGATGGAACCGCCTCAGAGGCTGCAACCGTCACCGTAATTGCAGCTGACAGTCTTCAATCCATAAGCCACGTCGTATTCATGCTGCAGGAGAACCATTCGTTCGACGATTACTTTGGGATGCTGAATCCTTACCGCAAGACCAACGGCTGGAATGTGGGCGAGGACGGCGTCACCTACAACGTGGATGGCATCGACGACAAGCTGACCAAGATCAGCAATACGAATGATGCAGGCGATGTGTACCCGCTCTTCAAATTAAAATCCACCTGCCTCGACGACATGAGCTCCGATTGGCTTTCGAGCTACGGAGACGCCAATACCTACGACTTTCTCAATACGCGGCCCATCCTGATGGATGGCTTTGTTCACAACGCCGAAGGCTACGCGAAGAGCTGCGCGGATGGGGGTGGAAGTTGCGCAGGCGCATTTACCGATACCAATGGCGAGCGCACCATGGGCTACTACGACGAAGGTTTCCTCAACTACTACTACTACATGGCGTCACAGTTCGCCGTGTCCGATCGTTGGTTCTCCCCAGTGGCGAGCAAGAGCATTGACAATCGCATCGCGGTGTTCACCGGCGGCACCACGCAAGGTTTGGTCAGAGATCCGGGCGGCGATGACCATCTGCCCCAGCTTGATATATCCACCATCTTCGGGGAACTTGACACGGCCAAGGTGTGGTGGAAGATTTACTACACGGTTACCGAGGGCTATTGCCTCGCGGAGGATGACTGCAGCGGCTCAGCATACGACAAATACCCCGCTACTGACTTCTCTAACTTGACTTATTCGTTTCAATATCTCCATGAGAACCCCTCTGACGCTGCCTGCGCCGCTCCCACCCAGAAATCGAGCGTAGTCGGCGATGCGTCAAATTCTTTTTGCATCGACACCGCCCACATCGCTCCGCTGTCCACCTACTACAGCGATCTCACCGACGGCACGCTTCCCAGCTTTGCCTTTATTGAGGCCGGCTATGCCAACAATGATGAGCATCCCGGATCGGGCCAATCGATTCTTGAGGGGCAGGCGCAGGTGGCGAAGGTAGTTAATGCTTTCATGGCCAGTCCTGAGTGGAAAAACTCCGTCTTCTTCTTCAGCTACGACGAAGGTGGTGGACCCTACGACCATGTTCCACCGGTTCCCGACCATTCCAATGAGAACACCGATGCATCCCTTGGGACCATTCCGGATATCGCATCAATCGCCGTGAACGCCGATACTTACGATCCATGCCTTCCCACCGGCGGAACTCCGGCCCTCCATTGCGATCTCCTGTCGAATTATCCCGGAGCCAACGCGTCGGACGCACCAGCTGTTGACGGGTTTGCCGCTCAGCTTGGATTCCGATTGCCAAACATTATCATTTCGCCTTACACCCGGAAGCATTACGTGTCGCACACCCCGATGGATCATACGGCGGTAATCAAGTTTGTCGAGAACCGGTTTATCAGTAGCTCAACGCATCTCACTCCCCGCGATGCGGCACAGCCCAATTTGCTCGAGTTCTTCGACTTCACCACTGCCCAGTGGGCCACACCGCCGACGCCGCCGACGCCGGTGACGGAGGAGTCACTGGGTTACAACCCGTGCACGCCGACGAGCATGGGGCCCTGAACAAGAAGGAGACGACCGTCGAAGGTCCGGGTCCCATTACCTTTGAGTGGTCGACTTCCGGATCGTCTCCGGGGCGCGGCGACCGCGTCCTGAAGATGTCCGAAGCTCGAAACCAACTCCGTTCTCATCGTCAACCTCACCAAGGACGAGGCGTTGGTGGCACAGTTTTCGCGCTCTGCTCAACTTGGAAGAGCTCAAATACTCCTTTGCGAAAGCTGCCAGGCGGAAAGAATCTCCAGCAGCAGCGCCTCAAAGCCTTCATCCACCTTGTCGAGTTCGTCGATCAGCAAGACGCAGGGCTTCTCACATTCGAGTGCTCGCATGAGCGGGCCAGGCCGAAAGAAGTCGCGGCCCTTGAGGTTGGCCTGCAACTCGCGCCAGTTCCCTTTCTCTCCGTTCCATTCCGTGCCCTTCGAGAACTCCATATAAAGCCGCTGAAGGCTCTCATCGAAGCGGCCGATGGCCTTATCCTCTGTGACACCGCGGTAGCATTGAAGACGCTCAATATGCGTCCCGGCCGCTAGGGCAACCGAAACGGCTAGTTGCGTTTTGCCACTGCCCGCTGGACCTTCGAGCAGCAAAGGCCTTTGCAACTTCGCTGCCAGGAAGACAATCCTGGTCATCACCGGATCGATGAAGTATCCGGTTGCCTTCAGCCGGATCATCAGGTCGTCGAATGAATCGAACATGCCTCCCCCCAATTCAACAGCGACAGCATCGTTCAGGTAAGCAACTCGGTCAAATTCGCATGTGATGTCGTTTCCTTAGCGAGGCTCTGGGATTGGTCGCGACGTCTCTTCGATGGTCCCTCTACGCACTTATCCTTTTCTCCGTGGCGCGAGGTCATTTGACCGAGTCGATGACCTGTTTTAAAGATATGTATCCGATTTACACTTGGCATCGAAAAGCAGGCCAAATGTTGGCCGAGAAGAAGTAAGACACTTTCCGGCCAGTGAAACACGTGGTTTGAGCTGACTTGTGTCCGATGCGGCAATCCAGCGAAGCGGTTTCACTGAAGGTCTCTCGATAACCGCAGATTCTCCAAGTAAGGAACCCCGGAGGACGGCCGGGAATGGAAAACCCGAAGTCAACTCCCGGCGCAACGACTCAGTTTGACGGAATTCGGGAGATACGGTGTAGTTCAGCATCGAGCTTTTTTGAGCCTCTACACTGCCGATCTGCTTGGAGGAGAGCCTATGACTGACACAGATGATAACCAGGCAAGAACCCCGACAAGGAAAACCGTTCGCGCTGAACACAAAATTCTCCTGAGTCGTCAGGAAGCGGCGGCGCTCTCTCGATTACTTGATAGCGAGCAAGGTACTCACAACGAGGCGCATTGGATCGAGGGTTTTAAGAAATCTAAAAACTTCGTAAGTTATTGATTATATGGTGACCCCGGGAAGATTCGAACTTCCGACCTGCGGTTTAGGAAACCGTCGCTCTATCCACCTGAGCTACGGGGCCACGAAAAGCCCGCTTTGAACAGGGTAGCATTCTGCGGATGCGGGGGGAAACGGCGGGTCGGAAGTTCGCGGGTCGATTGAAGGGTACGGGATTCATCCCGTACGTTAATAGCGAATTCAGGGCTTGGCTTTAGCCGCCGAGGGATGCAAACTCCGGAAAAACTACCCTCAGGGGCTAAAGCCCAACCACTTGTGGCCTGAGATGTACGGGCTGAAGCCCGTACCCTTCATCTGATGCAAAGTTCTTAAACAGATTCTAAAAGGTGCTTTGGATGGAGGGTGTTCATATCGGCATCTTGCTCTGCTGGAGGCGGGCGGGATGATTGGGGTCGGTGAATTCGAGCAGTTCGATGGGTGCGCCGTTTTCAACGATGAAGGCGACGCGGACGCCGTCGGATGGGCTGTTGGGAGGAATCAGGATTTCGCGGCCGGCAAGCTCGGCGGCGAGATCGGCTACTTCAAACGCGACGTGCGGAACTTGCCGGATGAGATCGGGGACCGCAGCGTCCGCTTCGAAACGCATCCACTCCACGCCAAATTCGCTTTTCTCGTGGCTGACGACAAACAGTTTCAGGTGTTTCAAGTGGGTCTCGCCAGGCCTCGCTTCAGTAGTGGGAATTCCGATGTGATGGTAGCGGCGCATTGCTTTTCGCTCTCCGTGGAATTGGCACAAATTCTACGCTGTCGTTTTCGCGTTTGAAATCGCACGTATCGATGCCTTGAAAATCCCTGCCCGAAGGATGGAATGCTCACTAACGGAGAGCGCCCTCTTCCCATCTCAGGTTGAGCCAACACAGGAGGAGATCGTCCAAGCTGCAAATCATCGCTGCACTCGCTGCCATTCAACGCCCGTGCATTCTGCTGTGCGTCCAAAAGTATGTGATTCCACCGGCCATCAGGATGATGCCGATGCAGTAGGGCATCCACTCTGCTAGATAATAGGCGATTTCCTTCGCTCTCAGGAGGAAGCAAATTCCCGCTCCAACCGCAAGAAATGCCAAGAACACCTTCATCCATTCCTTCATCTCTAATTCCTTCATTTCAACAGCAGTCGCCCTGGGCAAATCCCCGCTTATCAAAAGCCCAATAAATTCCCGAGCATACGCCATGCCTACCGCCATGATTACAAGGCCAGAAAGGGTTCCCAACCAATAGGGAAAGCCGTCCAGTTTCGAACTCCACCACATCAGGTAGGGCCCAGCTATTGCGACGGGGAATGCGAGAAGCCCTTTCGTCCATTCCTTGGTTATGCGCTTTCGTATCACAGCTTTTAGATGATTTCGGAGTTCCTCATCGAGCTCCAATTCCTCATCTTGATGACGCGGCGAATCCGTCAACTCCCCAAGGGCGGCGTTGTGCCATTCGGTCCGTGACGCGCCGATCTTTTTTCTTACGGCCATGCTTCCGCCTCACTTACTGTCTCTCGGCTCAGTTCTATGACATGGCGAGAGGATACCACGGGCGTCAATCCAAAATGGGGATACAATGGAATCGTCCGCAGGCATGGTCGCTATCGGTCTGCGGATGCAAGTTACCTTAACTAAAAAAAGGAGAAATCAAATGGATAATTCGAATCTAGTCGGAATGACCATCGTGTTCGAAGACGAGACCGATGGAACCCAGAAATATGGACGGATTGACCACGTATCCGGGGATGACGGTGTTATCCGGTTCATCAAAAAAGAAGAGGCCGGGCCGAATCCACGAAGAGTGAAATTTCGATCCAAATCCTAAATTACTTTCGCAACACTAATTTGAGCAGAGGCCGGGGAACAAATCCCCGGCCTTTGCCGTTTGTTCATCGCCCTATTTCGCCGTCCCCTTCTGAGCAGCCTATCCCGCCTTGAGTGCCGCCACGAGTCCGGCACGGCCCTCGGGGCCCTGCACAGGGGTTCAGCTGGCAGGCGGCTTGGAGGTGGGGTTGTGCCAAGCGCCGTCGGGGGCGAATAGCTTGTCGGCTTCCTTGGGGCCCCAGGTGTGGCGTTTGTACGGACGACAGCGAGGATGATCGCGGAGGACGCGATCGACTACGGCCCATGCGGCTTCGATTGCGTCTTCGCGGGTGAAGAGCGCGCCGTCGCCGGCCATGGCGTCGCCTAAAAGACGCTCGTAGGGCGATTCTTCTCCGGTCTGCTCCTCGGATAGATATAACTCGCGCTGCTCTCCGATGAACTCTTCGCCGGCAAGCTTGACGCGGGCCGCAAGCGCGATGCAAGGGTAAGGTGAGAGGCGGAAACGGAAATAGTTGGGACGGCCGAAATTGGGCGCGGAGTCGGCGAACAGGCGCTGCGGCGCGGGCTTCAGTTCGACCAGGACTTCGGTTGCCGTATCGGGCAAATATTTGCCGGCGCGTATGTACCAGGGCACGCCCTCCCAGCGCCACGAATCAATGAGGAGGCGCACCGCGCAGTAGGTTTCAACATCGGAGTTTTTTGCTACATCCTTTTCGTCGCGATAGCCGGCGTACTGGCCGCGCACCATGTCGGATGGCTTGAGAGCGCGCATGCCCTGGAAGACCTTTGCCTTCTCGTTGTGCACGGCGCCGAAGTCGCGGCCGACGGGCGGCTCCATGGCAAGCATGGCGACCACTTGGAAGAGGTGATTCTGAATCACGTCGCGCAGGCAGCCGGCGGACTCGTAAAACGCACCGCGCGTGCCGATGCCGAAACTTTCCGCCATGGTGATCTGCACGCTGGAGACGTAGTTGCGATTCCAGAGCGGCTCGAGAACCGAGTTGGCGAAGCGGAAATAGAGAATGTTCATGATCGCTTCCTTGCCGAGGAAGTGATCGATGCGGAAGATTGAGTCTTCAGGGAACGCGGCGTGCGCCACCTTGTTGAGCTGCCGCGCGGAGGCCAGATCGCGGCCGAAGGGCTTCTCGACAATGACGCGCGCGTTGGCGTTCAGCTTGGTTGTGCCAAGGGCTTCGATCACCGTTTCAAAGAGCGAGGGCGGAATGGCGAGATAGAACGCGGGCCTCTTCGCGCTACCGAGCGCCTGCTTGATGGCCGCGAAGGTGGCTGGGTCTTTGTAGTCTCCGCTGACATATTGGATGAGAGAAAGAAAATGTTTGAATGCGGCCTTGTTATCGATGCCGCCGGACCGCTCGATGCTGTCGGTGACGCGGCGGTGGATGCGATCCATGCTCCATTTGGGGAAGGCGACGCCGATGATGGGAACATTGAGGACCCCGCGCTTGACCATGGCATAGAGCGCTGGGAATATCATTTTGTGAGACAGGTCGCCGGTGACGCCGAAGACCACCAGCGCATCGGACTGCGAACGGCTCATGCTGCGCCTCCGGTTTTTTCGGCCGCCTTTTCCTGGTGTCCGCCGAATTGAAAGCGCAGGGCGGAGAGCAGCCTTTCGGCAAATTCGTCTTCGCCGCGGGAGCTGAAACGCTGGAAGAGCGCGGCGCTGAGCACGGGAGCGGGGACTGATTCGTCGATGGCTGCCTGGATGGTCCAGCGGCCTTCGCCGGAGTCAGAGACGCGGCCGGCATATTTGCCCAGGTCGGGACTGTCGGTAAGCGCGATGGCGGCCAGATCGAGCAGCCACGATGCGATCACGCTGCCGCGACGCCAGACTTCAGCGATGTCGGCAATGTTGAGGTCGTAGGGATAAAACTCGGGATGGCGCAGCGGCGTGGTCTCCGCGTCTTCGACCTGTTTCGTTTTGCCGACGTTGGCGTGGTGCAGAATGTTCAGCCCCTCAGCGTACGCGGCCATGATTCCGTACTCGATGCCGTTGTGCACCATCTTGACAAAGTGCCCTGCGCCGCTGGGGCCGCAGTGCAGATAGCCATGCTCGGCGGTGCCGCCAAGCTTTTCGCGACCGGGAGTGCGCGGCGCTGAATCCATGGGTGGCGCGAGCGTGGAGAAGATTGGGTCGAGGCGCTTCACCGCGTCGTCGTCGCCGCCGATCATGAGGCAGTAGCCGCGCTCTGCACCCCAGACGCCGCCGCTGGTGCCTGCATCCACGTAGTGAATTCCCTTCCCTTTGAGCTCACCGGCGCGGCGAATATCGTCCTGATAGTAGGAGTTTCCGCCGTCGATGATCGCGTCGTCCGCTTCAAGCAGCGGGACAAGGGCCTGCAGCGTGGAATCGACGACAGCGGCGGGGACCATCAGCCAGATGGCGCGGGGCTTTTGCAGCTTCTGCACCAGCTCTGCAAGCGATGCTGCTCCAGCCGCTCCTTCTTTCTCAAGCGCCTTTACCGATTCTGCGTGGACGTCGTAGGCGACGCATTTGTGGCCGCCGCGCATCAGGCGCAACACCATATTGGATCCCATTCGACCCAGTCCAATCATGCCCAATTCCATCTGGTTTTCCTTTCGGGGAGGAGTTCACGGACCTTCACTACCGCTATGATAGATGCCGCCGCCAACAGGCAGGTTTCAGTTGGGCAAATTCGCGGACGGGTGTGTGGGCTTCGATCTCTCCCCCTCAAACACTTGGGTGCCCCAGATCTCGCATTTGAGACCTGGGAAACCACCAATCCACGCAGTCGTAGCAATACCAAAAACTAATGCCCCCGCGGAACCCACGCCAGATCGCCGCTTAGCACATAGATCGCAATCGCGGCTGCCATAAGGATGGCGCCCACGCAGAGGCGCCAGTCGAGATGCATGCGCCGCCAATACGGTCCGGGATCTGGCTCGCC
>Ga0210388_10000947_pt1 | contig 22948 bp, 22 predicted proteins | sample IncBWC19OmetaG_FD_155485 | JGI IMG/M metagenome (GOLD analysis project Ga0210388, IMG submission 155485) | Forest soil microbial communities from Barre Woods Harvard Forest LTER site, Petersham, Massachusetts, United States - Inc-BW-C-19-O ...
AGGAAATTCTCGCGCGCGGCGAAAAATTGTCCGGCAAAAAAGAATTCGAGTCCGTCTCAAAAATGCCGCGCGACAATTCGGAAAAGTTGCAGAAGGTTTCCGGTCTTGTCCAGATGCTGCTTTCGCCGGCGAGCGACGGCATCAGCGGCAAACTCATCAGCGCACCGTGGGATCCGTGGCCGAACCTGCCCGCACTGCGCGAGGAACTTATGAAATCGGATATCTACACGTTGCGCCGCATCGTGCCGGAAGATCGCGGCAAAAAATGGGAAACAAAATGAAACCACAGATGGACTCGGATAAACACGGATTTATTTCCGGACCGCGGGTCTGTGACCCGCAGGAATTTGATAGTTCTTTTTGTATTCGCATAGCTGCGGCCTACAAGACTGCGTTCCGGCATCTGTGTCCATCTGTGTCCATCCGTGGTTAAAAATATGAACTACGCCATCATCGGCTGCGGCCTCATCGGAAAAAAACGCGTGGCGGCCATGGCCGCCGGTTCGCAACTCGTCGTTGCCTGCGACACCAATCTGTCCCGCGCCGAAGAGTTGGTGAAACTCGCCAAGTCCGGCCGCGCCTGCGCAGATTTCAACGACGCCGTTTCGGATCCCAAGGTTGAGGTCGTTTTCATCGCCACGCTCAATTCCATGCTCGCGCCTATCGCCCTGGCGGCGGTCAAAAATGGCAAGCATGTGCTCGTCGAAAAACCGGCGGCCATCCACACGAAGGAATTGGACGAGTTGGAAGCTGCCGCGAAAAAGACCGGCGCCCTCGTGCGTGTTGGCTACAACCATCGCTACCATCCCGCAGCCCTCAAGGCCGTCGAACTGTTCCGCAGCGGTGCGCTTGGGTCGATGATGTTTCTACGCGGTCGTTACGGCCAAGGCGGACGCATCGGTTATGAGAAGGAATGGCGGGCGGACGCGAAGATTTCCGGCGGCGGCGAATTGATCGACCAGGGCGTCCACCTGATAGACCTCGCAGGCATTTTCCTTGGCGATTTCACCTCGGTCGAAGGCCATGCGACCACCTATTTTTGGAAGATGCCGGTGGACGACAACGCCTTTCTATCGTTGCGCAATGCCGCCGGCAATACCGCCTGGTTGCATGTCAGTTGCAGCGAATGGAAAAATCTTTTCAGCCTCGAAATCTACGGGCGCGACGCCAAACTGCATTGGGAGGGGCTCGGCGGCAGCTACGGCGTGGAGCGCTTGACCTATTACAAGATGCTGCCGCAGATGGGTCCGCCGGAGACGACCATCTGGGAATTTCCGCGCGGCGACGAATCGTGGAAAATCGAAATCGCGGATTTTTTCGAAGATATCAAATTGAAGCGGACGCCCGTGCCCGGATTGAAGGAAGCCAAAGCGGCACTTGCGGTGGTTGAAAAAATCTATCAGAAGTAAATTATGATTATTGCGCGTTCACCTTTGCGAATATCCCTCGGCGGCGGTGGCACCGACCTCCCGTCGTACTATGAAAAATTCGGCGGCTTTCTCATCGCCGGGGCGATTGATAAATACGTTTACATCACGCTGCATGAAAATTTCACGCCCGATCTCATTGTGAAATATTCCAAACTGGAGCGGGTCGACAACGCATCCAAGCTGGAACACCCGATTATCCGCGAGGCATTTAACTTGGCCGGACTTGATGGGCGCGGACTAGAGGTCACTTCAATGGCGGACATCCCGTCCGGCACCGGGCTGGGTTCCTCCGGCAGTTTCACGACGGCGCTGCTCAAGGCGTTGCACGCGCAGAAGAAGGATTTGATCCATCCGTCCGAACTCGCGGCCGAAGCCTGTGACATTGAATTGAACCGCCTGCACGAGCCCATCGGCAAGCAGGATCAATATATCGCCGCGTTCGGTGGTCTGACCTGTTTCAAATTTTTGCCCGGCGGCAAGGTCGAGGCGTGGCCGTTGAAAGTTTCCGAGGAAACGCGCGACAACCTTGAAGACAACCTGCTGCTCTTTTTCACCGGCTATTCCCGCAGCGCGTCGGCCATCTTGAAGGAGCAGGATGTGAAATCAAAATCCGACGACAAGGCAATGATCGAGAACCTGCACTTCGTCAAGGATCTAGGTCTGCAAAGCCAGGCGGCGCTGGAAAGTGGAAATCTCGCCGAGTTTGCGCGGTTGATGGACGTGCACTGGCAGCGCAAGAAGCAGCGCAGCGGCGGCATGAGCAACCCCAAGATCAACGAGTGGTATGATCTGGCGATGGCCAATGGCGCTCTCGGCGGCAAGCTCATCGGTGCAGGTGGCGGCGGCTTCCTGATGTTTTACGCGGAGGACAAGGCCACGCTGCGCCACGCCATGCGCACGGCGGGCCTGAAGGAAGTGCGCTTCCGGTTCGATTTCGAAGGCACGAAGCTGGTCATTTCGTGAATATGTTGTGAACTCGCATAATGCCTGCGACGAACGAGAACAGTGTGCGTGGTTCCCTCTCCCCCTCGGGGGAGAGGGTTAGGGTGAGGGGGCGACTCACTGACACGAGCACGTCAATCACTGCGCCGCCGTCCCCCTCATCCCAATCTTCTCCCCCAGTGGGGGAGAAGGAGCCGGCACCACGTCACTCGCCACACTATGGCAATCAGCGTACGCGCACGGTGAATGCTCGTGACTTTGCCCGAAAGCTTCGCAAACAATCTACTGATGCCGAAAAACGGCTGTGGCGTTTGTTGCGTGACCATCGCTTCAACGATTTCAAATTCCGCCGTCAATATGCCTGCGGTATTTATTTTTTGGATTTCTATTGCACCATTGCCAAACTCGCCGTGGAATTGGACGGCGGCGGTCATGGCTATCCGGACCAGCGCGCTCATGATGAAAAGCGAAATCAATTTCTTGCCCAACAAGGCATCAAAGTGTTGCGATTCTGGAATCATCAGTTGAGAGGTGAATTGGAGGTGATTCGGTTTGAAATCTGGCACACATTGATGGAGCGCACAGGGCGTACGAAGGAGATTTCTGGTTATTTGCCTAAGTCCGCCCCCTCACCCCAACCCTATTCCCCGATGGGGGCGAGGGAGCCGGATGGCGTTGAAAAAATATGAGCATTCCTTTATCAGAAATTCCCGTCGCCATCCTCGCGGGCGGGCTCGCCACGCGGCTCCGGCCCATCACAGAAAAAATCCCCAAGTCGCTCGTGCCCGTCGCCGGCCGGCCCATGTTGGCGCACCAGTTGGAGATGCTCCACGCGCGCGGGTTGCGGCGCGCCGTGCTGTGCATCGGCCACCTTGGCGAGATGATTCAGCATGAATTCGGTGACGAGGCTTACGGCATCAAGCTGGAATATTCCTTTGATGGTGAGAAATTGCTCGGCACCGGCGGCGCGATCAAGCGTGCGTTGCCGAAACTTGGCGAGGAATTTTTTATTCTCTACGGCGATTCGTATCTGCCCATCGAATACGCGCCGGTGGCGGAATTTTTTCATCGCAGCGGCAAGCCCGGCCTGATGACGGTCTATCGCAACGAAGGTCTATACGATACGAGCAACGTGGTTTTTGCCGACGGCGAGATCAAGGTCTATGACAAAAAAGTTCGCCTGCCGGAAATGCGGCACATTGATTACGGCCTGAGCATGTTCAAGGCGGACGTCTTTGCGGGCTACGCGCCGGATGAAAAATTTGACCTCGCCGAAGTCATGGGCAAACTCGTCCGTGAAAAAATGCTCGCCGGTTACGAGGTGCCCGAACGATTTTATGAAATGGGTTCGCCGTCGGGCCTGGCCGAGCTGGAGGCGTTACTTAAAAAGGGTCCGGCGTATTGATTGTTCGGCTAGAGCATTTAAGAAAAACTGTGGCCACTTGGCCGGCATTCTCCCTCACCCCGGCCCTCTCCCGCTGGGAGAGGGAGAAACGCTCCCGGCTTCAGACAAAAACCAGCGGCTGGATTGGAGCATACCGTGCTCGATAAAGGAAATGTAAATATGGCTGTTCCCTCTCCCAGCGGGAGAGGGTCAGGGTGAGGGAGAGCGTAATAACTTGAAATAAACGGCCACGGTTTTTAGTGAACCGCTCTAATCACTTGATTAAACAATTTTGAAATTTTACTCAGGCCGAATACCGTATACATTCATAACCAACCATGAGTTTCACCAATCAATTTCTCACCGAAGTCCAGCAGGTCACGGCGCAGTTAAATGAAGCGGCCATTGAAAAATGCGCGGACGAACTGGCCGCCATCCGCAATCGCGGCGGACGCCTTTTCATCCTAGGCGTCGGCGGCAGCGCGGGCAACGCCGGCCATGCCGTGAACGATTTCCGCAAAATCTGCGGCTTCGAAGCTTATGCGCCGACGGATAACGTCTCCGAACTGACCGCGCGCACGAATGACGAAGGCTGGCCCACGATTTTCGCCGAATGGTTGAAAGGTTCACGGATCAGTTCCAAGGACGGCCTGCTGATTTTCTCCGTCGGCGGCGGCAATGTGGAAAAGAACGTAAGTCCGAATCTCGTCAACGCCATCCAACTGGCCAAACAGGTCGGTGCGTCGGTCATTGGCATCGTTGGTCGCGATGGCGGGTACACGGCGCAACAGGCGACGGCCTGCGTCATTGTACCAACGGTCAATCCCGCGCATGTGACGCCTCATAGCGAAGCTTTTCAGGCTGTTATCTGGCATCTGTTCGTTTCGCATCCGAAATTGAAGATCGCGCAGACGAAGTGGGAGAGCACAAAATAATCTCGTAGCAGCCGACGTAAGGAGGCTCAAACTTTTTTTACCAAATGAATCAGAGCCTCCTCACGTCGGCTGCTACAAAAAATCGTCGGGCTGTCTTTCTCGACCGCGACGGTGTCATCAACCGCGCCATCACGCGCGACGGTCTGCCGTTTCCGCCGATGAACATGGCGGATTTTGAAATCCTTCCCGGGGTTCCCGAAGCCTGCAAAAAGTTAAAGGCCGCCGGTTTTCTGCTTGTCGTTGCCACGAACCAGCCGGATGTCGGGCGCGGCATTGTTCCACGCGAACTGGTGGAGGCGATGCACGTAGAGATGCAAAAGAGCATTTCCGTTGATCGCATCGAGATTTGTTTTCATCCCGGTCGCGGGGCGTCGGATTGCGATTGCCGCAAACCGAAACCGGGGATGTTGCTGCACGCAGCCCGCGAACTTGACATCAATCTCGCGCAAAGCTGGATGGTCGGCGACCGCTGGCGCGATGTGGATTGTGGCCACGCCGCCGGTTGCCGGACGGTCTTTATCGAGGGCAATTACGTTGAGCAATTACGGCAGAAACCCGATTTTTCCGCTCGCAATCTGGGCGAGGCGGCGGACATAATTCTTACCCATTCGAAATGATTTTATGAAACGAACGCTGAAAGATTTGTCCGTAAAAATTTTTGCCGACGGTGCGGACAAAAAAGGCATGCTCGAGCTCAACGCCAATCCGTTGATCCAGGGCATGACCACGAACCCGACATTGATGCGCAAGGCGGGACTCACGGATTTCGAGGCGTTCGCGCGCGATATTTTGCAAGGCATCACCACCAAGCCGCTTTCGCTGGAGGTTTTTTCGGACGAATTTCCCGAAATGAAACGGCAGGCGTTGAAAATCAACGACTGGGCGAAGAATGTTTACGTCAAGATTCCCATCACGAACACACGCAACGAATCATCGCTGCCGCTGATCAAGGAACTCGCTGCGCAAGGTGTGAAACTGAACGTGACCGCGATTTTGACATTGGAACAGGTCAAAGGCGTGGCGGCGGCGTTGAATCCCAAGGTGCCAGCGGTGGTATCGGTTTTTGCCGGACGGATAGCAGACACGGGGGTTGATCCGGTTGGCATCATGACTGAGAGCAAAAAGATTTTGAAAGACCTGCCCCGCGCGGAATTACTGTGGGCAAGCGTGCGCGAAGTGCTGAATATTTTTCAGGCGAGTGACTGCGGCTGCCACATTGTCACGGTGCCACATGATATCCTGGCCAAGGCGATGAAAATGTCCGGCATGGATCTGGGCGAGCTTTCGCTCGACACCGTGAAGATGTTCGCCAACGACGCAAAGGCGGCCGGATTTACCCTTTAGATCGGTTAAGAAAATTTGTAGCCGTCGGCTTCCGATAATTTTCTCCCTCACCCTAACCCTCTCCCGCTGGGAGAGGGAACAGCCATGATGGCCTTTCTATTATTCAGTACGGTATGCTCCAATCCACCCGCTGGTTTTTGCTCTCACGCTGGGAGCGTTTCTCCCTCTCCCAGCGGGAGATGGCCGGGGTGAGAATTCTCCCAAACGGAATTTCGCGCTTTGAACCCCTGAACCGCCCGCGATATTCCAATGTAGAGACGCTGCGAGCGTTTCTCCTTCTCCCCGGGGGAGAAGGCCGGGATGAGGGCGAGCGTCACACCATCTTCGGGTTCATGGGGAGGGAGATATGGTAAATCACAACAACTTTGGCATGAATGAGGCGGGTAGGGCGCGTCACTCCGTGCGCGCCGCCCTTGGCCTGACACACGACGGCGCGCACGGAGTGACGCGCCCTACCTTTAGCGTCTCGGAACACGAATGTGTCAATGTCATTGTGAAATGTCATAGTGAAACAACTTATTGTAAAATTTTTTAGAAAGATTGTCCCCAAATTCGGCGGGACGCCGAATTTAACCCGCGGGACGCGGGTGCTACATCAAATCAGCTTCGTCACGGCCGCAAACACATCGGCGACCTTCACGGAATCCATGGCGGCGACAAGTTCATCCCGCGTTCCCTTAATGTCACCACCGTCGTAGCGGTAGTAGTCCAGATTGCGACCGTTGATGACGGGGTTTTTCACGAGCGTGAACTGGTTTCCGTAGGGCAGGTTGGTCGGATTCAGGGTCGGGGCTTCAATGACGATCTGGTTGGGCACTTTCAATGCCGCGGCGATATGCATCAGCGCCGTGTCCACGCTTAAAAACGCGCTGCAACGCTTCATCAACGCCGCCGTTTCGCGCAGATTTTTCGTCTTCGCCTCGCGCGTCAGATCGGCGTTCGCCTGGGCCAGCACGATGCCATGGTCCTTCGCCTCCTCCGGTCCGCCGAACAGCAACACATGGATATCCGGCCGCTGTTTGTTCAACTGGCGCACGAGGCCGGCGTAATTTTTCACCGGCCAACGCTTTAACGGCAGATTTTTCGTGCCACCCGAGCCGACGTGGATGCCGAGGACTTTCTTGCCGAACAATTTGTGCTCCGTCAGAAAATCGTCCGCGAACCGCTCGTCACCCGGTTCCAGAAAAAATTCCATCGCGTGCGCCGGCAGCTTTTTCTGCGCGCCGATGAGCGGCAATATGTCGAAATTGTTTTCAATGGAATGGCGCGTGTAATCCTGCGGCAGCGAGCCGGTCACCAGCCAGCGGTCCAGCAGGCCAAAACACTCGTACTCGTGGCTCAGGCGCACCTGGGCGCCGACGAGAAACGCGGCGATACGATAATGGATACGGCTCTGGGGATGGGTGTTGATGGAAAGCTGATACTTCTCGCGGCGCAGCGACAGCAGAAAACGGAAGGTCTCCATCCGGCCGCAGGTCAGCAGATTTTTCTGAAACACCCGGCTCACGTTCGAATTGTGCTCCAGCAGATCCTTTGCCCCCGGCCACATCACGAGCGCATCGATCACCGCGTCGGGAAAATTCTCGCGCAGTTCACGGATGAACGGCGTGGCGATGAGCGTGTCGCCAATGCCGGCGAGGGAGATGACCAGAATTTTTTTCACAACCGGGATATCTTTTCAAGCAGGCCCGTCGTGGATTTTCCGGGGACAAAGGGGACGATGATGATTTTGCCGCCCGCCGATTCCACGGCGCGGCGCTCGTCCTGGTTCAAAGTTTCGAGCGTATAATCGCCGCCTTTGACATAGATGTCCGGCTGGGCGGCGGCGAGAAAATTGGTCGCGGTTTTTTCGGGGAAAATGCAGCAGGCCGTGATGCTTTCCAACGCGGCCAAAACGAGTGAGCGGTCCGTCTCCGAATTCACCGGGCGGTTAGGGCCTTTCAACTGGCGGACACCGGCATCGCCGTTCACCCCTAGCAGCAGGGCGTCTCCGGAGTTGCGGGCGTTCTCCAGATAGGTGACATGGCCGAGGTGCAGGATGTCGAAACAACCGTTGGTGACGACCAATTTTTTGCCGGTGGCGCGGAATTTTTGGCGCCACGCAGGCAGATCATCAAGCAGGATGATTTTGTCGCGGAAATGCACGCCGTCATTTTGCCCTCCGTGAAAATAATCGCAACGCTTTTACTACGCCAATCCCAGTGCATGCTCTTAGAGCAGTTCCTGAAAAACTATGGCCGTTTATTCCACGGTGTTGCGCTCTCCCTCACCCTAACCCTCTCCCGCTGGGAGAGGGCCGGGGTGAGGGAGAAAATGATCGGAAACCATTGGCTACCACTTGTCTTAAACCGCTCCAAATAGTCACTTTGACTGAGCCACGGTCGAATTCAACCATTTCCACACGCGCAAAGTCTCGGTCACGCCCCAGGCCTGGGCATCGCAGCCGCGTTGCACGTGCGGGGCATCGCCGTCCAATATCTCCGGCAACTGGCCGAGGCAGCCCTCGTCCAACAGTTTTTCCGCGCTGCCGAGGTAACTTTTCGCCGTCGCCACCGCCTCCGGTGCGCCATCCCAGGCGCGGACGAGCGCCTCGCAGAAGGCTGGGAAGGTCCACGTCCAGGCCGTGCCGTTGTGATAGGCCGGTTTGCGGCGCGTGTCCTCGTCACCTTCATACTGCGGCCAATACGGCTCGGTGGGATTGTTGATTATTTGACCATCGCGCGAGACCGGCAACGGTGTTTTCACCGGCAGCGGCGCGAGCGTCCGCAGGCCGCCGGGCACGACGAGATATTTTTCGGCGGCGGCCACGCACCGTTTCGCGTGTTCGCCGGTGATCAGGCCGAGGCTGATGGCCAGCAGGCAGTTGTTGCGCAAGGCGTCGCTAGGGGTCGCATCGCGGGCGATGACGTTGGATTTGCCGAGCAAAACATCGGCGAACCAGCCTTGTTGCTCCAGCCAGAAAAGTTTCTCAAAGGAGGCCGTGGCGTGGTCGGCGAGGTTCTGCCATTTTTTTTGCCCGGCCTGAGGGGAAATTTTTTCAAGCAGCCGCAGGAGGCGGATCCACAGTGCCTGGATCTCCACGGGATAACCTTCGCGCGGCGTGCCGGCGGGGTAATTCGTGTCCATCCAGGTGAAATGGCTGGGGCTCCAGATGAGCGCGGAATCGAAATCCATGTGGATGCCGTTGGGCGTGCCGCGCGCATAATTTTCGGCGATGCTCGTCAGTACGTCCCGGATCGTACGGCCGTTTTCGTCCACGGGCTTGTCAAAAAATTTCCGGTCGTCCAAATCCTCGCACGCCACGGCGAACCACAACGGCGCATCGCTGGTGTCGCGATTGGACACATCATTGCCGTGGATCGTGTTCGGCAGGGTGCCGTCCTTCTCGAATTTTGCGAAGGTGACCAAAATCTGCCGCACCTCGTCAGTCAAACCCGCCGCGAGAAGTCCGCGGGCGCAGATCAGCGAATCGCGTCCCCAGTCCAGAAACCACGGATAACCGGCGATGACCGTTTTGAAATCATCGCGGCGGACGACGAATTGTTTGGCGGCGGCGACGAGCCGAGGCTCGAAATTTCGGATTCCCGCCTCCGCCTGGCTTCGGCGCGGCAAGTCGGATTTCGGATTCCCGCCTTCGCCTGGCTTCGGCGCGGCAAGTTGGGCTTCGGTCGAAGTGGTTTTTGCCGGTTCGGCGGTCAAGGTGAGCGAGAGCTGCGCGCCTTTGGTCACCGGCAGTTCGAACCACCCCGGGCTGTAGGCATCGCCACTGCCGGTCTGTCCGCGCGTCAGTTCGACGGGGTGGGGGATGTTTTCGCACCATTCCGGTTGGGGATGAAATTCGCCCGCGCTGGAATAAGCGTGCAATTGCCGGTCGCCAGTCGGGGTGAATTCAAAACCCGTGCCATTTTTGATCTCCCGCGTGTTGGATGCGAAATGATAATCCGCGCCGCCGTTGCGTTTGGTCTCGCTGTGAAAATTCCGGTCTTCGATGTCCACGCGCACGGTCAGGCGCACATCGGCATCGGCCGGCAACTGTTTTCCCTGCGCGAGTTTTTCCGTCGGGCGGCTGAACTGGAACACGACCGTGTTTTCATCCTCCACCATTTCCGCGTGCAAACAGATTTCCACCGTACGACCGTCGCCGGCGTTCGCGACAAAATCCCAGGTGGCACCGGAATCGTAATGGAAAGACGCGAGACTTTTGAAATCGAGCGGGGACAAAAATCCGTTGGCATTCACCCAAACCCGGATGCGTTTCACGAATACATGACGGTCCACGGGGACGGACGGGTCCAAATTCGCGCCGAGCGCGCAATCATATTTGGAATTTACCCGGCCCAGGTCCACGCACAACCGGGCCATGCCGCCGCGATTGTTGGTCAATAGGACAAGAGTTGATGGTTGATAGTTGAGGGTTGAGGGTTCAACCGGTTCCGGGGCGAGAAAGCGGATGGAGGCGGAGATTTTTTGCGAGGTCGCGGCGTGACGTTCCAAAGATAATTGGGCGTCGGCGGCGGTTTCGCGCGGCGCAAAACAGGCGACGTGGACGTTTCCGGCCGGGATGGATTGAACGTGCATCGGGACGGTGCCGTCAATTTCCAGCGTGGCGCGGAAGGGGGCCGAGTCCTCCACGAGCAGCCAATGGCCGGGAGGGATGAGCGTAACCCGGCGCGTGTCGATCAGCGTCCAGGTGATGACGCGCGGGAAAACTTTTCCGGTCGCGGCTTTTTCGATGAGGGCTGGAAAGTTTTGGAGGGAGGCGTCCGTAGGATTTGAATTAGGGACGGCGGCACGCCGTCCCTCCCGGAGTTGAGAGGCGGCGGCGAGGAAATTTTTTGGCGACTGATCGACCTGGCTGGCGAGCCAGCGCCAGTCCAGGCCATCCACGACTTCCGCCGGAACGATTTTATTCAGCGCTTCCAGCGCAAAGGCGGCCTGCGCGCGGGCGAGGCGATAGGCGTCGCCGCTCAGGCCGGCGGGTTTTTCTGTCGGGGCGAGGCAGAACACGGTTCCGGGTGGAAGGACAAATTCAAAATCGTTCTCGATTTCCAGATGCGGGAGGGTCGGGCCGGCGAGATTGAAGCTTAAATCCGTGAGGCGGATGCCGGCCTTTGCTTGCGCCAACGAAATGACATTTTGGTTTTCCGTATCGCAGTTGGCAAGGATGAGGACAAAATCCTTACCTTCGGCGGATTCGCGGAGCTGGGCGAAGACCGGCGAGTCGGGCGCGGACAGGCGCGTGGACTTTGCGCCGTCAAAGAAACACGGATGATTGGAAATGATTCCGTTGAGCTGGGCGAGTTCGGGGACGATGTTGTCCGGGCTGTCCCAATTCAAACCGGTGTTGCCGTGGACGCGGATCTTTTCGGCGGCCAGCCATTCCACGCCGCAGGTGAAGGCGAAGCCGCCGCACGGGCTGGTCAGCGCACAAAGGCGGTTCCGTAACAGCGACCAGACGCGGCCCTTTTTTGCGAGGCGGTCGTTGTCGTGCGTCTCGGAATAATTAACGTAGCTGCCGACGCGGGAATTTTGCAGGCTGGCGTAATCAAGATACCACGCGACTTCCTTGCCGGAATAATTCTGGAACAGTTCGGAATAGGCCCATTGCATCCCGCCATCGGTCAACAAACTTTCCGTGGTTTCCCATGGGCCGCCGAGGCCTTCGAGCAGGAAAATCGTTTCGGGAAATTCCTCCTGTATGCGGGCGATGATGTATTGCCAGGCGGGGACGGGAATCTTATAGCCGGCATCGCAGCGGAAACCGTCCACGCCGCGCCGGCACCAGATGACGAGCGCGTCAGCGATGAGGTCCCAGAGTTTCACGTCGTGCTGTTCGAGCTCGACGAGGTCCTCCCAGACGGTGCCCCAGGCACCGGGCGAGGCGAATTCGCCGTCCGGGGTTTTCAGGAAAAATTGCGGATAATTTTCCTGCAACGTCGAACCCCAGCCGGTGTGGTTGATGACGATATCAATGAACACGCGCGCGTCCAGGGAATGCGCCGCCTGCGTCAGTTCGCAAAACTGGTCGATGCCCGTGGTGCGTTTGTCGAATTCGACGAGCGCGGGATCAACGGCGGTCAGGTCCAACGCCGCGTAAGGGCTGCCGAAACGTCCGAACCGGGCATAGGTGACGGGGGTCGGGTGCACGGGCAGCAGATGGATGATTTTGCACCCGAGTTTATTGACGATGAAGGGGAGTTGTTGGACGAGGTCGCGAAATTTTCCGGACGGCGGCAGGGTGGCATAGCCTTGGGCCTCGAGCGACTCGAGCTGCGCTTCCAGATTTACATCGGCGGTGGTCGCGAGATTTTTTGTGGCACCGAACAGGCGGGTAAAGGCGCAATAGATGGTGTTCGCGGTGCGCGCAAAATTGGGGTGGACGGAAAGGCCGACATCGTTGCCATCGGGCCAGTGCTGCCAGTTTTTTTCATCGAGCAGGTAGGCCTTGGCCTTGAAAAAACCGGGTTCGGCGAGCGGCAGTTCGATCTGCCAGCCGTCGGCCGTCCGCTGCATGGGGATGTCGCGCCAGGAGGAATTGGCGACGACGGGGCCGCCGGCATGGGCGGCGAGGATTTCGGCGCGGCGTTGGGCGGCGCGGCCGAGATTGGTACGGAGGCGGGCCTGCCAGTTCTTGGGCGCGGAGAAATCCGGGGTGCGAAGCTGGAAAAGCGCCTTGTCGCCGACAAAACGCAGCAGGCGTTCGCCGGGGGCAGGAAACATGACAGGTTGGGGCCGCTCCACGCAGGATTTTTACCAAGAGACTGTCGCGGAACAAAGCAAAACACTGTCGCATTTTCGTATTTTTGGACTACGGTTTCCGGTCAAGTTGAACGAAGTGAGGGAAATAGGGTTTTTCTTTGGGTTGCTTTGGGGGCGGCGGCGGCTTAATTTGGCAGCAGATTTGCTGATTTTTTAACAATGGCGGCAGCGACTTTAACGGCAGGCGAAGCAGCTCAATTGCAACAGACGATTGAGATGTTTGAGGTCATTGTGCAGTCGCAGCCGAGCGACACGCAGTCGCTGGAAATTCTTAAGGAGGCTTATTCCAAACTTGGCCGTGAAGATGATGTCATCAACACGTCCAAACGCATCGCCCAGGCGTATCTCCAGCAGGGGCAGCTTTCCTCGGCGATTCTCGAATACGAAACGGTCCTGCAACGGCGTCCGGATGACAAGGACGTGCGCGACGCGCTGCAGCAGATCGAGAGCAAGTCAAACAATGCCGCCGTCCAGCCCGCGCCCGAACCTGCGCCGGGCGCCGATACGTTGATCCCCAAGCGCGCGCGGCCGTTGCCCGGTGCGCCGGTGGAGGTGGACGACGGACGCAAGGCGCTCTACAAAATTTACGTGGAGAGCAAGCTGATCACGGCGGGCGATTTCGACCTGTGCTGGCGGAACGCGGATTTGAACACGCCGCCGACGGATGTGATCGAGCCCTTCATCCAGACGCTGCACGAGAAGGGCGTCATCCAGCTCGACAAGTCGCTGCGGTTGATTTCCGACAAGTCGCGCAGCGCGTTTTTGCCATTGGACCGCTATGACATCGACATGGATCTGGCGCGGGGGTTTCCGGCGGAGGTGTGCCGGCGCTGGTGCGTGCTGCCGTTCGACCGCATGAGCAAGGCGATTCTCGTCGCCACCTCGAACCCGTTCAATCAACAGGCGGCGAAGGAGCTGTCCGAGGCCACCACGCACCGGTTGCTGTGGTATATCGCCTCGCCGCTGGATCTGGTGGGCAACCTGCGAAAGGCTTTCCGTTGATATGGCCAAGGTAAAGTCATTTGCCGAACGCATCGCCGATGCCCTGGTCGAGGACGGCCTGTTGAGCACCGCGCAGATCGAGGAACTGCTGGAGCGCCAGAAAAAGGAAGGCGCGCGCCTGGTAAAACTGCTCGTCGACAAGGACAAGCAATACGTCAGCGACCAGGACCTGGCCGTGTGCATGGGCCGGGTGCTGAACGTGCCGCCGATCAATCTCTCCCGGGTCAACATCCATCAGGATATCGTCGAGCTGATTCCCCGCGACATGGCGCACAACCACAAGGTCGTGCCCGTTTCCCGGCTCGAGAACAAATTGTTCATCGCGATGGCCGACCCGCTGAACGTCCTCGCACTCGACGACGTTAAGCGCACGACCAAGATGGAGGTGACGCCGCTCATCGCTTCCGAAAAGGCCATCATCGAGAAATTGAACGCCATTGACGCCGCCAAGAGCGGTTCGATGGAGGACATCATCCAGGACGCCCAGAAGCGCGACGCGGCGGAAACCGGGGACAACATTGAAACCGTCAAGGAAGCCGTCGAGGAGATGAACCTCGATGCGCTGGCGGCCTCCAGCGAAGAAGCCCCGGTCATCAAGCTGGCGAACCTGGTCGTATTGCAGGCGATCAAGGACCGGGCGAGCGACGTGCATCTGGAACCGTTCGAGAAGCAGATGCGCCTGCGCTACCGCATCGACGGTGTGTTGATCGACGCCACGCCGCCGCCGAAGCAGATGCAGCTCGCGCTGATTTCGCGCTTTAAAATCATGTCGAACCTCGACATCGCCGAGCGCCGGCTGCCGCAGGACGGGCGCATGCGGGTGAAGGTGAGCGGCAAGGATTTCGACCTGCGCGTCTCGATTTTGCCGACCGTTCACGGCGAAAAAGTGGTGCTGCGCGTATTGGACAAGTCCAACCTCTCCGCCAGCCTCGACAAGCTCGGCCTGGACGAGATGACGTTCAAACAATTCAAGTCCGCGATTGATGCGCCGCACGGTTTGATCCTCGTCACCGGCCCGACCGGTTCCGGCAAGACGACCACGCTTTATTCCGCGTTGAACGAGCTGAACAGCCCGGTTTACAACATCGTCACCGTCGAGGACCCGGTGGAATTCCAGATTCCCGGCATCAACCAGGTGCCGACGAAGAAGGACATCGGGCTTTCCTTCGCGAACGCGCTCCGCTCGATTTTGCGCCAGGACCCGGACATCATCATGATCGGTGAAATCCGCGATACGGAGACGGCGGAAATCGCCATCGAGGCCGCGCTGACGGGCCACCAGGTCTTGTCCACGATGCACTGTAACGACGCGCCGGGCGCGATCGCGCGACTGGATGACATGGGCATCGCGCCGTTTTTGATTTCATCGTCCGTGATCTTGTCCTGTGCGCAACGCCTGATGCGCCGCATCTGTTCGCATTGCAAGGAGCCCGTGACTTATCCGGCGAAGATGTTTGAAGACCTGAGCATTGACCCGGTCACTTTCGAGGGCGTGCAGCTTTTCCGCGGGCGCGGCTGCGAACGTTGCAAGCAATCCGGCTATGTTGGCCGCATGGCGATCATCGAGGCGATGACCGTCTCCGACCAGATCCGCAAGCTCATCATCGCCCGCGCCAGCACACGGGAAATGGGCAAGCTCGCCGTCAATCAGGGGATGAAAACGTTGCGCATGGTGGCGCTCGACCGCGCCCGCGACGGGATGTCCACGCTCGAACAGGTCCTCGTCACCACCTCGCAATACTGATTTAGAAGTTGTTCCAGTGCGGCGGCGCGTTCGGCTGCGGCTGGTCAGACAACCACGGCGGCGGTTTTACCAGCGGCTTCGAGTCATCCTTTTTTTTCGGCGGCGCGGAGATGGGCGGCAAAGGCGCTATGCCCATGGGCTTGCCGATCTCCTGCTGCCGCTGGGCTTCAAAATTCGCGGCGGCAGTGTAGGCCGTCGGGGCTTTATATTCCGGAACCGCCGGTTGCCTGCCCGGGGTTTGATAGGAGGATTGAAAACTTGCGGTCTGCGGCATGGTCTGCGGCGTGGACTGCGGAGTTTCCAGGGCCGGCTGCGAGTCGAGCAAGGTACGGAAACGCACCATCTCCGCCGCGTGTCCCGTGTCGTCTTTGGGCTGCACCGGCGGCGCGGAAAAGACGCTTTGCCAGATGGAATTTTGCCGCCGCTCGGCTTCACTTTGCTGTGCCGACCGGGCCTGGTTGAAAGGACTTTGGAACACCCGGTTCTGCCGGGCCGCGTCGATGTTTTCATCCAGTCCGCGTTTGTCACGGTCGCCGGGCTTCTGGAACGGATTATTCTGGTCGTTCCACGCACCGCCGGCGGCCCGGAGGGAATTTGTGGCCGGCGCTTCGTACGCCTGCCGTTCGCGGCGGAGATAACGTTCTTCCAGAGTCAGATCCTTGTCGGCATCCGGCTCCGGCATGCCGAAAATTTTTTCGACCGTCGGCACGCCAAAAATTTCCGCCGGCGTCATCAAGCCCCAGTTCCGCCGCTCATTTTCCTGTTTTAGCTGCTGTTGAAGCTGTTGCGGCGACAGCGGTTGCGGCTGTTGCATGAATGCCGCCGTATCAAAATCCGGCGAAGCCTGCGGCCCGTTGAACAGCGGCGCCGGCATATTCATGGAGGCTGAATCATGGTGCGGCTGCTGGTCCATGAACGAGTTCGCCTTCGCCGCCGGGTCATTGGGTGGCTTGGTGAAAACGATGGATTCCTGCGCCCCGGCCGGACGCGCCGCGCCCGTCGCAATGAGGGCGGACACGCAAAACCACGAAAATGGCCGGAGACAATTCATGTCAGCATTGACCGTAGTTCATTTGACAGCCCCAGTCAAAAATGAATTCAAAATTACTGTCGTTCATATTCCCCTTTGCCCAATTTTTTATAAACCTGAAAGCCCGCCTTTTTCGCATCGGTCACCGATAACGGCTTCAGTTTGTGCGGCGTGCTGAAACCGGAGATGATCTTCCGCACCGGCTTTTTGCAGGCCGGGCACTTTTCCAGCGGCGGGGCGGAGAGCGGGCGCTGCAGCGTGAATTTGCCCCCGCAGGCCTTGCAGTCACCTTCGCACAGTTCGTATTCGTATAGCGGCATGGTCAGATAGTTATTTAAGCGGCAATTTGCGTTCGCGCCACTTTTTTAATTTTATTTCGGCGGAGGCAACCTGTTCCATGCTGAATAATTTCTCCGTACCGAGCTGCTTCACGATCTTTTCGGCGCGGGGAAGATTGTTGCAATGCAGCGCGTAAATTTCCGCAAGTTTCAACCGCAGCTCCAGGTCGCGCGGCTGCGCCTTGATCTTTTCCTCCAGCAGTTCGATCGCCGAGCCGAAAAATCCCTTTTCCAGCATTTCCTCCAGCGATTGCGGTAAAACCTCTTCCGGTGAAACCTTCGGTTTCGGCCGGCTCCACTCCGCCAGCGAACGTCGGGCGAACACCAGGTGGTCAGCCGGGGTGTGCGGCTCCTTTTCCAGCGCCGCCAGCACTTGTGACGCCGCCTCCGGCTGCCGCAGGTCTTGCGCGTAGACCCGCATCAACATCAGCGCCGCGCCGGAATCCGCCGGTTGCTTTTTTAGCCGCGCCTTCAAAAAAGCTTCCGCCTCCGTGAATTTCCCCTGTGCGCGCAGTCGTCCGGCCTCGTGCAATGGGTCGGTGATTTTTCCAAAATCCTGTTTCACCCCCAGAAATTCCAGCGTATGGGCCAGCGTCGCCTCGTCCAGTTCGCCGGATATTTTCAGTTCCTCGCAAAGCTTCACGGCCTCGTCCCGCTTGCCGTGGTGGATGAGCCACGCGATGTTGTCGCGATGCCGTTGCGCGCACTTCAGGTCGATCTCGCGGCTGTCATGCAGCGCCGGGTCGAGGAATCGGATAAAACCGCCGGCAAAAATCTCCGAAAGGCTGCTCCGCAAGATCAGGGCGATGCCGATTGGAATGATGATCATCAGCGGGGCCGAAGCCGGTCCGCTGTCGCCCTCGGCGGTCAATAACAGGATATAAAAAAGGAATACAACCCCGACGGTCCGCAGCGAACGGGTGAAATGCCGGTCACGTTTGCTCTGGCCATCCCAGGACTTGTCCTTGCCCGTCAGCCACCAGACAACCAGCGCGATTGGGGCCAGGATTCCAAGGTTCAGCAAGGTCATCGGACCGCTATTTTTTCAAAAAGGCGCTGAACAAGTCAATCGGTAGCGGCAAAAATGTGGTCGTATTGTGTTCGCTCGCCATCTCGCGCATGGTCTGGAGGTAGCGCAGTTGCAGCGCGATCGGTTCCTTGGCGATCAGCGCGGCGGCCTGCACCATTTTTTCGGCGGCTTGAAATTCGCCTTCCGCATTCACGACTTTCGCGCGCCGTTCGCGTTCCGCCTCGGCCTGCTTGGCCATCGCGCGCTTCATGCTGTCCGGCAGAGAAACTTCCTTCACCTCGACCGACGTGACCTTGATGCCCCACGGCTCGGTTTGCTTGTCGATGATCTCCTGCAATTTCTGGTTGATGACATCGCGTTGCGAGAGCAGGTCATCCAGCGGCGACTGGCCGATGACGCTGCGCAGCGTGGTCTGCGCGATGAGCGATGTGGCGCGGTAATAATTTTCCACCTTCACCACCGCGTCGTTCGGCAATACCACCCGGAAATAGACCACCGCATCCACCGTGGCCGGCACATTGTCCTTGGTCATGATCTCCTGCTTGGAAACGTCGATCGTCACCACGCGCAGGTCCATCCTCACCATTTTATCGATGATCGGGATCAGGAAAACCAGGCCCGGCCCTTTCGCGCCCTGTAATTTGCCGAGCCGGAAGATCACGCCGCGTTCGTATTCGCGCAGGATGCGCATGGCCTGCGGCAAAATAAAAACCACCACGATGACACCGATGCCGATGATGGACAAGAGGCCGCCTTTGAGGATGAGGTTAATGAGGTCTGACATAATTTTGATCTAGTTTTTGGGTTTTACCTGCAAAGTCAATCCGTTGACAGTGGTGACTTCCACCGGCTGTCCGGCTTCCACCGCCGTGGCACTGACGGCGTTCCAGAGCTCGCCTTCAATGAAAACTTTTCCGCCTGCGGAATCAATGCGCGATTGCGCGTTCACGATCTTCCCGATCATCACGCCGGGGCCGGTCTGTGCCGGCTTGAACTGCGCACCAATGCCCTTGCTGACGATGAAAATGAAAAACAGTGCCGTGAACACCGTCGCCGGCACGATCCAGGCCAGCGAAAGACGGAATCCCGGCGCGGCGTGGTTGAAAAGCATCAACGCACCAATGAAAAACGCGATGATGCCGCCGGTGGTCAATATGCCATGCGTGGGCGAATAGGCGTCGGCCACGAAAAGCAGCACCGCGAGGCCGATGAGCGCGAGGCCGGCGATGTTCACCGGCAAAATCGCCATCATGTAGAGCACCAGCACGAGTGCAATCGCACCCACCACCCCCGGCAGGATGGCGCCCGGACTGCTCAGCTCGCCGATAAATCCATAGATGACCATCAACATCAGGATGAACATCACTTCCGGCCGCAAAAACGTCTGCGACAACAGTTCCCAGGTCTGCATTGGTATCTCTACGACCGTTGCGTTGGCGGTGTGCAACGTCCGGTTTCCGATATCGCGGCCGTCAATCTGCTTGAGCAGATCAGGCAGATCATTGGCGAGCAGGTCGATGACATTATTATCCAGCGCCTCCTCGGCGGTGATGGATGCGCTGTCCCGCACCGAGGCCACGGCCCAGTCGGTGTTGCGATGGCGTTTGTCGGCGATGGATTGGGCGAACGCGGCGGTGTCGTTCTCAATTTTCCTGGTCATCGTGTCATCCGTTTTTTCCACCTGGCCGCCTGCGCCCAGCTCCACCGGGTGCGCCGCGCCGATGCGCGTGTGCGGCGCCATCGCCGCGATGTCCGCTGCCATGGTGATGAACACGCCAGCGCTGCCCGCGCGCGCGGGGGCGGGCGCGACAAAAATCACTACGGGAATTTTTGAGGAATAAATCTTTTCGACGATTTCAGACGCGGAATCGAGCAGGCCGCCGGGTGTGTTGAGTTCGATGATGAGGCACTCGTCGTTTTGGACCGCCGCGACATCGATCGCGCGGGAAACATAGCCGGCCGTGGCCGGGCCGATGGCACCGTCAACCCTGATCAATCCCACCTGCGCGGCATGGAGCGACGCGCCGAGCAGCCCGCCCAAGACCACAATGAACACGAAACGTTTCATAAGCCATCACTTCAAGTTGAACTTAACAAAACTACCCGGTTGTGCAAATGAAACTTATCCGCCGGGAATGTCTAAATTGATGGGGCGAGCGTCCCCGCGAACTGTCTGAAAACTTGGCGGCAGGTTTCACCGCTGCGCTGTAGTAAATGTGGCAAGGATCGCCCGATTGCAAACCGCATCACCAGCCATCCTGAAAACGCGCTGCGAATTCCTTCTCCCTCCCAAGGAGGGAGAAGGCCAGGATGAGGGAGCCTTGGTTTCACCCGGACTCCAAATCAGAATATTACTGATGGTTTCTACGCAGTACTTCCACCCATGAATTATTTTAAACGGCGAATAGAAAGACATTACCCGCATTGATGCCGTGCAATGCGGGTAATGTGAATTTTAAAGATCGCCGGCTGGCTTGTCGAGTCTGTAATGCAACGTTGGTATCCGGATGATACAGTCGATGGTTAAAGTCTTCGATTGCGTCGGGAGCCGCGCCGCTACGAACCCTCGCCGTGCCCCGCGCAGCCGCAGCCGGCGAGCGTAATGCAGTCCGCGCATAAGAATCTTCCCGCGATTTCCAAAACTTCAAGCTGGCCGCAATGCTCGCAGACAGCGTTTGTTGAATCGTTTGATGGTTGAACGGTTAAATCGTTCATGTCACTTCAACACTTCAACAATTTATCCAGTCACGCTTTGCCAAATCCCTCGGCCATCGCGATGGCCTTGCGCATGGCCATGGATTTGTTGATGGTTTCCTGATATTCGCCATCCGGCGTGGAATCCGCCACCCAGCCGCCGCCGGCCTGCACGTAGGCCTTGCCGTCCTTGATGAGCGCGGTGCGGATGGTGATGCACGTATCAAGGTTGCCGTTGAATGAAAAATAACCGACCGCGCCCGCGTAGGTGCCGCGCGTGGTGCCTTCCAGTTCGGAGATGATCTGCATCGCGCGGATCTTCGGCGCGCCGCTGACGGTGCCGGCGGGAAACGTTGCGCGCATCAGGTCATAATTCGTTTTGCCGGCGGAAATCTTGCCTTCCACCTGCGATACGATGTGCATGACGTGACTGTAACGCTCGACAAACATCAAATCCTTCACCGAGACCGATCCGAAATCGCACACGCGGCCGATGTCGTTGCGGGCCAGATCCACGAGCATCACGTGTTCGGCGCGCTCCTTCGGGTCGGCCAGCAGTTCTTTTTCCAGCGCGGCATCTTCCTCCGCGTTTTTGCCGCGACGACGCGTGCCGGCGATCGGACGGATCTCCACCTTGCCTTCTTCGCAACGGACATGCAGTTCCGGCGATGCGCCGACCAGGGCGAAGCCGTCCAGTTCCAGCAAAAACAAGTAGGGCGAGGGATTGATGTTCCGCACCGCCCGGTAAATATCCAGCGGCGACGCGGTGACATCGGCGGAAAAACGCTGCGAACCGACGACCTGGATGATGTCGCCCGCGTTGATGAATTTTTTGGACGCCTCGACGTTCGCGAAAAACTTTTCCTTCGTCTGGTTGGAAACGAATTCCACGTTCGGGACCTCGTTGGCCACCGTAACCGAAACATGTTCGCTCGGCTGTTCGAGCAGTGAAATGATGCGGTCGATTTCGCTCGTCGCATTTTCGTAGGCGTCGGCGGGGCTTTCCGTTTCGTCCAAAATCGCGTTGACCAGGATTGTGATGGTCTGTTGGACGCGGTCGAAGATCAAAAGCTGGTCGGCAACGAGAAAATAAATCACCGGCGTTTTTAACTCGTCCTGCGGCGGACGCGGCACGACTGGTTCAACGTCATGGATGAATTCGTAACCGATGAAGCCGACCGCGCCACCGGTGAACCGCGGCAGGCCGGGCACCGCGACCGCGCGGTATTTCTTCATGATGCGTTCGACGATTTCGAGGCCGTCCTTCACGTCCTTGCCCGCGACCGCGCTTTCGATGATCCGGCCGTTTTCAATGACCTGGATGTGCCCGCCGTCCTGCCGGATGATCGCGCGCGGGTTGCAGCCGACAAAGGAATAGCGCCCGATGTGTTCGCCGCCCTCGACGGATTCAAAGAGGAAAGATTCGCCCTGGCCGCGGATTTTGCGGTAGGCCGAGAGCGGCGTTTCCAGGTCGGCCAGGATGCGGCGCGTGACGGGGATGAGGTTTCCCTGCGAGGCGAATTTCAAAAAATCTTCCAGAGTCGGCGAATACATGGCACCAGCTTAAACCATCGAAAGCCCCGGCGGCAACTGTCCGCCACGCAAATCGCGGGCAGGAGAGTCCCATTTTTTTGGATTTTGGGGCTTGCCTTCGATCGCACGGCTGCTATTCTGTGCGACCTTTTTTAACGAAAGAAATTTTATGTCACGCATTTGTGAATTGACCGGTAAACGCCCGATGAAGGGCAGCATCATCTGGCGCTCGGGTAAGGCCAAGAAAACCGGCGGTATCGGTACGCACATCACCGCCATCACCAAGCGCAAGTTCCGTGTGAATTTGCAGCGCGTCAAGGCGCTCCTGCCCAACGGCGAGGTCCGCTACATCCGCGTGGCCGCCACCGCCCTCAAAAAGGGCCTCGTCACCAAGGCGCCCAAGCGCACCTGGAAAAAAGGCGACGAAGCCAAGAAGGCGTAATCAGTCATTTATTGAATTGTTAAATCGTTGAACCGGAATTCCGGTTCAACGATTTTTCGTTTTCACATTCAACGATTCAATGCACCGTTCCGTTCGTCTCGAACCGCACGACGGTTTCGTCCGGTTTCGCATAGCCGAGTCTTTCACGCGCGAGGCGTTCGACCGTCTTCGGGTCGTTGCGCAGCGCATTCAACTGCATCTGCAATTGTTCGGAAACCTGTTTCTGCTGCGCGAGCTCGGTCTCCAGCCGGTCGAGATCCGTGCGCATGCGCTGGTTTTTTTTGATCTCCGGCAGGTAGGCCATCACGATGAGCAGCAGCGCGGCGATGGCGATGAGTGCC
>Ga0210388_10000948_pt1 | contig 22938 bp, 21 predicted proteins | sample IncBWC19OmetaG_FD_155485 | JGI IMG/M metagenome (GOLD analysis project Ga0210388, IMG submission 155485) | Forest soil microbial communities from Barre Woods Harvard Forest LTER site, Petersham, Massachusetts, United States - Inc-BW-C-19-O ...
CTTGTAGCGCGCCAGGCTCAGGTAGGCGAGGACGTTGCTGCGCAGGGGATCGTTGACACCGCGCACGGTGAGGTCGACCGACGCCGCAGCGGGCTGGCTGATCCACACGCACAGCAGTACGGCGCCCAGGAGCCGGCCGCTACGCATCAGGCGCCGCGGGCCACTCGCCACTGCCGAGTGTCCAGGCGCTTTCACCGGTCAGTGCGCCGCTGGCAGCGAAGCGCCGCTCCTGCACGCACAGCGAGCCGTCATGGCCGATCATCACCAGCGTCGAGCAGCGCGTGCCGAACAGTGGATGCACGACGAAGGGTGAGGACAATACTTCAACCCACTCCGGCGCCAGGGGCCGGGCGTTTTCGGGCGTGTCGGGTAAGGCGCGAGTGCGGTCGGCGAGCATGGCGAACAGCGGTTCGATGGCCGCAGCGGACGGCGTGCCGTCGTGGGCGGCGTGCTCCACCGCCTGCGCGGATAGCCAGGCGGTGAATTTCGCACGCACGCGGGTGAGCTTCGGCCAGGGTGTATCGAGCAGCAGATTGCTCAGGCCATAGACTCCGCGCTCCAGCGTGCGCGCAAACCGCGGGGCGCGATTCGAGGCGTACGCGAGGCTGTCGGCATCATTGAGCAGCAGATTGAAACCCGCATAACGCTGCGCTTCCGGTTCCAGCTGCCCCAGGAACAGCGCAGGATTGGAGCGGCCTGCCAGCCAGTCGGGAATCAGGCCGCCGCGGCTGGGCGCATCGGGGCGTTTGGGCTGCACATCGCGAAAGTTGGTGACGATGCCAAAGCGGCGTTGGCGATCCACGGCCAGCCACGTGCCCTGTGCCGACAGATCGCGGCCGGCCAGGATGTCGGGGGCATCCTTCCAGATCGCCATGGGCGCCGTGGGCCGTGCGTGGAACTCATCGCGGTTGGCGGCGACGATCAGCCGATAGCGCGGATGAGCCTGCCAGGCCAGCACCAGGAGACACATCTTGGGATCTAGACCTCTTCCAGCCAGGCACCGATCAGCCGTCGGGCTATGGCTTGGGGTGGCGGCAGCAGGATTTTCCCGGCCAACAGGTCGGCGCGCGAAAACCACTGCACATCCGCAAGTTCGCTGCCGCGGTGGATTTCGCGTTGCGCGCCGGCTGTGGCGCGGAAGCCCAGCATCAGCGAGGCAGGAAATGGCCAGGGCTGGGAGGACTGGTAGCAGACTTCATCCACATCGACGCCGGTTTCCTCGCGAACCTCGCGGGCGACCGCATCTTCAAGGCTCTCGCCGGGTTCGACGAAGCCGGCAATGGTCGAGTACCGTCCGGGCGGCCAGCTGGCCTGCCGGCCGAGCAGCGCCCGATCGCCATCGCTCACCAGCACGATGATGGCGGGGTCCAGCCGCGGAAAGAAGTCATGGGGTGTCTGCGGATCCGTACAGCGCAGGACATGGCCGCCGCGCATCGGCCGCGTTGGCTGCCCGCACACTCCGCAGAAGCGCTGCCGGGCCCGCCACAGGGAGATGCCTCGGGCATACGCCAGCAGGGCCGATTCGTCAGCCGGCAGGATGGCCGCCAGCGGCCGCAACTCGGCAAGCTGCGTCGCCTCCGGGAGTACGACGGGTGAGCCGGCGGGCAGATCCAGCAGAATGCACCAGGCATCCTGGAACTGACCCAGCAGGACTTGGGAGGTTTCATCCGTGCCCCGGACAATGGGGTGCTCCCCGGAAAGAAAGGCAATCCGGGCGATGTCCGGCGCGGCGGCGGCATGCAGCAGGTGCTGTGCGCCGACCGACAGAACATAACGAGTGGTGGGGTCAGCGCGGATCGCTTCCAGGGCAGCCGCATCCTCGCGCACTTCGGAGCGTCGGTCGATATAGGGTCCGGCGAAGAAATTGGGCGCATTGCGGTGCGGCATGGGCGCGACTCAAGCCAAGGCCATACCGCATAGTAGCAGCGAGGCCCTTCTTTCCATCCGGGATACGTAAAGTGCAGCTCGGGCGTCGCCGCCGGAAAAGTTAACAAGTGTTCATCGAATCGCCAGCGTGCGGGCGCACAGGCGCGGTGGTGCGCTACTATCCTCGCACTACAATCGCGCAGTGGGGGATTCAAATGAGACAGGTCAATCGTTTCTTCATCCTTGCGAGTGCGGCGGCTCTGGTTGCCTGTGCAACCCAAGCACCGGCACCGGCACCGGCGCCCGCGAGTCATCAACTCGCGCTCGTTCCGGCAATGGCGGTGGCGCACCCGGGGCTGAACACCTACGGCTATCAGCGCAAGGTGGTGGACGGCGAGGACATGTTCTGCAAAAACGATCTGGTGCTGGGTTCGCGCGTCCAGCATGAAGGCGAAAAATGCTACACGGCGGATCAGTTGAAGCAGATCCAGGAAGCTACCCAGCAGTACATCGACTCTGTGCAAGGACATGGCACCATGTCCACGTCGACGGGCACGCCCGGGGCCGGGCGATAGGAGTTCCGCATGCGGCAAGTCAACAGTTTCTTCATGCTTGCTAGCGCGGCGACGCTCGTTGCGTGTGCAACGTCGCCAGCCCCAGGCTCCGGAAAGCCTGCTCCGGCCGGCTATTACACCAAGGTGGTCGAGGGCCAGCAGCTGTTCTGCAGAAATGATCTGAAGCTGGGCTCGCGCGTTGAGCGTGAAGGAGAAAAATGCTACACCGCGGATCAGCTGAAGGAGAAGCAGGACGCCGACCAGGCCGCGGTCAATGGCTCGCTGTCAACGCAACATGGCAATGCATCAGTTCAATAAGCAAACGGGCCGGGCGCAATGCCCCGCCCGAATGATGTCTCAAGGCAGGGTCAGCGCGATGAGCTCGCCAGGGTGGTCCTTCGCGCCGGTCGCGACGACGATGTACTGCCGCCCATACACGGCATAGGTCATCGGCACGCCGGACTGATTGGCAGGCAGAGTCATCTGGCTGATGATGGCTCCGCTGGCCTTGTCATATGCGTAGAACTTGTTGCCGCCGCCGCCGGCGCGATACAGCCCGCTGCCTTCACCGGCGAACAGCAGGCTCTTGGTCACGAGCATTCCAACCTGGTCGAACGATCCCGTACGCGGCAGCTTGATGCCGGCCAGCGCCGTATTGTTGGTGGCCCAGTCGGGCGTCGCACTGTTCGGTATCACCCACAGGTGATCGCCGGAGTTGAGGTCGATGGCGGTGATCCGTCCCCAGGGCGGTTTGATCAACGGCAGGCCGTTGGGTCCGCCCAGGGAGCCATGCGGAAACCCCTCGCCATAAACTCCGACGTAGCGCTCGTCGGAGATTTTCGGATCCATGTGCAGTCCGATCGGGCACACCGATGAGATCGAGCTGACGTAGAAGATCCCCGTCTCGGGATCGACCGCGGCCCCCTGCCAGTTCGAGCCTCCGGACAGGCAGGGCCGCAGCAGCGTGCCCAGATTGCCGCCGTCCACGACCACCGAAGGCGGCAGGTACGCCGGACCAAAGCGGTAGTCTTTGACGATCGCCTCGGCCTGAGCCCTCAGATCGGGCGTGAAGTCGATGAGATCCTCGCGCCGCAGGCCCTGCGGCTCGTAGGGCGCCGGCCGCGTGGGGAAGGGCTGGGTGCGCGACGTTTTCTCGCCCGGCACATCGGTCTGCGGCACGGGCCGCTCTTCGATCGGCCACACGGGTTTCCCGGTGACGCGGTTGAAGACGAAGATCAGGCCCATCTTGGTGACCTGGACCACGGCCGGAATCTTCTGGTTCTTGACGGTGATGTCCACCAGCACCGGCGCGGCCGGCAGATCGTAGTCCCAGATATCGTGGTGAACGATCTGGTAGTGCCAGATGCGTTTGCCGGTTTTCGCATCGATGCAGACGAGGGCATCGGAGAAGAGATTGTTGCCGGTGCGGTGCCCGCCGTAGAAGTCGGCGGTGGGCGCCTCGACGGGCAGGTACACGAGGCCGCGCGCGACATCCGCTGAGAACGGCGCCCACACCGCGGTATTGCCGGTGTAGGAGGCACTGTTGTCGTCCCAGGTTTCGGAGCCGAATTCACCGGGCTGCGGAACGGTGTGGAAGGCCCACAGCAGCGCACCGGTGCGCGCATCGTAGCCGCGGATCCAGCCGGGTACGGCAACCTTTGACGGTGGCGCACCGCCGGCGGAGAAGGAGACCCCGGCCACGACCACGTCGCCGACGATCACGGGCGGGGAACTGGAACCCGGCGGGGTTTTCGGCAGGTCGGCGACGCGCGGCAGACCATCCTTCAGATCGACGATGCCCGCTTTGCCGAATGAGGCGACCGGCAGTCCGGACAGCGCATCCAGGGCGATGAGCTGAAAGCCGGGCGTGATGGTGAAAATGCGGCTGCCTTCGCCGTGGCGGCTGCTGCGCCAGTAGGCGACGCCGCGACCCGAATTGCGGCGCGGCGCGAGCGCACCGCGTTCGCCTTCGTCCAGGCGGTACATCCACAGCGTTTCCCCGGTGGTCGCATCGATGGCCACGACATCGCGACGGATCCCGGCACTGATATAGACAATCCCGTCGGCCATGAGCGGCGTCGGGCGGAAGTAGTACTCGGGCACGGGTCCGAAGTTATCGGATTTCCAGCGCCAGGCGATGCGCAGCTTGGCGACATTGTCGCGATTGATCTGGTCCAGGGCGGAGTAGCTGCTGCTGCCCAGATCCCCGCGGTTGTTCAGCCACTCCACGGTGGCGGGAATCCGCTTGGTGCCGGCAGCGGGCGGGGCGGCCGGCGGCACCACCCAGCCGTTGGCGTGGCGGATGCGGGTGAGCGCGGCCGCATAGTCCTCATCACTCAAGGATCCGGGCGCGGTGGGCGGCATGGTTCGACGCGTGAATTCATCCAGTCCGGCTGGCGGGACCGAGCCCCAGCGCTGCTGGAAGCCGCTGCCGATCAATGCCGGCCCGGTCTCCCCGCCGCGCAGTTGCGGACCGTGACAGGCCGCGCAGGTGCGCAGGTAGGCGTCATCCTGTGCATGGGCGTGGGCGCCGGCAAGGAGCAGAACCACGGCGGCGCACCAGGCGATACAGGATCCGAAAACAGCTCGTCTCATCATGCGACTCCCCCTGAAGCGGTATTCTGCACGAGCATCGGCAAGCGCGCGCGCCAGGTGCGATATTCTTTAAAAATCGGATTGCGTAGGGGGCTTGGATGAGATTCAACTGCCGCGGCTTGAGCTTGCTCGCGATGCTGGTGCTGGCGTGCAGTGTGCACGCTGCACCCCAGCCACAATCGGCGCAGGCCGGACAGCTCGTGTACCAGCGCACCTGCGCGATGTGCCACGATCACGGCGAAGCACTGCGCGCGCCGACGCTCGCGACCCTCAAGGGGATGCGCTACCAGCAGATCTACTACGCCCTCACCGTCGGCAAGATGCAGGCCCAGGGACAGGCCCTGTCCGGACCGGAGCGCTCCGAACTCATCGATTTTCTAATCGGCCGGGCCCGGGTGAGCGATGCCTGGACCGCACAGATGCGCTGCACGCCCGCGCGGCGCAGGGTCGACCTGAGCATGCCCGCGACGGTGGCCGATTTCGGCTTCGACCTGCACAACCATCGGCACCTCACGGCCCAGGAGGCGGGGATCACAACGGCCGACTTCCGCCATATGGAGCTCGCATGGGCGCTGGCCTTTCCGCGCGCCACGACGATGCGGGCGCAGGCGGCCGTGGTGGGCTCGACCTTGTTTCTCCCCGTCGCCGATGCTTCGCAGCTGTACGCGATCGACATCGCGGCGCAGCCCTGTCTGAAATGGATCTACAAGAGCGATGTGCCGCTGCGCACCGGGATCGGCTACGGGGCGCTCCCGGGGTCGGGGCGCAAGGTGCTGGTATTTGCCGATGTGGGCACCCGCATCCATATGGTGGATGCGGCAACGGGCGCTCCGCTCTGGATGCACGCGGTTCATCTGACCGCCCTGTCCAACACGACCGGTACTCCGGTGTTGCTCGGCGGACGCGTCTACGTACCGCTCTCGGCCTCGGAAATCAATGTCGGGGCGGATGCGAAGCATCTGTGCTGCACGACGCATGGTGCCGTGATTGCGCTGGACGCCCGCACGGGTAAGGAAATCTGGACCGCCCACACCATGCCGGATGCCACGCCGCGCGGCGACCGTGGCGATGGCCAGATGATGTGGGGCCCTTCAGGGGCGCCGATCTGGACTTCACCGGCCATCGATGAGCAGCGCGGCGTGCTGTACGTGGGCACGGGTGAAGCCACTTCGGCTCCGGCCGCGCCCACCACCGACTCGGTGCTGGCCGTCGACCTTAAGACCGGCGCCATCCGCTGGCGCTTTCAGGCCACGTCCGATGACATTTTTCTCACCGGCTGCATGGTGAAGCATGATGGCCTGAACTGTCCGCACGAGGGACGCGGGCTAGATCATGACTTCGGCGCCTCGATCGTGCTGGCCAGGCGGCCCGATGGTCACGATGTCGTGCTGGCCGGTCAGAAGTCCGGAACGCTCTACGCGCTGGATCCGGACGCGCAGGGCAAAGTGCTGTGGAAGCACAGCTTCGGCGCCGGTTCCGTGATCGGCGGCATCCACTGGGGGCTGGCATTTGACGGTGCGCGCGTGTTTACGCCCATGAACACCTTCCCGGGACGGGATGGCACGGACGCGGGCGAGCGGGCGGGACTGCACGCGGTGGCGGTGGATTCGGGGACGGTGCTGTGGTCGTACTACCCACAGCCGGACTGTTCGGGCGACCGCAAGGCCCGCGTGCGCACCTGCGCGACCGTCACGGGCATGACCGGCGCGCCGGCGGTCATTGCGGGCGCCGTGGTGGAAGGCAGTGCCGATGGCTTCCTGCGGGCGTTCGATGCGAACACGGGCGAGCTGCTGTTCCAGTACGACACCACCCAGCCACTGACCACGGCCAACGGGGTACCGGGCACCGGCGGGGCGTTGGACAACGCCTCGATCGTGGCCGCCAACGGGTATCTGTTCGTCAATTCGGGTTATGGAATCATCGGCGGCCAGATGCCGGGAAATCTGTTCCTGGCCTTCCATGTGAAGGCGCACTGACGCAATATCGGCGCAACCGATGGAGGGGGCGCCGTGGGTAGACTCAATATTGCGGGTACCGGTTCGAAGCTGCTCGGCCTGGCCGCGCTCTCATTGTTATGGGGTAGCCCGCAATTTGCTTCGGCGCACCATTCGCTGGCCGGCGAATTCGATACGAGTAAGACCCTGGTGCTCAAAGGGATTGTCTCCCGGGTCGACTGGGCCAACCCGCATATCTACCTGTATCTGGACGTCGTCGAGGGCGGTGGGAAATCGGCCACCTGGCAGCTCGAGTGCGTCCCCGTGGCAATGGCACGCAAGGCCGGCGTGAGCAAGAAAATGCTGACGGAGGAGGGTGCGCACGTGACCGTCGACGCCTTCCCGGCCAGAGACGGTACACCGCACCTGGGCTACATGGCCAAGATCACTTATGCCGACGGACATGACTTCCAGTTCGCCCCGGACAGCGCGGCAGCGGCGGCAAAGTAGCAACTGACCAACGAAGGAGTGCGTATGAGGCGTCGTGAATCAAGCGGGGCATTGGCACTTGCGGCGTTACTGTGCTTCATCGGTATCGATGCGACCGCAGCGGATACCACAGCGTCCCAGCCGGTACCGCGGCTGGCGGATGGTCACCCGGATCTGAACGGCACCTGGGATGATGGTGCGGGCATCGATTTCATCCATCCACAGAAATCGGCAAACGGCACCATCTGCATTTCAGGCTGTGACACCGCCGCTCCGCCGCCACCACCGGCGGCCAATGCGCCACCCAGGCCGGCGCCCAACGTTCCCAAGTACCAGCCGCAATTCCTGGCCAAGGTCGCGGATCTGAACAAGCGGCAGGTCGCGACCGATCCGGTGCTGCGCTGCAAGTCGCCGGGGGTGCCGCGTATTGGGCCGCCGGCCAAGATCATCCAGACTCCCGGCCAGGTGGTGTTCCTGTACAGCGATGTGTCCGGCGCCTTCTATCGCATCATCCCCACGGACGGCCGCCCGCACCGCAGCGATGTGGACGAGAGTTATCTGGGAGACTCCGTCGGTCACTGGGACGGTGATACCTTGGTCATCGAGACCAACCAGTTCAACGACGATAGCTGGCTTACGGACAATGGCGCATTTCATACCACGGACCTGCGCGTGACGGAGCGGCTGCGGCGTGTCGGCGATGGGCTCGAGTATCAGGTGGTGGCCGAAGATCCGAGCGTGCTGACCGAACCGTGGAAGCCGGCGACGAAGTTCGTGAAGCGCGCCGCCGCGGAGTTGGCTGAGCCTGCGCCCTGTGTCGATCGCGACCTGAAGCATCTGGTCGACGACACCCACCATCCGAATCCGCGCTGAGGCCGGCGCCGCCGTTTCATCGAGCCGGAGGCGACGTGCCCTATTCCATGACTCTGGGCGGAGTGGCGCATACTTTTGCCGATCTGCGGGCGGTGTTCGCCGCCGCGGCGCCGCTGCGTTCCGGTGATGCCCTCGCCGGAATCGCGGCCAGCAGTATGGAGGAGCGCATGGCCGCGCGCTATGTGCTGGCCGAACTGCCGTTGCGTCAGCTGCTCAATGAAGAGCTGATTCCCTATGAACAGGATGAGGTGACACGCCTGATCCTGGACACGCACGACGCCGCGGCCTTCGCCGCCGTCGCGACGCTGACGGTGGGCGAGTTTCGGGACTGGCTGCTGGGTGATGCCGCCACACCCGAAGTGCTGCGTTCGCTGGCGCCGGGCCTGACTCCGGAGATGGTCGCCGCGGTGTGCAAACTCATGCGCAATCAGGATCTCATCAGCGTGGCGCGCAAGTGCGAGGTCGTGACCCGGTTTCGGACCACGATGGGCCTCGCGGGACGCCTGGGCGTGCGCCTGCAGCCGAATCATCCTACGGATGATGCCGGCGGCATTGCGGCCTCCATTGTTGATGGGCTGCTCAATGGCTGCGGTGATGCCGTGATCGGCATCAATCCGGCATCGGACAGTGTCGATACGCAGATGCGCTTGCTGCATCTGATCAATGACGTCCGCGAGCGGTTCGCGATACCCACGCAAAGCTGCGTGCTGTCGCATGTCACGAATACCCTTCAGGTCATTGCCCGCGGCGCGCCGGTGGATCTGATTTTCCAGTCCATTGCGGGCACGCAGGCTGCAAACGATAGTTTCGGGGTCAGTCTGAGCGTGCTGCGCGAAGCGCATTCGGCAGGTCAGTCGCTGGGGCGCGGCACGCTGGGGTCCAACCTGATGTACTTTGAGACCGGACAAGGATCGGCACTGTCCGCGCAGGCCCACCATGGAGTGGATCAGCAGACGCTCGAGGCGCGCGCCTATGCCGTCGCACGTGCCTTCTCACCCTTGCTGGTCAATTCGGTGGTCGGCTTCATCGGCCCGGAATATCTGTATGACGGCAAACAGATCACCCGCGCAGCGCTCGAGGATCACTTCTGCGGCAAGCTGCTGGGACTGCCCATGGGGATGGACGTTTGCTACACCAACCACAGCGAAGCAGATCAGGACGATATGGACAACCTGCTGACCCTGCTGGGCGTGGCCGGCGTCAACTTCGTGATGGGTGTCCCGGGTGCGGACGATGTGATGCTGAACTATCAGAGCACCAGCTTCCACGACGCCCAGTACCTGCGCCGCATCCTCGGGCTGCGGCCGGCGCCGGAATTCGAGGCATGGCTGGCCAGCATGGGCATTACGGATGATCGTGGCTGGATCCGCGAGACGGTGGCGGCCGACGTCGCGCAGCGCTTGCTGGCGGTGGATGGCGGCGGTTTCGGCAAGCCATGAAGCCGCCGCTGACAAGCAACCCGGGCCCACTGGCACGTCTGCGAGAGCGGACGCCGGCACGTGTGGCGCTCGGTCACAGTGGCGCGGGCCTGCCCACCGCGGCCCTGCTGCACTTCCAGCTCGACTACGCGCGGGCTCGCGATGCGGTCCATGAAAGTCTCGATCTGCACAGCCTGGCGGCGCAGCTTGCGGGTACCGAGGTGATCCAGGTGCATAGCCAGGCGCCGGACCGCACCACCTATCTGCAGCGTCCGGATCTGGGACGAAGACTCGCGCCGGAATGCAACGATGCCCTGCCGAGGGGTCCGTACGATGTGGCGTTCATCCTCGGTGATGGACTCTCGGCGCGCGCCCTGCAGCTGCATGCCGCCCCGACACTGCGGCTGATCCTGCGGGCCCTCACGGGTTGGCGGGTCGCCCCGGTGATTATCGCAACTCAGGCGCGCGTGGCGCTGGGTGATGACATCGGATCGTGCCTGAACGCTGCCTTTTCAGTGATGTTGATTGGCGAACGGCCGGGGCTGAGTGCACCCTACAGCCTTGGAGCCTATCTCACGTGGCAGCCATCACCGGGTCGACGCGATCACGAGCGCAATTGCATTTCAAACATCCGGCCACCACAGGGCCTTGCCTATGAGGAGGCCTCCGCACGGGTGGTCTGGCTGCTGCATGCCGCGCGCCGGATGGGCCGCACCGGGTTCCTGCTGAAGGACGACTCGGCGATTCTCCAGCCCTAGCGCCCAGTGACCATCCGGCATTAGGTGATATATTCGCGCGCAGGAGGTCTTGGCCCAAGGATCGTTAACCATGAAAACAGTTCTGCTCCTGTTCGCCGCGCTCCTGGTGTCCGGCTGTGCCACCGCTCATCTTCATCCGGTTCAGGGTCCGCTCGCCACACAGACGCCCCCGCGGACCTACGCCGTCAGCATGGACAGCGCGGCCATCGTGGCAGTCACGCTCAGCAAGGGTGAAGTGTGTCGCGGGAGTTGGAGTAACCTTGCGAAGGAGGATCCCACGGAACGCGATCTGTCGGCCGAATGGGACCTCGTGTATGGCAACGGCGCCTTCGCCGCCAACGTCCTGGGAACCCTCGGTATCGCTCGCGCCATCCTGACCTGCACCAGTGGCATGACCATGAATGTCGAGTTCAACAGCACGAAGGGCGTTGCGAAGGACAGCAATGGAAATGTCTTCAAGCTAACGTTCTGACGATCCCGGACGGATCCGCTCGGTACGACATCGCGGACTCTTCCCGCGCTCCCACCGCCGCAAACCTACACCCAGGCGCAACTTGCGGCGCTCCGCAAGACACTGGGCGGCAACAGGCGCGGAACATCGCTGTCAAAAATCCCGTGACCGTGGTGCCCCTGACCGCGCCCATGAGCCATCCCTAGATCGACGATTTCCGCGCGGCATCGCCCGCGCTAGCCCTGCCTTATCGGCATTGAACACGGCGGGTGGCCTGCGCCACCGTTTTCGTCTGGACCGCAAACAAACCCTCCCTCGTCTTTTGCAAGGAATAATCGACAAAACGGATGTCTGAGAGCGGGCACTTGGCTACAATCATTCTCACGGAAGTCGAGACGTAGAGTTCGTCAGGCACTGGCATGCCGCTAATTTCTACCGGGCCAGAGGGCCACTCAGGGCGCTGCAGTTCAGTTACGTTGGCAGCGATTGGCCTCGTGGCTTGTGTTTGCGCGGACATGACGCACGAAGTCCTCGGCCATATGACGGCCGCGTGGCTCGCCGATATTCGCATCGTATCTCTTTCCACTGTCGCGATTCAGACGGTCGAGCAGAGTCGTTTCGTTGCAGCTGCTGGAACAGTGGCCAATCTCATAGTTGGCGCGGCATCTCTTGTGCTCCTGAGCCGTGGGGCTGGGCGCAAAAGCGGGGCCTATTTTCTTTGGCTGTTCGCGGCGTTCAATCTCCTGAACTGCGGATACCTGCTTGCCTCGGCGGTCCTGGGCAATGGCGACTGGGCCGTCGTCATTGGCGGCCTTTCGCCCGCGTGGCTTTGGAGAGGGGCGCTCGGGCTGGCGGGCGCGATTCTGTATGCACTGAGCATCCTTTGGCTGGCGCATTCGATGCGTCAATTGGCGGCACGTAAGGTGGTTACGCTGTCCGAAATGCAGCGGCTTGCGTGGCTGTCGTTTTTGGCCGGTGGATTGATTCTCACTGTTGCCGCGGCGTTCAATCCGATCAGCCCACGACTGATCCTGCTATCCGGTGTCGGGGCTTCCTTCGGGCTGAATTGGGGCCTGTTGCTCATCCCCGGGCTCGTCCGGGCGCATGTTCAAAATAAGGTCGAGGCTGTGTCGGCACCGATGCCGCCCAGCCTCCCATGGCTCGGTGTTGCGCTGGTGTTCGGCGCACTGTTCGTCGCGATATTCGGTCCGGGTATTCGGTTCCAGGTCTGAAGCGCAACGCGCGGCGTACCCTACAGCCCCCTGGGGTCGTGACCCACATCCATAAGCAGCCGCGTCAACAAATATACGCGTGGCACCAACGTTTCGAGGTCGGCGTAGTCGTCGGCGGTGTGGGCATTTCCACCCTCGATGCCAAAACCATCGACGGCAGGCGTACCCGTTTGGGCCGCGAAGCTGACGTCCGCCGATGAGCCTACTTCGGTGGCGGTAACCTTGCGCCCGATTTCCGCATAGAGCCGGTTCACGCGCTCGATCACCCGATCCGTGTGCTCAGTGGGCGGCCACGGCGGAAAACTACGTTGCATGGAGGATTTGATCGTAACTCCGTCGATGCTGGGACTCGCCGCGAGCTTCGCGGTGGCCTGCTCCACGCGGTCCAGCTCCTCGTTCGTGAACGCCCGCACGTCAGCCTTCAACTCCGCGTGGGCGGGAACGACGTTGGTCTTGTCTCCGCCGTTGAGAATGTCCACGGTCACCGTCGTTTTTTTCGCGGCATCGCCGAGCTTCTCGAGGGCCAGGGCGAAGCGCGCGGCTTCAATCACTGCGTTGCGTCCTTTTTCAGGCTCCAGGCCGGAATGTGCCGCCCGCCCGGTGAACTGCACGCTCACAGTCGCGCTCCCCTTGCGCGCGTTGAGGACCTGGTCTGTTGGAATCCCCCGCTCGAGGTTGATGACGAGATCGCTTGCCATGGCGAGACTGCGAATGAGATCGCGCGTGCCCACCGAGCCGGTCTCCTCGTTCGAATTGAGCAGCACATCGATACGCGCGAAGTCGGCAAACCCGGTTCCCTTCAGGGCCTTCAATGCGCACACAGCGGTAACGCCGCCCGCCTTGTCATCACCGGCTCCCGGTCCGATGTAGTGTTGCCCTTCCCAATGCGGCATCCGCTGTGCCACGTCGCCGTGATTGAACACTGTGTCCATATGCGCGATCAGGACGATGCGCCCCTTGCCCGATCCCGTGAGGGTCGCGACGACATTGTTCCCCACGGCCGGAGGCGTTGGCGCAACTGCCTTCACATCCGCGCCCAGAGCCTGCAACTCGGCGGCGAAAATCGCGCCCACCGCATTCAGGCCCGCGACATCGCCTGTGCCGCTATCGATGGCAACGACGCGCTGGAGCAACTCACGGCCGCTTTGTTCGCAGGCCTTGACGGCCGTCAGGACCCTGGTGTTGGGTTGGGGCGCGGCGCCAGCCAAGGCCGGAAACGTGCAGGTCAAAAGAGCAAGCAGCACGCGTGCATGATGCTGAGTCATTCCCATTGCCTTTCTTTTGGAAGGAAGCCGCCGTGTAGCGCGCCGCACATTTTCTATTGAAGCAGCAACGACCTGTGCTTGGCACTTTACGCTGCTGCGCGATGCCCGGCCAGTACTGCTCAACCTCGATGAGCCCGGTGGCTTCGAGATCGCTCCGTGGGCGGGCCGGGTTCAGCTGGTCGACGCATATGTGGCATGGGTCAGAAACCTGACTCAGCGGGGGCTCGCCGAAGCGCTCACCACCTGGTTCGGACCACCTGCTGTGACGTAGAGCCGAAACTGGGCGATACCTGCCGGAGACACGGCGCAGGCGTACTATTATCGCGCGGTGACCAGCGGGTAGGAGAGCATTGTGTCGAGTCCCGAGACGCCGCCGATATTCAATCAAGTGGAAGCTGCCGGCACACGTGCGTTAAATTCACCGCTCGCGGAAATTCTCGTTGGACTGGCGCTGTTTTTTTCCGCCTGCGCCGCCATCACTTTCACCCGGGTACCCGGCGGCATCGCACTGGTTTGGCCGGCCAATGCCATTGCCGCGGCCCTCTTGATCCGCCTGCGGCAGGTTCGCTGGAGCATTGCGGTTGTCCTGGTATTGCTGGCCGCGGTGCTCGCGAGTGTGATTGCGGCACATCGGCCGTGGTCCAGTGCGGCCTTGTTTGCCTGTGTCCACGGGATCGAGATCGCACTGATGGTGCTCGCATTCCGCTTTATTTGGAGGTTTCCGTATCCCAAGATAACGATCAACCATGCGGCCTTCATGACGGCGCTCTTCGGGATCACGATTCCTGGGCTTGCCGCACTGCTCGCCGGCCTGGTATTGCGCAACCAATTGCCGGGCCCCTTCGGGGCAGAAGCATTACGGTGGTGGTCGTCCCATGCGATCGGTGCGTGCCTGCTGGGGCCTCCGATCATCTTGTTCAGCGTCAAGGAACTGAAGCGCCTGACGCGCGGGCGATTTCTTCTCGAGAACCTCTTGACGTGCCTCGCCTGCCTCGCAGGCTGCTACCTGGCGATTCGCTATGTGAGATTTCCCTTCGTCGGGATCGGTCTTCTGCTGTTGATCGCCGCGTTTCGGCTGGGCGGCTTCGGCACCTCGGTGGTGAGTCTGGCTCTCGGACTACTCATCACCAATTTATGGCTCATAGGCGTTCGTCCCCTGGGCCTCGATCCGGTCGCCGCGGCGAGCGGCTCATTGGAGGGTCTGCCCGTTATTGCATTTCTTGCCGCCCTGATGCCGGCTATCGCCGTTGGCTTGGGCAGTGATGCTCGGCGCGCCGCTGGCAGCGCACTTCGAGCGAGCGAGCGCCGTTTTCGCGAGTCGATGGAACATTCCCCGATCGGCATGTTGATCGCGGATCGGAACGGCGTCTGGGGCTACACCAATATCGCTCTGCAGCAGATGCTTGGTTACACCGCGGAGGAGTTTCGAGCGCTTCCTCCCGGAGGTCCTTCCAAGTCCGAGGATTGGCAGAAGAGTAAGGCACGTTGGGGGAAGCTGCTGACGGGAGAAATCGATGTCTACGAAGTGGCCCGTTGCTTCAGGCACAAACATGGCCATTGGATTTGGACGCATGTGGCCGTCTCGCTCCTGCGCGACGAAGAAGGATCGCCGCTGAATTTCATTTCGCAGATCGAAAGCCTGGAAGCGCGCCAGCGCGCTGAGAAGACGATCGCCCAGGAACGTGAGCGACTGAAGATTACCCTTGAATCAATCGGTGATGCCGTCATTACCACGGACGCGCAGACCCGTATCACCTATCTCAACGCGGCGGCCGAGGCCCTGCTCGGATTGGACATGGCCGCGGTTGAAACGCGTCGGTTTGATGAGGTGATAATTCTGGTGGACCCGCAAACCGCCAAATCCGCCGCCAGCTTGATCGGGCGCAGCGTGCTGCACGGAAAGGTGTTCAAGCGCGATCAGGCGTGTTTGCTGCATCGCTCGGATGGCACGGTGTGTTATGTGACTGACAGCGTCTCGCCGGTACTCGATACGACGGGTCAGGTCAGCGGCATGGTGATCGTCATGCGTGATGCGACCGTCGAAATCGACCGAGCCCGTGATCTGCAATACCGCGCCACGCACGACCCGCTCACGCGCCTGTGCAATCGATCCGAATTCGAGAATCAGCTGAACTCGATATTTCAGGCAGCACGGCATCTAAATCGTCCCGCCGCGGTCATGGCGATCGATCTGGATCGATTCAAGTCACTGAACGACGCAGCCGGCCACGCTGCGGGCGACGCGATGCTGCAGAAAGTCGCCGACGCGTGTCGCGCCACGGTGCGCTCATCGGACACCGTTGCCAGACTGGGGGGCGATGAATTTGCCATCGTTTTGAACAATTGCTCCGAAGAGCGGGCCACCCTGATCGGCCGGCAACTGATGAAGGCGCTCAATTCCCTGGAGCTCCAATGGGCCGGATCGCACTACTCCATCGGTGCGAGCATAGGACTGGCCACCTGCACCATCGACATGCTCGATGAGAAGGCTTGGCTGCAGGCTGCCGACGATGCGTGCTACAACGCCAAGCATGCGGGGCGCGGCCAATTGCGCGCCGCTCCCCGTAAAAGCCAAGATTAGTCCTACAGTCTGTAGCGCAGTGGCGGCATCGCGCCGTGCCGGTGGCGTTCCTATCCTCAGGCACATGAAGATTCGGTTCGGCTATGAACTCGCCTATTCATGTGAGGAGCCCACGGCCATGGTCTTCACCCTGAAGGCCGCGCCGAGCAAGTCGCAGCGGCTCCTGATCAGCGACGTCATGCGAACGGAACCGAGGTTGCGATTGCACACCTTCCAGGATGACTTCGGCAATACCTGCACGCGTTTTGATGCCCCCCGCGGCGTCACGCGTATCCGCGCGGATGGCCTCCTGAAGGATCCCGGCCTACCCGAGCCCGCCTTCTTGAACGCGCGCGAGAACCCGGTCAGCACCCTGCCATCGGAAGTGCTGATGTACCTGCACCCCAGCCGATACTGCGAGAGCGATTCCCTGCAATCCGAAGCGCAACGCCTGTTTGGCCAACTGACGCCCGGCTGCTCGCGCGTGCAGGCGATATGCGATTACGTCCACCAACACGTGATGTTCGGTTACGAACATGCCAGGCCCACCAAGACCGCGCTTGAGACCTATCACGAGCGGCACGGCGTCTGCCGCGACATGGCGCATCTTGCGATCGCGTTCTGTCGGGCGATGGGCATCCCGGCGCGCTACGTCACGAGCTACCTGGGAGATATCGGCGTGCCGAAGGTGGATGCACCCATGGACTTCGCCGCGTGCATGGAGGCCCATCTCGACGGCCGCTGGCATGTCTTCGATCCCCGCAACAACGCCCGGCGGATTGGCCGTCTGATCATTGCGCGCGGCCGCGATGCCGCAGACGTTGCCATCAGCAACGCCTTTGGCCCGGCAATATTGCAGCATTTCGAAGTGTGGACGTACCAGGTCCGGGACCGGAACTCGATCAGCCCCCGGATGAAAGGCGTGCTCGCAGCCTCCCTGCTGCTCGGCGGCCTGGGAGTAGGCCTGGCGCTAGGTCAGGCGCGTGTGCGCAAGGTAAACCGCGCAGCATAGCGCTGCGCTGCAACAAGACTTGCGCTCAGGCGCGAGACCCGCATCGATCGCGCGTGAACGCCACAGGTTGCTCGGCGTCGGTGGCCGGAGCATCCTGGTATTCCTTGACGCCAAGGCTCGGGCGACGATGGCCACCGAAGGACACATACCGTCTCCCAACGACCCACCAACGTCGAATGCCGGCGAGGCCGCAGCGACTCAGCCGCCGGCAGCCACCCTGGCGGATCGCCCGCACGGGGGCATCGGCCTCTGGGAGCGTATCAAGCGGCATAAGGTCGTGGAGTGGACACTGGCGTACGCGGCGTTCGCCTTCGCGCTGTTGCATGCAACCACGCTCCTGAGCGATGCGCTCGAGTGGCCCCACGTGATCGTGCGCTCACTCACTCTCATCTTGGCGATTGGGCTACCGGTCGCTCCGATCCTGGCTTGGTATCACGGGGTCCGTGCGCTCCGGCGCATCAATGCTGCGGAGCTGATCCTGATCTCGTTACTGCTGCTGATCGCCGGGCTGCTGCTTTGGCGCTATCCCAGATCCGCTGGCGGGCGGACCACAGTTGAAGCGCCCGCAGCAGCTGCGGTGGCGGGTGCCCGGAGTGACGCCCCAGCGTCGTTCGCTCCGCCGGCTCATTCGATCGCGGTGTTGCCGTTTATAAACATGAGTGGCGATGCGACCCAGGAGTATTTCTCGGACGGCATTACCGAGGAGCTGCTCAACGCCCTGTCGCGCCTGGATGACCTCAAGGTGGTCGCTCGGACGTCGTCATTTTCCTTCAAAGGAAAAGACGTCGATATTTCGACGATCGCGCACAAGTTGAATGTGGGAGCGATCCTCGAAGGCAGCGTACGCCGCGCCGGGAATACGGTGCGGATCACGGCGCAACTGATCAATACAACAAATGGGTTTCACCGGTGGTCTCAAACCTATGACCGGCAGCTGAGCGATATCCTGAAGGTACAAACCGATGTGGCCAGTGCCGTCGCGCAAGAACTCGAAGTGAAACTGGTCGGTGATGAGGCAGTAAAAATCGAGGTCGGTGGGACGCACAATCCGCAGGCCTATGATGCTTATCTGCTGGCAAAGGGATTTGATAGGACGGGTACTCTGGCAGGCATTCGGCGTGCTGTGCCGGCTTTTCAAAAGGCCACGGTGTTGGATCCTACGTACGCCGCGGCATACGCGGCTCTTTCGGTCAGCGAGGCCAAAGCGGCAACCATGGGGTTCGATTTCGCCGGACTCGAGAAGGCGCGGATTGCTGCCGAGAGGGCATTGGTGCTCGCGCCGCAGCTGCCTGGTGCCTACCTTGCGCGTTCCTGGGTACGCCTGAAGACACGCGAGTTTGTTCAAGCGAGGATCGACGTGGAGAAAGCTGTGGCCCTCGCGCCCAATGACAGCGGCACCGAGGCTCTATACGCGGGCGTGCTTGCTACATTCGGTAGACTCTCCGAGGCAATTGCAGTGACGCGGAAGGCAATCGCGCTCGATCCGCTCAATGATGACGCTTGGGCCAACCTCGGGTTGTTTTTGACGACAGAGCGCGACTACGCGAATGCCCGGCCGGCGCTCGAGAGAGCTCTAGCGATCTCCCCCGATGACACCCTCACCCATACCTTCATCGGAGTCCTGGATTTGCAGGAAGGCCGGATCGACGACGCGTTGGAGGAGTTTGGAAAGAGCCCGCAGGAACGGGTTCGGATGATGGGCGAGGTGGTAGTTGCTCACGCGCGCGGACAGGAACAACAGTCGCACCGGTCGCTCGATGAGCTGATTTCCAGATACTCGATGGACGCCCCCTATCAAATTGCGGAGGTGTACTCATGGCTCGGCGACAACGATAAGGCCTTTGAGTGGTTCGAGCGGGCGTACCAACAGCGCACTAACTCCTACGTAGCCTCGATTTGTTACGACCCCTTTATGTCCAATCTGCGCAACGATGAACGTTACGGTTCCTTGTTGAAACAGCTCAAGCTCAACTGACCATTGCTGCAGAGCGCCATGGTCGGGATCCGCGGGGGGTTCTCAGGGGGAAATTCGTCAGGGGTGATTAGGAACGCACCGGCCGGTCTCGGTCCTTGAATTCGCGAACGTGGGCGGCGCGGTCCGTATCGGACGAACTTACGCAATGCAGACAGCTGGGTGCATCGACGGCGGCCCGATCCAATAGGATCACGGCCCCGCAGCCGTCGCAGTTGCCGAGCGCGAGCTCATCCCCGCGTGCCAGGGCCGTGACCAGGAACACCGCGTGCTCGAAGCTGATGCCGGCTGAGGGCATCAGCTGCTGGTAGACCTCAAAGGCCTGACACAGCAGCTCGCCACGCGTCACGTTGGCCAGGGCCTTCTGGTTGAGCCTGATTCCGGCCTGCGGCAGCACGCCGAGCAGCGAGCACACGCTTGCCAGGAACGAGCTTTCCTCCTTCAGCCGCGGCGAGCGCGTGAAGTACGTGCATTGCTGCGGCGACTTGCCGCGCGGCCGGGATACGGCAAAGCCGGGTTCGTGCAGATACGCGCGGTAGAGCTTGCGAATCCTGTCATCAGACAAGCCGGTCCACGCTCTGATGGTTTGCGTGCGCGCTTCGTGACGGATAAAGCGCAGGGCGAGATCAAAACGAAACCGGTCGCGGCTGTAACGATTGTCGGAAATGCGCATGAGGGGCACCTGCTGGGTTGGCGGAAGCGGCCCGCACAGTGCTTATGTCGGGTGCGGATCGGTGGCGGCGATTTTGTGATAAAAATAGCAAAAGCCCGGAGACTGCGGCAGGGAATCCGCGACTGGAAAATTCATCAGAAGACGGAGGAATGCGATGGACAGACAAACCGATTACGCGCCCCGGGCGACACAGCCGCTCTGGGAGCGGCAGTCATGGCTGGGTGCAGCCACGCTCGAGTCTGTGGTGGAGGTCAACGAACAGGCACTGGCGCTGTTGCGCGAGCAATGCCGGGTGGCTGCGGAGCCCTCATCCCTGATTCGCGACGTCAGCAGTCTGATGCTGAATCTGGATGCCAAGTCCCTGCGCTGCGCGGCCGGCAGCGCGGTATTGCTGGTGGACGCGCAATTCGCCGATGCCCGGTCCTGGTCCGATGCCCTCGTCGGCGCGGTGAACGACCGGCCGCCGTGCGCTCCCGCCGCATTTTTCACCGTGGACGGGACCGTAGCAGTAATGCGGCTGGTGGTCACCCATGCCTGGCATCTGGCCCGCAGCGAACCGGCCGCGGCGCGCCTGCTGCTGGGGCTCTCGGCGGCCAACCTTGCCGTCATCGGCGGCTGCACGCTCAGTCGGCTGACACACCTGGCCGAGACCCGCACGCAATGGCTGCGGCCGCGCTGGGAGAGCCGCCCACGCGTGTGGTGCAACCTGCTGCGGACGGCCGGCGCGGGCGACACCCGGGCCGTGGAGCGTTTGCGGGTGCAAGGTCTGCAGTTGCTGGCCGCCGACGCGCCGCCGGGGTAAGGTGCGAGAGTGGGCGTATTGCCCCAAGGACTGTCGCCCAGGGGCGACGTCTGTCTGGCACTGCACCAGACCCGGTATAACTGGGGGTCTGCTTGTTCTGTGCTGTAACGAGGAGGACCTGACCTATGGCGCTCTGGAAAGAACCCAACGCACCGACCAGTCCGACGACACTGCCCCCACCGATGCCATCCGGCACCCCCACACCCCGGGAGACCCCCATGTCCGTCACCCCGCCTTCGAATACGGAAGCTCTGCGCCGTCCTCAGGTGGCGCGCGGTGAACTGAAAGAATCCTCATCGCCGCGGAATCTGACCATCGAGGGCAAGATCGAGGGTTCCGGCCATGTCCGTATTGCGGGATCCTTCAAAGGTGACGTGAACGTGCAGGGCAACCTGACCATCGAGGTCGGGGCCCGTGTGACGGGACAGGTCCGCGCCAGCACGGTCATCGTGGGCGGGGAGCTGCATGGCAATATCGAAGCCGCCGCCCGCGTCGAATTGCAGGAAACCGGCATGGTTGTTGGCGATGTGAAGGCAGGCTCCCTGACCGTGGCCGCCGGCTCGCGCATGCGTGGCCAGGTGGAATTCGGCTGGGGCGAGAAGGGTGTCAGCTCGCTGGCTACGGCGAAGGTGGACGCGGCGGTCTCCTGATTCGAGGAGCCGCCACTTAGATGAATTCCGGCAAGACGCGCAGCTGTCCACACTGCAAGGCCACCATCCTTGAAAGTGCGACCGTGTGTCCGGGTTGCCTGCACCATCTGCGCTTCGATCCGGCGGCGCAGCGCATGTTGCCGGCGGCGACACCGCTGCGGGTGGAGGGCACCATCCGTCATCCACCGGGTGGCGGTACCTGGGAATACTCGATAGTCCTCGCGGTACGCAATGAGCGGGGCGAGGAAATCACCCGTCAGGTCGTCGGCGTCGGGGCGCTCGCTCCCGCCGACGTGCGCTCGTTCAGTCTTTCGGTAGAACTGTTCGCCCCGCAGACCCTGGCGCGCGACCCGCGTACGGAAAGCCGCGGCTCAGGCCCCGCACCAGGCGCACCGGGTTCGGCACCACGGCCCACGGGACCGGCCGTCAGCAAGTCACCGTTTCGCGACCCCCGTGACCCGCGTACCCGGCCGCCCATGACCGCGCGTGATTCGACCGGGGGCGGCAGCAGTGCGGGCGGGCCGCCGGCACTGCCACGCGACCCGCGGCCGCCGGCGCTCGAAACCCATGTGCGTACCCGCCCGGCCGCCACCCAGCCGCTGACCAAGGATCGGCCGAAGGAGTGAGCCGGATCGGGGCGCACGGTCAGGTGTGCTACCCTCTCGCGCCCAGCACGCTATGAAAAATCGGCTCAATTGTTGCCCATGTACGCGCTCTCAGTTCACGGACTTACAAAGACTTACCGGAATGGCGTCCAGGCCCTGAAGGGCATAGATCTGGAGGTCGAGCAGGGCGATTTCTTTGCGCTGCTGGGACCCAATGGCGCCGGCAAGACCACCCTCATCGGCATCACCACCTCGCTGGTCACCAAGTCCGGTGGCACGGTCAAGGTGTTCGGCCATGACATTGACCGGGAGCTCGAGGCGGCCAAGTCCTGCATCGGCGTGGTGCCGCAGGAACTGAACTTCAACATGTTCGAGTCGCCGCTGACCATTGTCGTCAACCAGGCGGGCTTCTACGGCATCGAGCGCAAGGTTGCGCGGGTGCGCGCCGAGAAGTACCTGAAGCAACTGCAGCTGTGGGACAAGCGCAATTCAATGTCGCGCGGCCTGTCCGGCGGCATGAAGCGCCGCCTGATGATCGCGCGCGCGCTCATGCACGAGCCGAAGCTGCTCATCCTCGATGAGCCGACCGCCGGTGTCGACATCGAAATCCGCCGCTCCATGTGGGACTTCCTGCGCGAGATCAATGCTAGCGGTACCACCATCATCCTGACGACGCACTACCTCGAGGAGGCGGAGACCCTGTGCCGCAATATCGCCATCATCGATGGCGGCCTGATCGCCGAGCGTGACCGCATGAGCAGCCTGCTCTCCCGGATGAACACCGAGATTTTCGTCCTGAACCTGCGCGAACCGCTGAGCACGCTGCCTGATCTGCCCGGATATCCGGCCACGCTGGCGGATCCGCATACTCTGGAAGTCGAGCTATCGCGGGGCCAGTCGCTGAACGATGTCTTCCTGCGGCTCACGCAGCTTGGCATTCACGTGGTGAGCATGCGCAACAAGGTCAACCGGCTCGAAGAGATCTTCATGCGGCTGGTCGAGGGCAAATCGCAGCAGACCGCCAGGGCTGCCGGCTGATGGACCAACTCGTGAAATCCGACGTGCCGCAGGCGGTGAACCTGGCCAAGGTGAACTGGTGCGGCTTCAAGACCATCATCATCCGCGAGTACGGCCGCATCATCCGCATCTGGGGCCAGACCCTGGTGCCGCCGGCGGTACAGGCGACGCTGTACTTCACGATCTTTGGCGGTGTGATCGGCAGCCGCGTC
>Ga0210388_10000950_pt1 | contig 22928 bp, 14 predicted proteins | sample IncBWC19OmetaG_FD_155485 | JGI IMG/M metagenome (GOLD analysis project Ga0210388, IMG submission 155485) | Forest soil microbial communities from Barre Woods Harvard Forest LTER site, Petersham, Massachusetts, United States - Inc-BW-C-19-O ...
CGCTTCGCTCCGCGAAAAGTGGGGACTGCCTACTCTGTCCCAAGGCGCCTACGAACTTCGCGAAACCCCGGCCATCTCACGCCGCGTGGACAGAGCGGGCTGTCCCCGCTTTTCGCCCTGTCCACACAATCGCATCCGTCAATGTAACTTTTGCGCAGAAAAGCAAACTCCAAGGATCTTAATGGTTCGCGTCTCCCTCTTCGTAACCTGCATCGTCGATCAAGTCTTCCCCAACGTCGGCATCGCCATGGCCGAAGTCCTCGAACGCGCCGGATGCGAACTCGAATTTCGCGAATCCCAAACCTGCTGCGCGCAGCCCGCCTTCAACAGCGGCTATCGCGACCAGGCCCGCTCCGTCGCCGAACATTTTTTGACCACCTTTGAAGGAGCCGAATATATCGTCGTCCCCTCCGGCTCCTGCTGCTCGATGATCAGCCACCATTTCGCCGAGCTCCTGCCAGGCGATAAACGGGTCCACGATCTCGAGCCCCGCGTCTGGGAATTCTCGCAATTTCTCACCAACGTATTGAAAATCGAAGATGTCGGCGCAGCGTTCGACGGCCTGGTCACCTATCACGACAGTTGCCACGCCCTTCGCGAATTGAAAATCAAAGACGGCCCGCGCCGCCTGCTGCAAAACGTCCGTGGCCTGCGCCTGGTGGAAATGGATACTGCGGAAGAATGCTGCGGCTTCGGCGGAACTTTCTCCGTGAAATTCCCCGAGATCTCCGGCGGAATGGTACGCACTAAAATCGATTCCATCGAGCGTACCGGCGCAAGCACCGTCGTCTCCATCGATTCCAGTTGCCTCATGCAGATTCAAGGCGCGCTCAGCCGGGCTGGATCGAAAATCCGGACCATGCACTTGGCCGAGGTCCTAGCGTCCAAATGAAAACCCCCGATGTGACCGCCGCGCTCGGCAATTCGAAGCTCCAACTCGCCATCTATTCCGCCACCGCGCGCATGGCGGAGCGCCGCCGCGAGAATCTGACACCCGATTACCAGGATCTGCGCCAGCACGCGCACGATATTAAGAAGCACACGCTCAATCATCTCGACTATTACCTGGAACAGTTGGAAAAGAACGTCGAAGCGCGCGGGGGCAAGGTAATCTGGGCGAAAGACGGCGCCGAAGCCTGCGCGTTCATTCAAAAACTGGCCCGCGGCCGCGGCGTGAAGGTCATCGTGAAATCCAAATCGATGACCACTGAAGAAATTCATCTCAACGATCATCTCGAAGGCGACGGCATCGAAGCCGTCGAGACCGACCTCGGCGAATACATTCTGCAATTGAACGGTGAAAAACCCTTCCACATCATCGCGCCCGCCTTGCACAAAACCATCGGCGATGTCTCGGAAGTTTTCGAGAAGCACCTCCACTCGAAGCCCGAAACCTCGCCCGAAGCGCTGACCCAAATCGCCCGAATCGCTCTGCGAGAGAAATTCCTCGAAGCCGGCATGGGCATCACCGGAGCGAATTTCCTGATCGCCGATTCCGGAGCCGTCGTGGTAGTCGAAAATGAAGGCAACGCCCGCCTGTCGAGCTCCGCGCCGAAAATTCACGTCGCCGTTTCCGGCATTGAAAAACTAATCCCCCGCGCGCAAGACCTGGCCGTATTTCTAAAACTGCTGGGCCGCAGCGCCACCGGACAATCTTTGAGCGTCTATACCTCGTTCCTAGCCGGCCCAAAACGCGAAGGCGAACCCGACGGTCCCGAAGAATTCTATCTGGTGCTGCTCGATAATGGACGCACCAAATTACTCGCCGATGAATCCAAGCGCCAGTCTCTTTACTGCATCCGCTGCGGCGCCTGCCTGAATCATTGTCCGGTGTATCGAAAAATCGGCGGCTATAACTATCCGTGGGTTTATTCCGGGCCCATCGGTAAAATATTGACGCCGCAGTTTATGGGTGTCGAGCACGATCCCTGGCTGCCGTTCGCGTCGAGCCTCTGTGGAGCCTGTGGTGAAGTATGTCCGGTGAAGATCGAAATACCGCGAATATTGCTTGAATTAAGGTCGGATAAGGTAGCGGCGGGAGGCGATTCCGGCGAATTATGGTCATTTAAGGTATGGTCATGGGTCATGCGGCATCCCAAAATCTATGCCAAACTGGCATCCGTGGCTTTGTCCGCCGCCCCCACCAAGAAGGACTCTCTTTTCGCCGTCGGCCCGTTGAAGAACTGGCTTAGCCAGCGCGATTTACCGGTTCCCCCCGCGAAAAGCTTTCGTGATTTATGGAAGGAACGCTCCCGTTGACGTCCCGCGAACAAATTTTGGGCAACGCGAGAGCCGCGTTGAATCGCCGGCAGGGCGACCCGGCACCCCCACCTCCGCCAGTCTTGCTGACCGAAGTCCTTTCAGCGGGCCTGGTCGAGCAATTTGCCAAGGCGCTCGAAGCGCTGGCAGGGAAAGTCGTCATCGTGAAAACTCCCGCGGACGCTGAGGTTGCAATCGATAAAGCATTGAATGGAAGAAGTTTTATTCGTTCGTCCGAACCCTTTTCGCGTGACGCGATAGCCTTCGTCGAAGTCGGAATCACGTCGGCCGATTACGGACTAGCCGACACCGGATCGCTGGTGATGTTCACCGAATCCCATGAATCGCGATTATTGTCGCTTTTGCCGCCCTGCCATATTGCGGTGATTCGCAGCTCGCAGATTGTTCCGAGCCTGGATGACGTTTTCAGGCTGCGGCCTTTGCCCGGCGAGCGGTCGAGCGCGATGGTCGTGATCACCGGACCCAGCCGTACGGGCGATATCGAAATGCGCTTGGTCAGGGGTGTACACGGGCCGGGAGAAATACACGTCATCATCGTTGAGGATGATGTAACGTATTCTGATTAAAAGGCATCACACAATTCATGAGACTACCTTTGGCCATTGTTGCATTGGCATTTTCGGGGGCGGCGTTTGCCCAGTCCGGCGAATTTTGGTTTAGCGCCGGCGAATCGATTCTTTTTAACAACGGGCTCGGCACTACTGACCCGGTGCTTGGAACGCCGAACGATTTCTCGTTGGGAAACGGATTCCGCTTTGGATTCCTTTTCGATCTGGACACGCGCGATCATCTGGGCTATGAGATCAGCTATTTTTACAGCCGGTCGTCGTTAAACGACAATATTCCCAATCAGCAGTCTTCTACAGGGATGGGGATGCACACGGTATCAGGCGATGTGTTGTGGCACCTGATCAAACGCGATTCGCGTGTACGGCCGTTTGTCATCGGCGGCCTGGGTTTCACCAACTTCGTCCCACCGGGATCGTCGGCGGCTTCGGGCGGCGGATCAAATGAATTTCAAGTGAATTACGGCGCGGGCGTGAAATTCAAAGTCGGATCGAAATGGGGCAAAGACTGGGGTATTCGCGCGGATGTTCGGGATTTCCAGTACTTTTCGAAGCCTTTCGGACTATTCATGGCCAATGGAAAGTTGAATCAATTAGGCGCGACCGTCGGATTCGGCCTACTTTTCTAACGGTATAGCTGCATCCGCGGGATAAGTGCATAATCAAAGCTAAGCATGAGTCTGCGGTTTGGCGTTCTGGTTCTCGCCGCATTGTCGTTCAGCCCGGTCTTCGGGCTGGATCCGAACCGGACGCTCACGCAATACGCGCACCGGATCTGGCAGTCCCAGCAAGGACTTCCTCAGGGCACCATTTACTCGATCCTCCAGACGCACGACGGCTACCTGTGGCTGGGCTCGCAAACGGGGCTGATCCGGTTCGACGGGGTCCGTTTCGAGACGCTCGAAAACATCCGTCCCTCGGGGCCGGGGAACGTCTGGGTGCGGGGCGCCCTCGAGGATTCGAAGCACGCGTTGTGGATCGGGACGTCCGATTCCGGTATCTTCCGGATTGAAGGCGATTCTGTTACCCGCTACTCGAAGGCGACGGGCCTGCTTTCGGAAAGCGTCAACTGTCTGGCGCTCGCGAAAAACGGCGATATCTGGGCCTGCACGGACTCCGGGATGGCGCAGATACACGCGGGCAAGCTGGCCGTGTTCCGGACCACTGCGCCGGTGCGGGCTGCATGCGAGGCGAGCGACGGGACGCTGTGGGAGGGCGGCGACAACGCGAGTTTGATGTCCTTTGACGGCTCAACGTTTGTCGCGCATGCCGTCGCAAAGCTGCCTGCCGACGCGTCGGTTCGCGCGCTCGAATGTTCGGGCGACACGCTATGGGCGGGCACCACCGCGGGCCTCGTGGGAATCGGCAAGAGCGGCGAGCGATTGCTGACTTCGAAAGACGGGCTGGCGGACACCCGGATTCTGTGCCTGGCGGCGTCCCACGAAGGCGATCTATGGATCGGCACTCGGAACGGGTTCAGCCGCTTGCGCAAAGAGGAAATCGAGAGCTACCGGCCGCAGGAAGGACTTTCGCAGAGCACCGTTTATTCCATGTTCGAGGACGTGGAAGGAAGCTTGTGGGTGGGCACGAAAAACGGCCTCAATCAGTTCATCAGCGGCCGTGCGCTGCCCTACACGGTGAACGAAGGTCTGCCGAGCAACGATACCGGTCCCATTCTTCAGGACCGTACGGGCAATATCTGGATCGGCACTCTGGGCTCCGGCCTCGCGCGGTTTGACGGAAAGAAATTCCAGGTGACGACCAGCAAAGAAGGGCTGGCTTCGAATACGATTTACGCGCTGGCGGAGGATCGGGGTGGCGCCTTATGGGCCGGCACGACCTCCGGGGTCAGCCGGCTGCGCAATGGAAGGGTCGATGCAACTTTCATGAGCGCCCAAGGGCTGCCGTCGTCGGAGATCCGGGCGCTGTTTATCGATCATCGCGGCACGCTCTGGGCAGGAACCGAAAAGGGCCCGGCAGTGTTCACCGGCGGATCGTTCACGATGCCCAAGAACCTTCCCGGCGAGTTGCGCGGTCCGATCGCCGCAATCAGTGAAGACGCGAACGGACGGGTATATTTAGCGGCAGAACACGACGGGCTGTTCTATTTCGAGGATGGCGCGGCGCATGAGGTGCTACAGGATGGCGCGCCGATTCACGACGTCGACGCGCTTTATTCCGACCCCGACGGATTGGTGTGGGCGGGAACGACGGGAAGCGGACTGCGGCTGCTCGATCACGGAAAAGTGACGACGTTTCTGATCCGCGACGGAATGTTCGACAACGAGATATACGGCGTCATTCGGGACAATCAGGACCATCTGTGGATGGCGTGCAGTAAAGGCGTTTTTTCAGTAAACCGGTCCGACCTGCTGGAATTCGCGTCAGGAAAACTGAAGAAAATCGTGAGCAGCCCGTATAGCCCGACCGATGCGTTGCGCACCATCGAATGCCGCTCCGGCGTGCAGCCAGGATCGGCGCGCATGCAGGACGGGAGGGTGTGGTTTTCAACCATCCGGGGACTCTATGTTTTCGATCCGAATCACCTGGCGCTGAAACTTCCGCCGCCTCCGATCGTGATTGAGGAGACGACCGTGAACGGCGAACGCGTGGAGCCCGCCGAAATCGCAGCGATCCCGCCGGGGTTGAAAAATCTGGAGTTCACCTACAGCGGGCTGACCTTTTTCCAGCCGAACCGGATGACGTTCCGCTACATCCTCGAAGGCTTCGATAAGAAATGGATTCAGGCGGGGACGCGCAGGGAAGCTTTTTACACCAATCTTCCACCGCGCAGTTACCGCTTTCGCGTAATCGGCTGTAACGCCGACGGGATTTGCAATGAGGCAGGCGCCTCCGCGTCCTTTACGCTGGCGCCGCATTTTTATCAAAGAGCGTGGTTCCCTCCGTTGTGCGCGGCAGCGCTGGCCTTGACCGCGTGGATGATTTACCGGCTGCGCGTCCACCGCTTGCGGGAGCAGTTCAACCTGATTCTGACGGAGCGCAGCCGCATTGCGAGGGAGTTGCACGACACGCTGATTCAGGGCCTGAGCGGGATCACCATGGAGATGCAAGCGTTGGCCGGACGGCTTAGATCGCCGGAGGAGCGCGCCACGCTCGAAGATATCGTGCGCGATGCCGGCACCTGTTTACGGGAGACTCGCCGCTCCGTCGCCGGACTGCGCAGCGCGCAAGGCCCCGATTCCGGATTGGCGGCGGCCATCACGCAAGCAGCTACGCAGATCACCGAGGCGAAGGCGGTGCGATTAAAGCTGAAGCTGGATAAGAAGCCCACGGAGCTGTCTCCGGAAGTGCAGTACAATTTGCTGCGCATCGCGTCTGAAGCAGTGAACAACTCCGTGAAACACTCGGGTGCGAAGACCATTGAAGTGATGCTCGAATGCAATCCGGACGCGATGCGGCTTTCGATAAAAGACGATGGCGCGGGCTTTTCGCGTGAGAACGGTAACGTTCGGCCGGGCCATTACGGTCTTATCGGTATGAAGGAACGCGCGGCGCAGATTGGCGCAGAGTTCAACCTGGCAAGCGAGCCGGGACGGGGAACCACAGTTTCCGTGCGGCTGCCGGCGAAGATATCGGCGCCGAAACAACCAGTCGGAGTACACACACATGTTGACTGAAACCGAAAATAAGCTGAATGACACAGAAGTAACCGGCACTATCCGCGTATTATGCGTGGACGATCACCCGCTGGTGCGCAAAGGCATCGCATCGATCCTGGCGAATGAAGCCGACATGGAGTTGGTGGGAGAAGCCAATAACGGGCGCGAGGCGGTGAGCCTGTTCAAGGAACACAAGCCGGACGTGGTGCTAATGGATCTGCGGATGCCCGATATCGACGGCACCGCGGCGACGCGCATGATCCGGCAGGAAGCGCCGGAGGCGAAAATTATCGCGCTGACCAGCTACGACGGCGATCAGGATATTTACCGCGCGCTCGAAGCGGGTGTGCGCGGCTACATCTTGAAGGAAATGGTACATACCGAGGTGGTGCGCGCCATCCGGACAGTCCACTCCGGCAAACGGCTGATGCCGCAGGAAGTGGCGGAGCGGCTGAGCGAATATTTCCCGCAGGTGGCGCTAACGCCGCGCGAAGTAGAAGTACTAGGATGTGTGGCGAAGGGGATGGCGAACAAAGAGATCGCGTCCAGGCTGGGAACAGCAAGCGGCACGGTGAAGATGCATATCCAGAATATTCTCGCAAAGCTCGGCGCAAGCGATCGGACGCATGCGGTGACGATTGCGATGGAGCGGGGGATACTGCATCTCAGCTAGCGCTGAGATGCAAGAAGTAGCCAGTAGCCAGTAGCCAGCATGAGAGTTTTGGAGGGTTTGCGCCACTATTTATCGTGGCTCGGGCTCGGAGTTTTCGCGACTTGTTGATTTGGCAAAGGGCACATCAGTTTGTGCTTTGCGTGTATCGTGAGACGGAAAAGTTTCCGCGTGACGAACGCTATGGACTGACCAGCCAGCTTCGACGATCTGCCGTTTCTATTGCAGCGAACATCGCGGAAGGTTTCGTAAAGCGAGGTGTCGCCGATAAGCTACGATTTCTGAATATCGCTCAGGGTTCTCTCGAGGAAAGCCGATACTATCTGATTCTTGCCTCGGATCTCGGTATCGCGGACGTGAGCGCAGCCGAGCAGCTCGCGGATGAATGCAGCAGATGATTGAGGCGTTCTCCCAAACACTCCGAAGCTCAAACGCTTGATTCTGGCTACTGGCTGCTGGCTACTTCTTGTTCCTATGCCTAATGGCATAGGAACTTCCTGCCTCATGACAGTCGCTGCGAGGCGGTCTGAAGCGCGATACTATGGATGATTCCGTTTCAGTATGACTCCCGACAATCCACGACAACACGTCGCGGTGGCAACGCCACCACCTCCTCCTGTGACTCAAACGCCCGTGCGGAAGAAAAGTTATGGGTGGCTATGGGTCCTGGTGCTCTGTTTGGCAGGCGGAGCTGCTTACCGGTGGTATCCGCGCACCGCCGAAGGGCTGGCCGCGGGCAAGGACGGAAAAGGCGATAAGGGCGGAGGCCGCACCGTTCCGGTGGTCGCCGCGACGTCGCGCAGGGGCGATATGCCGGTGTACCTGCCCGGACTCGGCAGCGTCACGGCATTTAACACAGTCACCGTTCGATCGCGCGTCGACGGGCAGATCATGAAGATCGCGTTCACGGAAGGGCAACTGGTAAAGGAGAACGACCTTCTGGTCGAGATCGACCCTCGTCCGTTTCAGGTGATGCTCGAACAGGCGGAGGGGCAGAAGGCCAGGGACGTGGCGCTGCTCGACAACGCGAATATCGATCTGGAACGTTATAAGGTGCTGTACAAGCAGGAGGCGATCCCGAAACAGCAACTGGACACGCAGATCGCGTTGGTGGCGCAGGACCAAGCCGTCATCAAGAGCGATCAGGCGGCTATCGACAACGCTAAACTACAACTGGTCTATTCCAAGATTACGTCGCCTTTAACGGGACGCATCGGGCTGAGGCTGGTGGATCAGGGCAACATTATTCACGCGACCGACGTGAACGGCCTGGTGGTAATCACGCAACTCCAGCCGATCGCGGTGATTTTCAATATCGCCGAGGATAGCCTGCCAGCGGTGCGCAAAAAGATGCAAACCGAAACCATGCGCATCGACGCCTACGATCGCGATCTGAAAAAGAAACTGGCGCAGGGCAAACTGCTGACCATCGACAATCAGATCGATCAATCCACCGGCACGGTGCGATTCAAGGGCGAGTTCGCCAACGAAGACAACGCGCTGTTTCCGAATCAGTTCGTAAACGCGCGGCTCCTGCTGGACATGCGGCACAATACCGTAATTATTCCGACGGCGGCGATTCAGCACAGTCCGCAGTCCACGTTCGTTTACGTCGTGAAGCCGGATAATACGGCGGAGGTTCGCAATGTCGTCAGCACGCTGACCGAAGGCGACGAGGCGGCGGTCGATAGCGGCCTGGAGCCGGGCGAAAACGTGGTGATCGACGGCGTCGATAAATTACAACAGGGAACCAAGGTTTCCATGCGCCTGGCGGGTGGCAAGGTGACCCGCGGTTAAAGAATGAGTCCTTCCCGCCCGTTTATTCTGCGGCCGGTGGCAACCGCCTTACTGATGGCGGGTTTGCTATTGGTCGGGGCCGTCGCTTATAAGCAACTGCCCGTTTCAGCGCTGCCGCAGGTGGATTATCCCACCATCCAGGTGATCACGTTTTATCCCGGAAGCAGCCCGGATGTGATGGCATCATCGGTGACGGCTCCTCTCGAAAGGCAGTTCGGACAGGTGCCGGGACTGAACCAGATGACATCGACTTCGTCATCGGGAAGCTCCGTGATCACCTTGCAGTTCGCGCTCGAATTGAATATCGACGTGGCGGAACAGCAGGTGCAGGCGGCGATCAACGCGGCGTCCAGTTTCCTGCCGGTGGACCTGCCCAATCCTCCGATTTATAGCAAGACCAACCCGGCCGATACGCCGATTCTGACGTTGGGGCTGACGTCCAAAACCATGGCGTTGTCGAAGGTCGAGGATTACGCCGACACACGTCTGGCGCAGAAAATCGCCCAGTTGCCGGGCGTCGGACTGGTGAGCATTTCAGGTGGGCAGAAGCCTTCCATCCGGATTCAGGCGAATCCCATGGCGCTGTCGTCGTACAAATTGAATCTCGAAGATTTGCGCGCGGCGCTGGTGGCGGCCAACGTGAATCAGGCGAAGGGAAGCTTCGACGGTCCGCACAATGCGTACACAATCGGGGCCAACGATCAGATTCTGACCAGCGCGGATTACCGGCCTCTGGTGATCGCGTACCGGAATGGCGCGCCGGTGACGTTATCCGACGTGGCCGATGTGGTGGACGATGCGGAGAACGTGAAGCTGGCGGCGTGGATGAATCAGACTCCGGCGGTGATCGTCAATATTCAGAGGCAGCCGGGCGCGAATATCATCGACGTGGTGGATCGCGTGAAAAGGCTGCTGCCGACGCTCCGGGCGTCGCTGCCGAGCGCGATCGAGACTACGATTCTGACGGACCGGACGATCACGATTCGCGCGTCGGTGGCCGACGTGCAGTTCGAATTGATGCTGACCATCGCGCTGGTGGTCATGGTCATCTTCCTGTTCCTCAGGACGCTGGCGGCGACGGTAATTCCTAGTGTCGCGGTGCCTCTGTCGCTGGTGGGCACGTTCGGCGCGATGTATCTATTGGGGTACAGTCTCAACAACCTGACGCTGATGGCGCTGACCATCTCGACCGGCTTCGTGGTCGATGACGCGATCGTGATGATCGAGAATATCGCGCGCTATATAGAGGAAGGCGAAGCTCCGATGCAGGCGGCGTTGAAGGGCGCCGAGCAGATCGGGTTTACGATTTTATCGCTGACCGTTTCGCTGATCGCGGTGCTGATTCCTTTGTTGTTCATGGGCGATATCGTGGGGCGTTTGTTCCGCGAGTTCGCGATCACGCTGAGCGTGACGATTCTGATCTCCGCCGTGGTTTCGCTCACGCTGACGCCGATGATGTGCGCGCGGCTATTAAAGCACAAGCCGGAATCGGAGCAGGGGAAACTGTATCGCTTTTCAGAGCACGTTTTCGTCAGCATCATCGCGTTTTACGGAAGAACGCTGCAGGTTATTTTGCGGCATCAGTTTTTCACGCTGATGGTCGCGGCGGGAACGCTGGCGGGAACCGCGATCCTGTTCATTCTGATCCCGAAAGGATTTTTCCCGGTGCAGGATACCGGCGTGATTCTGGGGGTTTCCGAAGCCGCGCAGACCGTTTCGTTCCCCGCCATGTCGAAGGCCCAGCAGGAATTGACGAAAATTATTTTGAAGGACCCGGCGGTCGACAGTCTCTCGTCGTTTATCGGAGTGGACGGCACCAATACCACCGTCAACAGCGGGCGCATTCAGATCAATTTGAAGCCCATCGAGGAGCGCCGCACCAGTGCGAGCGACATTATCCGCCGCTTGCAGCCGGAGCTGGCCCAGGTCGAAGGGATCACTCTGTACATGCAGCCGGTGCAGGATCTGACGGTCGAGGATCGGGTCAGCCGGACGCAGTATCAATACAGCCTGGAAGATCCGGATGCGGCGGAACTGGCGCTCTGGGTTCCGAAATTCGTCGCGAAGATGCAAACGCTTACGATGCTACGCGACGTGGCGAGCGATCAGCAGAACGGAGGCTTGCAGGCGATGCTGGTGATCGACCGCAGCACCGCTTCGCGCTTCGGCATCACTCCGTCGATGGTCGACAACACTTTGTACGACGCGTTCGGGCAAAGGCAGGTGTCGATCATGTTCACGCAGTTGAATCAGTACCGCGTGGTGCTCGAAATCAAGCCGGACTTGCAACAGAATCCGCAGGAACTGCGGAATATTTACATCCGCACTTCGCAGAACAGCGTCGCGCCGCCCAATTCGAGCCAGACGGGCTCCGCGCAAAGTAACTCCACCGCGGGCGGGTCCGCTTCGACCGCTGCCGTCGTCTCGACCGCAGGCGGACAGGTTCCTCTCAGCGCCTTCACGCATTTCGAGCCGGGCACGACGCCGCTGGTGGTCAACCATCAGGGACAGTTCCCGGTAGTGACGTTGTCGTTCAACCTCGCGCCCGGAGCGTCGATCGGAAACGCGGTCGACGCGATCAACGCGGCGAAGAAAGAGCTGGATTTGCCGCCCAGTATTCAGGCGACGTTCCAAGGTACGGCGGCCGCGTTCCAAGCTTCGCTCGCTAATGAATGGATCCTGATTCTCGCGGCACTGGTCACGGTGTACATCGTCCTGGGAGTGCTGTATGAAAGTTATATCCATCCGCTGACCATTCTTTCGACGCTGCCTTCGGCGGGTGTCGGCGCGCTGCTCGCTCTGATGCTGTGCCATGAGGATTTCAGCGTCATCGCGCTGATCGGCATTATTCTCCTGATTGGTATCGTCGAGAAAAACGCCATCATGATGATCGACTTCGCGCTCGAAGCGGAGCGCAAGGAAGGCAAGGAGCCCCTTGAAGCGATTTATCAGGCCTGCCTGCTGCGGTTCCGTCCGATCATCATGACCACGCTTGCCGCCATGCTGGGCGGCGTTCCTCTCGCGCTCGGCACCGGCACCGGAGCGGAATTGCGGCGTCCCTTGGGTATCGCGATCGTCGGAGGGCTGATCTTCAGCCAGCTTCTGACCCTCTACACGACGCCGGTAATTTACTTGTTCTTCGATCGCGCGGCGCGGCGCGTCACCGGACGCAGCGGCGCGGGCGTGAGCAGCACTCCACCGCACCATAGCCCCACTGGCGGTGGTGGTCACACTGGTGGTAGCCCGACCCCGGAGCTTGCATGAGCATTTCCGAACCGTTCATTCATCGTCCCGTCGCAACAACGCTTCTGACCATCGCACTCGGATTGGCGGGAGGCATTGCCTACTTCGCTCTTCCGGTCGCGCCTCTGCCGGAGGTCGAGTTCCCCACGCTGATGGTTACGGCCACCTTACCGGGCGCGAGTCCGGAGACCATGGCATCGTCCGTCGCGACCCCTCTCGAACGCCAGTTCGGGCGCATCGCCGGTCTGAACGAAATGACCTCGTCGAGCTCGCTCGGAAGCTGCTCCATCACCATGCAGTTCGATTTGAGCCGCAACATCGATGCCTCGGCGCGCGATGTACAGGCGGCCATCAACGCGGCGCGCGGCCAGTTGCCCCCGAACCTGCCGCAGAATCCGAGTTGGCGAAAGATCAATCCCGCCGATTCGCCGATTCTGATGATCGGCCTCACCTCGGAGACCATGCCTTCCGGTAAGGTTTACGATGTGGCCGCGTCCATTCTCCAGCAGAAACTCGCGCAGATGAAAGGTGTGGGCCAGGTCAGCGTCGGCGGAGGCGCTCTGCCAGGTGTTCGCGTGGAGGTGAATCCCACGCTGCTGAATACCTTCGGCCTGGGGCTGGAAGATATCCGCACCATGCTGGGCACCGCCAACGCGAATCGTCCGAAGGGCGATTTTCACGACATCAACCGCGTGTGGACGATCAACACCACAGATCAGCTCCGGTTGGCGGCGGAGTACAGTCCTCTCGTCGTCACCTATAAAAACGGCGCCGCCGTCCGGCTGTCCGACGTGGCCAGCGTGGTCGATTCGGTGGAGGACATTCGCAACATCGGATATGTCGACACCCATGAGGCGATGATGCTGGTCATCTTCCGGCAGCCCGGCGCGAATATTATTCAGACCGTCGACCGCGTTCTGGCCGCGATGCCGCAATTGCAGGCGGAAGTTCCAGCCGCACTGCACATGAAAGTGATTCTGGACCGCACCACCACCATTCGCGGCTCCGTGAAAGACGTCGAGCTGTCCATGGGTATCTCCATCGTGCTGGTCATCATGGTAGTGTTCTTATTCCTGCGCAGCGTGCGCACCACTCTGATTCCCAGCGTGGCCGTGCCGATTTCCCTGGTCGGCACCTTCGGCACGTTGTACCTGTTCGGCTACAGCGTCGACAATCTGTCGCTGATGGCGCTCACCATCGCCACCGGGTTCGTGGTGGACGATGCCATCGTGGTGATCGAGAACATTACGCGCTATCTCGAAGAAGGCATGGAACCGATGCAGGCGGCGCTGAAGGGCGCGGCGGAAATCGGCTTCACCGTGCTCTCCATCAGCATCTCGCTGATCGCCGTTTTCCTGCCAATTCTGATGATGGGCGGCATCGTCGGGCGCCTGTTCCGCGAGTTCGCCGTCACGCTCTCCATGGCGATCATCATCTCGCTGGTGATCTCGCTGACCACCACCCCCATGATGTGCGCGCGCCTGCTCCGCTCTCATGAAGCCGAACGCAAGCATGGATGGATGTACAACCTGAGTGAACGCGGCTTCAATGCGATTCTCAAGGGCTACGAAAGAACGCTGGGCTGGGTTCTTCGGCACCAGTTGCCGACCCTGGTAGTGATGCTGGCCACGCTCGGCTTCACGGTTTATCTCTATATCGCGATTCCCAAAGGGTTTTTTCCGCAACAGGACACGGGCCGCCTGAGTGGAGCCATGCAGGCGGACCAGGCGACCTCTTTCCAAGCGATGAAAGACCGCATGCTCCAGGTGCTCAAGGTCGTCATGGCGGACCCGGCGGTGGAAACGCTGAACGCCTCTACCGGCGCGGGCGGATGGGGCGGCGGCGGCACCAACGCGGCGCGCATGTTTATCATTCTGAAACCGCTTGAAGAACGCAAGCTCAGCTCCGACCAGGTGATCGCGCGGCTGCGCCCGAATCTTGCAAAAATCCCCGGGATCAGCCTATTCCTGCAATCGACCCAGGATCTGCGCATCGGAGGCCGTTCGAGCGGTGCGCAATATCAGTACACCATGCAAAGCGACAACGTCCGGGATTTGAACGAATGGGCTCCGCAGGTGTTCCGGAAATTGAAAACCTTGACGGAGATCGCCGACGTCAATACCGACCAGCAGGATAAGGGCCTGGAATCGACGCTGGTCGTCGACCGGCGGACCGCCGCGCGCTTCGGCATCACCCAGCAGAATATCGACGACACCCTCTACGACGCCTTCGGTCAGCGGCAGGTCTCCACCATGTACACGCAGTTGAATCAGTATCACGTGGTGCTAGAAGTAGATCAGCAGTTCTGGCAGAATCCCGACGGCCTCCGCTACATTTACGTCGAAGGGCCGAACGGCCAGCAGGTTCCTCTCAGCGCCGTGACGCACTACGTGGCTGACACGACGCCGCTTTCGATCAATCACCAGGGCCAGTTTCCTTCCGTAACGCTCTCGTTCAACATCCCGGTGGGCCTCGCGCTAGGGGACGCGGTTCCGGCCATTGAAAAGGCCGAGCGCGAAATCGGACTGCCCGCCAATGTGAAAGGAAGTTTTCAGGGCACAGCGCAGGCTTACCAGGAGTCGCTCTCGAATGAGCCGATCCTGATTGCGGCGGCGCTGCTGACGGTGTACATCGTGCTCGGCGTGCTGTATGAGAGCCTGATCCATCCCATCACCATTCTTTCGACGCTGCCCTCGGCCGGAGTCGGCGCTCTGCTCGCCCTGCGCGCCACCGGCAACGAACTGAACGTTATTTCCCTGATCGGCATCATTCTGCTGATCGGCATCGTGAAAAAGAACGCCATCATGATGATCGATTTCGCGATCGCCGCGGAGCGCAAGGAAAACAAATCGCCGGAGGAAGCAATCTATCAGGCCTGCCTGCTGCGCTTCCGGCCCATTACCATGACCACTATGGCCGCGCTGCTGGGCGGCATGCCGCTGGCGCTCGGCACCGGAGTGGGCAGCGAGATGCGGCGTCCGCTGGGTATCGCGATCGTGGGGGGCCTGCTGTTCAGCCAGTTACTGACGCTGTACACCACGCCGGTGGTTTATTTGTATCTCGATCGTATGCAGTTGCGGTGGCATCGTTGGAAGAGCCGTGCACGGGGCGCCGCGCCCGCTCCGGCAGAAGTTTGATTTGGAGGCATCGTTCATGCTAAGAATCGATATCAAGTTGGAATCGGACGGAGACACCACGCTGGCGCTGGCCGGAAAATGCAACGGTACTTCGCTGGGAGAATTGCGCCGCGCCATTGACCGCGCGCGCCGGTCTCACAAACGTGTCGTGATCGATCTGAGCGAGGTAACCTTGTTAGACCGGCCCAGTTTGCAGTTTCTGGCCGCGCAGACGCGAGAGGACGTGCAATTGACAAATTGTCCGGAGTACATTCAGCCGTGGATTTATCGGGAAGGTTCGGAATGAGAGGTTTTCAGAAGTGGTTCAGGGCGGGAGCGCTCCTGCTGCTAGCCACCATGGTAACGACCTCTTGCGTAGTGGGTCCGAAATATGTCCGGCCTACGTCGCCGGCGTCCCCAGGCTTCAAGGAACCCGTTCCCGATTCGTACAAGGAAATGACCGGCTGGAAGACCGGCCAGCCTCGCGACGAAGTCGCGCGCGGCAAGTGGTGGGAGATCTTCGGCGACACCGAGTTGAACGCTCTCGAAGAACAGATCGACGTCAACAGCCAGACCATCGCGCAGGCCGAAGCGAATTATCGCGGGGCGCGCGCGGCGGTCAGAGTCGCCCGCTCCGGGCTGTTCCCAACGCTTACCACGGCTCCCGTAGTGACGGGCACGCAGAGTTCCGCGAACTCGTCCGCGGCCAGCACCGGCTTTAAACCCAACGCCTTCGCCGTCGCCCAGATTCCTTTCGATGCGAGTTGGGACGCCGATATCTGGGGCCGCATTCGCCGGACCATTGAAGCGGGCATCGAAACGGCGCAAGCCTCGGCGGGCGATCTCGAAACCATGCGCCTCAGCCTCCAGTCGGAGCTGGCGCTCGATTACTTCCAGCTTCACGGACTCGACGCGCAGAAAAAACTGCTCGACGACACGGTCACGGCTTATCAGAAGGCGCTCGACCTGACCAACAATCGTTATAACCAGGGCGTCGCCTCCCAGATCGACGTGGTGCAGGCGCGGACGCAGCTCGAACAGACCCGCGCGCAATCTACCGATACCCTGGTGCAGAGGCAAACCTTCGAACATGCCATCGCCATCATCATCGGCAAGCCCCCGTCGGCGCTCACGATTCCTTTCAAGGTCATGAACACCCCGCCGCCGCCGGTTCCGGTGGGAGTGCCTTCGCAGTTGCTCGAACGTCGCCCCGATATCGCGGCCAATGAGCGGCGCATCGCCGCGGCAAACGCAAATGTAGGCGTGGCGCAGGCCGCGTTTTATCCCGACATCACCCTCAGCGCCGCGGGTGGCCTCGAAGGAACCAGCATCCTGAACCTGTTCAGTTGGCCGAGCCGGTTCTGGTCCCTGGGCCCGACGGTCAGTTACACGCTGCTCGATTTCGGAAAGAGGCAAGGCACTCTCGAACAGGCGCAGGCATCCTATGATGCCGCCGTCGCCGTTTACCGGCAAAGCGTCCTGACCGCATTTCAGAACGTCGAAGATAATCTTTCCACGCTGCGCGTGTTGGAGGAGGAATCCCAGCAGCAGGCCGCCGCCGTCACCGCAGCCGAACGATCGCTGGAGCTGGCGATTAACCAATACCAGGGCGGCATCACGGCGTATCTCCAGGTCATTACGGCGCAGGCCATTGCGCTGTCGAACGAAGAGACCGCGGTGCAGCTCCTGACGCGCCGCATGGTGGCGTGCGTATCGCTGATCCAAGCCATCGGCGGAGATTTCAACGTCTCCGGCCTGCCGACCCCGCAGGAAGTCGCGCCGTGGAAAGGCGTGCAAGGCGTCGCCAAGCGCGTCCCGGCCGCCACGCAGTAACAGTGGGGCGGGTTCCCGACCTGCCCTCTTTCCTAACAAAATTCCCCCCGATCCGTCAGCATTCTCATGCTGCGACTGCTCTCCCTCTCGCTCTCCTTCACCCTCCTCGCCGCCGACTGGCCGGGATGGCGCGGACCGAATCGCGACGGTCTTTCCACCGAAACCGGATTGCTCAAGCAGTGGCCCGCCGATGGCCCCAAGCTAGCTTGGCAAGCCAAAGGCCTCGGCGCCGGATTCTCCAGCATTTCCATCTCCGGCAACCGCATATTCACGATGGGCGACCAAAAGGACGGCCAGTATGTCGAAGCCTTGAACCTCGCCGACGGCGCTCCTGTCTGGGCAACCAAAATCGGACCCATATGGGATGACTCGGATAGCCCAGGCCCGCGCGGCACTCCCACCGTCGATGGCGATTCCCTTTACGCCATGGGCACCGAAGGCGAGCTGGTCTGCCTCGACATCGCCACCGGCACGCTTCGCTGGCAGAAATCGATGGTAGCCGATTATAACGGCCAGATGATGTCCGATTGGAAGTTCGCCGAATCGCCTCTCATCGACGGCAATAAGCTCCTGTTCACGCCCGGAAGCTTCGGCGCGCTGATGGTCGCCGTCGACAAGCGCACCGGCAAAGATTTATGGCGAGCCGGTGGAGCCAGGCTCGGCCGCCTGGGCAGTAACGGAGCCGGATATTCCTCCATCGTCGTCTCGAATGGCGCGGGCGTCCGCCAGTACGTGCAGCTCATCGGACGCGGCCTCATCGGGGTTCGCGCCGACGACGGAAAGCTCCTGTGGAGCTACAACCGCGTAGCCAACGACGTCGCGAATATCTCGACCCCGGTGATTCGCAGCGATTACGTGTTCGCCTCCACCGGCTACCAGACCGGAGCGGCGCTGCTCAAGCTCGTCAAAACCGCCGATGGCGTCGACGCCCAGGAAGTCTATTTCCTCGACTCCAAGACCTTTCAAAATCACCACGGAGGATTCGTCCTGGTAGGCGATTTCATCTACGCCGGCCACGGCCACAGCAACGGATTCCCCATCTGCATCGAATTCCTGACCGGAAAGGTCCGCTGGGGCGGCGATATTCGTCCCGAAGGAGCCACCGGATCGGCCGCAGTCGCCTATGCCGACGGACGCTTGTATTTCCGCTATCAAAACGGAGTCATGAAGCTGTTCGACGCCTCGCCCGAAGGCTTCAAAGAATACGGCTCGTTCAAAATCCCCGGCGTCCGCGCCCCCAGTTGGTCGCACCCGGTGATCTATCAAGGCAAACTCTACCTGCGGGAGCAGGACAATTTATTCAGCTACGACGTCCGCCAGTGAAACTCTTGGCGAGCTTAGCGCCTTTTTGCCTGCAAAATGACTTCGGCGTTTATTCCCCCACCACCAGCACCGGCGCCCTCGCCTCATGCCGAACCCCGTTAATCGTGTTCCCGAAAATCAAATCCTTCAACCCGCGATGCCCGTGCGCCCCCATCACGATCAGGTCGGGATGAATCTCGCGCGCCGCCCGAATAATCTCGTCTTTCGGACTCCGCCCGTGCGCCACCGTCAGTTCCGCTTGGATCCCCTCGCCCGCCAAGCCTTCCATGATGCCGCGGAAATAATCCTCGCCCTCTTGACTCTCCGCGTCCGAAGCCAGTGGACCGAACAGCGCACTGGTCGCGCTCTCCTCCACATGCAGAAGATAGAGAATCGACCCATGCACTTTCGCCATCGCCGCCGAATGCGCAATCGCCGCGCGATCCCGCGAGGAGTGATCGAGCGGCACCAGAATCCTGCGATACACCGGTGCGGGCAGATCCGCGGCAACCTTGATTCCCTCGCTCTTGCTGTCCCGCGCGCTCACGCCTCCTCCCGCGAACATGATATATCCCAGCAGACCGATAATCGCGAGAATCACCGGCGCCACCAGCAGCGCATGCCACCACGCCGCGCCCATCCAGGGGATCAGCAATCCGCCCGCGTACCAGAAATTCAGCCCCAGAATGACCACGGCGACGGCCCACGCCAGCGCCGCCAGCCAAAGCCGGCTCGCGAATTCCCCCATCCGACCCTTATCGCTGGTGAAGCGGATTAACGGAATCACCGCAAACGGAAGCTGCATGCTGAGGATCACCTGGCTCAGGATGATCAGTTGCAGCGTGCCCTGCGCGCCCCAGAAGTAAACCGTGATCACCGCCGGAATAATCGCCAGAAACCGCGTAATCATCCTCCGCAGCCACGGCCGCAGCCGCAGATTCAAAAATCCTTCCATCACGATCTGCCCCGCGAAGGTTCCCGTCAAGGTCGACGATTGTCCGCTCGCGAGCAATGCGATCGCGAACAGGCCGCTCGCAACGGCGGTTCCCAGCAGAGGCGTCAGTAGCTCATGCGCCTGCTCGATTTCCGTCACGATGACGTGGCGCTTGAAAAACACCGCAGCCGCCATAATAAGGATCGCCGCATTCACGATCAGCGCTCCATTCAGCGCGATGACTGAATCGGCCAGGTTATACCGGCAAGCCTCGCGCTTCTCGGCGACCGTCTTGCCGATCCTCCGGGTCTGCACCAGAGCCGAGTGCAGGTACAGATTGTGAGGCATCACCGTCGCCCCCAGAATCCCGATCGCGATATACAGGCTCTGCCCGTTCAGATGAGGGACCAGCCCCGACAGCATATCGTGCCAAACCGGCTTGGCAAAAGCCAGCTCCACTCCGAAACATCCCGTCATCACCGCGATCAGCAGCAAGATCAGCGCCTCGATCAGCCGGATTCCGTAGCGCGAAAACCACAACACCAGCACCGTGTCCAGCGCCGTCAAAGACACGCCGATCACCAGTGGTATCCCAAATAGCAGGTGCAGCCCGATTGCCGCCCCCAGCACTTCGGCCAAGTCGCACGCGGCGATCGCGATCTCGCACAGCACCCACAGCGCGTTGCAAACAGCCTTCGGATACGATTCCCGGCAGGCCTGCGCCAAGTCCCTTCCCGCGACGATCCCCAACCGGGCCGCCAGCGTTTGCAGCAGGATCGCCATCAGGTTCGATAGCACCAGCACCCATAACAGTCCGTACCCGAACCTCGCGCCGCCTTCGAGGTCGGTCGCCCAGTTCCCCGGGTCCATGTAGCCAACGCTCACCAGGTATGCCGGACCGCCAAACGCCAGCATCCGGCGCAGCACGCTTGACCGCTCGGTTCGAACGGTGCCGTGGACCTCAGGAAGAGAGCCAGACGGTGATAGCTGTGGTTTCAACAAAATACTTAACGCTAGTTTATATCATTTTAAGTCTCTATGCCCGGTCATACTCGCCGATACGAAATACGAGGGACATTGACCACATGACTGTTGGAAAGAAATTGATGATCTGCATCGCCGGCATGCTCGCCGCGGTGTTCAGCCTTGCTGGAGTTGCGTGGTATGCAACGCAAAGCCTCGGAAACGAGTTGAATTTTGTGACGACTACAGTCGGAACACGCTCTATCCTGGCCGGAACTCTCCATTCCGAGGTGCTCACGATGCGGGCGAAAACCCGTGGGACGATCATGTACGCGCTGGCCCACGATCCGAAACACGCCGATGTCGAGCGAGACGGGTTTCGCGAGTCTCTCAAGGCAGCGAAGGCCTCTGTGGCAGAGATCCGGCCCTTCCTCACGACGGAATTAGGAAGAACCCTCATGGCCGGAATTGATTCCGATCTCGACCTCTACAGTTCTTCTTTCGAACAAACCTCCAAGCTGCTGTCCAGCGGCAAAACGGGGTCGGCCCTCGCGATGTATCGCGAAAAAGGCGGTATGGTCGGTGAGCGCATGCAGAATGCCGCTGCCAAGTACGTCGAGACTCAGAAAACTATTCTGAGCGACGCGAATGCCGCTGGAATCCAGAAGACCGCCTCGAGCCGCTGGCTCGCCCTGATCTTCGTGAGCATAGCCCTCGTCATCGTCGGAGCGATCGCTTTCGCCGTCCGCCAGATCACTAGCAGGCTCCAGGCCATTGCGGCCAGCCTCTCCGAGGGAGCTGCCCGAATCGCCGCCGGATCGGGCCAGGTTTCTTCCTCCAGCCAGACCCTCGCGCAAGGCGCATCGGAACAGGCCGCCTCACTCGAAGAGACCTCCGCGTCCGCTGAGGAAATCACCTCGATGACCCGTCAGAACGCCGCCAACACCAGCCAGGTCGCCGAATTGATGACCACCGTCGACCACCGCGTCACCGAAGGGAACAGCACCCTCGGCTTAATGATCGCTTCGATGAAGCAGATCAATGAATCGAGCGGCAAAATATCGAAGATCATCAAGGTTATCGACGAGATCGCATTCCAGACCAATATTCTGGCCCTCAACGCGGCGGTGGAAGCCGCGCGCGCCGGAGAAGCCGGCATGGGTTTCGCTGTGGTCGCCGATGAAGTCCGCAACCTGGCCCAGCGTTCCGCGCAGGCAGCCAAGGACACGGCGTCCCTGATTGAGGAATCGATCGCCACCTCCGACCAGGGGAGCACCCAGCTTCAAAAGGTCGCCGACGTGGTCGGTTCCATCACCGAAGCCGCGAACAAGGTCAAAGTCCTGGTCGACGAGGTGAACATCGGCAGCCAGGAACAGGCAAAAGGAATCGAAGAAATCGCGCGCTCGCTTACTCAGATGGATAAAGTGACGCAGGGTACCGCGGCCGCCGCCGAGCAAAGCGCCTCCGCCAGCGAGGAAATGTCGGCTCAAGCCCGATCGCTCTCGCACATCGTAGACGAACTGCGCATCATGGCGGGCTAGCAGGGTGCCCTCACATCGCAAATAAACAAGATGCGTAACCACGTGGCGCGGGGCCATGTCCTGCGAATGACTTTTTTCAGCATCCTGCTAGAGTCTAATCGCTGCTCCACTAATGTCAAAGAATCCCCAAGACCCGAAACAGAGCCGCGACTAGCAGGAGCGGTCTAAACTGACGTTTCACAATCAGTTGTAATAATCGGGAACCAAGCCCGTCTTTACTCGTAGAATGGAGTAAGGTTCCCGATGAATAAACTGTACTTGATCGCTTCTTCGTTGTTGGTGGCAGCCGGAACGGCCGCCGCCGGTGTCAGCCCGGCCCTGCTAAATCTGGTGATGCCCGACGCGACCGTGGTCTCCGGTATGAACGTCGCCCAGAGCGTCACCTCGCCCTTCGGGCAGTATATTTTGTCGCAGATGCAATCGAACGACGCCGGATTCCTGCAATTCATATCCGCCACCGGCTTCGACCCGCGCAAAGATCTTCTCGAAATCGTCGCGGCGACTCCTTCGACCGCGGCTTCCACCGGCCACTCCGGCTTGCTCCTCGGACGAGGCGTGTTCCAGCCCGCCATGATCATCGGCGCAGCCACGGAACAGGGTGGCACCGTCACCAACTATCGGGGCTTCAGCCTGATCGGTCAAACCGGCGAATCGATCGCGCTGACCTTTCTGGACGGCTCCACGGTAGCCATCGGAGACGTCGCATCCGTCAAGAGCGCCGTCGACCGGAAGCTCTCTGGATCGACGTTTTCAGGAGCGCTGGCAACCGCCGCCGTCGCGGTAAGCGCATCCAACAGCGCCTGGTTCGCTACCACCACGCCTCTTTCCGATTTCATGAGTTCCAAAGCCGGCAATCTAGGCGGCGTCGCCCAAAGCCCTCTGCTGCAATCCATCCTCCAGGCGACCGGAGGCGTCCAGTTCAGTTCCGCAGGTGTGACGGTCTCGGCCGACGCGGTGACCGCTTCCGCGCAAAACGCCCAGGCGCTGGTTGACGTGCTGAAGTTCTTCGTGAGCATGATCGCCGGCAACCAGAACGCGCCCGCAAATGTGACCTCCGTAGCAA
>Ga0210388_10000951_pt1 | contig 22924 bp, 18 predicted proteins | sample IncBWC19OmetaG_FD_155485 | JGI IMG/M metagenome (GOLD analysis project Ga0210388, IMG submission 155485) | Forest soil microbial communities from Barre Woods Harvard Forest LTER site, Petersham, Massachusetts, United States - Inc-BW-C-19-O ...
CGTCCGCAACGCGTGCGCTACGGCCTCCTGCTGCGGTGAGCCCACGCCGATGAAGCAGTAGCGAAAGGGGCTGCGGTCTTCGATGAACTTCAGGCACTCTTCGACCGCTGCAGGGTTGCGAATGAAGCCCATGGGCGGATTGTAGTGATGCAAATTGCGCAGGCCGAACATCTGCGTCATGGTCTGCGCCTGCTCCTCGCTGCCGCCGATCAGCAAAATCCGATCCATGGTTGAAACCGAATCCCGGAAGAGGGTCGCGGTCAGGTCCGCACCGGTGCAGACGGGGATTTGCACGCCTTTCAGCAGCCGGATCAGCCGGGTCGCAAAGCGACTGTCCATCAACACATAGGAGGCGGCGGCGTAGTGGTCCCGAAACGTCGAATCGTCGTAATACCGGATCAGGTGGTCGACGTTGGGCGTGACCACGAATCCATATCGGTCGGTGCCGAATGCCTCCGCCAAGGATACGAACCCGGCCAGGTCGAAATCGTCAATTTCATTGACGATTCGGTCCAGCTGGACCGGACTGTCCAGGGGTAATTGCGTCTTAGTAGACGTTCTTGCCGACATGTAGAACGAGACCCAATGTTTTGAATATGATCTTCAGGTCCATCCACGGGGACCAATACCGTAAGTATTCCAGATCAAATCGCACGCGTTCGCTCATTTTGTCGAGCGTTTCGGTCTCACCGCGCATGCCGTTCACCTGGGCGAGGCCCGTGATGCCAGGGCGCACCTTGTGGCGGATCATGTAGCCACTGATCAATTTTCGGTACAACTCGTTGTGAGCGACGGCATGGGGGCGCGGCCCGACCAGACTCATGGTGCCCTGCAGCACGTTGAACAGTTGTGGCAGTTCATCGATCGATGTCTTGCGGATGAAACGACCCACCGGCGTCACCCGGGGGTCCTGTCTGGTCGCCTGCTTGACCTCCGCGCCGTCCTCCGTGGTGGTCATTGAGCGGAACTTATAGACGAGAATTTCCTCTCCGTTCAGACCGTAGCGTCGCTGACGAAACAGCGCCGGACCGCTGGAGGTGCACTTCACCGCCGCGGCAACCAGGAGCATCAGCGGGCTGACCAGGGCCAGGGCAACACTGGCGAACACGACATCCGTCGCGCGTTTGAGCACGGCGTCCATGCCATGGAATGGCGTGTCGCATACCGACAGCGCCGGCATGCCGTTGATCTCCACGAACCGGCTCTGGATCAGGTCGAACGCGAAGGCATCCGGAACAAAATACACCGAGGCCGTCGTATCACGTAACGCATTCACCAGAGTGCTCATTCGCGGCACATTGCACAGCGGCAGGGCGATGTAGACGATGTTGATGCCATGCGAGCGCACATAATCGGCCACATCCGTACAATGGCCCGTGAGCTTGTCCGGCTCAATAACCGACGCCAGTCGATCGATACTTCGGAAGTCGAAGTACCCCATGAATCCATTTGGCGGCAGGCGCCGCGACAGTTCAAAGCCGACTTCGTTGACGCCAACAATGATGTGACGCGGTGCGGAGGCGCCATTGGCGGCAAACCAGTGCGCGCGCATCCGCACGGCATGCACAGCCGAAAGCAGCACTGGGGTTACGGCGAACCATGTCAGCACCACCCGTCGTGACAGGTTCGCACTGACTTTGAAGGCGAATGCAGCGAACAGCAGCACGGCAATGACGGAGGCCCACTGCAGCACTATGCGGGCATAGGTGCGCGAGAAGTCGGAAAATGAGTTGCCAACTTCGCGAATGTCCAGGCGATTGAACAGCTGGCTGGTAACTATGAAGACCAGCGTGGCGTATGCACCCAATGCAGGTGTAAGACGATCGTGGTACACGAATTCGCAGCCAAACAGGCTCAGGAAGACAATCAGCGGGTCCAGCTGCTTGAGCAACGCAACGGCGGCGGGCTCGACGTTACCAAGTCGAACGCGCCGATGAGCAAATGACTCCACTACGGACGACACTGATACCTTCGCATGGGCTGTCGCAGCCTGTTGCACGCTTTAGAAATCTGTCTGACTCGCACCGGCTACTCTCGTGCCGGAATTCTCTGCCGGCAGATGTCCCGGCGTTTTGTTAACTATTACTTGCGATTCAACTACTTCGTTCAGAACCGCGGCGCGCCGACTATTGGATCATGCGGCGCAGTCCTAGTCTATGCACCCGCTTAAGCCTTTGTTTGCGGAGTCTGACCGACACTCACGCGCATGCACAAGGGATTATTAAACCTAACGCGGTGCCCATGCCATCCGGACACGTGAAAATGCGACTAGGTACGCATTATTGGGATTCTTCTATCGAGGTCCTGAGGCGCACCAATGCCAAGATACAGCTTGCGCTTACGTTAGTTTTCAGCCTTGCGTCTTCGCAAGCGGCGATAAGCGCGCACCTGCCATCGCCGTTTCGGCCAAGGGTCGAGCATCAGGTACTCAACCAGAGCTTGTTCCTCCCAAGGGACATCTTGAAACGAGGAGTACCACTCGTCCCCGCGTGTGCTCGAGCGCCACGCCTGGGGAAAGAATGCGACCTGGTCGCCGTGGATGGGTGCCCGTGATGGCGCCGCACGTTGACCCGTGATGCGCTCGCTCAGCGCGCGGGCCAATCCGGCGCGATCCGCGAACTCCAGGTGACCCAACTGTGTACAACGGGGATTCATCTCGATCAGGTAGGGCTCGCAGGTACGGGGGTCGCTGATGAAATCAAGCCCAAAAAAACCTGATATGCCCAAATGCGCGGCTATCAGCTTTGCAGCCCGGGCCATTTCTGGATTATCGACACGACGCACGATGTTTGCGGATCCCGTCGGGCCCTGGCACGAAACGGCCTCCACGGCCACTTCGGCCAGCATTTCACCCTGCCAACAGGCGACCATGTTGTTCGCCGGGGTCCCCTGTATGTATTCCTGGATCGTCAATTCTGATTTGGCCCTTCTGGTCCAGCTCCAGGGCGCCAATTGATCCCCATGGATGAGCAGACGGTGCGCCGCGGTAAGCAAACCGGTGCTGCCGCGCAAGCTACGAAACGCCGCTGCGGCCTCCTCGGCTGAGCGCACGATACGCACGCCCTCGCCGCCATGGGTGCCGTCCAGTTTCATGACCGCCACCGGCGCGAACTGCCGAAAGCTCTGCTTTGCATCGGCCTCGGTGGCGACGATCGCACCGCGCGGCACACGGATATCCAGGTCTGCGGCGATCTTCAGTAGTGCACTGCGGCTATCGGCGATGTCGAAACCGCGCGGATCTCCCAGGGAAGAGGCGATAAGCGGGCGCAGTGCGGCATGCAGGCCATATAGCTCGTGCAGTTGTGCGACGATCCGATCGTCGCAGGGAATTATGAAATCCGGCTGCGCGCCTCGAATCGCGGCCAGTAGCGAGGCGCGCGAACGCATTCCGTGCAGCTTGTAGAGCTGCTTGATGTTGCCGAGATAACGCAACGGATGTCCCGTCGGGCACAGTGCGGACACGACACAGCCGTTGTGCGCCAAGGACATCGCCAGACGGGCGGATGCCGACCACCAGGTACTGGCAGCCAAGAGTATTTTTGGTTGCGAGCTATGTTCCGCAACGACCACCGGACCAGTCGCCTCCACCCAATCCCCCTGTGCCAACCGTTGCGGCGGCTGTATAGTAAGCATCTCGGGCGACTATTTCTAATTTGGTCAGCGGTAGAAGCCAAAGGTGCGCTCTGGTGCAGACATAACTTCGGTCAGCGTTGCCATAATCCACGCAGGCGCGTATAGCCGGCGCGTCGGCACCAAGTCAGCTGTCCGATCGCGATTGTGGGGGTTCGACTGGGAGTCATGCTAACCGTGCATCATCGCTCTGACCGCAAGGTCCCGCAGTCCGTGGCTTATGGGTTGCTGATTTGCACCGCGCTGGCAGCGCTGGCAGTGCCGTTGCAAGCCCAGGCGCAGTTCGTCGGGACCGCATCCGCGTCGGCTGGATTTTCCAGCAACTCAAACGTATTTGATTTGGATACCGGCATAACCCCACCCGGAACCACCGGTTCCCGCCGTTCGGACACCGACTACACGTACGGGGCGGCATTCGGTGCCAGTTACCTATTCGGCCAACAGCAGGTATATGCCACTGCCAACACCACCCAGTTCCGCTATGACCATTTTACGCAGTTGAACAACAATGCCTACAACCTCGACGCCGGTTTGAATTGGAAACTTGCTGATAATTTGTATGGCAAGGTGGATATAGCTCGGACGCACGCCATGGTGCCATTCGTGAATCTTTCCGGGTCGGAGCTCGACTTGACGATCGCGACTTCGCAGACCGAGTCGGGCCTAGTCGGCTTGAAGCTCGGTCCTGACTGGAAAATCGAAGGCACAGGTTCCAATAGCCGCACTGACGAACCCATTGCCCAGGCGCCGGACCTGCGATCGAGTCAAACTTCGGGTACCACCTCGCTTGAGTACCTGGGATTCAGCGGGCTGAGCGGCGGACTTACATTGGGCTATTTGACCGGTGACTACAGCAGTTCAAACACGACACAGGATTCGTCCTACAGTCAAAGGACAGCAGGCTTGCTGGCCAACTACAAGCTCGGCCACACCAGCTTTGATGGTCAGATCGGCTACAGCAGCAGGAGCTCGACCACGGGACTCGACGACGCGTCGGGGTTGACGGGCCTGCTCGACTTCAAGGACCAACTGACTCCGAAGACTAGCTTCATGGTCAAAATCGACCGGACGATCAACAGTTATGTGCCCCAGCTGGGTTCAGAGATCGATACCGACGTCGGCGGAAGTGTCGATTGGCAGGCGACGTACAAGATAGCGGTGTCATTGGGCTATACCTTCACCTACAGAGATTACCCGCCGCAGGAACTGACTGGCTTGGGCTATCCGCCGGGTGCCCATCGAAGCGATTATCAGCACTACGGCACCCTGGAAATCACTTACCAGCCTCTGCGCTGGCTGTCGATCAAGCCCTACGCGAATGTGCAAACGCGGGATTCAAATGTCGCCGGCGGCGATTTCAATGCGACCATTTTTGGAGTCACTTTTACGGCGACGACTCCCGACACCACGAAGTGATCGACGGCGCATTCACCGAATGGATTGACGCTATGGGCCAGGATAGGTGTCAACTGCACCGGGAAGCGCCGGCACGGCTCCCGGTACATCTCCCAGCACAATGTCGACATTGCTGAATACTTCAGGCGAGTCGGCCCCTAACTGCACGACATTCGTTCCAGCTACCAGATCCGTGACGGGAACAATGACGGCTAATGCCCGCCAGATGTTTTCCATTTGATCAGGGTAGGGCCAGGGCACCGAGTGCGCATGACCATTGACGATGACGTTCAGCGCAGTGGGATTCGCATTTACTTCTTCGTCGAAGTTGAAGGTTATTTTCACTGCGGCAGGTTGAGGATTAGCCGGTAGCCCAGGCACATTCCAAGTAGTAGTCTGATTCGCCAGCGAGAACTTGCCTAGGTTCTGGGCACCATTCAACCCCGGAAGAGTATTGTCGGGCGCGTCGTAGGCGAAGTCTCGGCCAACGAATGGTCCGTCGAATGCCACGTTATCCCAGGCGAACGTGTGCTGTCGTTCTGACGGGCGCGAGATCAGGGCTTTGTCCGCGTTATAATGCACGTCCTCAAGCCAGATCAATCCGCGCGACAGCGTGAGATTCGTATTGGTAATCACAGCAATGTGCTTAAGAGTCGTGGGAGTCGGTGCCACCCCTGCATCGGTGGCATACACGTCGATCTGATTTTGTGAGATACGCAGTTCTATGTGGTTCATGCCGCCGCCAGGACCGCTTGACTCAATCACACAGTCCAACGGGGTGACCGTAGTCCCGGTGCTGACGCCGAACCCTCCGGTGTCCTCCAGCACATAGCCGCGAATTACAGCGGCAGAATCTACCGTGAATCGCACACTGTTGAGATTGTTGCCGTTGGGGCAAGTGCCATAGGATCCGACTTCGGCGGCCGCCGCGAAACGCACCGCGAACCCATTCGCAGGATATGACTCCCACACGGCGAAATGACTGAAGGGATCCGGAACTGGTGCGTCTGACATCCAGAACTCCGGCCATGCTCCATGAGTGCCGGAACTATCGTTTGATACCTCGAAGCTCACTGTCCCCGTCCTGCCCGCAAAGTCGAACGGCTGCTTCGGGTACATCGCCAAGGAAGTCACAACGCCGTCTTCGAAGGTCAATGTGTTGTTGTCGTTGCTGGCCTCACGAACCTGACCATTGCAAATAATGATGTCATTAGGAGGCAAAACGGTTGGTGTGGTGCCGTCACACATCTGGAGCACCGTGGCATTCCACATGTTGTATTGGCCCTGTCCGAGATTCACGTTCATGGTCTCTCGCGAGGCGCCCCATACATTCCCATTAAGCTGGCCGGAGCGGTTACCGTTGCCGATACCGGCCGGAGCATCAAATGTGTCGCAGAAAATGGCCGGCGTACTGCCTAACTGCATTCCGCACGCATTGGCAGTGGCAGCGGTCGACGGGGCAGCGGGAACCGCGCTGACTTGCGCTGAATTGGCACTTTCGCCGGCCGAGTCGAGTGCCGAAATCACGTAGTAGTAAGTTGTACCGTTGCTGACCGTGGTGTCGGTGAAGGAGGTCGAGGTGGGCGCCGCGACCTGCGTGTACGCTCCGCCGCTGGTCGTGGAACGCTTCACGTGGTAGCCCGTTGCGCCAGTGCTGGCTGTCCATACAACGGTCACCTGATTGCTGCCGGCAGTTATCGCGAGATTCGTGGGTACTGCGGGCGCGGCTGCAACTGCAGGTGGGGTCAGTGTTGAGGCGGGTGCCGAACTCGTGGCCGGCGCCGAACTGGTGGCGGGCTGCGAACTGGTTGCAGGTGCCGAACTGGTGGCCGGGGCCGAACTCGTGGCAGTGCCTGAAGCGGTTGAGACCGATCCGGCGACATCGTTGGGCGTAGAAGCATCGCCGTTTGAGCCGCACCCGCTAAGCACCAGCAGACACACCGGAACGATCAAGCCGTAGAAGGCGCTTGACTTGGGGCAGCGTTCGAACATTGCAAATACTCCTCAACGCGGGGTTGTCTGGAAAGTCCCGCAGATCAGGATCATAGGGGCAAATCGGGGACACCGAAACCTGTCGCGAAACGCGCACACCGGAGGCGGGCGAAGCGGACGATGACTCGACCGAATCTTCGAGTCATCCGGCCGTTGCGTCTTTGGATTGATTGAACTGTGAGATCGATCAACCCACTACCGCACGGCATTTGTCAATAATGTGAACCATCCCGCAGCGCACATCCAAAAGCGCAATTCAGGACCGTGTCGCGAGCCAGCCCGCGCCGTAGGCGTCGATTCTGGTGCCGCTAGCGACCAAGCCAGGGGGATGCTCAATGGCCCACTCGGGCATGTACTTGTGCATGGCCGCAATCCCGAAGCTTGCATGATCCATTGCCGAGACGGGTCCCTAATAGATATCGACCGTCGTTACGCTCAGTGCTGGGAGAGTCAAAGTGATCGAGGATCCCGAAACCGGTTGAACCCCGGCCGCGACCGGTCGAATGCTGAACTGCTTCGCCGCCGTTGCCGCCGTCATCTGGAACAAATGCGCAGCACCCACTAGAGGCTGCCCGGTGATTGAGGTCGTTTGGTCCGATGGCGAGCGATTGATTGCCACCATCACGACCCGACCGGCCCGGCCGCTGTCCGTGCTTACGTAGACGGCGACTTTGGCGACGTTGCTGGATATCGCCTGAATCGATGTATCGCCGAAATTGTGGTTGGCGCCATCGAAGTTTCGATAGGCGCGAAATCCGGCCAGCGAATACGGTTCTTTGGATCCGAGCATCCACATCGTCGCGGCAAATAGCGCGTGTGCGCCGAACACACCGAGATTGTCAGCCTGCGCGATAGTCCCAGCGATATGCTGGCCACCGCCGTTGTCGTATTCCGTGAGGGCGAGCTTCATGCCAGGGAATTCGGCATCAATTCGAGTTTGCAGCCTGTCCAGAATGGCAATTGGCTGACCGATGACATCCTTGGTAATCCACGACTTCTCCTTATATGTCTTATCCCAAAGACTTCGGGGGCTTTGTACGACCGCCTGAACCTGATCGTCAGTCAGGTTGGGACTCATGAGGCTCGTCACTCGGGCCCCGGCACTGTCTGTCGCTTCCGGATACCAGTGGAAATCATAGACATCCACCAGCGGCCTGCCGAACGAAGTTGAGGCAGCCTTCAACGCCCTCAAGTATTTGTCCGTGAACCAGTTGTTTACGGAGGGCGCCGCGCTCAACTCTCCGCTCCAATTGTATATGCCCAAAAACCCGTAATGTGCGGGCCCGAAAATCACCAAGTCGGGAAACTGCTTCTTCAGAGCGGTGGCCAAACTGACGGTCCTGGCAATATAGCTATCGGATGTGATACGCGTCTTGCCTTGAATCTCAAGGTGGGTGCTGTTCCAGAGCTCTGGCTCGTTGTCCAAAGAGACGAACACGTGCTGCGTTGAAGGATTCACGCCAAAGATGCGCTGACCTGCAAACTTCTGGTCAAGCGCCCAGATGAACTCGTCCATGTACACGTAGTCGTCCGAGGCCGATGGTGCAACGGTGAACGGTTCGTTGGTTACCAGTTTCTTTTCGTAGAAAACCTTCTTGAAGCGCGACTTGTCGGGAGGATTTGCGACACTGACCGGGCCGTTGGCATCTCCGGCCACCAGGCCTTGCATCTGCACCGAGACAATGCTTGCCATTCCGAGTTTCTGGTCCTTGGCGATCAGGGCGGAAACATCAGCACCGGCCTCCTTGTTGCCACCGGCATTGTCATTCTCATATTGGTAATCGCTGCCGGCGTTGGACGCATTCGTTTCCCAGTTGTAGGCCGTCGCGCGGTTGCCTCCCCAGCGATCCAAGGTAAGGGCGGTTGGTACGCCGTCGATCTGCGTCGCGAAATTGATTCCGTAAATGTACGGTGAGATGGGTCTTTTGCTCGACGGGTCGACGGCGATGGTCACCGGTGAGCCAGAGGCGCTGTCAGTTGCCGCGCTCGTGCCGGCACTGCTTCCACACGCTAGCAGACTGGCTGTGATGCAGAGGAGTGAGAGCCTGTACGTCTGCACTGACATACCAAATTCGACGCCATGACTAGATGAGGCGAAGAATACAGACTTATATGGCGTGGCGCCACTGTAAGGCCGTGGTGCTTTCGCACCTGTCAAGTGAAGCATTGCCGCGCACCGATTCTCCACTTCCCGGGACTTGCCGGCGACGGCGGCCAGGTCTTCGGCGACGGATGATAGTGGCATCCACGATGCTGCCACTGGCAACCTTTTGCTCCAATGCGTAGCAGCGTGGCATAGTTGCGGCCCATGCATATCCGCTCCTCTTCCGTGCTGTCGAATATTTCTGCCGGAATGCGGAAATGCGGGCATCCATTATGAGAGCACCTCTTAGACGACTGACACGCGCGGTCGTCGAAGAATTCATGAATCTGAAGCCAAGGCTTATTCTCGTGGACATGCTGGTCGCGGTTCTGCCCAGACTGTGCTTTTGCCGGCTTCGCACGGCGATCTATCGTTTAGCGGGCGTCGCGATCGGACCGCGTACTTTGGTGTTGGGTCGCCTGACATTGGCCGGTGCGGGCGCGATCCATAGGCGTTTGCACATCGGATCCGACTGCATCATCAACGCACCGCTGTTCCTGGACCTTTCCGCTGAAATACGGATCGGCAATTGCATCAGCATCGGCCACCACAGTGTCTTCGTCACCACCCACCACGAAATCGGTCCGGCGAACTATCGCTCCGGTACGTCAATCATGCGTCCGATCCTCGTCGAGGATGGCTCATGGATTGCGGCCCGAGCCACCATACTGCCCGGCGTCACCATCGGGCACTCCAGCGTCGTGGCGAGCGGATCGGTAGTGGCCAAGAACGTTCCGAGCAACGCGCTCGTGGGCGGCGTACCTGCACGGCTGATCAGGACACTGACCGTGACGGCACGCTAGACTTGCGGCGGAAGGGTCACGGATATTGGATTGTTCTCTTCGCGAGGGCCACGCCGGCCGCGAACCTCGAGGCTATCGAACCCTACACAGGCTCGGCACTACCCTTGCTGCCTGGCAGATATCGTTTCCCTGAAATACGCGATAGTGCGTCGCAGTCCCTCGTCCAGTTCCGTCGTGGCCTGCCAGCCAAGGTGCGCCCGTGCAAGAGAGATATCAGGCTGACGCTGTATCGGATCATCGCTCGGTAGGGGCTTGCGAACAATTTCCGACTTCGCTCCAGTCAGGGCGACCACCTTTTCGGCGAGCTCCAATATCGTGAATTCGTTGGTGTTGCCGATATTTGCTGGCCCCGTAAATTCATCCGGGGAGTTCATCAGCCGGATCAGAGCCTCGACTAAGTCATCCACGTAACAGAACGATCGCGTCTGTGCGCCTGTTCCATAGACCGTGATGGGTTCGCCCTTGAGCGCCTGGACAATGAAATTCGAGACCACGCGGCCATCATTGGGGTGCATGCGTGGGCCGTAGGTATTGAAGATACGGGCTACCTTGATCCGCAACTTATGCTGCCGGTGATAGTCAAAGAACAGCGTTTCGGCGCAACGTTTCCCTTCATCATAGCAAGCGCGAATGCCGATCGGATTGACGTGTCCCCAATAGGCTTCGGTTTGCGGATGTACTTTTGGATCGCCATAGACTTCGCTGGTCGATGCCTGGAGAGCCTTAGCCTTGACCCGCTTCGCCAAACCCAAGACATTGATCGCGCCATGAACGCTGGTCTTGGTGGTCTGGACGGGATCAAACTGGTAATGAATCGGCGAAGCAGGGCACGCCAAATTGTAGATCTCGTCGACTTCAACATACAGCGGAAAGGTTATGTCATGGCGCATGAGTTCAAAGCGCGGATGGTCGATCAGATGCGCGACATTATGTTTCGTGCCGGTGTAGAAGTTGTCGACACACAGGACGTCGTGACCCTGCTCGACCAGACGCTCGCACAAGTGCGAACCGAGGAATCCGGCACCCCCGGTAACCATGATCCGCTTGTCGACGCTGTAGCCTTTCATGTCGTCTCCAGTCTATTGCGCGCCGCGTACATTTGAGATCCAAAAGATAGCATACTCGGGCGTGTTCCGGCGCGATGACCCGCATGAGGCAACCGAGCGTAGCCGGCTCTAATTCGCCTCCCGATGATGCTGACCGGATTGCGCTAAAGGCCAGCGAGCGTCGCGGCCGTGGGCAGCCTTGCATGTGCAGTAGGGGCCGATCAGATCACATTTCCAGTCGGCTGCTTATGTTGAGGGAATTTATTTGGCTCTTTGCATTGATCCAGGGACGGAACGGGCAGCCGCGGGGCCGGTAAATCCGGTGCACAACTTCGCGAGTTCTTTCGGTCAACGTCCCGTGGTGCGCCGGCAGCCCCGTAGTGGCTCCGCGCTTGCCCGCGGAGCCACCGCTCAGTATACTTTTTGTGAATAACAGCGCGACGGGCCACCTTGCGACGATGAGCGGCAGACCGATCGCCTACGTGATGGAGCAAACTCTTGGCAACATCACGCACTACCTGAACCTGCGGCGCGCGGAATCTATGGCCGAAGCACCGGGCCCGCTTTGGCTGCCGATCGAGTACCGCGCGAGTCGCTTGCCGTGGACTATCGCTGGTGGTCGCTTGGCGCGCGCGGCGTTGATCAATGTAATGCCGCAAGTCGACGGCATTTTCATGCACACCACCACGCTCGCGCTCCTTTGCGTAGATCTGTTTCGCAAGAAGCCGACCGTTCTATCAACGGACGGCACACCGTCGAACAAGCTCAATATGCGCGCTGCGTATGGGCTGCAGGCGCAGGGGCGAGTCCGTGAGCGCGCCAAAAGGGCGCTCAACGGCAAGGTATACGGCGCAGCTGCGGGGCTTGTCGGCTGGTCCAACTGGGCCAAACAATCCTTTGTCGATGACTACGGCTACCGGGAAGAAAACATCGCCGTGATTCCGCCCGGGGTGGACGTCGAGCAGTTCGTTGCCGGCGACAGAGAACACGAGGTGCCACGAATCCTGTTCGTGGGGGGTGACTTTGAGCGCAAGGGCGGCTCCCTGCTGCTCGACGTATTCCGGCAGCGCCTGCGAGGCCGCGCGGAGCTCATTCTGGTTACCCGCGATAAAGTGCAGCCGCAGCCGGGCGTCACCGTGCACCACGACATCCGGGCCAATTCCCCCGAATTACGCGCGCTATACGCAACCTCCGACCTGTTCGTCCTGCCGACTCTCGCCGATTGCTATTCGCTGGTCCTGATGGAGGCGCTCGCGGCAGGCATGCCCGTCGTTGCAACCCGCGTTGGCGGGATTCCGGACATCGTGTTGGAAGGCAAGAACGGCCACTTGCTCAACGCAGGTGACGGCGCAGCTCTGGGGGACGCGCTCGAGGCGTTGGTTGCCGATTCAGGTCGCCGGCGCAGCATGGGCGAGTACGGACGCGCGGATGCTCTCCAGCGCTTCGACGCCCGGGAGAACGCCCGCCGTTTGTTTGAATTTGTTCGCTCGCACTGCTAGCCCGGGTTTCTCGTCTGTTGCGCAAGGTTAGCGTCGACGAGACGGCGTCGGCTGATCTCAGGCCCGCCGAAAGACGCAGTCAAGCTCAACAATTGAAGCCCGGTCTTCCGGAATTGTATTCACGGGGCGCAGTTGTGCAATGACAAAACCCAGCTTCCTGAGTTCCGCTACGGCCTCCTCAAACAACCACGTTTTCTCATAGAGATGCTTGACGGGCAATTCAAGCAATATTCCCTGTATCGAATGTATGCATTCCCCGATGCCTGACAATACGGGCCCTTCAAAGCCTTGAGCGTCGATCTTCAAGAACACATTCTTGCCGGTAATTAGTGGCAGATAACGGTCTAACCGATGGACCTGTGCCTTGATCACATGTACTACTGCTGAGGACTTGTCAAAGCCGCGAGTAAATTCGGTTTGAGGCAGGAAAGAGCTAAATACACTATTCTTGCTGACATTCAGGTCCAGTTCACAATCGCTCCCGCCCAGCCCCACTTGATGCACTGTCCATGGCGGCTTTCGAATTGCAACTTGACGAAGTTGATCCGCGGCTTCTGGAATCGGTTCGAAGGAAATTATCTCTCCTCGATAGCCTGCGTTGCGGATCTTAAGGCCGAATTGACCAATATTCCCACCCACATCCAGTACCAGGTCGATCTTACGTGACGCCAAGAACGTGGCGAGCGACGGCATTCCCGTGATTTGGTATCCAAACAAATCCAAGATTCTTTGAATCAGACTTCTAATTCCCATTACTCCCTGCTCTTTGCCGCTACAGAGATCCGACGGTCCCAAGATCGCAACCGGTAACTACGCGGCATGATCGCTGATCCGCTGCAGGACATCGGCCGGCCGCTTCGACAGTCGGCCGATTCCGAGAAATGAAGAACCGTCACGGGGTAAGACCTGGTTTGGCGAAACGAGGGAGGGTCCGGGGCAGAATAGCAATTTTCGCTGTGACCGGCACAGTGCGTTCGCCACAGGCGGTCACCCGTGGCAGCGCCGGTCCGTGCGAGTCACGGGCCTCCCGGCTATCCTTAGTGCTCCCAGAGAACGCGTTGAATGGCCGCGGCAATATCGGCAAAGCTGCGGATCTCGCGGACCGCGGCCGGATCCAACTCGACCCCGAAGCGATTATGCACCGCGCCGAGCACGGCGCCTATGCCGGCATTGGTCCAAAGGTGTGGCGGGATTGGGCCACTATCCAGATCCGGCGGTGAGTCAAGACCAAGTGAGGCCATCAGCATGTTCGGCAGCACGGCCGCGGCACTGTCCCATCGCGAAGCCGGGTCGCCCGCGCGACCGATGATTCGTGCTCGCGCTCCGGCCGCGCACACACCAGGCGGGATCGCCGAGGAGACGACGCTGCCGGCAAGTATCTCGGCACCGTCGCCGATGGTCGCACCCCGGGTGATCGTTACTCGCGTGCCGATCAAGCAACCAACGCCGATCATGACCGGTCGGCAATTGTGCTGGAGCGACTGATCGCCGGGGGAACCGTGAAAACTCGTGTCCATGATGATCACGAACGGTCCAACTCGCGTGCCGTCGCCAATCTGAACGTGCTGAAACGCCGCGATGGCCGCGCCGCAGCCGATTGAGACGTCGTTTCCAATATCAAGGAGGGCGCCGGGTCCTACCGCCAGATGGGAAGCGACGGGTCGTGAGGCGAGATGCAGTCGACTGCCAATCCGTATCCGTCCGCCGTAGTATTCAACGGTCGGCCGCCCATCAAGTCGCAGGCCCTCGCCCACTGCCGCACACTTGCGCAACCAGCGCCGTGCGCGCACAGCATTCCAGCTGTCGCGGCTCGTCATCTTGCGCGCAGTGTCCGGGCCGGGATGCCGCCGGCGAGGTCACCCGGAGCGATATCGCCAGCCACGATACTGCCAGCGGCGATCACGGCGCCCGCGCCGATACGCGATCCCGGAAGCACGGTCACACGCGCGGCCAACCACGCACCATCCCCGATCTCTATCTGGCGCGGAGCGATCGATGGCTTGCCGGGCGGGTCACCGATGCCTGGTATCTCCGTATCGGCGACGATGCAGTAGTTCCCGATCATTACGTTCGACCCGATTCGAACCCGCAGTTGCGCCGAAATGATTGAGCCGTAATTGATGTAGACTCGATCGCCGATATCAATGACGCCATCGGGTCCGCTTACCAACTCGATTGGCGCCCAATGCGAGTTCAGACGGACGTTGGCGCCGATTATGATACGTCCGCGATTCTCGATGTTCGGACGCCAGAAGGTGCGGGTGTTGGCGCCGACCTGATTACAAGCACTCAACCAAAGCCGCGCGCCGAGGCTGGACCTTAGCCAGCTGGGGCCGCCTTTCAGTCGCGTGCCCCACCGCGAAACGCTCTGCCTAAATGTCAACCAGCGTCCACGCACTGCTTGCAGACCGCCAGCACGCGCGGGCCTTAAGTTGCATGGTCCTACGTCCAATCGGCATGCCCTCGAGCACCTTAAGTATGATTCCACCACTCATACGCAGCGGCGCAATGAATCCGATATTTTATACACGTCGGCATCTCCGCGCACAAGCAGATCGATTAGGCGTGCCTGGATGTTTAACCGAGACGTCGGGCAAGCCTTGGTGCCGCTATTGCGGCTCCGCATACGAAACGGAACAATGGACCGAAGCACATGAACGAGAGCGGCCCAAGGAAGTGCAGGCCGGGGACCGAGGACTCGAAGTGACTATTGAGAGCGGGGGAGCGCTCGATGCACCGTATGCGGCGAATGAGCTCCGGATCGAGATACGCGAGGCGAGCAACATTAACGTCGTAGCCCGTACCGGCGATGACAAAATCAGCCTCGGCAGAACGCATCTGACCTTCGCCATCCTTGAAATTCAGCTGGACGCGATTGCCCGAAATACCGGCCCCGATCAACTCGTGGCGCACGTGGATCGGCACCTTCCCCTGCGCACGCTCGATAATCCACCACGGTGATGCCGGACCAAGATGGCGCTTTACGAAGCGGGTACGGCGTTCGAGCGGCAGGTGATATACCAGCAGCGGCAGATGCTGAAGGACCCAGCCACGTCGGCTGGGACCGACAACTGAGGTGGGATTCTTCAGTCTCTGCCACAGCGGACGAACGCGCGGTGTGCGGCCGTGGAAAATCGCTTCCGGTCCGCGAACGAAGATCGCGCTCGAGCCCCCCGCTTCCTGCACCAAAACGCCGGCTTCGATGGCGGAGGCACCGGCTCCAATGACTGCGACAGTCTTGTTCCGGAACTCTCCATAATCTGAAATATCAAATGTATGCCTCATCCGATCCGGTCCCAGGTTGCGCAACTCACTGGGAATGTGGGCCAGACCCGAGAGGCCGGTGCAGACAACGACTTTGGACGAAGTAAAGTGTTCTCCAGAGGCTAATGTTACTTCGAACTTCCGATCCCGCATTTCAACGTTAGTGACAAGTACCTCTTCCAGATCAGGCACCAGACGCTTCTGCATCTCGCAGCCATAGGTGGCGAAGCTTTGCATCGTGCACGGCTCGAAGTCCTCCAGATCATGTTTCAGGCACCACTCAGGGAAAGTGAAGCCGCGCTTTGGCGCGTAGATGTTGGTGGCGAAGGCCAGCGATTTCAGGTTCAGGCCATCTGGCATATTGCGCCAGAAACGCATGACTTCCCCGAATATGCGGTATTTTACGCCCCGCGCCCGCAGGTGCGCAGCCAGCGACAGTCCATATGGACCGGCTCCGATAATCGTCACTTCAGTTGCTTGCGCCATCACTCTCTCTCGGTTGCGGGGGATGGCTATCAGGCCATGATTTCATCTTTAATCTCTTGGAGATGGCAAAGAGCCAGATACTCCTCGGCGCTCAAGGGGGGGGAATCATAATAGTATAGGTTCTGGCGCAGATGGTCTTCCACGCGCATGCCAAGCAGATTTATCCCGATGGCGGGAGTGCTTCGGCAAAACTGATAAGCGAGATCCAGCACTGGGCGACCCATGGTTTTGCTGAGCGAACGCAGGGCCAGAATGCGTGGCCATTTGGGCGTGGACGCCTTGAGTTGCGCTTCGTTCAGGCCATCTTTCAACAGCCCGCCTGCAAAACACCCACGCGCGATAATTCCCAGACCGCGCGCCTCGGCGGCGGCGAGCATCCCCTGGTCGAGAGCTTCAGGGTCGAGCAGGCCGAAGCCAAGTTGGATCGAGGAGATGCCGGGCGCCGACAGGCAGAAGGGCACGTCTTCCGGCGCCTCGGTCGCAACTCCGTAAAAGCGCAGTTTTCCCTGCACCTTCAGCTTCTCGAGGGTCTCAAGCGACTCGCCGAAATTGGCGCTCTGCATGAAGGGCACTGAGGGACTGTGCAACTGATACAGGTCGATGTAATCCGTTCGCAGACGTTTTAGGCTCCCTTCCAGAGCTTTGGTGAGTTGCGACGCCGAAAAGTCCTGCGCCAGCTTTCCTGAAAGTCCGGCAGGTAGTTGCGCCCTCTTTAAGCCCAGTGCTCGCACGATCGGGCGCACCAGTGGCTTGATTAGTCGGATCATGTTTCTGCGCGCAGGAAGGCAGAATCCGCCCTTCGTCGCGAGGATCACTTGATCGCGTCGTCCGCGAAACGCCGTCCCGATCAGGGATTCGCTTTCGCCCTGCGAGTATATGTTGGCCGTGTCGTAGAATGTGATGCCCGAATCCAGGGCCTTGCAGAGAACTGCAATTGCTTGGTTGCGGCTGTTCTTGTCGGCGAAGACGCCGCCAATCCTTGATCCGCCAAAGCCGATCTCGGAAACCCTGATGCCCGTTGTTCCAAACTCAGTAAATTGCATGCAATTGCATCAAGCGCGTTTCAGGTCATGAGCGAGCTGCGCTGCGGCGCGTGCTGCAATTGCCATGACGGTAAGGGTAGGGTTCTTTTCGGTGCCGGTGGTGAAACAGGCGGCATCGCAAACGAGCACATTTGGCGCGTCATGAATTCGGTTCCAGGCGTCAACGACGCCGTACTGCGGCTTGGAGTGCATCCGCGCCGTTCCACCATAGTGAGCCGAAAAACCAGGAATCATCGGAAAGATGTTCCCGGGGGTGGCATGGGAGCCGGCGTCATTCAAGAGGTTCATCAGGTGCTGGCGGGCGCGAACGACATTTTCCAACTCGGCGTCACTGTAATGAATGCAGATATCAAGGGCAGCAAGTCCGAATTCATCTTTCACGGTCGTCGATGGTATTGCGAAGCGCGACTCTGACGGAATCATCGTACCAAGTATCTGTACGCCCGCTGCCGTACCTTTCAGACCGAACCGGCTCCGAATACGATCCGCTCTGCTGGCTGTCCCTAAAGTCCATGAGGTAGCCAACAGCGGAGCAGAGGAGGCGTAGGGAAGGCGGGTTAGATACGCCGCGGGCGAGAGCAGCCTACGGGGGCGATCCATCTCGAAGCTCCACCATTCGCGGGGATGATCGTGGAGGAAGCGCCCCAGGATTCCCGCCGAGTTTCCCATCCCGTGGGGGAAGTCGTTGGAAACTGAATTGTGTAGTAGTTTCGTCGAACCCAGTGGTCCACAGGCGACCACCACCGCGCTCGCTTCGAGGCGCTCAGTCGTACCCGTGAGTCGGTTATGGTAGATAACTGCATCGACCCTGCGCTTTGCCGCCGACCATTGCAGATGCAAGGCATGCGCGCCGGTCTGGAGCTGAAAATTAGGCAACCGCATCAAGGGGCGTACGATGCCGGTATAGCTGTTGAAGGCAGTTCCCTGATTGACAAGCATGTTCCGCGGACCATCCGCAAGCGGGTAGGCCGTGAAGCCCTGGCCATATTTGTTCGCCGCACGTTCCACATCGTGCCAATCTGCTGGGATGTGCCGCCGATATGAAACGCGGCCGCCGGGCAGTTGTGGCACGTCGCGGGGATCGGCGGTGATATGGAGTGACTGCTCCATCTTCTCGTAGAAGGGGACGAGATCGGCATATGTAATGGGCCAGCGGAAGCGTTCGTGCAGCCTTTCTCCTTCAGTGAAATCCTCAGGTGCAAAGCGCGGCACGGCTCCGGTCCAGTTGTTAGACAAGCCTCCGGGCGCATAGTTAACCAGGTATCGGGTCTTTGGATTACTGGAGATCGAATACGCTGCCTCCTTTCCGGTGGGAGGAGCCCGCCGAAAAAGATTCTTGCCGCCAAGACGCAGAAGCATTCCACCCGGGAAGGCAGTTCCGGTCTCCAGCATCGTTACGGGGATGCCATTTTCGGAAAGTTCGCGGGCCGCAGCCGCACCCGCTGGGCCGCTGCCGATAACCACGACTTGGCGCTCGTCCCGCATATTGGAATCAGTACTCGCTGTCGAAGAGAGATCGCGCAAAGCGTAAGGCAGAATATGCGACGGGAAGCCTAACAAATAATTGCTCGCGGAACCGTCCCGCACGAGTCGGCTTGAACCAGTTTGGAAGGAAGCGGATGTTCCCGCCGTAGGCGCTAAATGGGTCCGGACTGGAGCTGCCGCCATCCTCCCACGTCAAGGCAAGCATTGGACGTGGAACGGAAGTCTGGTTCGTCATCCCCCGATGCCATACATTTGAACTGCGAACGAGTACGTCCCCGCGATTCGCTGGAACCCGCACGCCGGCGCGATGGCATTGCTTCAGAACGAACTGGGTGTACTTGTAGAATCGCTTGTGGGTGGCGGGCACCAACTCGATTGCCCCGTTGTCAATTACCGTGTCCACGACTGCAATGTTGACAATCATGAAGTCACGCTTGAAAGGGCGATCGATGTGGTAATGCTGAGGGTGACTTCCGGGAAGATTGACGTTACAGCCGACGTTTGGCATCCGCGTGACGCCCGGGTGCAACTGTTTGATCAGGTCGATTATCCCACGAGCCTGCAGGGTCTCGTACACGAAACGGGCGCCCGCACCCGGGAAGCAGTTTAAATGACCGCTCAACAGGCCGCCGCCGGAAAACAAGGCACCTGACCGTGATGCCTTATCGAATTCCCGAGCGAGCGCCTCGTGCAATTCAGCCAGGCGCTGCGGCGAAACGACATTAGGAAGGACAAAATAGCCCTGGCTGGCATATTCCCTCTTGGCGTTCTCTATCTCACCGGCTGTAAGCATATCCGCTGTTGACACGGGTAGACGGCTCCCATTCCTACCAAACACAATAATTTGAACTGATGACGCCTGGGTAATCAGACGGCAGCGATCAGGCTTGCATACCGCTGTGTCACCGCTGTGGACTGTTGACGGGGCGTGAAGCGGTGACATACCGTTTCCCGGGCGCGCTGACCTAATTGTCGGCACAGATCACCGCTATTCAGCAACGTCGACATGGCTGTCGCCACGGCTTCCCCGGAGCGCTGCTCGACCAACCAGCCGTCGCGGCCGTGAGTAATGATTTCGGGAACACCGCCGGTACCACAGGCAATGACCGGCTTGCGCATCGCCATCGCCTCTAAAATGGACAGGCCGAACGGTTCGCCATAGGAGGGATGCACGAAAAGTTCAAACTCATGAAGATACGGCCGGACATCCTTTTGGTAGCCAGCGAAATGGACTCGATCCGCGATTCCGCCCTCGCGCGCCTTGTGCTCGAAATCCGCTCTCATTTCCGGTACGTCGGCGCCGAGGATCATCGCGTGCAGATTGGGAAATGTCTCGCGTAGCCGAGAGACTGCGGCGATAAGTTCATAGTGACCCTTCCAGGGATTCATCCGTGCCACGATTCCCGCAATGAGAGCACCCCCGGGAATGCCGAATTGCTCGCGGATCGGCGCGCGGCTGGCAGGCTTCCTGTCGGGGTCGAAATAATCAGCATCAACGGCATTGTGGACTGTAAATGTTTTGCCTTCCGTCAGCCCCATATTGATCAGACCGAGTCGTACGTCATTGGAGACCGCAAACATCGCGTCGGCATTGCGCATACCCCACAGTGTCGGACGACTCAGGCCGACCGGGTAGGTATGCATATGGACCACCGAAATTGCCCCGGACAAATATCCGAGCAGGACTGCATAACTGGCATCTCGCGGGCGCTCGGTGGCGTGAATAAGTTGGATGCGATGCCTGCGTACGAACGCGGCTGCCTTTACCAATGATGCGACGCTGGGCCCATACGCGAGTGCATTGACCACGCGGCTTTTCCTTGGGCGGTTCTGGGCAGGTTTTCCAAGCGGCAGGAACATGCTGGTCAGGTGGGGTATTTCGGCGAATCGAACCCGCATTTCGTCCGCGTCTGCCGCTTCGCTGTTGGAGATAACAAAGACCTCAACCTCGTCCGGTGCAAAATTTGCCATCAGCATAAGGTGGACGGCAACGTCTGCACCGAATTGATCGCGAGTATTTAGGAATAGCACTCGAATGGGCATATTGAGTGTCACTGAGCGAGGGATTTGGCAGCGCAGCGGAACACTTTTGTGACCGCCTATTTATCATAAGCGATTGCTGCGATGCACCAAAGTGCACTACATCACCATTCAACGGTCAGGCGTATTCGCGGTAGTGCCAGCCGGCAAAGATGGAGAGCTTTCCGAGATTGGCGCTCGCCTTCGCGAGCCAATGTACGGCGTGGTGGCGGCCAATCGGCAAAGCGAGCAGCGCCAGGCCCGCCGCAACCAGCAGCTGCAGCAATGCGCCGATGAAAAGCCGAAAACGGCGGGTCTGGCGCGGACCGTAACGACCGGCCAAAGAGTGACGCGCAAAGTCCTGACCACCGCGCAACGAGCGGCGCAACAACCAAGACAGCGATAATCGGGAGGCTTCGACGGGTTCGTACACCAGCGCCTCATCGCACCAGATGATTCGCGCTCCGGCCAACGTCAGCCGGGACAGCATATCGCCGTCCTCGCCACCCGTAAGGCCATATGCCGGATCGAACAGCGTATCCAAGCTTCGCAGTGGATGCGCCCGCAAGAGAACATTTCCAAACCGCAGACGGTTCGGCGGCACGATCGTGCCACTCGGCATGTGGTGAAAGTCATAGAACTTTCCCTTGCGAATCCAAAGTGGAGCCTCCGCAGGTACCACAGGCTCGACCGGCCCCAGCACTCCGTCTGCTGCATGTGCTTGCGCTGCCGCAGTCAGGCGCGCCAGCCAGAATGGCGGTGCGCGTTCGTCGTCATCTATGAATGCCAGCCATTCACCGCTCGCGCGCTCTACAGTCTGATTGCGGGTAAGCGCGATGTTCTTCAAGGGCTGGATGCTGTAGTGCACGATAAACGGAGGAGCCGAGTTCCGAAGGCTCTCCACGACGGCCGCGGCACTCCCGGTGGCGTCATTATCCACCACCACCACTTCGTACGGCATGGCCTCCTGGTGTACTAGATCATCAAGCAGGGCGGCCAGCCGCTCAAGGCGGTTATACGTGGCAATGCAAACGCTGATGTTCATCAGAGAGGGTGTGAGGACCGATCCACAATTTGCGCCAGATCTTACGCCCCATAAATTACCGAGTACGGTTGCAATTCACAACACTATTAGAAGAAGTGTCGCGGAAGTGCACATAACGGTGTGCCTCGACAGATGACCGAGCAGGGTAGGAACCCCGGTCCGGAATAGCAATGAACGCTACCGCCCGATGCTGGCGGCGGTACCACTCGCGCGCTGTTCCGACAGCGCGCGGGACAAACAAATGCTCGCAAGAAGTAGAATGGTGCAGGTAGCAGTCCTCGAGAACCACTCGCTTTCCGACAAATTGTCGACCATCTGCTGGAACAGCAACGCCAGGTAGAGTACGGCCTGACCGCGATCAATCGGCAGCAACTGCAGCGCTTGCCGTACGAAGCAGACGAGGAAAGCGAGCAGGCACACCAAACCAACGCGACCCAAATCGTTGAGGATCTCCAGGTAGCCGTTGTGGCTCTCCGTCGGATAAAAATTCATCAGATACATGAATACGTAAGATGGCGAACTGGGAGTTGGTCCGGTCCAGTAAGCGCCGTACCCCGTTCCCAACCAGGGCGCAGCTCGGCTGTGTTCCTTGATGACGTCCCAGATTATGCTGCGGGCGGAAAAGGTCATGTCCTTGCCCGTCAGGTGCATAACCGGTGCGAGCAGGGTGCCGACTCCAGGTATCAGGTTCTGTACTGCCAACTCATAGATAAGAATTGTCGTGAAGAGCCCGACAACCAAATGAGTTGAAAATCGCCGCTTGATTACCGGCACCCACAGCATGAGTGTCATGAAGAATACGGCCAGTCCCATGGACATTAACGATGTGCTGCTCTTGGAGAGGTACAGGCAGGTCAGCGCGATGGCGGCTCCCGCGATGGTCAAAAATGTGTGTCTTCCCGGAGCAAGCCAATTGTGGACGCACAAGATGGTCGCGATGCTCGCCGTCGTCCCGAGTTGGTTCTTTTGATAAGTGATGCCGTGCCATGCGTCTTTCAGCGAAATATCGCTACCGATCTCCTTGACGAGATCCGGGGACACGATGCCAACCGCCAGTGAGAGAACCAGGCTGGT
>Ga0210388_10000953_pt1 | contig 22838 bp, 15 predicted proteins | sample IncBWC19OmetaG_FD_155485 | JGI IMG/M metagenome (GOLD analysis project Ga0210388, IMG submission 155485) | Forest soil microbial communities from Barre Woods Harvard Forest LTER site, Petersham, Massachusetts, United States - Inc-BW-C-19-O ...
GCTGCTTCCACCGCGCTGCGCGCGCGGCGCAGTGCATCGAGATGGCGGCGCCGTGCCGACAGCGCGCCGGCGCCGCTCTCCACGTACCCCGCAGCGGCCTTGAGGTGGGCGCGTAGCAGCGAGAGTCCCGCGCCGGTTTTGGCGCTCAAATAAATCCGTGGCGGTAGCGATGCCTCATCGATGTGCGCCGGCGTCGCGATCAAATCGATCTTGTTGATGAGCAGGGTGACCGGAACCCGCGGCGGCAATTGCTCGAGCTCCGCGGCCCAATCCGGCGCATCGTCTTTGGAAGCTGCGCCATCCAGAATGTACAGCACCCGATCGGCCCGCGTGAGTTCGCTCTTGGCGCGCCGCACGCCCTCTGCCTCGACCGCATCGGCGGTGCTGCGCAATCCCGCGGTATCGATCAAGTTCAAGGGCAGGCCGTCGAGATGCAGGTGCTGGCGCAGGACATCGCGGGTGGTGCCGGGGCTGTCGGCGACGATGGCGACCTCATCGCCCACGAGTTTATTCAGCAGGCTGGATTTGCCGGCATTGGGACGGCCGGCGATCACGACATTCAATCCATCGCGCAGCAGTGCGCCTTGCCGGGCCGCCGCCGCGATGGAATCGAAGGCGGCGAACACTGTCGCCAGATGGGCTTGCACCGCGCTCGTGGGTACGAAGTCGAGTTCCTCGTCGGGAAAATCGATGGCGGCCTCGACCAGCATGCGCAGTTCGGTGATGCGCGCCTGAAGTTCGTTGATGCGATCGGAGAATTCTCCCTGCATGGTGCGCACCGCGGCGCGCACGGCGGCAGCGCTGCCGGCATCGATCAGGTCGGCGACCGCTTCGGCCTGCGCGATATCCATCTTGCCGTTCAGAAACGCGCGTTCGCTGAACTCACCCGGGCGCGCCATGCGGCAGCCCAGATCAAGCAGCCGTTGCAGCAGCATATCGAGGACGAGCGCGCCGCCATGGCCCTGCAGCTCCAGGACATGTTCCCCGGTGTGCGAGTCGGGTGCCGGAAAGTACAACGCCAAGCCCTGATCCAGGGTGCTGCCGTCGCGGTCGAGAAAACGCGCCAAGCACGCTTGCCGCGGCGGCGGCAGGGCGCCGAGAATCTCGGCGGCCAGCAGCGGAACTTGCGAGCCCGAAACCCGAATGACCCCGACGGCGCCGCGCCCGTGAGCGCTGGCGATGGCGGCGATGGTATCGGGCGGGGCCACGGATTTAAGAGCGCTGCTTAGCGGCCTCTTTCTCGACCACCTGATTCACGCGCCACTGCTGCGCGATCGACAGCACGGTGTTGGTCAGCCAGTACAGGGTCAATCCCGACGGAAACCACGCCATCATGCCGGTCATGACCAGCGGCATGAACTGCATGATCTTCGCCTGCATGGGATCGGGCGGCGCGGGGTTCAATTTGAACTGCGCGAACATCGCGCCCCCCATCAGCAGCGGCAGGACGAAGAACGGATCGCGCGAGGATAGATCATTGATCCACAGCAGGAACGGCGCCTGGCGCATTTCCACGCTTTCCAGCAGCACCCGGTAAAAAGAGATGAACACCGGGATCTGCACCACCATCGGCAAGCATCCCGCCAGGGGATTGATTTTCTCTTTTTTGTACAGCTCCATCATGGCGCGGCCCAATTTCTCGCGGTCGTCCTTGAAGGTCTCCTGGATCTGCTTCATGCGCGGTCCCACGGCGCGCATCTTGGCCATGGACCGGCCGCTGGCCTGGCTCAAGGGAAAGAACACCAGCTTGATCAAGGCGGTCACGACGACGATCGACCAGCCCCAATTGCCGAGGATTTTGTGAACCCAGTTCAGACCGGTAAACAAGGGCTGCGCCACCACGGTCAAGACGCCGAAGTCCACCGTGCGCTCCAGATTCCTGCCCATGGCAGCCAACTGCGATTGCAATTTCGGGCCCACGAACAGTCCCTCGTGGAATTGAATCTTCGCGCTCGCGGGCACCTCCACTTCAGGCCCGGTGGCACTGATCAAGTATTCGCTGCCCACAACCCGCAACTGGTATTGGTACGGCTGGCCGGCCGCGGGCACGATGGCGGAAACAAATTGATGCTGCAGCGACGCCAGCCAGCCATTGGTGATGGTCGCCGAGTACTTCGCGTCGCTGTCGCTTTCGACGTTGAGATCCTTGGACTTCGTGCCGTCGTACACCGCCGGTCCTTTGAAGGAGTAGGACTCGACGTCAAAATAAGATCGCGAGGCGTGTTCCCAGTGGCGCAGGAACTGCGAGTACGACGCCAGCTTGCGCGCCGCGCCGCTCTCGTTATTGACGTCGTAATAAAGGCCGATGGAGTACTGGCCTCTGGTGAAAACAAATGTCTTGGTCACGCGCAGGCCCTGACCATCGCTCCAGGTCATCGGCACGCGAAGTTCATTGACGCCGGGCGCGAGCACGTACTTTTTCTCGCTGGCAGTCCAGATGGCAAGATGCGTGGGCGTCGTTTCACCCGCGGGCCCTGTGAGCCCGCTTTGCAGCAGATACAGCGTCGGTGGCGGTTCATCGGAGAGCAGCCTGACCGGAATATTCGGCGTGTCCTTGCGCAGCGGATACTGCAAAAGATCGGCACGATCGAGTTCGCCGCCCTTGAGATTGATTTCGATATCAAGCACGTCGGTGGTGATGCGAATCGGCGCTGAGGGGGCTGCGTCCGCGGGCGCGGCTGCGCCGGGCGTGGCCGCGGCAGTCGGTGCGATGGCGGGGGCGGTGCCGGGGGTCGCGCCAGACACCGTGCCGTTTGTCGGGGCGACTGCGTTGGGTGCGGGCAGCGTCGTCGCTTGAGGTACCGACTCGCCCAGCGGATTGGCGGGGGCACCTGAGCTCTGCGTACCCGCGGTTTGAGCGGCCGGCGGAGCCGTCTCGTAGTCATGGACCCACGTTTGGTAGTTGAGAAACAGGAGCGCGGCGAGAACACCCCAGAGGATTAGGCGGATATTAGGCATTGATACTCTTGTCGGGCACGGGATCGTAGCCGCCTTCGGCAAAGGGGTGGCAACGCAGAATTCGTCTACAGCCCAGCCAGAAACCCCGCCACGCGCCGAAACGTTCGATGGCAGTGTGCGCGTAGCAAGAGCAACTGGGATAGAAGCGGCAGCGCGGACCCAGCATGGGACTGATGGCGAGTTGGTACCCGCGAATCGTCCACATCAGAATTTGGCGCGCCGTTACCATCGTCGTGCGATCGTCTTCCAGTGCGCATCGAGACTTGCCCGCAAATCGTCAGGTCTGGCCGAGCGCGCCGCGTCGCGAGCGGAGACCGTGACATCGACCGGCGGTAATGTATGTTGGTTCAAACGAAAGGACTCTCGTGCGAGGCGCTTGATGCGATTGCGGGCAACTGCGGTGCCGAAGGTGCGCGTCGCGATGCTCAATCCCAAGCGAGGATAGGTTTCACCATTGGCCAGAACAGATAGAGTAAAAAAAACATCGGCGAGTTTGGTGCCGCGCCGCTGCAACGCGCGAAATTCGGCCGGCTGGTGCAAACGCTTGCGCGGCTCGAACGTCAGTTTACGGATCGTTAGACAGCCCTTTTAGAGCGACTAAGGGCAGAGGCGCTTGCGGCCCTTAGCGCGTCGGCGAGCCAGTAAACGACGGCCGCTTTTGGTGGCCATGCGCGCCCGGAAACCGTGGGTTCGGGCACGATGCAAATTACTGGGATTGAAAGTACGTTTCATAGCGCGACTCGAACAAAAACCACGGGCAAACGGCCGCGCGGGGGATTTTCGAAAGGCGGCAAGGGTACTCAAGCGGGCATGGATGTGTCAATAGACGCCCCTTCAACTTGGAGCTAGACTCCCTGCCCTTTCGTTCGTTGCCCCTGCCAAAAACCCAAGGAGAGCGCTCTTGCCGGAGTCGCTGTGGAACCGCTGTCTGCGAGTGCTCGAGGGCGAGCTCCCGGAACAGCAGTTCAATACCTGGGTGCGGCCCCTGCAAGCGGTCGAGCGGGACGGCGAGATCAAGCTGCTCGCGCCCAACCGCTATGTCATCGAATGGCTGGGACAAAACCTGCTGCCGAGAATCAAGGAACTGGTGCTGGCGTTCGCGGAAGGGCTTGCGCCCGAGGTGGCGCTCGATGTGGGTTCGCGAGCGCAAGCCGCGACGCAGATCGTGCGTGCGGTCGGGGCCTCCCAGGGCGGCGCCGGCGGCGCGGCGCGCACACCAAAACTCGCGCCCACGGTGCTCGGCAGCCGCATCAACGCGGAGTTTACTTTCGACAGCTTCGTTGAGGGCAAAAGCAATCAGCTCGCCAAAGCGGCGGCGATTCAGGTCGCGGGCAATCCTGGCAAGGCCTACAACCCTTTGTTCATTTACGGCGGTGTCGGACTCGGCAAGACGCACTTGATGCATGCGGTGGCGAACAAGCTGAAGGAACGCAATTCGGAGTCGCGCTTGGCTTACGTGCACAGCGAAAGATTCGTCGGCGACATGGTGAAGGCTCTGCAGCACAACACCATCAACGATTTCAAAACGGCGTACCGATCGTTGGACGCGCTGATGATCGATGACATTCAGTTTTTCGCGGGAAAGGAGCGTTCCCAGGAGGAATTCTTCCACACCTTCAATGCGCTGCTGGAGAGCCAGCAACAGGTGATATTGACCTGCGATCGCTACCCCAAGGAAGTCGACGGGCTCGAGGAACGCTTGAAATCGCGCTTTGGCTGGGGACTGACCGTGGCCATCGAGCCGCCGGAACTGGAAACTTGTGTTGCGATTTTGATGAGCAAGGCCGCGATGACGCAGGTCGACCTGCCGGAAGAAGTTGCGTTCTTCATCGCCAAGCGCATCCGTTCGAACGTTCGCGAATTGGAAGGCGCGCTGCGCAGGGTCGTCGCCACTTCGAATTTTACCGGCCGGCCGATCACGCTGGAGTTTGCGAAGGAGGCGCTGCGCGATCTCTTGGCTTTGCAGGAAAAGTTGGTGACGATAGAAAATATTCAGAAAACCGTTGCGGAGTACTACAAAATCAGGATCGCCGACTTGCTGTCAAAGCGCCGCAGCCGTTCGATTGCCAGGCCGCGACAAGTGGCCATGGCGCTGGCCAAGGAATTGACCAATCACAGTCTGCCGGAGATCGGGGATGCATTTGGCGGGCGGGACCATACGACGGTGCTGCACGCCTGCAGGCGCATCAAAGAATTACGCGAGACCGAGCGTCGCATAGGGGAGGACTATTTGAACCTGTTGAGAACCTTGGCAGGTTAGGGTTGGATATGCTGTGGATACTTCTGTGGATAAAGATATCAACAACTCGTCGACAGGTTGCGGGCATTATCAAGACAGGTGTGGCGCCTGTTTATTAGTTAATTAAGCTATTGATTTATATTGTATTTTTTACCTTACGCACTGAGAATTCGATGCTTCATAGTCATAGTAATAATCTCCTTTAAGAATCTAAATCTAAGAATGGCAAGACGGTGAGCCCATGAAATTGACGGCAGAACGCGAGAAATTATTGACCCCTTTGCAGGCGGTGATCGGAGTGGTTGAACGCCGGCAAACCATGCCGGTGTTGGCCAATGTGCTGCTCGGGGTTCGCCAGGGACAACTGGCCATCACCGCGACGGATCTTGAAGTCGAGCTGGTGGCAGCCACGGGGATAGAAGTGCAGGATTCCGGTGATATCACCGTGCCAGGCCGTAAATTCCTGGATATTTTGCGGGCGCTGCCGGAAAAGCTTGCCGTCTCCTTCAGTTCCGAGGGCGACAAGGTGGTGATCAAGGCAGGACGCAGCCGCTTCAGCTTATCGACGTTGCCGGCCGCGGATTTTCCCGTGATCGACGACATCAACTCGCAACAGACCGTACAGATTCCTCGCAAGGAATTGCTGCGGCTGCTGGAGAAGACGCATTTCTCCATGGCACAGCAGGACGTGCGTTATTACTTGAACGGCATGCTGTTGGAAATCGAAGGGCAAGTGTTGCGCGCGGTGGCAACCGATGGTCACCGCTTGGCGTTGTGCGAAACCGCGTTGGCTGCCAAAGCCAAGAATTCACAGCAAGTCATTGTGCCGCGCAAAGGGGTGTTGGAGCTGCAGCGCGTGCTCAACGATGAGGGTGTTACTGATGTGGCGATAGGCTCCAATCACGTTCGCGCGCAGATCGGCGACATTCGCTTCACTTCAAAGCTTATTGACGGCCGTTTCCCGGAGTATTCTCGTGTTATCCCGGCTGCTCCGGGTTCCGCCATCCGCGCGGATCGAGACGTTTTGCGCCAGGCGCTGCAGCGTACCGCGATACTTTCCAATGAGAAGTATCGGGGTATTCGGGTTACCGTAAAAAAGAACATGCTCACGGTGCAGGCACACAACCCTGAGCAGGAAGAAGCCGAGGAAGAGATCGAAGTAGCCTATCAGGGCGGGGACCTGGAGGTGGGCTTCAACGTAAATTATCTGCTGGATGCGCTGGCGGCGATCGATGGCCAGGAAGTCGAATTGGGATTGACCGACAGCAACAGCAGCTGCCTGATCAGGTCGCCCGGGAATTCCAGCGCCCGCTACGTCGTGATGCCGATGAGGCTATAAGCGGTGGCTTTGAGCCGGGTGCAGGTAACCGATTTCCGGTGCTTGCATTCGGTGGTGCTTGATCTCGATCCGGAGTTCACGCTCATCAGCGGACCCAATGCGTCGGGCAAAACATCTCTGCTCGAGGCGATGTACGTTTTGGGCCGGGGCCGATCATTCCGTACCCGCCGGCTGGAACATCTCATTCGCCACGGCGCCGAGCGCTTCGTCGTTTTTGGTGAAGTGGATACCGCGACCCGCAGGGTTCCCATGGGCGTCGAGGGATCGCGAGCGGGAGTTCGGGCCCAAATAGACGGGGATAGGCCGGCCTCGCTGGCCGAGTTGGCACTGCAGCTCCCGGTGCAAATCATCGATCCGGAGGTCCATCACCTGATTGAAGAGGGACCTAGCCGTCGGCGACGGTTTTTGGATTGGGGAGTGTTTCACGTGGAACCTATCTTCGTGGGGCACTGGCAGCGATACCAGCAGGCACTCAAGCAGCGCAACGCGGCGCTCAAATCGCGCCAGCCTCGCGGTGTCGTAACGGTTTGGGACAGCGACCTGGCTCGGTCAGGTGAGTTATTGAGTGCGGCCCGCACCCGCTATGTGGCGGCCCTGGGCCAGCCGGCACAAGCCATTGCCCACAACCTGCTGGGCATGGATTTAGCTTTGAGTTATCGGTCGGGCTGGACCAAGGACCAGGATCTGGCCGAAGCGCTTCAGGCCAGCTGGCACCACGATCAGGAGTCCGGGGCCACGCAGGTGGGACCGCATCGTGCGGAGCTGAGCATCCGTCTCGATGGAACGCTCGTGAAGGACCGGATATCACGGGGACAACAGAAGCTGCTGGCGGCCGCGTTGTTGATTGCCCAGATAAAGCTATTCCCGCAAGACTCGCCCGTACAGCCGAGCCTGTTACTGGACGATCCCGCGGCCGAACTGGACGAGGAGCGATTGGCAGGACTCATCCGCGAGGTATCCGCTCAATCGGTGCAGTTGATTGTGACCACGCTGCACGGGGAGTTTCCCGCCTTTGGCAGGCCGGGCCGCAGCTATGGAATCATCTCCGGTAAAATCGAAGCTGCCTGAATGTTCCACGTGAAACCTTCGACCAAGTGTCAAGGATGACGCAACCCAGCCGCGGTGGTTGCTCGCGAAGTGAAACAGTGCCGCGAGTTGCTGCCGCGCGGGCGCGTCAGTCGGGCCCGGAGCGCTTGCTCGGCTGGGTGCCTTTCAAGGCGGCAGCTTAAGCGCAAGGGCAAGGTCGCTGCGGGCAAAGCATCTGCGTTTTCGAACGGGACCAACTCGAAGGCGCGAAGCGGCATGTGCGAGCCCAGGATGGGTTCGGGACTGATGGCTGTGTTCCCATCGAGCAGAGGATCGGTAGGGCGCAGCGCCGCGGCCCACAGCGTCAGGCGAAGCGCCGGCACCGCACGGCAGCGTGCGGCTCATGCAGGTCGAGTCCAGATCGGCTCGGTCAGATCACGCGCCAGGGGGATAGCTGTGCGCACGCTCCTGGTACATGGAGCGAGCGCGCTTGTTTGAGGCTAATCGACAAGAAATACTGATGGGAAAAAACGCCTTGGCGCGGCGCCTCAGATGCGCGCGTCTGATGGGGGCCTGGTCGGAGGCTGCGGCCTGACGCAGGCTGGCCTGAAAGCTGCAAAACTCGCCGCAAAAAATGCCGCGCATCGGCGATACCGGCTCAAAATCGCGCACTGCATCAGCAGCGTCAAGCGCATGATTTATATAAAGTTTTTTGCGTATATAGATTCGTTTTTAGCGCCAGAAACTGTTAACATGGCGGGTCACAATTTTTGGATAGAGCATGGCGCAGGACAACGTTTACGATTCCAGCAAAATCAAAGTCTTAAAGGGCCTCGATGCAGTGCGAAAGCGCCCCGGTATGTACATCGGGGACACCGATGACGGCAGCGGCCTGCACCACATGGTGTTTGAGGTTGTGGATAACGCCATCGATGAGGCGCTGGCCGGGTACTGCGACCGCGTCGTTGTGACCATTCACGCCGATGAGTCCGTCACCGTCTACGACAACGGCCGCGGCATACCGGTGGACATCCATGCCGAGGAAGGGCGCTCCGCAGCCGAAGTCATCATGACGGTGCTGCACTCCGGCGGTAAGTTCGATGACAGCTCCTACAAAGTCTCCGGCGGTCTGCACGGCGTCGGCATCTCAGTGGTCAATGCGCTGTCCGATTTTCTGGAATTGAACATTCGCCGCGACGGCAAATTGCATCGCCAGGAATATCGTCTGGGAGAACCGCAGGCGCCGTTGGCAGCCATCGGCGATACCGTCGAACACGGCACCACGCTGCGCTTCAAACCCAGCAGCCAGATATTCACCAACATCTCTTTCAACTACGACACGCTGGCGAAACGCTTGCGCGAATTGTCGTTTTTGAATTCAGGCGTGCGCATCGAATTGGTCGACGAACGCGACGAGAAGTCGGAGGTGTTTCAGCACGAGGGCGGCCTGAAGGCCTTCGTCACTTATCTGAATCGCAGCAAGACGGCAATTCACGACACGGTACTGTGGTTTCAGACCCGCGATGGCAACACGCAAGTGGAAGTCGCCATGCAGTGGAACGATTCCTACCAGGAAAGCATGTTTTGCTACACCAACAACATTCCGCAGAAAGACGGCGGCACGCATCTTGCCGGCTATCGCGCCGCGTTGACTCGCACGCTGAACAATTACATCGAGAAAGAGCTCGCCGCAAAAAAAGAGAAAATCCAGACGACAGGCGATGATTCCCGCGAGGGACTCACCGCCATATTGTCGGTGAAGCTGCCGGATCCGAAGTTCTCCTCGCAGACCAAGGACAAGCTGGTGTCATCGGAAGTCAAGGGCGTGGTTGAATCCGCGGTCGCCGGGCGTCTGGAAGAATTCCTGCTGGAGCATCCGCAGGAGGCGCGCGCCATCGTCAATAAAATCCTCGAAGCCGCCTACGCGCGCGAGGCCGCGCGCAAAGCGCGCGAGATGACCCGCCGCAAGGGCGCGCTCGACATCGCGGGATTGCCCGGCAAGCTTGCCGACTGCCAGGAAAAGGATCCTGCGCTATCGGAAATGTTCCTGGTCGAAGGCGATTCGGCCGGCGGCTCCGCCAAGCAGGGCCGCGACCGGCGCACCCAGGCCATCCTGCCGCTGAAAGGAAAAATCCTCAACGTCGAAAAAGCTCGCTTCGATAAGATGCTGGCCTCGGCCGAAGTCGGCACGCTGATCACGGCTTTGGGCTGCGGCATCGGACGCGACGATTTCAACGTCGATAAATTGCGCTACCACCGCATCATTATCATGAGCGTGGACGGCGACGAACATGTCTTCGTCCGAGATGACCACCGCGGCGCGCGCATGGTTCGGATCGGAATGTTCATCGATGACGCTCTGGCCTCGCATGCGCCGAGCGGCGGCGTGGACAAGTTGTCCAGCGACGCGCTTGGCGAGGTTCTCTGCTTCGGACTTAAGGATCACGCGGTCCGCTTTCGTCGGATCAAATCCGTCATTCGTCACCCATTGGACGAAAAACTCTTTCAGGTACGCACTTCCTACGGCCGCCGCGTGCGGGTTACTTCCAGCCACAGCGTTTTTGTGCACGACAACGGCGAGCTAAAGTTGAAGCGCGGTGATCAGCTACGCTTGAATGATCGCGTCGTGGCGCCATTTCGAATCCGCCTCCCAGCCACGGCTCCTCGGCGCATCGATCTGCTTCGCGCCTTGTATGCTGTGCCGGAAGCTGCGCGGCAGATCTGGGTTCGCGGCCCGGCCGTGGAAGACTGGTTCAAGACTGCTGTCCTCGCCAGGCACAAGCAGCAGCCCCAGCTAATCGACCCGCGAGTCGAGATTCCATCGGAGCTAGGTACGGAACTGGCGGAGATTCGCCGCGACAGCGGCATCTCCAATCGCGCTCTTTGCGCCACCGTGGGTCGGCAGCCGGTGACCTTCTACGCCTGGGAGAAGGGGTTGTCCCGGCCAACGCTTCCACATTTCGCGGCGTATCTCGACGCCATCGGCGCAAATGCACAGCAAGTTTTGCACAAAACGTCGGTTGCGCCCAGCCGTTTGGAACGGACTTGGCAAGAACAGTACACCGGCTCCGGTCGAAACATGGTTCGCGATTACACGCGGCTGTCTGACCTCGATGATAAGGATCTGGAATGGTTTGCCGCCCGCGAAGATCTTCTGCTGACTCCGGAGCACTATGGAAGAAATGGCATTGGGAGATTTGTTGACGTCGATGAGGACCTCATGGGATTGCTCGGCTTCTACCTCGCCGAGGGCTCCTGCTCGGATCGGAACGGAATCAGACTGTCGATCGGCAAAGGCAATCAACCGTTTGCAGAAGAGATGGCCCAGAAGCTCTCGAGCGTATTCGGACTGCCCGCAGTCACTTATTCATCGCCGGAGCGTAGTTGCACGGAGCTCAAGCTCGTCAATCGTGTGGCCGCCCTGGCCTGGCAGCACGTGTTCGGCTTTGCAAATGCCGACTCCACCACGAAGAAGATTCCGGATCTGGTATTCAACGTGTCCGAGAAGCCGCGAGTTGCGTTTCTGCGCGGCTATCTGCTCGGCGATGGCACTGTCTGCAAGAATCGAATCGCGTTCAGCACCTCATCGTACGACATTGCCAGCGGCATTGTTTATGCCCTGAGCTCGTTAGGCGTGGTGCCCTCAATGTCGGAACGCGAGCCCGACGGAATCATTCGTGAAGTGCGCGGTCAGCCATGCGAGACCAAACACCGGCATTGGATCATCAGCGTCACGGCCAAGGAAGATTTGCGGGTACTGCGCGGCGTTTGGCAGGATCATGCCGGTGCCGCGGAACTCATGGAGTTCCTGGCTTCGCCCCGACTGGGAGGCAAGCGGGATTTTCAGCTTATCGACGGCGACCTGATGGCGCTGCCAATTCTCGATATCGAAGAAGTGCCGGCGGGCAACGGCAACGTCTACGATTTTTCGGTCGAAGGCGATGAAAACTTCATCGCGGGTATGGGTGGCCTGTGCTGCCACAACACTGACGCCGACGTCGACGGCTCGCACATTCGAACGCTGCTGCTGACGTTCTTCTATCGCCAGATGCCTATATTGATAGAGCGTGGCCACATCTACATCGCCCAACCTCCCTTGTACAAGGTGAAAAAGGGCAAACAAGAACAGTACGTCAAGGACGACCTGGAACTGAATGCCTTGCTGCTGAACACCGCCGTCGACGGCGCTGCCCTGCATGTCAATGCCGAGGCGCCGCCTTTGTCCGGACTGGGGTTGGAATCCCTGGCGACCAAGTATGTGGAAGTGCAGGGCATCGTGACGCGCTGGGCGCGGCGCTACGATGAGCGCTTTCTCGAGCAACTGCTGTACGTCCCGACATTGACGACGGCGGCGTTCGATCGCATCGATTCGCTGAAGGATTGGTGCCGACTTTTGGAACAGCGCTTGAACTCCCTCGACGACGTTTCGCGCCGCTATCGCGTGAGCGTGGAAACCCTGGCCGCCGGCGGCCATCGGATCGATCTGCAGCGATTCGAGCATGGCTTGAGCTCCGAGAAACACGTACCCCGCGAGTTCTTCGATTCCGCGGAATATTTGCGCATCGCCGAGCTTGGACAAACATTGAGCGATCTCATGGGACCCGGTGCCTACGTGCAGCGCGGCGAGGAGAAGCAAGAGGTCTCGAGCTTCAAGATCGCGATAGCATGGCTGTTCGAGCAGGCCAAGAAAGGCCAGAGCATTCAGCGCTACAAGGGTTTGGGCGAGATGAATGCCGATCAGCTCTGGGACACGACCATCAACCCCGAAACGCGCCGGCTGATGCAGGTGCGCATCGACGATGCCGTGGCCGCCGACGATATCTTCACGACGCTGATGGGCGATGCCGTGGAGCCGCGGCGCGAATTCATCGAGAAAAACGCTCTGCACGTCTCCAATCTGGATATTTAACGGGCGTTTGGCCGCGGAGAAAGGTATGAGCGACGCAGTGCCGCAGTTTAAGACGGCTGAGTATTCCGCCAAGACCGGCGAGCCGTGCAAGGCGTGCGGTCAGGTGATCAGCGGCGCCTACTACCAGGTCAATGGCGCGAAGACTTGCGCGAAATGCGCGCAGCGAATCAAAGAGCGGTTGCCGAAAGACTCGCATGCGGCGTTTGCACGCGGAGTCTTGTTCGGTATCGGCGGCGCAATCCTGGGTCTCGGAATTTATGTCGGATTTGCTCTCGCCACGGGTTTGATTGCCGGGCTGATTTCGCTGGCTGTCGGCTTTATCGTCGGCAAGGCCATTCTCCTGGGTTCAGGAGGCGTCGGCGGGCGCCGCTACCAGGTCGCGGCGGTGTTGCTGACCTACGCCGCGGTGTCTCTGGCGGCCGTCCCCATAGCGCTGACGCAGCACATCAAGCATCGGAGCGCGCAGGCGCAGACTCAAGTGAGCGAGTCCCCGAGTGACTCGCCCAAGCCGAGCGTTGCGAAGGCTGTGGGAACACTCGCGCTGATTGGATTGGTATCGCCGTTTCTTGGCCTTTCCAATCCCATGCAGGGAGTAATCGGTTTGATCATCCTGTTCGTCGGCATCCGCATTGCGTGGCGGATGACCGCCGCCACTCAGGTTAGTATTCGGGGTCCGATCAACGACCCAATGCCAGCGGCGCCTGGCTGATACCCAGGGCGCGCTACAGACCCAAGGCGCTACCGACCAACCCATGTCCTCCCCATCGCTTACGCTGAATCGGGAGTGCTCCCGCTGCGCGGCCGAGCTTGCGCCAAATGTTTTGGCGTGCAGCAGTTGCCATACGCTGGTGCACGCTGCAACGCTCGAACAACTGGCGGCCAACGCACGCATGCATGAAGAGGGGCGCCGCTACACGGAGGCGCGAGATGTTTGGCTGCAGGCGCTCGAACTGCTGCCGCCGGATTCAGCGCAGGCGGAATGGGTTCGCGGCAACGCCAAGCGGCTGAATGATTTGGCGAGCGCGGCGAGCGTTGCTGCTCATCATTCCTGGGCCGGGAAACTGGGGCCGCTCGCGCCGCTGGCGATTCTTCTCGCGAAAGGGAAATTCCTTCTCTCGCTGTTCAAGTTGAAATTTCTGTTCAGCCTCGGAACATTCATCGCGTTCTATTGGGCGCTGTATGGCGTGAAGTTCGGCATCGGCTTCGCGGTGCTGATCCTGGTGCATGAGATGGGCCACTTCATCGCCATCAGGCGTCGGGGTCTGCCCGCGGACATGCCGGTGTTTCTGCCGGGACTTGGCGCTTACGTTCGCTGGGCCGCTCTCGGGGTGTCTACTCAGACGCGAGCCTTCGTAAGCCTGGCAGGCCCTTTGGCCGGCTGCATTGGGGCAGCGCTGTGCGCTTTGCTTTGGATGCAAACCGGCGACGCTCTGTGGGCGGGTCTTGCCAGCCTATCGGCGCTGCTCAACGTGCTGAATCTGATCCCCGTTTGGGTGCTGGATGGCGGGCAGGCAATAGCCGCGCTCGACAAAACGGAACGCATCATTCTGTCGGCGGCGGCGGTGCTGTTCGCAGCGCTCTTCGCGCAACCCGCGTTTCTGCTGGTCGCCTTGGGCGCCGGCTATCGCGCCTTTACCAAGGACATCCCGCCGGTGCCGGGTCATCCCGCGACGGTGTACTACGTGGTGCTGCTGGCGGCGCTCGGATGCCTCATCAAGCTGGCGCCGCCGCTATCTACCGGCGGCTAGGCGATCCTCGCATCTGCAATGTCGTGCGCTGCTAACGCCGATTGAATTGGCGCAGCATGTTGTGCTGGATTTCGTATCTCGTAAGGGATCGACCCAAGCCGGTGTTGCGGTAATACAGCGCTTTCAAGAAGGCCAGATCGCCCGCTGTTACCGCGGTGGGCTTTTCACGGGCGCCGCAGCTCGGCGACATCATGTCCAGGATGCTCGGCAGCGGATCGCAATTATCCGGCGTTTGCACCACCGATAAGGCCAGCATCGACAAATAGTCGGCTATCGGGCGGATGGGTTCGCCGCCGACCTTGGTGGTGTCGACGAAGAGGATGACGACGCCGATGCCGCTCATGTCGTCGCCGGCAGTTCGCGGGGCGATCTGCGGCCAAACCGGCAGAAGGTTGAGCCGCAGCAACGCCGCGTCGGTATTCAAGACGCGGGCACCGCCAGCGGTCGTCATGTACCAGCCCTGGATCGCGCGATCGCTTTTGTACCCCAGCAGCTGTTTCATCCCCGAATATCTCAGATTGAAGTAACGGGACGCCCAGTGCACCACGTCCTTCATGCCGCTCTCGGGGTTGGCGGTAAAAATTATCCGCACGTTGTCCTTGCAGTCCGGGTCAGCCTGCACCGGCGCGCCAACGTATGCCGCCAGCGCGAGCAGCCGCGCCGTAACGAAGGTGTCGGACCCCGGATCGAGCCCGGTGGTCAGCGGGCAAATGCTTTGCCTGCCGCCGCGCCAATGCGCAAGGTTGCCCCTCGCACCGGTATTAAAGTAATGCACCGTGGCGTGGTGCACGATGAATTGATACAGGCTGTCTCCCGCCAACTCAGCGTCGGTGGGCGGTCTTGGGGCCGTCACGGTTGCATCGGGAATCTCCGGCGCTGCGCTCGCACCACCCACAGGCGGCCCGGATGCCGTGCGAATTGCCACTGTTCCGGCACCGACGCGCGAGAACTCGAGGCCCGTGCCCTGCAGCAACTGGCTCAATGCCGCGCGAATCGCGAATGTGCCGTTCACGCCGTTCGCGTTCAGATGCGAAATCTCCGCGTCGGCGGCGGCAACCTGCAGCCCGCTCTGGCCGGAGAATTCAATCAGCGCGCTGGCGAGCGGCGATGCCGGAATATGAAAGGGAACATTCCGGTCGAGAACATCGTCGGCGCGCGCCGTCATGAGCCACGCCATGGTTACCGCAATGGCGGCGATCGCCACCCGCTGAACCTGCGGTTTATTTCGTGATGCCATCGGCGCCTCGCGATCGAATGAGTATTCCATTGGCGCCTTGGTCGACCACTTCAACGGCATAGATTCGCTCCAAAGCCCCGAGCCAATCGCGAACACTGGCCGCAGACACCGTACCGGTGAAGCGTGTCTGCTGGAACGCGGGCGCCACTACTATTCGTGTCGCACTGTATCGATTGACCGCAGCGGCGACGTCCTCCAGAGGCTCGCCCAGAAACTGCAGTTTCCCTTCGCGCCATGATCCGGCTGTCCCGGGGTCAACGCTGGCCACACTTAAGCGCTGCGCGGATTTGGAAAAAGTCACTCGCTGGCCGACGCCGGCGCGAACAGTCTCGATAATAGTGCCACGACGAATTCCCCCCTCATCCAAGCCCGGCGCCACATTGACCCGCCCTTCGCCGACCGTCACCACGGTGCCGATCGGGCCAATCCGCACATCAAACCTGGTGCCTACTGCCGTTACAGTCAGACTACCGGCATGCACGATGAACGGCCGCAGAGCACCATGTGTGACCGTGAAGAACGCCTGCCCACCTTCCAATCGCACATCGCGCCGCGTCAGTGTGAAGCGAGTGCTGACGCGAGAATTCGGCGCCAAATCCAGCTGTGATCCATCGGCCAAAGTGATGCGGCGTTGCTCGCCGATCGCCGTATCAAGCACCTGGATCTGGGAATAACCAATGACGAGCCATGCCGCCAGACCCGCAAGCAGCACAACGCTTGCGGCCAGCGCGATGAGCCGGTTGCGATCATGGGGACGCGCCACGGGCTGGGGCAAACGCCGCCTCCCGTCCCGCGCTTGAGGAAGCGCATTCCAAATGCGCTGCATTTGCTCGAATACCGGCAGATTCTTAGGGTCCGTTCTGCACCATTGCAGCCACTCATCGACTACCGCTTGCGCGTCCGACTCGTTCAGACGCTGAATCCATTCGCTGGCGTCCCGCAGTCGCGCGATGTCGGATGCTGTCGGATCTCTGTTACTCACAGCGACACCCTCTGTCGTACTTGACCGGCCGCCATACCATCCAAACGCAAGTGGCAGTAGACCATTGCGTAGGTCACGTAACGTCGAACCATGCGCTCAGAAATCCCTACGCGCACCGCCACCTCGTGTTGCGGGAGCTCCTCCAAGCGATGCAAGTCAATCACCTGCTGACACTTGATCGGCAATTCCTGCAGATAGCAGAGAAGCCGTTCGGCCTGCTCGCGCGCCAGTAGTTGTCTGGCGGGGTCATCCAGTTCGCCGCGAGTAGTGTTCAAGTCCTCGAATAACTCGGGCTGTTCTTGCGCTCGGTGCTGGATCGTGCGATGCCGCAGGCGGTCGATGGCGAGGTTGGTGGCTGTCTTGAAAAGATACGCACGCAACAAGCTTGGCCTGTCTGGCTCTTGCAACTGCAATAGACGGACATAGGCTTCCTGAGCCACTTCCTTGGCCTCCTGTTCGCAACGCAGGCGGGACGTGAGATAAGCCACCAGCACACGGTTGTGCTCGCGAAACAATTGCGATACCGCTGCGGCGGTCGATTCCAGATGCGTTGCAGCCACATTGCCAGGCGCTTTCTGCTGATGGTCCGCATCTGCCATTCGCCCGTGACCTCCGTGGGAATCACACCCCTGTACAAGATACGTGCGAATGTCGAAAACCGGAACCGCGCGGGCGAATCTGCCGCCGCTCGAACCGCTAATCAGAAGTCTGTGAATATGTATATCGGGCAAATCAGCAATGCCCGCGATCTGCAAAAACTGCGTAGAAGCCCTGATCTTGAGGTGATCCAAGATATTTGATGACGGATGATGTGCTAAATTCATTGCGACGATTGCAACGGTCGAGCTTGGGTTGGTCTTAACCCGGGGCTAGTAGCCGGGAGCGATGGTCCGATCGCAGGACGCGGTTAAGTCGCGCTGGTTCTGGACATCTTCGGCAACAACAGAGAGACCGCAGTCGTGTCACGCGAAACATCCCCACAGGCGGCGAAAAATCGCCTTCTCGAACTTTTGCCCCGGCAGGATCGCACGCGCCTGCTCGCGGCCTGCCAGCTGATTGAACTGAAATCCGGCGAGGTGCTGCGCGAGCCCGGGCAACGCATTCGCCACGTGTACTTCCCGGCCGGCAGCGCCGTCTCGCTGCTCGCCCCGAACGCTGCCGGCAACACTCTCGAAGTCGCAGTCATCGGCGATGAGGGCGTGCTGGGGATCTCGGTTGCATTCGGCATCAATATTGGATCACAGCGCGCGCTGGTCAATCGCGCAGGTCCGGCCTGGCGAATTCCCGCGCCAGTATTCTGCCGCGAGTTCGAACGCAGCGCCCGGCTGCGAAGGCTGCTGAGCCGCTACATCTATGTGGTGATGGCCCAGCTGGCACAGACCGCCGTTTGCAGCAGCTTTCATGACGTGACTGCACGGCTCGCGCGATGGCTCCTGGTCACCGGTGATCGAGCGCAGTCCGAAAAGCTCCATGTCACCCAGGAAGTGATTTCCGCCATGCTGGGTGTGCGCCGCGAAGGCGTCAATCAGGCCGCCGCGTCGCTGCGCGAGCGCAGGCTGATCAGCTACACACGCGGACAGCTGACCATTGTAGATCGGTGCGGCTTGCAGGCCGCTGCCTGCGCGTGCTATTTGCATGCGACCAACGCCCGCCTTCTCCGGTATCCTGGGATCACGCGGCACTAGCAGTCGCGCCGGAACCGGGACGCGTGAACACCGACATCAATGCCGGAGTGATCGAGGGCTTTTTCGGTAGGCCCTGGGGTTGGCCGGAGCGCTTCGGTGGCGCCGAATTCCTGCGCGACAACGGATTTGAGTTCTACATCTACGCACCGAAGGCTGACGCGTTCCTGCGCCGGCGCTGGCGCGAGCCGCTGCCCGCAGAGGTTGTGCTGCATTTATCGCAGCTTGCGGGGCAGTGCCGGAAGCTCGGCATCTCGTTCGGGATAGGACTTACCCCATTCGAGATTTACCTGAATTACGACAGCCATGCGCAATCACTGCTGCGCTCGAAGGTGCGTCAAATAAACGAAATCGGCGCGGACCTGCTCTGCATCCTGTTCGACGATATGCGCGGCGACATCCACGGACTCGCCGACTTGCAAGGCAGGGTGATCCTGGATGTGTGTTCCTGGAGTACGGCCGCGCGCTTCATCGCGTGCCCCACGTACTATTCGTACGATGTGCGCCTGGCGCGTGAGTTCGGGCCGCCGCCCAAGGCTTATTTGCGGGATCTGGGCCGCATCGTCGATGCCCGCATCGATTTCTTTTGGACCGGCGAGAAGATCATTTCAGATGGCTATTCGTCCGAACATCTGAGCGATGTTGCGGAGGCCATCGGGCGCCGCCCATTTATCTGGGATAATCATATCGCCAATGATGCAAGAACTCGCACCGACCATCTCTATCTCGATCCAGCCGCCGGCTCATGGCGGCTGCCCGCGGATCAGGTTGCCGGCCTCGCGATCAATCCGATGAATCAGCCGCACCTGTCGCGCATTGCGCTGTTGGGTTACCGGCGCCTGCTGGCGCCGGCATCAGCGCCGCAACCGCGGCAGGCTGTGCGTGAGATTTGCACGCGCCTGTGCGGCCAGCCGCTGGCGCAGCGTCTGCTCGAGGACATCGACCTGCTGCAGGATACGGGGCTCGCGAAGCTCGATGCGAAGATGCGGCGCAGCCTGCTCGATATTTATGGCGCGCAGACAACCGATTCTTACGCGCAAGAAATAGCCGCCTGGCTGCGCGGTGAATATGCGTTCGACCCGCAATGCCTGACGAGTTGACCTAAGGGCCACCCTTAAGCATGCCCTTACGGTTCATCACTGGTGAAAATCCGACGCTCGCGAGTTTGATGTGCAGGGACGCCGGACCCGCTTACGCGAAATCATTGCTGCTGCCCTGTTCCGGAATCAGTTCGCTCCGCGAGCACGCGTCCCGGGATGCGTTGATCATCGACAACAACCTAACCGCCGCCGAGGCGGGCATCGTCCAGGAGGTCATAGAACGACAACAAGGGCCGGTGCTGTTGAAGATCGTGGACCCGTACTGGGTTCGCGGCAACTATGGCAGACACAAATCCGCCTATGCAGCTTTGGTCGAAACGCACTGCGCTCGGTCAAACGTTGCAATTCTCTCTCCCTACCAACCCAGCGAATGGCTGAAGATGGTGGTGGAGAAATTCAATCCCAAATTGCTGGTACTCCCATATCCTTATGTGGCGGAGGCTGAACAACCGCTCGAGCTGACAAGCTTCAGCACGCGCTTGGACCGCGCGCTCCTGAGCGGCGCGCTCAGCGGCCGCAAGTATCCGCGTCGAGCGAGGGTGTACCGGCTCCGCTATTTACTGCCCAGATACCGCCGCAATTTCGATCTGCTAGAGCATCCCGGATATCCTAATCTCGGCGAAGCAAGGCGCCACAATCTCATTTTTGACGACTTCGTGAAATTCATCAGCGGCTACAAATATTTCTTTGTTGATCCGTCCCGGGCAAATCTGGAGTTCCTGAAATATACGGAATGCGCATATGCGGGCTGCCTGCCGGTGGGCACACCCGCGGCCAGCTTGCCGGCGGCGGCGCAGCAGCTGGTTCTGGAAACACCCCGATTCCTGAAATCCATGCGACAACCGGCGGCCGCGCGCGACAGCGGTCATTTCGAGGCGGCGCTCGCGTACCGAGCCGTCATGTCAAAATCGCGAAACTCGGGGGAGATGCGCGCGCGCCTGGAGAGCTTCGTTCAGTCGAATTTTCGCACCAATGATTGATCGCATCGAAGCCGCGCTGCCGGTGCATTTTTTCCTGCAGCCCAAGGCAATTACGCTGGAGCGCGCTCTGACGCTCGATCCGGATCGGGACTGGACTGATCTGCGCCGCGCGCGCGAGGTGTGGATCGTGCAGACCTGGAACCGGCTGTGCCACGCGGGCTACCCGCTCACGATGAGCGATCAAGCGCCGCGCGCCGGCATCATCGTTTATCACAAGGAAGATCAGCGCCTGCTGCTTAAGCGCCTGCCACGCGGCGCAACTCCGGTGCTGGTCGGTGTGCGGGCGGATTTCCGGGCCTGCACTTACGCCGATTTCGAGGTTCTGCAGAATGGCTACTACGCGGACGGGCGCCGCTCGTTCTTCATGCCGCACTGGCCGCAGCCGGGGCTACTGCCGCGCGACCCTGAGCGCGGCGACCGGATGGAACGCATCGCCTACAAGGGTTTTGTCGGCAACCTCGTACAGGAATTTCGCAGTGCGCGCTGGCTGGAATTCCTGCGTGAACAGGGCATGGTGTTCGACGACGACGCGGTGCTCGACGATTCCTTTGCTCGTCCCATTCGCACGCGGTTTCACGATTATCGTGAAGTGGACCTGGTGTTGGCAGTACGGGGCGGCGATGCAAGGACCAAGCCTGCGAGCAAGTTGGTCAACGCCTGGCAAGCCGGCATTCCGGCCTTGTTGAGTCCGGATTACGCCTTCGAAGAATTGCGCGAGAGCCCGCTCGATTACCTCGCCGTGCGCAATATCGCCGAGGCAGAGGCGGCCGTGCTGCGCTTGAAACGCGAACCGGGACTATACCGGGCGATGATCGAGCACGGCCGGCGGCGCGGCGCGGCGTTCACCGTCGAGAAAATCACCCGGTTGTGGGCGTTGCTGTTGTTTCAGACCATACCCACGCTGGCGCTGGCGCATCCCAGCCGCTACGGCAAAGGCGCGCGCACCTTCCGCCATCTATGGCAAAAGTTCGTCGAGGCTGCGGGACTCGCTCGCTTGGCAGTATGATACCGGCATGACGGTCCAAGAGTGGGTTCGCAAGGGTCGCGAGCTGGGCGCCAGCGATCTGCACATCGAGGCGGAGAACGCGCTGGTGGTGCGCGTCAGGGGACAGCTGTCATCCGTCGGCGCCAGCATAGCGGGGGCGGTTCTCGTGCAAGCCGCGCGCGAGCTACTGGGCGATGGCTGGCCGCAGTTTCTGAGCAGAGGGTCCGCCGACCTCTCCCGGACGATTGCGGGTGTGCGCTGCCGCATCAATATTTTCCAGACGGTTCGCGGGCTGGCGCTGGCGGTGCGCCTGTTGAGTGCATTTCAAAACAACTTGCGCGCTTGCAACCTGCACCCCGATTTGAAGCGATTGACGGATGTAACAACCGGGTTGGTGGTGGTATCGGGCCCCACCGGAAGCGGCAAGTCCACGACGCTGGCGGCGCTGGTCGAGGAGATCAATACGGCAAGCAGCCGCAATGTGATCGTCCTTGAAAGCCCCATCGAGTATTTGTTCACCAACCGGCGGTCGTTCATACGCCAGCGGGAAATTCCGACGCATTCGCCGAGCTACGAGCAGGCCCTGGTCGATGCCTTGCGCGAGAATCCCGACGTCCTCGTCATCGGCGAAATGCGCACTCCCGAGGTCATGCGGCTGACCTTGAGCGCGGCCGAAACCGGGCACCTGGTCATTGCCACGATGCATTCAGCGAACTGTGCCGAAGCGCTGACCCGAATTTGCATGTCGTTCCCGGCGGAGATCCAGGGCAGCATCCGCGCGCAGCTCGCGGATTGCTTCGTGGGCGTGGTCTGCCAGCGGCTGGATTTTCTCAGTGAATTCCGGTTGCGCGTTCCGGTCTGCGAAATATTGCTGCCGAGCGCCGCTGCAAAGGGAACGATTCGCGGCGGACAATTCAGCCAGATAGCCAATGTCCTGCAGACCGGCGGTGAGGCCGGAATGTGGAATTTCGACCGCTACGAACGCTGGGTGGCGCAAAAGAAGGACTGGGTCCTGCCCACGCTTGCCGCGCCGCTGGCGGAGGACCGGATCGCCCCGCCACCCCCCAAGCTCCAGCGGCGCGAGACGCCGCCCAAGGTGCCGAAGGACGACGCCCTGGAAATATCGATAGAAGAAGATGCCAGCCTCGATGAACTGGCCAAGCGCATTGAACAGCGCACGCGACAATAGCTGAACCGCGGGGTCAGGTTTTGACGCCGATGATGCGCACCATGCCGCTTTGGGTGGCGCCGCGGCGAATCTCAAGCCCGTGTGCAACCAGTTTGGAAGCCAGCCATTCCGGAGCCAGCCGCAGTTTGGGATAGCTGCTCACACGCTGCTGCCATTCACCGTCACGCCGCTCCGTCAACACATCATGGACGGTGACGAAGTCCTGGCTGTACTCGAGAAAACAAGTGAGAATCCGGCGCTGATCGGCGCGCACCAGAATGAATCGCCGATCTCCCTCGAGCGCCTTGGTTGCGTAGTCGCGAAAGGTCGCGGCAAACACGCCGCCCGGCGCCAGCGACAGCGCTACCGCGGCGAGCAGTTTTTCAACCGCCGCGAAACTCGGCAGGTGCGTCAGCGTGTCGCCCATACACACGATGACGGCCGGCTGCCGCTTCACGAAATCTCGAAAATCCACCAGATCCGCG
>Ga0210388_10000954_pt1 | contig 22831 bp, 9 predicted proteins | sample IncBWC19OmetaG_FD_155485 | JGI IMG/M metagenome (GOLD analysis project Ga0210388, IMG submission 155485) | Forest soil microbial communities from Barre Woods Harvard Forest LTER site, Petersham, Massachusetts, United States - Inc-BW-C-19-O ...
CGGTGGAACTGTGGTCTCGCACGTACAAAGTTGGACCACCAATACGATTGTCGCGCCCGTTCCGAATCTGGCGGCGACCGGTCCCATGGTCGTGAATGCATGTGGTATCGCCAGCGGCGGCGTGAACTTCACTGTCCCCAGCGGTACAGGCAGCGCCGCTGGCGCCGTGACTTCTGTGATTGGAGGAACCGGAATCGGCGGAGCGGCGGTTACCGCTCTGCAATCAGGTATCGCGGTCGCAAGCACTACCACGGGGCAGAGCGGCGCTTACTCGTTCCCCAGCCTCACTGCTGGCACTTACGACGTTCAATTTGCGGCCGCTGGCTACATCGGGGCCTACTTGTCTGGCAACGTGGTGGCAGTGGGCTCCGGCACCAGTGTGAATGCGGCGCTGGCACCGGCGCCGATTATCACGAGCCTTTCCCAGAATTGGGGCGTCGTTGGCACGAGCATTACTATCTATGGCTCGAACTTTGGAGCCACTCAATCGCTCTACAGCGGCTCACTCGCCTTTAACGGAGTTGCTGCGACTGCAACAACCTGGAGCAATACCAGCATCGTCGTTCCTGTCCCGGCTACTGCCAGCACCGGCCCGGTGATCGTTACGATCGCCGGAACCGCCAGCAACGGTATGAATTTTTCCGTCGGCAGCGGTGCGGTTGCAGGAACGGTGACAAGCACGGCCAACGGTACCGCGATCGTTGGCGCTCTGGTAGAGGCACTTCAGTCGAATGTGGTTGTGGGCTCGGCAACCACAACGAGCGGAGGAGCCTACACCATATCGAATATCGGTCCAGGAACATATGGACTGCAGACCTCCGCGACCGGATTCGGAACTCAGGTCAGCGCAGGGAACGTCGTGACTGTCGGTTCCACAACGACAGTAAATGTCAGTTTGCCTGCGCCAGCCACAGATTCGGGCACCGTGACCCAGTCAAACGGCACAACTCCCATCTCCGGGGCGACTGTCATCGCGCTGCAGAATAATGTGCTGGCAGCATCGGTGACCACGAACGCGTCGGGCGCGTACACCATGGCGTCCCTCAGCGCGGGCGCATACATCGTCCAGGTTTCGGCGCCCGGGTACGACACCCTACAGAAGACGGCCACACTCGTGGCGGGAAAAACAATCACGATGCATTTCTCGCTGACCGGGCAGTCCACTCTCTCCTATAGCTACGATCAACTGGGACGGCTGATCGGAGTCGTCGATTCGCTGAATGGAGCGGCCACTTATAGTTACGATGCGGTCGGAAATGTCACCTCCATCGGACGGCAGTCCATTTCGCAAGTCAATGTTCTATCCTTTTCGCCGACCAGTGGGGCCTCGGGATCAACCGTGACAATCAACGGCACGGACTTTAGCGCAACGGCTAGCCAGGATGCGGTTACGTTCAACGGGACTACTGCTGTCGTAAGCACGGCAAGTGCAACCCAGTTGGTGGTAACCGTTCCGACCGGGGCAAGCACAGGAACAGTCAAAGTTACAGCTCCGACGGGATCCGCGACTTCTGCCATGCCGTTCACAGTTACGATTTCAACAGCTCCGACCGTCACCGGATTTTCGCCTTCAATCGGTGTGGTCGGCACCGCCATTGCAATATCCGGCACCAATTTCGATCAGACGCCCGCCAGCAATAAGGTTGTGCTGAACACCAGCCAGGCAACGATCGGATCCACATCCACCACGACCAACCTTGCCACCAGCGTGCCCGTCAACGGAGTCTCTTCCGGACACATCGGAGTGACTACGGCCTCGGGACAGGCCGTCAGCACTTCTGATTTCTACGTGGTACCCGCAGGTTACCAGGTGTCGAGCGTCGGATTCACCGGCCGAACTCAGGTGAATGCAAGTCCAACTCTAATCTCACTGGCCAACACACAGATTGCGCTACTCCTTTTTGATGGCACGGCGGGGGAGCGCATTACCGGGACCACAACCAACAGTTCATGGGGCTGTGGAGGGCTTCAAGGCGAATTTCTGAATCCCAACGGAAGTGTTCTCAATACCAACACATGCCTGGGAAACGTCAACTTTGGTCCACTGTTGCTGCCACAAACAGGGACATATTCGCTTTTGATCTTCCCAGCGCAGGGGACCGGTTCGTTCGACATCGCCTTACAGGGCGTTTCGCCCGACATCACCGGGATCCTCTATCCGACCACCACCGGTACTACACTCGGCCCACTTACCACTCAAACGGCGGGTCAGCGTTACGTCTTCACCTTGAGTGGAAACGCCGGCAGCCGTATCTCTATGACCTCTTGGGGGAGCTATCCAGGCTGCGGCCTGCAGGCTACCCTCTCCGGTCCAAGTGGCTCCAACATTACGGGTTTCAACGGGTGCATGGGATCAGGAACCCAGACCAGTCCAACTTTCAGCGGAGTCATAACGCTTCCGCAAACGGGCAGTTACGTCCTGACGATTACACCAGGCGGAAGCAATACCGGGTCGTTGTATTTGATTCCGTACAGCGTACCCGCGGACCCAGTTGTCCCCTTGCCGATGAATGGCCAGGCGACCGTGACGACGACTACGCCCGGCCAGGACGGGCGCTTCACGTTCAGTATTGCGTCGGCTCAAGCCATCGACATGACTTTCACGGCTGCTGCGTCGTTGAATTGCGAATGGTGGGCCACGCTTTACGACCCAAACAATGCTGCATTGGGGCAGTGGCAAGGGTGCAACAACAGCAGCATAAATACCGGAACAATCAACCTCACGACACTAGGGAACTACTACGTCTTGATTGCTCCAGACAGTCACGACCAGTGGATTGTTGGTTCCTTTACCGGGACCTTACAACCGTAGTTTGGAATCAAGTGCATTGGGTTCCCGGCCGAACAGGGCCTGATGCCCATCAAAGATAGTTCTTCGGCAGCGAGCGTGGGACCAATGGAATTGCGGGCAGTATTGGAGGCGCACGTGAAGTCGAGCAGCGTATCGAGGAAACTCATCACATGTCTTGTGGTGTTCACATTGAATGCCCAGGTATGGCCAATGGCTCCCCAGGTCGTTCTCCCCAGGAGTGCATCCCGGGTTACGACCCTTCCCGGCGAGACCGCGACGCGACTGCCCAATGGCGGCTGGCTCTTGCTTGGCGGAGAAAGCAAAAACGGCGTGCTCGGTGCCGCAACTGTTACCGCCTCCAATACCGGCACAGCAGTCACCCTGACGCAGACGATGAATTTCGCCCGTGCCTGGCACACAGCGACCGTCTTGCCGAATGGCACGGTTCTGGTGCTCGGCGGTACGGACGCTCGCGGCAATGTGGTCCAGCAGGCTGAGATTTTTGATCCATCCTCGATGACCTTTCATCTTCAAACGGTCAATGTAATACCGCGCACCCATCATGCGGCAGCTTTGCTCACCGATGGCAGATTGCTACTGGCCGGCGGAATTGATGCCAAAGGTGACCCGGTTAGCGCGGTCGAGATCTGGGATCCGCGAAGTGGGAATACAACTATCATGGATGCCGAACTCCCCATCGCCCGGCTCAATGATCATCCATCACTACTGGCCGACGGGACGCTACTGCTTTGGGGCGGCACCGATCTTCAGGGCAATCTGCTCGACTTCGGGGAGATTTACGATCCCGCCGGCGGGCGATTTCTTGCGACCACGACGACTGAAAGTTTGAATCTCGACCTGACTCTGCCTTTTCTGGAGTCCTCTCTTCCCGATGACGGAACGACGGGCGTTCCTGTCGATGCGCTCATCGCACTGCGATTCTCCAAGCTCCTGCGACCCGATACCGTCAACCCAAACAGCATCGTGGTGCGGGGACCGGATGGGCCGGTGCAATGCTTGACAATCCCGGCAGAGAATGGCCGCTTGGCGTTTCTCACCTCCAGGGTGCCGCTCCTTCCAGGAACAGCTTATACCGTCTCCATCCGCGGCGCGCTCGACGAACAGCATCTTCCGGTCGTATACAAGACGGTTTCGTTTACGACCACGGGAGAAAACACCGGAAGCAAGCCAACCAACTCCAAGGCCAAACCTCCGGCGAAGCACGAACGCACCAACGATCTGCCGAAGGCTCCTCAAAATGTGACGGCAGTTGCCGGGCGGGTTTTGAAACTCGATGGCAGCCCGCTGCCCAACGCAACTCTCAGAATTAAAAGCAAGTCGGTGCGCAGCGATCGTACAGGAGTATTTCTCTTAACCAACGTTCCGCCAGGACAGCAGGACCTTGTGATCGATGGTCGGTCGGCCAACACGCCGGGCCATACGTTCGGAGTATTCGAGACCGGTATCCAGGCCCAGGCCGGCCAGACGATTGTTCTGCCTTTCGCCATATGGATGACCGAACTCGATACGGCTCACGCAGTCCAGATTCAGTTTCCTACAACCAAAGAGGTGGTCGTCACCACGCCGACGTTGCCTGGGCTTGAATTCCATATTCCGCCGAACGCCGTCATTACTGATATTGATGGGAAAGTTGCCACGCAAATCAGCATTACGCCGATTCCGGTAAAACAACCGCCGTTTCCGCTGCCGCAGGTGGAGGTGCCAATCTACTTCACGATCCAGCCTGGTGGCGGCTCGATTTGGGTCAATGGCAGCAATAGCGGTATGAGTGGCGCGCGCCTGGTCTATCCCAATAGCTACAACTGGCCGACTGGCAGGAGCGTGGACTTTTGGAATTACGATCCCTACACGGCTCGCGGCTGGTACGTCTATGGGGAAGGCAAGGTCTCCAGTGATCGGAAGAGCATCATTCCGGATCCCGGGACGGAGATCTATCAACTCACTGGGGCCATGGTTGCTGGCCCGGGGTGGGGACCCCCAAATGGTCCGCCGCCGTCCGGGGGGCCGCAGGGCGGTAATCCGTCAGGAGGTGAGCCGGTAGATTTGTCCACCGGTTTATTCATCTACGAGAAGACTGACCTCTCTCTGCCCGACGTTATTCCCATTTCACTGACTCGCATCTACCGCAACGGGGACACTGCCACGCGCGCTTTCGGCATAGGTACAACGCTCCCGTACGATATGTTTATCGTCGGCAACCTGAACGACCTTAGCTGGGTGGAACTCGTATTGCCGACCGGTGGACGAGTCCGTTTTGATCGAACTCAAGGAAATTTCTGGAACAATTCAACGCTGCAATGCGTTAATTCCCCGGGTGAATTCTACGGTGCAACGTTCACCACCAGCGCTCCCGGATTTAGCGGGTCCGGCGCTTTCTGGGTGATTACGCTCAGAGATGGGACCGTGCTGAGATTTCTTCAGCCAGGAAACTTCGGGGCGGCAAACTACCAGGGAATCGGTTTATCCAGCATCACGGATCGGAACGGCAACACAGTCAACATCATCCGTAATTCCAACAACTACATTACCCAGATCCAGTCTCCGAACGGACGATGGATCCAACTGAACTACGACACCAACAATCCCCCACGCGTTACATCCGCCCAGGATAATCTCGGCCGCACGATTATCTACTACTACGACCCCGTGCTGGGTACGCTAAAAACCGTCACGGATGCGAACGGTGGCCTGTGGACCTATGGGTACGACACCAGCGATGAGATGACGAGCATCACCGATGCGCGCCAGATTCTTTACCTGCAGAACATCTACGTCAGTGGACGAGTGCACCAGCAAATTCTCGGTTACCCTTCCATGGTTTACACATTCAACTACGCCACCGACGCCAACAATAACGTAATCCAGACGTCAGTTACCGATCCGAACGGGAGTGTTCGCCAAGTCACGTTTGCCTCCCCTCCCACCTACCCCGATGGTGTGTTTATATCGGGTGGATACGCGACGACGGACATCCGGGCCCTGGGCAGGCCGGAACAACAAGTCCTCGCCTACGCACTTCAACCCACCACCAGTTTTCTACTCAGCGAGACTGACAGCTTAAACCGAACAACCGCCTACACCTACGACGGTCTTGGAAACGTGAGCAGTGTTACCGCACTGGCGGGCACGCCAAGTGCTGTGACCAGCTTCTTTACCCATGACCCCAGTTTCAGCCAGATCACAAGCACCACAGATCCTTTGAACCACATGACCACCTTCGGCTTGGACAGCCATGGTAATGTTTTGAGCGCGACCGATGCTCTGGGCAACACATCGCTTTACGCCCGTGATCAGCAGGGCCGCGTCGTCACGGCTGCGGATCCGTTGGGAAATGCCTGGCAAATGGCTTACTACGGCGCCGATCTCACTGCCGTCACCGATCCCTACGGAGGAACCATCGGTATCGTGCCTGATGAGGCCGGACGGGTTGTGGCCATCACTGATCCGATGGGCCAAACCGAGAGACTGCAGTACAACCCGCTCAACCGGGTAACGCAGAAAACAGATACTCTCGGAGGCGTCACCGCCTTTGCCTGGGATGCAAACAGTAATCTGCACAGCGTTACCGATGCACGGAATACCCAGAATCCGACGATCTACAGCTATGACAACGTGGATCGTTTGGCGCTTCGAACCGATCCTCTTGGGAAACAGGAGAGCTTCGGATATGACAATAACAGCAATCTGAACTGCTATACGGACCGCCGCGGGCAGGTCACGAATATCCTCCACGACGGTCTTAACCGCCTGACATCCATTGGGTATGGAGCAACATCGTGTTCCAGCACAACCTACCAAAGCACAACCGCCTACACCTATGACGCGGGTGGGCGACCGACTAAAATTGTCGATTCCATTTCCGGAACCACAACGCCCGTTTTCGATGGACTGAATCGGATACTCTCGGAAACCAGCGCGCAAGGGAGTGTGAGCTATTTGTATGATGCGGCAGGACGCCAGACCACCATGACTGTCGCCGGCCAGCCATCGGTCAGCTATTCGTATGACAATGCGAACCGATTGATCCAGATTGCCCAAGGAAGCTCAACTGTGATTTTGGGATACGATGCCGACAGCCATCGAACGTCTCTCAGTCTCCCCAATGGAGTGACGCTTGCATATACCTACGATAAAGATTCACGGCTGATGGGCATTAACTACAATCAGGGAACCTCCCCGATGGGAAACTTGCTCTACTCCTATGACGGTGATGGCCGCATCGCCCAGGTATCCGGCAGTTTCGCAAGGACGGGACTACCCGTGGCCGTCACGTCGGCCAGTTACGATAGTGCAAACCGGCTTACGGCTTGGGGGACAAACTCGTCTTTCAGCTACGACGCGAACGGAAACCTACAGGGGGACGGCACCAATACCTATGTTTGGGACGCCCGCAATCAACTCTCCTCAATTACCGGCGGAGTTACGGCCAGTTTCCAATATGACCCGTTCGGCAGGAGGACCAGCAAGACGATAGCCGGTACAACCACAGGATTTCTCTACGATGGCTTCGACGTGACACAAGAGTCTGCGGCCGGCAGTCCAACCGCCAACCTTCTGAATGGCGGAACGGACGAGGTATTCTCCAGAACTACGACGAGCGCGAATAGTTTCTTGTCCGATCGGGCTGGAAGCAACTCCGTGCTGACGGATGCCTTGGGTGATATAGCAACTCAATACACCTATGAACCGTACGGCAATACCACGGCGAGCGGAACCGCCAGCACCAACTCTTTCCAATACACGGGCAGAGAAAACGATGGTTCGGGCCTGTATTTTTATCGTGCCAGATATTACAACCCGGTGATCGGTCGTTTCATCAGCCAGGATCCCCTGGGCTCCTTTTCTGGACTCAGCCGTTATTCCTACGCCGGAGACGACCCCATCGATTACAGTGATTCCAGCGGCCTCCTGATCAGCCCGCGTCATTACGACATCACGCGAGACGCCGCGCTCAATGCGGGATACAGCCCGGAAGATGCGGCGGCGTTGGCGCAAGCAGTAGTCGATGTCGATTCTCTTCCGGGGACGCAAGATACGTCAGCGGCATCGGCAAACCAGCACGCCATGGCTGGGAGAAAAGCGAACGGAAACTACCAGAACCCTTGTCAGGCCTATAACGGCGCAGCTAAAGAGATTGGTGATGATATTGAGCAGGGGGACCAGGCTGCGATCGCCAAGGCGCTCCACATCATTCAGGATGCGAGATCGCCCGCCCACGGTCCGTTTGCACCTTGGGATGGCGGTTCTACAATTTACCTCTCAACTGGTCCTTTTTCCCCGCCGTCAACGATCAGCAATGTTCCAAGTCTTTCTCATATGATGGGAGACACATTTCCAGGAAGTGATGCGATACAAGATGCGACAGTCACCTCGCAGCAGTTTCTCAAAGATATGATGAGTCATGACAGTGCTCTGAACTACCCTTCCAACTATTTGCCGGCGAATCCCTGTCAATGAGGCGATGGTGAATTCGCGACAGATGTTCAAGAGCGCACTGCTGGTCGGCGTCGGTCTCGTGGTCCTTTCTTTCGCTGTATATAACTTGCTGCCGGACCACATTGCTCCATACGCGCTCTTTCCTGGTATTTTTGCAGGACTCTTTGCCGCCACAATTCTGGCGGCGGTTATTAGAGGAAATGCGCACGGAGCCGATTGGACTACGATTTGGGTGATTACAACTAGCGTCAATTTCGCATGGTATGTCTTCATGACATACGCAGCCCTCTCACTGTGGTTCAAGAACCTGAAAAAACGGTAGCCAGAAAGCATGAGACTCCGACGCGCCTCCGGAGCGCGGTTGTGTCGCTCTCAGCCTGCTCCCTACTGGCGATCGTATTAAGTGGCGGAATCGTTGCCCAGACCAAGCCCTCGCCCAGCAACGGTCAACGCTGCGAGCAATGTCACGGAATGCCGTCGCGGTTTGGCAGTAGTCCCCTGACCGTGCAACGGGTCGGCAACATGGTGGCCGGGAAATTTATCCCGGGTGTTGAAGGTGGCGTTCTCCATCGAAACGGATCGTCCGGGGGAGCCTATGCCGAGAATCAATTGGCCGGCGAAAGAGTCTCTCTAAGTCTGCTCGGAGATGGCTATATTGAGGCAATTGCCGATCAGGATATTGAACGCAATGCCCGGGAACAGCGGCGTTTGCGAACGAGCGTAGCAGGTCAAGTGGTGGCTGCGCCTGTGCTCGAGTCGCGGCCCCCCGGTACGAATGACCGACTCGCAATGCGCCCGGGACGCTTCGGTTGGAAAAGTCAGCACGCAACCTTGACATCCGCTTGCGCCGATTCTCTGCGAAACGAACTCGGAATTCGCAACAGACTCTATCCGGACGAATATGCCAACCATCAAGCCGCTGCCGGCCCGACGCCCCTTGATACCGCCGACCCAACCAACGGAGAGACGGAATTGCAGCAACTTGTCGAAGAGATTCGCCGAACCTCTCCGCCGGAACGGGATCGGCGCCTGGCAAGAGGGGCCGAAGCCCAGGCAGGCGAAAAACTGTTTGCCGAGATCGGTTGCGCACTCTGTCACGTTGCCACTTATAAAACGCTCCGCGCCGGCACTCTGATCAACGGGGGCACATACAGCGTTACCAGTTTGATTGGAGACAAGACGATTCATCCCTATAGTGATTTTCTGCTGCACGATATAGGCACGGGAGATCGCATTCCGCAGGCGGCCATACCGGAACTTTTGGATCAATCGACCGCAATGGAGTTCCGCACGCCTGCGCTTTGGGGGCTGCGTTTTCGATCTTGGATGATGCACGATGGAAAATCGAAGATACCTGAAGACGCCATCAAGCGCCACGCCGGCGAGGCCACTGAAATACGAAAACGCTACGAACGACTGACTTCTGTTCAGAAGGCACAAGTACAGTCGTTTCTGAACTCGTTATAAGTGGTGGCTAACATTGTAAGGCGGTGGCCAGCAAACATCGATCTATTCTGTCGGAATCCAAACGGAAGGCGGCCCTCGGGCGTCAATCAGTGCTGTCAACGTCACGGAACGCTCGGGGCTCGAATTTATGCGGCAGGAGCAGGCTATATCGGCTTTGCTGGCTTTTCGTCCTTCTTGCACCCTTCATTTTCCCTAGCCTCAACCTCCCTCATTACCAGGTACGGGGACTGACGCAACGGACGCACACACTCTTGTATCCAATCGTGGCCCGCAATCTAAGACCGCCAACAGCCAAAGTCCGACCCGCCTGTAAACGGCCTACTCGATATAAGCTTTTGTTCCCTCTCCAGGAAGCTGATGTTTTCTGGTCATCACGAATGCTTCTTCGTGGCCCGGCAAATGATAGAGGACAACTGCCTCACTGACCGGATTTTTCAGAGTGGCAAACGTGAGCCAGTATTCTTTGCCGTCCGGTACTACGTAATAATTGACAGTGCCAGGACTACCTGGTGCGGACGCATTGGTCGGCGTGCGATTCGCAATGGTCATTCGGATGGAATACGAAATGGGACGACCTCGTCGAAGGAAGATAGCTTGTTCACTGAGTGGCCTGCCCCCTATGGCCTCATGGAGTTCATCTTCACCTGTAGGGTAACGACCATGCTTCTTCTCCCAAGCGTCCAGGCCTTGGTCCGCATGTCCCAAGAGCTTCAGTGAAGCAACACCCATCCGCCCCTGGGGGGCTACACCAGGAAAAGCGATCGCGCTCGTCAACCCAAGGATCAATGAAACAAACGTGAGCATAGTGTAGCGCCCCCGCTTGATAATTGCTGTCCCGCTTGCGGCAATTCCAGCGATAGAGAGCGAGACGCAAACGGCGCCAACGAGCGCATATGGATACTGGAAGTACGCAGTTCCGAACATGTAGATCCGGATCCATTGCGTAATTAGGACAGTCCCGGATACCAACGCCGGAAGATTCAACAAAATAGCGACCAACGCAAAACCCAACATCACCCATCTCGTCATAGGTTGACATCCTAGTTGCTATTGCATCTGAAGCTCCAACGCACTTGTAGGACAATAGTAGCTAAATTACCATTCTGGCACATTTCTGCTTAGCTCCTCTCCCAATGAAGTTACACTGCCCCAACATCCTTGACGCACCTTCACGAAAGAGATTCATCAAGTTGCTTCTCTTAGCAATTAGGGTACTCCAATAGGATACGGCGGGGCCTGGAGCAGTAGCTGGGACCAGCTTGGTGCAATCGTGCCGTACAAGGGGTCGAGCGTTATCGGAGCGAACGAAGGATTTGCAGAGTTAGTTGCTTCGACAATCGTATGAAGCCCGAGATCCACTGTTTTTTCTGCGAAGGACCACCCGGTAGGCCGCGCGGGTTCACCGCACGTGGGTCAGTGATTCCGACTTGGACGCTCGAATTCACTGTCCCAAGCACTGTCCTGAAATTGACGAATGAGGTCACATTAGGTGAGTTTTGGTGCGTGTGCGCGACTGTAACTAGCTGAGATTGCAGTGCATCGCGTCGATGGAGACAATTGCTAAACCGTTGTACGGGCTAACACCTGTACCGAGGGTTCGAATCCCTCCCTCTCCGCCAGATAATTCAACATGTTAGCGGACAGTATTTCCCGGTCTGCGGCTTCCCCGATTCAATTTCTAACCAGTTTTCGACCCGGTCTCCATGTTTTATGCAATCAGTGTGCAACGAACATCGGGCGAAGGCAATGGCCACTCGGTGCAGACTGAAGTCGGGTGTCCTTCCCAGTTACTCAGCGTAACGATGGTCACCAGTTGCGGAACGGGATGTCCGATGCCTGAGGGTTGGGACAGATGACTTTCCTTTCATCCAACAAGCCCCTGGTCGCTCGAACTGCAAGCGCTGGATGCGCCCTCCGCGTTTGAATTGGCCCATTGGCATTGACCGATGGGCCATTCTGGCGAGTGAGTGGACCGCCGGCTTACTCCAGATCCGTCGGATCGTTGAACAAAACGGTCAACTTGATGCTGCCGTGTCCGAATTGCGGGAAGTTCTGTTTTGTCGAGTCGGCCGGATCGAGAGTTGATGCTGTGTCGTCGGGCGGAAACAGCACCAATGAGTTCAGGAAAGTGAGCAGGTTGCTCGTCTGGGATGGCTTCAGCGCGGCGAAGGCGTCACGGGCCGTCTGCGCTTCGCCGCCATGCCGCAGGATCACGTCCGTGAGTGTGATACTGCGGCCGTCGTGTCCATATGGACCTGTACTTCCTACACCCCAGAGCGGGCGGGTCAGGAACTGGGTTTGCAGCGTGCCGTCCCAGTTGCGTTCGTAGAAATTTACTCCCACGTCATGGCGTTTGAAATCGGCGTAAATGTCTTTGACAACAAACGAATTGCCCGTGGGAAGTTTCAAGGGCGGCTGCCCGCTGCCGTCATCCTTTATATAGATCAGAGGGGTCGCGGTGGCGAACAGGCTGTTAAATACGCCGTTCACCGGATCGTAGACGGTCTCGAGGTCGGCGACTCGGCGATCGTGGTTAATCGTGAGGTCCGCGACGTGGCAGGAGGAACAGCCGATTCGCGCGAATATCTGGCGGCCCAGTCCCGTCTCGGTGCTCTGCGCGCCGTGGCCGGGCTTGAAGTAGTTCAGGAGATAGAACTCCAGATGATCGACCAGAGCGGGATCAATTTCGTTTCCGTTCTTTGGATCGGGTTGGGGAGGCGCAGCGATCTTGTCCTTTGATCCGTCGAGCACCATGCCTGAGGGTGTGACCACGCGGCCTCCAGCGCTGGCTGCAAGCAGGTCGGGATCGGACGACGCTTCCAGCCCCATCTCGTTGCGCAGTGCGCCCACGATGAACTCGCGCATCGAAATCACGCTGCCTTCGGCAAAGAACGGCTTGATGCGCAAGTCAGCGTCTACTCCCGACACCTTCGAGGTATCGAGCGAACCGTCCGGATTTGCCGTGATGCTGCCGTAATTGATGCCCTTGCTCGTGAGTTTCAACGTGACGGAGCGCTTGCTCTGCTGAGCGCGGGCAATGGCGAGATCGCGCGTGCTGCGTAGATCGGTTGTGATCTCGTCCCCCAGCATTTCTTTCAGGCCGAGGCCGAACAGGTGCGGAGAGTCGCGGCTGTCGGGCCGAGTGTTGACGTTTCCGCCCGTTCCCGCCGAGCCTCGCGGCCGGCTGTGACACGACGCGCAACTGTCGGAGAGTCCAGCGCCGATGGCGATGTCGGTATTGATGTCTCCCGTTCCGTCGCCTTCATTCGGTCCCTGCCCTTGCGCCTGCGTGAACTTGCGCTGGAAGAGCTGGCGTCCGCGGCGGATGGAGCGGAACGGGTCGCGATTGATGATATAGATCGACGAACCGGGTGTGAGCATGTCTCCGCGCCCCGCGCCAATCTCATCGGTCAGTGACTTGTTGATGCCCGCTTTCGCGGTGCTCGGAGCTTGCGTGTTGTCGATCAGTTGGGCGCGCAACGTTGGAATCAGAATCATTACCGCAACAGTCGCAAGCGAAATCGCTCTGGTTTCAGTTCTCACAGTCGTCCTCTCCGGTCTGATTTAAGTTGTGCAAATCGACACCAAGTGAATACCTCCGGCTTTCGTTTTCTATGGGTTCAGTGGTGCTGTTCCAGGGTGCTCACAGGTCGAGGTCGCGCTTCTTTCCACTGCTTCATCGCCTGCGGAGAACGCGCCCACAGCACGCTCTTCTCTTCGGGTGCTCCGTACAGTTCGGGATGGAGATACGACCCGCGTTCTGGCTCAGGCTTCACTTCTTCGATCGGAATCCGGTGAGCATTGGCCCAGGCATCTTGCCGGATACCGGTCACTTGCCAGGAAACTTTCACGTTGGGCTTGTCGGTTTTGATAACGAACCGGCCTTCGGCGATTTCGCTCGACACGATCGCTTGTGCGAACTGCCCGATGACGGTGAGCTGATAACGGAAATCGCGGTTCAGGGTTTCGAACCACTGCGGCAGGTCTACCACCGCGTCGCCCTTACCATCCGTAGTCACGTTGCCGTTGTAGATGTTCATCATGTCGGGTGATTCGACGAATGCGTGAGAGAGGTATTTGTTGGCAGGGTCGAGAGGGTGGTCAATTTTGAAGGAACCACTCTGGTTGGAGAGATTGCCGTCGATTTGTACATTTCCGTTGAACCAGCCGGCAAAGCCCCCGTTGCTGCCGGCGAGAACTGCCGTGCCGCCCCCGGTGTTGTAGGCATTCAGGGCAGAACCTGACGGTTCGGCTTGAGCGTAGACTCCGCTGGTGCCGTTACCGCCCGTGCTGATTCCAACCACGCCTGTACCTAGGAAACCAACTCCGTATACGCCGGTTCCACCGGCGTCACCCTCGCCGTATACGCCGTAATAGCCAGGAGATCGACCGAAAACCCCATACGCGAGACCATCGGCAAACACTCCATATGTGTTCCCGGAGGCGAGCACTCCAGTGTTACCCGTGCCTTCAACTCCAATACCGCTCGCGCTAGCGGCGGATAAGGCAGAGACATTTGTGTTTCCGGAGTTCTCGTTTACTGATATTGCAGGCAAGCCATTTGAATTGGAGGCGGAGATTGGTCCCGACGAAAACCCACCCGCGCTGTCTCGTCTGACAATGGCACTCGGTGTGGCCGCGTCGGTGGGTGCAAGCTTCCACCTCAGACCGAGCGTTCCGCTGCCGGTGATGGACGAGCCGCTGACGGTAAAGTCCGACGTAGGGGCGCTCAATCCAACACTCGTGACGGTTCCCGCGCCCGGAAACGTCTGCCCTGCAGCAAAGGTGATCTGGCCGTTGCTGGCGATCGTGAATCCAGTGTCTGCCGGAACGGAGGTGCCTTGGCCAAACAGCAGGTTCAGTGAGGCACTGGGACGGCCGGTATTGTTGCCCACAGGCTCAGCTACCCATTGGAAGTTCTGCGAGACTGCTGTGCTGGTACTGCTGCTGTAGGCCGACGCGCGTAAATCAATCGGATAGGATTTCTTGCCCGCCGACCCAGTCGCCAGACCTACTGAGGGAATCGTGAACTGGCCGTGCACCATCTCGGTACCTTGTACCTCCAACGTCGCCAGGGAGGCGGCGATATTGATCCCGACCTTGGCCGTGCTGCCGCTGCCGGACTGGAAGAGGGCGGAGTTGCCGAGCGTTCCTGAGTTATCGGTCCAGAGCGGAAGATAGTTCGCCGCGCCGCTGCCCGTTACTGCCGGTACCGAGAAAGATTGGAATGTTGAAGATGCTGGCATCGCGCCGCCCGGCGCGGAAGGAGAACCGTTTGCGGGCGCGGCCAGCACGAATGCCGACGCTGGGAGTCCCCCCAAGGCCTCCGAATCTGCAGCCTTTAGCGCATACGGCACGCTAAGCAGCAGGATGCGACGCTGCTCCTCTTGTCCGCTGACCTGCGCGCCCAGCCAGCGAGACTCTTTACTATTGAAAAGGTCAAGGGGCAGACCCTCGCTTTTGGTTGAGCCGAGTTCGACCGTGTAGTTGCCCTTCGCGTCCACCTGCACGTTCTGGGTTTCAAGCCACAGCGGGGCGCCGCCTCCTTCCTCTTTGTAGATCGCGAAGGTGATGCCAATCACGCCGGCCAGGGATTGGCCGTTCTTGTCCGCCACATGGCCGGAGTAGCTCACCAGCCGTGGCACAATGGAGGCGAGTTGCGTCGATTCTTGTGCGGCGAGAAGCACGCTAAACAATGCGACTGCGAAGACGAACGAAAGTCTTTGCGGCAAGGGCTTCATATTTTATTCTCCGTTCGCAGCCGAACTGCGCCGCGGTTACCAGTGCGCCTTAAAGTCGAACTCATTTCTTTGCCAGTGCCGAGTAATGCATGTGAACCACGCGCCAACTGTCGCCCGCCCGCACCCACACGGATGTCGTTTGAAAATCGAACGTACCGCCAGCGGTGTGGGCGTGATCGGTTTCCGTAATCAGCGCAGCATCGCCATAGAGCCGGATGTCCTGGGGCGCGATTTTCCGGTCGACTGATTCCGTTTTGTAGGTTGGTGCGCGGAGGGCATCCAATTGTTCCTTTTTGGCGACCGTTCCGAAGTCGCCCGCTAGGGTGAAGTCGTCGGCCTCGATGCGGTCGAGCGTTGCCACGTCGGCGTGATCGTGGGCGATCAGCAATTTTTCGTTGAGGCTCCGAAGCATTTCTTCATCGGCAGTGCGACTGGCAGTGGACATACTGCCGCCATCAGCGTTCCGCAGCGCTGTTCGGGAATTTGTTTGAGCCATGCAGCACGATAACGCGACTCCAAGAGCTGCCATTCCGAGAGTTTTTCGCACGTTCATGACGATCTCCTTTGGGTTGAGTAGTTTTTCGAGGCGTCTTACTGCAGAGTTACCAGCACTTCGATCGTGCCTGAACCCTTGCTCAGAGGTTCAAGCGCCTTGCCGACGACGGCACCCAGCATTCGGCGGCGATCGGTACCCTTCATGGCATAGCCCGCCCGAGAAGAGGTCACCAGCAAATCGCCGCGCGCAATCGCTCCGTTCTCGGTTGTGACTTTGCAGGGGACGATGCCCATGACGGCGAGCGGAACTTCCGCCGTCTCGCCGGGCGCTTGGTCAACCGGATGGGGTGACGCCAGCACTCCTGGTTTCGTCGAATAGATTCCAGCGACCAGCGTGGCGTAGGGACGATGCGAAAGCCCGAGACGGCGGTTGGCCTTCTGATCGATCTCGAGTACATCGCCCGGCTCGTATTCCGAGCGCAGCCCATGCACCGCGACCGATTCGGCAAAATCCGCGCCGTTGGAGAAAAATCCACCGTCGGAATAGACCGCGCCATTGGTGTCCACGCGGAACTTGTGGACGGTGTTCGTCATTCCCAGGTAGAGATTGCCGCCGGACGCATTCACCACGACGCCACCGTTGATCGTCCCATTGCTGTTCGGGGTTTCGACGTCGAGAGCGTAGTCGTTATAGGGAGCGAACGTCCCGATGCCGACGGTGACCGAACTCTCATGAATGCCCCCGAGGGTCAGGGTATTGCTTTGATACACCTCCGCCGAATTGCCAATGGCGGTCGAATTCGTGATGTCGTCAAAACCAGCGGCTGTGCCGTATCCGAGAAACGTGTTGTACGAACCGTGAGCGTTGTGACTGCCGCCGACGCTGGTTCCGACTGCGGTGTTGAAATTTCCGTCGACATTGTAGTAAAGCGATCCCCCACCAATTGCCACATTGAATTGTCCGGAGGTATTGGAGGCCAGTGCCTGCCAGCCGGCTGCGGTATTAACCCCCCCGAGGTTGAGCTCCAGCGCTTGTGAGCCAATGGCTGTGTTGCCATTGGCGTAAGTAGCTTCGTTAAGGGCAGCGTAGCCAACCGCAGTATTGTCTGAAGGGATCGTGTTGTTGGAGAGTGCAAAGCTTCCTACAGCAGTATTGTGGGAACCGGACGTGTTGCCCCTCAATGCCCAATAGCCGACACCCAAATTATTCTGCCCCGTAGAAGAAGGACTTCCCGCGTAACCAAGGAAGGCGCTAAAAGTCCCGAAGGAACCGAAATCAAAAACGTTACCGCCAAGGAGAAGCGAATTGCCGCTGAGGGCGCCGGTCGAAGACAAGTTGCCGACCACTAATTGATCTCCGGTGAAAATATTTGCCGCCGCGAGTTGCGGCACCTTAGCGGTGTCGACGCTAAGCGTCACGTGACCGCCGCTTCCTCCTCCTTTCAAAAGGCTGCCTGCGCTCACTCCCGTGATCGTTCCCGGTCCGGTGCCGGGGAATGTTTGCCCTAAGGCAAAGGTAAGCTGGCCGTTGCTGGCGATCCTCAATCCCGTTTCTGTCGGAGCGGCGCTGCCTTGACCGAAGAGCAGGTTGAGAGACCCCGTCGCGCTGGTGGTGTTGTTGTCGACTGGCTCCGCCACCCATTGGAAGTTTTGTGGCACTGCCGTGCTGGTACTGCTGCTGAATACCGACGTCCGCAAATCCAGGGGGAAGGATTTCTTTCCTCCCGACGCCGTCGCGAAACCTGCCGAAGGCAAGGTGAACTGGCCGTGCACCATTTCGGTGCCCTGCACCTCCAGTATCGCCAAGGACGGGGTGATGTTGACTCCGACCTTCGCCCCGGGAGAGGTTCCAGTCTGGAAGATTGCCGAATTGCCCAAAGTTCCAGAGTTATCCATCCACAGCGGAAGGTAATTCGCCGTGCCGCTGCCCGTTACCGCCGGTGCTGCAGAAGATTGGACGGCCAATGAAGCTGCCATCGCAACGCCCGGCGCTGGAGAACCGTTCGCCGGCGTTGCCAGCACAAATGCCGATGGAGGAAGTCCCCCGATGGTTTCTGCGTCAGCGGCTTTCAACGCGTAGGGAACGCTCAACAGCAGCACGCGAGGTTGCTCGGGTTGCCCGCTAACCTGCACGCCCAGCCAACGCGCTTCGCCCGTACTGAATAGATCCAGCGGAAGACCTTCCGCCCTGGTCGAACCCAACTGCACCGTGTAGTGGGCTGCGCCGTCAGGCTTTACGGTCTGAGTCTCGATCCACAGGGGCGATCCGCCGTCCCGGTCTTTGTAGATTGCGAACGTGATCCCGGCAACATCCGGCGACGGTTTGCCTTGCGCGTCGGTTAGCATCCCCGAAAAGCTCACCAGCCGCGGCACGCCATTGGCGGATGCGGCAGAAGCTGCCTGCTGGGCGTGGAGGGCTGCACATGACACCGACAACAGAAGAAGAGTGGCGCAAAAATGAACGACGCTCTTCACAATGTAGATCGTGGGATCCGTTTTGCCTGGGGCCTGCGAGTTGGTGTGGCTACGGCTGATCCGCCGGGCGAGACTACGCAGTTTTTCTCGGAGCCACACGCGGGCGGAAAGAGCTGAGAAAGCTACGGCAGCGCGCGGTGAACACGGCGTTCTTTCTCCCGAGAAGCGGGCTTCCGCAAAGCTGGGCCGCGCAATGTGAGCGCGCTCCGCGGTTGGCGAATCAACGTGGCGGGTTTCAGGCTTATTGTCTTGACGTAGGGTTCCGGGAATTCTCTTCATGACATGCTCCTTCTGCCAAGGGCCTGATGCGTCATGAGCTATGCCTTTCCAGTTCGGAGAAGGACAATCCCCGCCAGAACGAGGGCGACTCCGGCAAATTTCGCCAGCGAACTACTCTCGTTCAGCAGGAACACGCTCAAGGCGAATGCGGTGATGGCTTCAAATCCCAAAACAACGATGTAGGTGATTGCCATCTCTTCCCCTCGCATGGCGACCGTCTGGAATACGGCCCCCACGGAAAAGAAGGCAAACATCAATACGGTGGGGCGAAGTTGCGTCAACCCGGCCGACAGCTTCATGAAGTAGCCGCACATGCTGAAGGACAGGGCAGCTAGTCCGGTTAGGGCTGTAAACATCGCATTGCCTCCTCGCTGACCTGTACCTATTCGTGCGACCACCTTGCGCATGTTGCGGCAAAGTCCGGTTTCTTCCAATAGTGGGGGAATGAAGAACGTCTTAATTGTTATGAATGGCTGTAACTAGCAGAAAACCTTAGGAGGAAACAAAGGCCGGAATTCGATGTAGAATGTTGGCCAATTCGTCTGGGGACGTGCAGCATGGCATCGGGTGGGGCGATTTCTACCAATCCCTTCAGATTTGGGGACGAGTTCGAACTCGATCAGCGCGGGTATGAACTGCGCCGTTCCGGTCAACAGCTCAAGCTGGAGCGCATTCCGATGGAGCTCTTGCTCCTTCTGGTCGAGCAGCGCGGCCAACTGGTCACCCGCGAGCAGATTGTTGAGAGGGTATGGGGGAAAGATGTCTTCCTCGACACCGACAACAGCATCAACGCCGCCATCCGTAAGATCCGCCAAGTGCTTAAAGATGACCCGGAGCATCCGCGCTTCGTCCAAACCCTGACGGGCCGGGGATACCGGTTCATTGCGCCCGTGGAGGAAGTCAGTTCATCGCCGCCTGCTTCGAACTCGCAACTCCCGGCGCAGCAGGATCTGATCGGTAGGAAGATCTCGAATTACCGCATCCTGCACCTGCTCGGTGGCGGAGGGATGGGGGTCGTATATCAAGCCGAGGATCTGAAACTCGGCCGTGGCGTAGCCATCAAGTTTCTTCCCAGTGAGCTGTCGACCGACCTTAAATCATTCGAGCGGTTTGAGCGCGAGGCGCGCGCCGCTTCCGCCCTGGATCACCCCAACATCTGCTCCATCTTCCACCTCGGGGAATACGAGGGGCAGCCTTTCATCGTGATGCAGTTGTTGGAGGGGCAGACATTGCGCGAATGGGTCGAGAGTGCCACGAGCAAAACAGCGTCGGAGCGATTGGCGGAAACAATCGACCTCGCGATCGAAATTGCGGACGGCCTGGAAGCCGCCCACCAGAAAGGAATTATTCACCGCGACATCAAGCCGGCGAATATCTTTGTCACAAATCGCGGGCATGCCAAGATCCTTGACTTCGGTGTGGCGAAGTTCGTGGACGCAGCCGACTTGGCGGACGGAAAGCCCGGCGCGGAAGGCGCCGGCAATCAGGATCACGGTGACGCCAACTGGGCGAACCTTCACTTGACCCGATCGGGAGCCTCGGTTGGCACTCCTTCTTATTTGTCGCCGGAACAGATACGACGCGAAAAGCTGGATGCCCGCACGGACCTGTTTTCCTTCGGGTTGGTGCTGTATGAGATGTTGACTGGTCGGCGAGCCTTTTCGGGAAACACAGCAACGATGGTGTGCGAAGCAGTGCTTAGAGAACCCCCAATCGCTCTGCGCCAATTGGCGCCGGAAGTCCCTGAGGAGTTAGAGCAGATCGTTACTCAGGCGCTGACCAAGAATCGGGATCTTCGCTATCAGAGCGCGGCCGCAATTCGGGAAGCTCTGCAACGCCTGAAAGCCGCGCTGGCCGCTCCTGTGGCCGTTGAGACTGCGCCCTCCGGTTCGCCGGTACCCGGAGCTTCGGGGAATTCCCTCGGGAATCGGTGGAAGATTGCGACGGCGATGGTCGCGGCTCTGGCGGTCTTGCTGGCTGGCTACAGCCTGTGGCGCACGCGCCGGGCTGCGCCTAATCCAACAGCCTCGACAATTAGTGCGAGGCGGTCGGTGGCCATCATCGGCTTCGACAATCTCAGGGGACATCCCGACACGGAGTGGCTTTCAACCGGCCTGTCGGAAATGCTCGGTACCGAGCTCGCCGCTGGTGGGAAGCTTCGTCTGATCGCCGGGGAAGACGTGACCCGCGCTAAGTCAGGTTTGCATATTTCCGACTCCGCCACGCTGTCCCGATACAACCTGGGCCGTTTGCGCAATAACCTAGGAGCTGATTTGGTCGTTTTCGGGTCCTATACAGTACTGGAGAGTGGCGAGATGCGTCTTGACCTGCGGCTGCAAGACGCCACCAATGGCGAGACGGTGGCCGCGCTGGCCGAAACCGGGAGCGAGAAAAAGCTCTTCGATCTCGTGACTCTTACCGGCACCGACATGCGACAGCGCTTGGGAGCAGGCCCTGTCCCCGTCGGATCCGAGACCGGCATTCAGGCTTCTCTTCCCAGCAATCCGGAGGCGGCCCGGTGGTATGCCGAAGGTTTGGAGAAACTGCGGATCTTTGATTCGCTCGAAGCGCGTGATCTTCTGCTCAAGGCTGCTGAATTGGATCCGACTCACGCCGCCACGCACGCTGCATTGGCGAGTGCCTGGCGGAATCTCGGCTATGACGCCAAAGCGCGGGACGAAGCCCAGAAAGCTGTCGATCTCTCCGGCAATCTAAGCCGCGACGACCGTCTATGGGTGGAAGGCCAGGCCCAGGAAGTACGGCACGAATGGGAGAAGGCTACTTCGACATATCGCACCCTTTTTGAGATTTATCCCGATGGCTTGGAGTATGGCTTGCGTCTCGTGTCGGTGCAGATCGGTGCGGGAAATGCGCGGGATGCTTTAGCAACCGAGGAGTTATTGCGGAAACTGCCAGTCCCTGAGCGGGATAACCCACGCATCGATCTCTTGGCCTCCAACGCCTTCGACCAACTGGGTGACCACAAACAGCAACTGGCCCTCGCTTTGCGCGCGGAGCAGACGGCTCGGAGTCATGAAGCTGCCTTGGTTGTTGCCCGCGCACTCGCCGAGCAATGCGACGCGCATAGAAACCTTGGAGAATTCAAACAAGCCGTAGATACCTGCCAGCAAGCGCAATATCTGTTCAGTGACGCCGGCGACCGCAGCCAGGCGGCGAACGCGATCAACTCGATCGCGCTGACTCTTCAGGACGAGGGCGACCTTCCCGGAGCGAAAACAAGCCTTGAGGAGGCCCTGACGGTTGCGCGGAGAGTGGGCGACAAGAGAGGTGAGGCCCGCTACATCAACAATCTTGCGAACTGTCTCTCGGATCAATCGAAGTTTGCCGAAGCCGCGACGATGTTTGAACAGTCGCTGAAAATCGCGCTCGAAGTAGGCGACAAGCGTGGCGCGGTCAGCACGCTGGGGAATATTGGCCTGACGTTTGAGCGCATGGGGGACCTTCGCGCAGCTGGCTCCAAGTTTGAGGAAGCTTTGGCTCTGGCGCACGAGACCGGCAACAGACAAATCGAAGCGTCGAACCAGATCCACTTAGCCGAGCTGCTCTATCTCCGCGGTGACTTGCCAGGAACTGAGCGCGCGCTGCAATCGGCAGATTCGCTTCTCTTGGGCTCCGGCGACAAACGGCATCATCTCTATGCGCTCTACACCTGGGGAGACTTGCTTTCCGCTAGAGATGATTTGCCGGGAGCGCGAAAGAAGCTTGAAGAGGCGTTGAGCACGTCGAAGGAGATCGGCGCAAAAGACCTGATCGCCTACTCCCAAATGGCGCTGGGGCAGTTGACCATTCACGAGGGTCATCCCTCCGAGGCTCTGCCACTGTTGCAGGTCGCCCTCCACGAATTTCGCGCAGAAAAATCTTCCGACTTCGAGATCGCCGCTCTCAATATACTCACCGATGCCTTGTTGTTGATGGGGAAAACGCCGGAAGCTGCCAGCGCAGCAAAAGAGGCGGGCGTACTGCTTTCCGACGTGGCTGATCCGCTTACGCGCCTCGACGTGACCATGCTGTCGGCTCGAGTAGCGGCTACTCTCGGCAAAGCGGCGGACGCCCTGCGACCTTTGCAATCGGCGGCCGCTGAAGCTCATCGGCGGGGCGCGGTCGT